>Ga0265313_10001286_pt1 | contig 23732 bp, 16 predicted proteins | sample 4123metaG_FD_203122 | JGI IMG/M metagenome (GOLD analysis project Ga0265313, IMG submission 203122) | Rhizosphere microbial communities from Carex aquatilis grown in University of Washington, Seatle, WA, United States - 4-1-23 metaG | ecosystem: Host-associated > Plants > Roots > Rhizosphere >...
AATGGGTTTGGGTTCGTTCACGTGACAGCCACAACTGATTCGTGAACCAGTAAAATTGTAGGTTACTTCTTATGCCGCTCTCGGCCGGCGACAAACTCGGGCCGTACGAAATCCTGACGCGCCTCGGCGCCGGCGGCATGGGAGAAGTGTGGAAGGCTCGCGACACGCGCCTGGATCGAATCGTCGCGATCAAGATCGCTCAAGGAAACTTCACCGAACGCTTTGAGCGAGAGGCGCGGTCTATCGCCGCGCTGAACCATCCCAACATCTGCCAGCTTTACGACATCGGCCCGAACTATCTGGTGATGGAGTTCGTGGAAGGCTCGCCGATCGCCATGGCCGATGCTGCTCGGAAGCTGCTGGATTTGGCGGTGCAGATCGCGGATGGACTCGCGGCCGCGCACGCGGCGGGAATCGTGCACCGCGATCTGAAGCCCGATAACATCCTGGTCACACGCGAAGGACGGGTGAAGATTCTTGATTTCGGGCTAGCGAAATCGATCACTTCGCGCCCGGCCGGAGACGCCACATTGACGATGGGCATTACCGATCCCGGCACGGTCGTCGGCACGGTTAATTACATGTCGCCCGAACAGGCGCGTGGGGAAGCAAATCTTACTCCGCAGTCCGATCAATTCTCCTTCGGCCTCGTGCTCTATGAGTTGGCTATTGGCAAGCGAGCCTTCCAGCGCGGAAGCGCCGCCGAGACCATGACCGCGATTATCCGCGAGGAAGCCGAGCCGCTTCCTGACCGTGTGCCGGCGCCGCTGCGTTGGATCGTCGAGCGGCTGCTCGCAAAGGAGCCCGCCGAGCGCTACGACTCCACGCGCGACCTGTATCGCGAACTGAAGCAGATCCGCGACCGGCTGTCTCAGGCGACCAGTGCACAAAGTCCGGCAGCCGCAGTTTCCACACCTAAACGAAGGCGCGGGCTGGTTCTTGGCGCGGGCGCTGTAGTTTGCCTCGCGGCCGGTTCGGTGCTCACTCTTTTTCTCATTCCGAAGCCTGTTGCAGGTCCCGACCTATCGGCCTACAAGTTTACGGCGCTCTCCCGAGCGGAGGCTGAGGAGCGTTCTCCCCGATGGTCGCCGGACGGCAAGAGCATCGCTTTCACCACGCGCGTCCATGGCGTCATGCAGGTCTTCACGAAGCCGGCCGGGGCGCCCGATGCCGTGCAACTTACCAAGGCAGATCAGAATTGCACTTCCCCGTTCTGGTCGCCCGATGGCGCCAGCGTCTATTACATTTCCGGCGGCAGTCTGTGGTCCGTCTCGGCAGCGGGCGGCGCTTCGCAAAAAGTATATGAGAGAGTCACGGCCGCCACTCTTCATCCGGATGGCAAGACGCTGGCATTCGACCGCGGCCGCAAGTTATGGGTCGGATCTCTGACGAATAGTGAGGTGAAAGAGCTTTGGGAGGGCCCCACCAATGGCGGATTGAATTTCTCTCCCGACGGCTCGAAGCTGGCGGTCGACAGCATAGGACCGATTATGATCGTGCGGTATCCTTCCGGTTCGCCGCGACAGCTCGATCCCGGGGGGCCTGTGCTGACAGCGCCCAGCTGGTTTCCGGACAGCCGCCACCTGGCCGTGGCCGTGCGAAATGGTGACGGGACGGTCCTTTCGATTGTCGATGCAGCAGATGGAACCCGGCGCACGATTGCCTCCGCTCCCAACGGATTCCCGGAGCCATCCGTTTCGCCGGAGGGAAAGCGCATTGCCTATGCGGCCGGTCAGTTCGGATGGGATGTGCTAGAAGTCTCAATTCCAGAGGGTCAGGTCCGGACGCTCATTTCAGGCGGCATTTCCAGGACGCCGGATTGGTCACCCTCGGGAACCCATTTCATCTATTCGATTCCTACCGGCGAGGGCGTCGGGTTTGTGGACCGGCAGGCGGGGGTCGAGGGATTTTCCCGGCGGCTGGGCGACGCCAATGGAAGGGATCCGCAATGGTCTCCGGACGGCGGGCGATTCGTCTTCTATCGCGAAGTCGACCGTGTCGGCAGACTTATGCTCGCGAACGCCGCAGGGGGCGGCGCTGTCCTGTTAGATTCCATACCGTCCGGAACACTGAATGGAATGTCCTGGTCGCCGGATGGGCAATGGATCTGCTATTTACGCGAGGTCGGCGGGAAACAGGACCTGGCGAAAGTACGCGCTACGCCCGGGTCTGCCTCGGAGATTGTGGCGAACGCCAAGCCTCAGAGTTGGGCAGACTCGATGCCCCGATGGTCGCCGGCGGGAGACTGGATCGCCTATCCGGCCGCGGATGGCATCGACCTGATTTCGCCCGATGGCAAATCCCCGCGCAACCTGACTTCACGCAAATTCCTGGCCTACGGGTTCTCCAAGGACGGCAGCCAGTTCTACGGCATCTTTCAAAACACTACCGGCACCGGTGCGCAGTGGCAGCTTTACTCGGTGAACGTGAAATCCGGCGCGGAAAAGTTTCTCGCGCCTATTGATCTTCCGGCCTCCGTGGATCGTATCGCCGGATTCAGCATCCATCCCGACGGCAAACGCTTCCTCACATCGGTAGCCGAGTTTCCGTTCGACATCTGGATGCTCGAAGGCTTCGAGCAGGCGGAGCCAAAGAGCTTTCTGGACCGGCTGCTGCGCCGTTGAAAAACGGTCTCCGGAGAGCTATCGTGGATCCATCAGTTCGCGAATAACCGGCCCCGGCAGGTCGGATTCCGGGCGGCCCATCAGGCTGAGGATGGTCGGGACGAAACTCAGACTGTCGTAGGGAGTCTCGACCCGCAGGCCCGCCGGAATGTCGGTATCCTTGCCGCCGGCGAACAGCAGGACAGAGTGCGTCGATATTCGAAGGAATGATCCGTGGTTGCCGCCGGGGTTGAAGCCGCGCACGTTGAAATTCCAGTGGTCGTTGGCGAACACCAACATATCGGTGCGGCGCAGATTGCGCTTGCGCTCGCGGTAACGATCCAACGGATCACGATCGGCCTCGGCACGTTGCGAAGACGGGTCGAGCAATTGCTCCGTCACGCCGATGATGCCGTTCGAATAGCGTGTGCGGTGCACGGCTTCAAGCCAGTCGCGCTCGTCGTGCCATTGGTTGAGCCATGTTTCACGATCGGTCTCGCGATCGCCCGGTGGAATATTGAGTTGCGGATCTTCGAATAACTCCAGCGGCAAGCCCGGTGTCCATGGAACAGATTCGAGGTTTGCGTTGACCGGCTGGTAGCGAATTTCGTCGCCGCGAGTGAGAATCAGCGCCTGGTGCGCGTCGTCGCGCCACAGCAGTACGGCATTGCGATCGGGGATTCGGACGGCGATGAAGTCGATGGGCTTGGGCGAGAGCCCGGGCTGGATGTTATTTCGAACCGAAATCGAGCGCAGCGCGGAGAAATAATCCACGGTGAGGAAGCTGCGTTCCCAATCGAGCGAGCCATCCGGGGCGACCACTAACCCGCCGGGCGCGCGTCCGGTTACGTAATGGCGCAGATCCGACATCGAATTCAGCGGCCCCAGGGATTTAGGGGGAATCAATTCTGTGATTTTGAACTTCCCGGGATCGAAGTCGGCCGGTTTGAGATCGAGCAGACGCCAGATAACCGCCACGTATTCCGAGTATGCCTTGCGGTCCGCGCGCCAGGCGGCCAAACGGACGACGTCGCGGCGGGCGTCTTTATCCAAGCCGCGGCTGACCTGTTCCGGGGTCCATTTTTTCTTCTTGGGCTGCGCGCTTACTGTTTTCTGCAGCGTTTCGATGCGGCCATCCAATGCGATGAGTTCGTCGGACAGATCGTCCATGTCCTGGCGCCACTCCGCGCGGACCTTGTCCAGCGTTGTGAATAGCGCGGACAACGCGGCGTTGCGGACGTCGCCCGGCACCTTCTTCTGGATCAACTCGTCGAGAAGAATCTGCACGACGTTGAAGGTGTTATTCCGCAGGCCGATGCCTGCGCGCTCATTGCCGTCGAGATCGAGCATCACGGTGGGGCATTGCTCGGCTTGGCCGGCCAGATAATTCGAATCCGGGCTCGGCGTGATGACCTCGTTGACGAACGGGTCCAGTCCCTTGAGTTTGAACTCGGTGAGCGGATGGCGATTGGTGAGCACGTGATGTGCTCCCCCAGCGGAACTGTTGAACCAGTCCACCAGGCTGAATCCCTGGCTGAAAACCGTCGCCGAGGTGTTCATGCCGTGATCGGAAACCAGCACCAGTGCGGTGTGCGAGGCCAATGGGCTGGAGGCGATGGCGTTCCACACGCGGCCCACCAGCGCATCCAGGTCCTCCAGGGCGTGCAGCTGGGAAACAGGGTCGCCGGTCAAATGCCCCAAGTGATCGTACTCGCCGGTGAAGTAATCCAGATAGCGGATTTGCGGATCTTGGAGATTGCGGATCAGCTCGGCTTCGGTCTGGTGGTACAGAGATGCGGCCCAGGGGAGACCGATCTGCCACTCATCCAGAAAATCTCTCGGCGAACTGCTGGCAACCAAGTGTTTCAAAGCGGCGGGAAACGAGTCCAGCTTCAGCCCCCGCTGCAGGAGTTGAAGAGACTGGAAGCGCTGTTCATAAGGAAAGCGGTCGATCAGTAGCGGAACGCCGGCTTCGTCCAGCAGCTCTACGCCCGGCATGTCCACATGCCGCGAGGCCGCATAGCCGAAATAGAACGGAAAGAAATTCAGGTAATCGTAGGGGTGCAGCGTGTAGCGGTCATATTCGACGTTGCCGCGGATCTGCAGATGGCGGCCGGTGTCGAGCAGCGACCAGGACGGCGCGGACAGGCTCAATCCGCGCACGTAGAAGTTTTCCATCCACACGCCGTTCTGTGAAAAGACGTGCTGAATCCACGGCAGGCGGCTATGGCCATCGCGGCCTGGACCGCCGCTCTCTTGGACAGAACGTTCCAGCAAGCCCTCGGGCAGACCGTCGACTTTCAGAATGACGACCCGCTGGACTTTCGTTTTTTCGGGGGCTGAATCCGCGGCCGGGAGGAGCGCTACGGATAGAAACAGCAGCGCGAAGGTTCGCACTGAGTTATTGTCCCGCCGCCGCGACGCTCGCGCCGGCCAGTGCACGCGCACAGAGTTCGCGCGTCTCCGCGTCGGTGGTTTGCTGCATGAGCCGCGAAATCACCTGTGTTGATCCCGCGGGCACACCCGTTTCGATCAGTTCATTCACGGCGCTGCGCACCTCGGCGATATTCCAGACCGCATCGGGCTGAGGACTCGATTTGGCCACGGTCTCGAGAAATCGGATCTGGTGTTCCGCCCGTCTCTGGCGGCCGACTGCCGCCGCCAGGCTCGCAGTGTCTTTCATTTCGTGATGAGAGTAGATGCCGAGGCTGAACCAGTTCGCCATCCGCAGGCCGGTGCGTGCGGGTATGCCGTGACGGCGCGCGGCGAGCTCCGCGTTCCGGTCGCGATCCAGGCGCGCGGGCAATCCTTTGGGATCGTCGGCGTAGCGCAGTAAGGCATCGTATTGCCGCTCGGCGATCTGAGTCTCCTCGAATACGCTTTCTTCCAGCGGATTCACGCCCAGAATCTCCAGCCGCCGCTGCAATTCCGCACGCAGCGCGGGGTCCATGGAGCCATCGAGCGTGAGCCAGCGCCGCACTTGCGAGAACGCTCTCAGGCGAGCCGAGCGATTGTTGGGATCGCCATGGCGCGAGCGTACGAAGTTCCAGGTCATGGAACCGGCCAGATACGGCCAATTTCCGAACTTGGAGACGCCAAGTACGCCGGTAACGGCATCGCCAGTCGCCAGCCGCAGCATTTCCCGGTTCTTGGGTTTGTGCGTGTCGCGAAAGTCCACCAGGACGAGCGGGACTTTCGGATAATCCAGGGCGTACAGCGACAGCGGGATCAACTCGCGGGATGTTGCCCCGGGTGTGACTTTGGCCGTTTCCGCGTCAATGGGAAGACCGGATTCGTCGAAAAAGCGCTTCTCGGTGTACCCGGTCCAGTTCTTCAGCCTCGAATCGTTGAAAGGATCGGCGATGCCGAGGAAGCGCCCGTCCCATTTGCGCGGCTGGCCGCCGCTTGGGGCAACGTCTTCGCGGGCGATCCACAACAACGCGTGCGTCCGGGAGCGCGCGAACCCAAGAGGATCGAAATACAAGCCGTTGGCTTCGGCCCGCTGCCGCAGAAGCTCCCAATTGTGGCCTCGCGTCTCTTCCGTTTGCACACGATTCTGCAGATAAGCTTCCGGAAGGTGTTCAGTGGTGACCAATCCCCCGAGGGTTTTCCCCGCCAGCGACAGGCGAGCCTGCATTTCGAGCAATTCCGGCTCGCTGAACATAGCCTGTTCGTCCGGGATCTCCTCCAATTGCGAGATCGCGGTCAAACCCTCCATCAGGCTGACCTGCCGCTGATCGGCAAGATTGGCACGATAACGGCGCGTAGTGGCGCGGACGACCGCTCCATTTGAGTCAATGGCCGCAGCCTGCACAATGGATTGCGCCAAGGCGTTCCACACTACTTTGCTGGTAGCGCCCAGGTCCAGAATCGCGGCCGGTTTCCGGTCGGGGTTCTTTCCCAAGTCGGGTCGCCAGTAGAAGAAGGGAATGAAAGCCGCGGAGCGTTGCAGCAGGGTCGGCCGCGCGGAGGTAAGCACCCAAATGTACCGCAAACGGTCATTATCCGGGTCGTTATCGCCCAATGTGTCGCGCAGGACGCTGACTAAAGGGATATCACCAGCGTAGTCGGGAAGGGAGCTGAAGACCGTCAGCAGTTCGGCGCCATTGGCGACAGGGTGGCGTTCCACCCGGAAGTCGGGGGCACGGAAATCCGGGTTTGCGGCCCACGCGGCTGTGGGTAAAACGACAGGTAAAATGACGGGGAAAATGAGCGCCGCCCAGTGCATGCCAACTCCTCTTCAGCACCCATGATACCAATGGCAAGGGCAAGGGCTATCCCGAGGCGATACCCCCAAAAGGGCGTTGTCAAACCCACCTCAGAGTTCTTGGCCGAACGGTGGTACTACGGCATACTAGGACCTCACTATGACGGCATACGACGAATCCTACCCCAGCGCTTGTATAGAAGTCGGACTGACCTGCGAAGCCTGTACTTCCAACACGGCGCGGGAGTTAGCGCGTTTTTGTAAGGGCTTACGGGGAAAAATGGTGGGGCAGATGTTCGTCCAGCTGTATCCGCATCCGGGTTGTTCCCCGGCACACGGCCATTTCGCGCAAGCGTATCGTGACGCCTCGCCTAAGGAAGTGCAGCGGGAGAGGTCGCCCGTCAGGATCGCAGCCGTCGCCTAACAGGTTACTTTACTTCTCAGCCTGCTCGGCCCAACCCTTTTCGAGCATCCGCGAGTATTCCCCCGAAGCGAAGATCTCGAAGTCGAATCCCAGGTGTTCCGGATCGGCGAAGGGCGTCTGCCCCAGGTGGCAGTGGAACATTTGATCGGCGTAGCGGTGATAGTGGCGCAGAAAATCGGGGGAAAACATTTCTTGCGGAGGCATATCCGCCAGCATGACGTTCAGCCCCAGCGCGCGCGAAAAAATCGATTTGTGATTCGACACGCCCCATTTCTTCAGCTTGCTGGCGACCTCAGCGGGCGGATTTTGCACCACATAGGCGGCGAAACTTTGGGGTTGGAAGGACGATCCCTGCAGCTCGGGGTAGCGGCTGACGTGCTCCATGCACTGCCCGATCCAGCGCAGGATATCCTTGCCCACATAGAAGAGCATCCGGACTTCCTGATAGCGGCCCTCGAGCAGGGTTCGTTCCAGGTCTTCGGGGGACTGCTGCCCGGACGGCAGCAAGCCTTGCAGCATCAAGCTGGCTCGCGAGCTATCCAAGACCTTGCTGGGGCCGGATTGGTCTGCAAACGGATGAAGAATCAGTGGCGGCAGCTTGTGGGCTGCTAGTGTATTTTGCATGGCTGCCTTCGTGGGCAGCCCCAGTATGGCGAACTAACGCCGCTCTGTGAGCAGTACTTTTCGCTCAATTAGCTGGGACCCTCGGAGTACCTTCACTAGTACTTCGTCACCAGGCTTATGGGCCTGTAGGGCGTATGTGAAGTCGTACAAATTCCCGATGTCCTTGCCGTCAAACTCGATCAGGATATCGCCCGCCTTAAGACCGGCTTTCGCCGCGGGGGTCCCATCGCGCACATCGGCGAAACGGACACCATGCGGCGGCTCGTCGAAGTCGGGAATGCTGCCGAAGTTGGGACCATATCCGCTACTGCTACTGGAGCTCCCAGAGGGAGCTTTAGGCTCAGTTACGCGTTGGAACTTGGGACGTTCGGGATCGTTCGCCAAACGTGTCGCGATCTGCGCCACGTAGCCCAGGAGCTTGGCGGCGTCGGGGGCGTCGATCTTGTCCCAGGTGTCGCTGGGCTTGTGATAATCGCCGTGCAGGCCGCTGAAGAAGAACAGCACCGGAACCTGCTTCACGGTGAAGGACATGTGATCGCTGCCGCCGTATCCCGTGGCTTCCGAAAGATCGAGTTTGAAGTCGGCGGGCGGCTTGACGGATTCCACCAGCTTGTCGAGCGTGGAACCGGTCCCCGTGCCGTTGACGTAGACTTTTCCGCCGCGGATCCGGCCGATCATGTCCATGTTGAGCATCGTCACGGCGTTTTCGAGCGGCAGCAGAGGATGCCCCGTATAGTAATTGCTGCCCAGAAGTCCTAGTTCTTCGCCCGCGAAGGTAAGGAATAGAATCCCGCGCTGCTGCTGCGGCTGTTTCGAGAACCAGCGTGCCAGCTCGATCACGCCCGCGGTGCCGGAGGCGTTGTCGTCGGCGCCGGGATGGATCGTGCCGATCTGCGAAGGCGCGAGCGAGTGCTCATCGCCCAGGCCGAGATGATCGTAATGCGCGCCGATGATCACGTACTCTTGCGTCTTGCCCGGAATGTAGGCCGCGACGTTATGCACCGTCTTCATATCGTGCTGGATGTCGAGGGTCATGCTGACATTCAGCTTGGTGAACGGGAAAGAGCGCGGCTTCAGGTCCTTGTCGATGCCGTCCAGAATTTCGTGCAGATCGCGGCCCTCGTTCTTGAACCACGCCTCGGCGGTGGATTCTTTCACTTGGACGAACAGGACGCCCGAGTCGGTGGGTCCGGTGGCTTGGCCGAAGGAATCCAGCCGGTCTTCGGCAGCAGTGTGGTGCGGATAGGCGTCGTTCACCATAATTACCGCGCGCGCGCCGTGCATCTTGGCGTTCACGGCTTTGATGGCGAAGGTCGAGTGCTGCGTCAATTCTTTGCCCAGGAACACGCTCTTATCGTCGTTTTCCTGCGGCTCGTGGCGGACCAGGAGGACGATTTTGTCCTTTACGTCGATCCCCGCGTAGTCGTCATAGTGATATTCGTTCGCGGTGATTCCGTAGCCGACGAACACCACCGGAGCCGAGACGGTGCCGGAGGAAGAAAAACTGAACGGGACGAAGCCACTGGGCGGCGCAAGCGCGGCAGTCTTGCCATCGTCCGTTATATCCAGGCGATTCGTGGCGCCCATGCGAGCGCCCACCGTGGTCGTGAACGGCTGCAGGTAGGAGTTGCCGGGCACAGGCTTCACCCCGAACGAGGCGAATTGTTTGGAAATGTAGTCCGCCGCGATCTCCAATTCCGGCGATCCAGTTGCGCGGCCTTTCAACTCCGGAGACGCAAGGAATTTCACGTGCGCCAAGTACGCTTGCGGGTTAATCGCCGCAGGCGCTTGCGCCCAGACCGCCGTTAATCCCACCAACGCTACAATCGCGAATCGGCGCACTGGAGCCCCCTACTTGCCGCCGATTTTCGGAATCGTCACCACGCAAGTCTCTTCGCACTTCGCTTGCGCCGCCTGATGCTCGATTTCGAGCTGGACCAGTTGTTGCATGATGGGCCATTCGATAGCGCCCTCGAACTTGCGGCCGTTGATGAATACGGTCGGGGTGGCGTTCAACCCCATCGCGCGCCCTTCGGCGATGTTCTGCGCTACCTCCTTGTCGGCGGCTTTACCATCCATGCAGCGGCCCAATTGAATCGAGTCGACGCCGGCTGTTCCGGCCCAGGTCATCACCTTCGAATTCAGAGTTTCGGGCGTGATGCCTTCCTGATTCTCGTAGATCCAATCGTGAAACTTCCAGAAAGCCTGGGGATCCTGCTGGTAGATGCAGCGCCCTTCGTCAGAGGCGGCGCGGGCCCAGGGGTGGATCGATTCCAGCGGGAAGTCCTTGAAATACACTTGCACCTTATCCGGGAAGTTTTGGACCAGGTTCTTGCGCATCACGTCGGCTTCGACCTTGCACACGGGACATTGGAAATCGCCGTAGACCACGATGGTGACCGGCGCGCCGGCCTTGCCGTAATTGGGTTGCCCATCCAGCTTGATCTGGTCCAGGTTGGATTGAAACGGGCTTTTGCCGAGCGTGTAGACCTCGCCCTTGATGATGCTCTGGCCATTTTGCGAAATGTAGTAGTGCTCGTCCTTGGACTGCCCATTGTAGGAGAGGTGCACGGCGAGTTCAGAGAATCCCGGCAGATAGGCCGAAGGCTTGGGATCGTCGATGCTGACGGTGACCTGAGGGACCCACAGCTCGGCGTGGCGCAGATAGGCTTCGATCGCCGACTTGTCGATCGTCGCCTTCGTCTGCGCAAATATCGGTAGCATGACTACAGCGGCAAGCGAGAACGTAGCAAGTTTCATGTGGTTTTGGACCTGATTTTATTGTCGCGCACTCGTGGGGCAGGTTTTCAACCTGCGAGCCGATTTGCAATCGGCCGGACGCGGGTTACAAACCCGCGTGCAGGATACAATCCTGCCCCACTTATACTGGAGGCTTGTCCAAATATTGGCTTCTGGTCCCGCTGCTGGTGGTGTACTTAAGCAACCTGGGCGGGGTCGGATTCCTGGGACCGGACGAGCCCCGCTATGCCTCTATCGGTCGCGAAATGGCGCGCTCTGGCGATTGGATTACGCCGCGGCTGGACGGCTCTGCGTGGTTCGAAAAGCCGCCTCTGTTGTACTGGCTAACCGGCGCCGCGCGGAAGCTACACTTGCCTGACGAATGGGCCGCGCGGCTGCCCTTGGCGCTGATCAGTCTGGCGTTTCTATGGTTCTTCCATCGCACGCTGGCGCGCGAGTTTTCTCCGCGGGTGGCATTGGCGGCCACTGGGATTCTCGCGACCTCGGCGGGCTGGGTGGCGTACAGTTTTGCCGCGGTCACCGATCTGCCGATGTCGGCACCCCTGGGAGCCGCGATGCTGATCGGAATCTTCGGACCAAGCGCGATCCCCAGCCGGGCGCGACAGACCAAAGTATTGGGAATTTGGGCGGGAGTGTTCCTCGGATTCGCTGTCCTCGCTAAAGCGTTCGTGCCGCTGGTGCTGATTGCGCCGGTGCTGTTGGTGGCTCGCCGCATGCGGGTGGCGATGATCGCGAGCTGCGCGGTAATCGCCGCGCCCTGGTACATCCTTTGTGAGTTGCGTAATGGACCTGTCTTCTGGAACGAAATCTTCTGGAAGCAGCAGGTGGAGCGATTCCTGCATCCGACGCTCGATCATCCGCAGCCATTCTGGTTTTACCTGGCGGTGTTGCCGGCGGGATTGTTCCCGTGGACGCCGCTCGCCGGCCTGCTGTTCCGACCCAAGACTTATAAAGATGAGCGCATCCGGTTCCTGGTTTTCTGGTTGCTGTTCGCGCTGGTGTTCTTTTCCTGGTCAGCGAACAAGTTGCCGGGATACGTGCTGCCGCTGCTACCGGCCTTGGCGATCATGCTCGCGGTGGCGCTGGACAAGACCCCGGCAGCCGGCTGGTGGATAGGCGCGTGCGTGGTGCTACTGATAGCCACTCCCGCGATTGCCTCGTATTTACCGGATGCGCTTTTGTCGGGAGGCTCGTCGGCGCATTTCTCTTTCGCTCGACTGGCGCTCGGATGGCCGTTTATTTTGGCCGCCGCGGGAGTCTTCTGGTTGGCATGGTTGGGAAAACGCGAGCAGGCGATGATCGCCGCCACCTTGGCCACTCTCGCGGCGATCGCCTATTTCAAGTTCGCTGTGTTGCCCGTGCTCGACCAGCGATATTCCGTTCGGGCATTCTGGAACGAGAACGCATCGCAGATCGAGGGAGCATGTATAAAGGATGTGCGGCGGGACTGGATCTACGGCTTGAACTATTATGCCGGGCGGGCTCTGTCCGAATGCCCCAGACCTCAGGTGCAGCCCCAGGTGCAGGTTGTCGTGGTCAACGGCCAGCTTCAGTTGGGGCCATAACTGTAAGAAAAATCGAGCCTACTCCCCTAGGATCTATACCTAACACTACCCTTGGCCGATGGATAAGCGAGAGCGGAGGTTTCTATGATCCTGTCTCGTTATCCAGTGTCTCGACTATCAGCAACGTTGCTGGCTTTTTGCGCGCTTTCATCGCTTGGATGGGCCGCGAAGCCTGCCATCGATCTCAACACACCCGAGGGAAGGTACATCGCCAGGATACAGGCTGAGAGCGACCTTTCCAAAAAGCTTATGCTGCTCGAGCTCTTTCCCGACGTGTTCGCGGGTTCTGCCGCGGTGGAATACGCCTTTGGTGAGATGCAGGTGAGCTATCACCAGGCCGGGAAGCTGGACAAAGCCTTGGCGGCTGGTACAAACGTCCTCGTTTTCAATCCCAAGAATCTGGAAGCAGCTTGTTTGAACTGGCGCATCGCCGCGGACATGAAAGATCCGGCGTTGACAGCGGCCTGGGTGAAGAGGACTGGTGAGGTCGCGGAGCAAGCCATGAAGACTCCCGATCCGGACATGAGCCAGGCTACGCGCGATTGCGGCGTCAGCGCCCGCCAGGCGAATGAAGGAGAAGCCTATAACGAAGCAGTCACCGCCAAGAATCCCGCGGATCGCGTGAAATTGCTGGAACATTTTCTCAAAAATCACCCTGACACCAAACACACCGACGACATCGAGATCGCCATGTTTCTGGCATATCGCGAGCAGGGCGACGCCGCGAAGGCCCTCGCCGCCGCCGAAAAATTGGTGGCGCACAACGATACGCGCGAGGACGCCATGCTACTGGTGGCCGAATCCTATTTCAAGGCGGGCAAAGATCCCAACACCGTAATGAATTTGTCGAAGAAAGCGATCGACCGCTTGAACAAACCGCAAAAGCCGGAAGGTATCAGCGACGCCGATTGGGCCCGCAACAAGACCATCGAGCTGACCCAGGCCTATTACATGATCGGTTCGGTAAACTTCCAGGCTGAAAAATGGGAAGCGGCTGACCAGGCGTTCCGCGTGGCGCTGCCCAATCTTACCGATCCGCGCTTCCGGGCGGAAGTGCTGAACTCGTTGGGCTGGGCCAATTACAAGCTGAAGAACATGCCGGATGCGCTCAAGTTCTACGTCGATTGCACCAACATTCCGGGGCCGTATCAGCTAGCCGCTTCCAAGACGCTGAACACGATCACGGCGGAATTCCGCATCGGTAAGTAAAGGGGCGAGCCCGCCTCGCCCAACGTGCTAACCTGAGCGCGGATGCGCCTGCGAACCGTTGTGTTGGTCCTTTCGGCGATCCTATGCGGCTGCTGGGGACTGCTCCGCGCGCAGAAGCCGTTCAAAGAATACGAAACGATCGAGGGACATGCGGAGTCCGACATTCCGCCGGATTACAATGTCCCCCATGAGTGGACCCGCGGTCGTCTGATGTACCCGGATTATACGGGCCCTCTATTGGGGCGTCCGCGCCGCAACGGTTGGACCATCGATTATCCCCGCTCTGACCGGCATCTGCTTTTCGGGGTGAAGCGCCTTACCCGCATCGATACCCGTTCAGTGGAACAGTCCGTGGCGCTCGATAACAGCGACGACATTTACAATTGGCCGATGATGTACGCCGTCGAAGTCGGGCATTGGCAGCTCGATCCAGAGGAAGCCGGCCAACTCCGCGATTTCCTGGACCGCGGGGGCTTCCTGATGGTCGACGATTTTCATGGGAGCCGCGAGTGGGCGGTGTTTCTTGAAGGGATCAAACAGGTCTATCCGGATCGCGAAATCGTGGATCTTCCGAAGGCCGAACCCATTTTTCACACGCTGTACGATTTGGACGACAAGTACCAGATTCCGGGCGCGCAGTATCTTCGTAGCGGTCGAACCTACGAGCAGGACGGCTACAACGCTGAGTGGAAGGGAATCTACGACGACAAAGGCCGCGTGGTGGTCGCGATCTGCCACAACATGGATCTGGGCGACGCTTGGGAATGGTCCGATGAGCCGGAATATCCGGCTGAGTGGGCCAACATGGCTTATCGTATCGCCATGAATTACTTCGTCTACGATCTCAGCCACTGAGCCCGTGGTATCCTTAAGTCCGGCTAAGACTTTCATGCGCTTGCGCGCGGCTATTTTCCTCACTTTGGGCGGCCTCGGCACCTGGGGTATCTTACACGCCCAGAAGCCCTTCTTAAATTACGAGAGCACCGAGGAGCACGCCATAGCCCCCCTGCCTCCGGATTGGGAGCGGGATGCCGAATGGACCAGAGGCCGGCTAAAATACACCAGCTCCACCTTCGAACACCCTCTTCCATACAACACCGGCCGGTACGGCTGGCGCACCGATTACCCGCTGGGGGATCGGCACACCCTGCAGGGCCTGCTGAGACTGACCCGTGTGGACGCGAAATCGGTAGAGCAAGTGGTGGAACTGGACAATAGTAGTGACATTTACAACTGGCCGTTCGTCTATGGCGTGGAGGTCGGCCATTGGAGCTTGAATGATGAGGAAGCCGATCAGATGCGCGACTACCTCCTGCGCGGCGGCTTCTTTATGACCGACGATTTTCATGGAACCCAGGAGTGGGATGTCTTCATGGAGGGCATGCGGAAGGTTTTTCCTCGCCGTCCCGTGGTGGACATCGATACCAACGACCCGATCTTCCACGTCATATACGATATAAACCCACGCTCCCGCATCCCGGGAGCCCAGTTTATCTACAGCGGCATCCCGTATGAGTTCGATGGTTTTGACCCCAAGTTTCGTGCGATCTACGACGACAAAGGCCGTATCATGGTCGGGATCTGCCACAACGTGGATATGGGGGACGCTATTGAATGGTCCGATGACCCGCAGTATCCGGAGAATTATGCATCCCAGGCGTATCGCATCTCCGCGAACTACGTCTTGTATGATCTGACACACTGATGTAACACATTGATGATTTGACACACTGATGATGAGAGCCCTCACCCTACATGTTCGAGTTTCTCTTTAAGTATCCGCTCTCGATCTATCGCCAAGGGACCTTTATCTTCCTGGCCGGCTGGCCGCTGTGGCTCATGGGCCTAGGCATACTGGCAGCCGCCGGCGTACTCGGCTTCCTGATCTGGAGGCAGAGTTCAGGGTCCGCGCGAATGGGTGTTGTCCGCCGGATTTCGGTCTGGGTCTTGCAGACGGCGCTGGCCGCCCTGCTGCTCTTTCTGTTGTGGCACCCGGCGCTGAGCGTCTCGACCTTAAAGCCGCAGCAGAACATCGTGGCGGTAGTGATCGACGACTCCACCAGCATGACCACGGCGGATGAGAACGGCACGCGCAAGGATGCGGCGGAGAAGGTGCTTAACGGCGGGCTGCTGAAAGCTTTACAGGAGAAATTTCAAGTCCGGCTGTATCGCATGAGCGATCATGCCGAGAGAATCGACAAGCTCGAGCAACTGACCGCCGGGGCCACGGCCACGCATATCGGCGAGAGCCTGAAGCAGGTGGCGGCGGACGCCTCTAACCTGCCGATCGGTGCGATGATCCTGCTGAGCGATGGCGCCGACAACACGGGTGGCGTCGACCTCGAAACTCTGTCGGAGATCCGCCGCCAGCGCATTCCGGTTCACACCATTGGGCTGGGCCGGGAAACCATGAGCCACGACATCGAAATCAGCAACGTGGACGTGGCCTCGCGAGCGCTGCCGGAATCGCGACTGGGTGCGACGGTCAGCTTTCATCAGCACGGCTATACCGGTCAGAAAGCGAAGATCACGTTGAAGGAAGGCGCCAAGGTGGTCGCCAGCCAGGATGTCACCTTGAAGGCCGAAGGGACCGAGCAGGTAGAGACGGTTCTGTTCAACGCCGGTGACGCCGGGGTGAAGACGATCGAAGCGGCGATTGAGCCGTTCGCGAACGAAGAGAACGTGCGCAACAATCGCGTCACTCGGCTGGTGAACGTCGACCCGCGCAAGCCGCGCATCCTTTATCTGGAAGGCGAGCCTCGGTGGGAGTTTAAGTTTCTTAAGCGCGCTGTCGAGGATGACAAAACGCTGGACGTCGCCAGCATCCTGCGCACCGCGCCCAATAAGCTCTATCGCCAGGGTGTGTGCCGGCCAGGCGATACGGCGCATCCGCAAGTGAACGGCAAGTGCCCCGAGATGGAAGACGGCTTCCCCAGCAAGGTGGAAGATCTATTCGCCTTCGACGGCATCATTTTTGGCAGCGTGGATGCGCCGTACCTCACCAAGAATCAGCAGGAGATGGTCAAAGATTTCGTCGACCGCCGCGGAGGCGGGGTTTTGTTCCTGGGCGGGAAAGACTCGCTGTCGGACGGCGGGTGGGCTAAATCGGTGGACGCCGATATTCTGCCGACTGTTCTGCCCGAGCGCAAGAATACCTATTCTTTCGTGGGCGCCGACGTCGAGCTGACACCCGCCGGTCAAGATAGCCTGATCACGCGCATCGAAGAAGATCCCGTGAAGAACGTGGAGCGCTGGAAGAAGCTTCCTTACATCCGGACGTTCCAGGATCCGGGCGAGCCGAAGCTCGGCGCGGTGGTGCTGGCGAATTTCATTCCGCACGAAGGCGGCGGGGTGAAGCGGCCGCTGCTGGTAACCATGAACTACGGCCGCGGGCGCACTGCGATCTTCGCCACCGGCGGAAGCTGGCGCTGGCAGATGCTGCAGCCGCTGGCCGACATGTCGCACGAAATGTTCTATCGCCAGTTGCTGCGCTGGCTGGTGAGCGACACGCCGCGGCATATTACGGGTTCGACACCCAAGAGCCTGCTGGCCGACGAGTCGCACGTCAAGCTCAGGGCCGAGGTTCGTGACAAGACCTACTTGCCGGCTTCCGACGCGACCGTAGAGGCGCACATCACCGGTGAGGGCGCGCAGCAGGAAACGGTCAATATGGTTCCGGAGCCTTTGGAAGCTGGAGTGTACGGCGCGGATTGGACCGCTCCGCAGGCCGGTTCATATATTGTTGAGGTGGTGGCGAAACGCGGGACGGAAGAGATCGGCCGAGACACGTTCACATTCCGGCGAGAGGACGGCATCGCCGAAAATTTCCATGTGGAGCAGAATCGCGAGCTGCTTCAAAAACTGTCCCTGGAGACGGGCGGATCTTATTACAAGCCCTCTGACGCTCAAAAGTTGGGCAAGGATATCAACTACTCGCAGGCTGGCATTACCGTGCGCGAGACGCGCGATCTGTGGGATATGCCCGCTTTCTTCCTTTTGTTCCTAGGAATCCGCGCGGCGGAATGGTTACTGCGCCGCCGCTGGGGTGTCATATGAAGCATTTCAAGCTTTTGGGCTTACTGGCCTTGGCGGCCGTTTCCCTGCGGGCCGACAGCTATTTCCTGATCGTTTCGGGTCTGGGCGGCGAAGATCAGTACGACCAGCGTTTCACCGGCTGGGTCTCGGATCTGAACAAGCTGCTCAAAGCCGAGCCGGGCGCGAAAGTGGATACGCTCACCGGCAAAGACGCGACCAAGGCCAACATCGAAGCCAAGCTGCGCGCCCTCGCGACGACCAAGGCGGACGATTCGTTCGTGCTGGTGCTGATCGGCCATGGAACCTACGACGATCTGGATTATAAATTCAACATTCCGGGTCCCGATATCTCCGCGACCGAACTGGCGGGGTTGCTGGACAAGATTCCGGCCAAGCAAGTCGTCGTGAATACCACCAGCTCCAGCGGCGGATCGCTAGCCGTGCTCGAGAAACCCAAGCGCGTGGTGATCACCGCGACCAAGACGGGCACGGAGAAGAACGCCACCGTTTTCGCGCGCTTTTTTATCGAAGCGCTACGCGATCCGGCCGCGGATGCGGACAAGAACCAGGCTATTTCGGTGCTCGAAGCGTTTCGTTACGCGGAGGAGAAGACCGGAAAATACTTTGAAACCCAGAAGCGCCTGGCGACCGAGCACGCGCTGATCGAGGACACCGGAAAAGGCGAGGGCGTCAAGTCGCCGTCGGCCGAGAACGGCGAAGGGCTGATCGCCAACCGCCAGGTGCTGCTGCACCTGGGATCGGTGGCGTCCATCGTCAACGATCCGGAGAAGCAGAAGCTGCTCAAGCGCAAGGATGATCTCGAAACCCAGATCGACGAACTGAAATATCGCAAGGCGGCGGTTCCGCAGCGTGAATACCAGCAGCAGATGCGCCAATTGCTGCTGGATCTGGCCAACGTGCAAGAGGGCCTGGACAAATGAAGGATTCGGGGAAAGTTCAAACCGTTCTTTTTGCAGCCGCGGTACTGGCCGTGGGATTCTTCCTGGCCCGGCAAGGTGGGCTTTTCCGGCCCAAGCCGGTAGACGCTCAAGCGTCTAAGGCAGCCCAGCAAGTATCCGCGCAAGTAACCCAGTGCGAAAATCTTCGCAAGCACGGCGATCCCGGCACCAAAGCCTGTTATCAAAAGCTGTCCACCTCGAACGATCTGGTGATCAAGGCCGAGGGCCTATGGGGATTGCGGGATTATCAGAACGCAAATAACGAGTTCCAGGCTGCCGTCAAAGCCCGCCCCAAAGACACGAATCTGAAAGTTCGCTGGGGCATGATGTTCCTGGAGTATTCGCAGCCTGGCGATGCCGAGGCGCTCTTCAAGGACGCTCTGGATATCGACGAGAATAACGCCGGGGCTCTCTATGGGATGGCGCTCCTTGCTACCGATGTCTTCGCGGGCGACGCGAGTGGGCTTGCCGAGAAGGCGCTGAAGGCGGACCCGAAAATGTACCAAGCGCGGGAGCTGCTGGCGCGCATCGCGCTCGAAGACAACTATCCCGACAAGGCTGTCGAGGAAGCTAAGAAGGCGCTGGATATCTCTCCGGAGGCCCTGGACGCGCTGTCCATATTGGCTACCGTCGATTGGCTGGATGATAAGCCCGGCAAGGAATGGATCGACCGGGTTTTCAAGATCAATCCGACCTATGGCGAAGCTTACTCCATCGCCGGACATTTCTTTGTCATCAATCGCCGCTACGACGAAGGAATCCAGTATTACCGCAAGGCGCTGGAGATTAAGCCGGACCTGTGGGAAGCCCGCGCCGAGCTGGGCATCAACCTGATGCGCTTCGGACAGAATGAGGAAGCCCGGCAGGATCTGGAAGCGTGCTTCAATGCCAACTACTCTTCGCCGCTGGTGCGCAATTCGCTGAAGCTGCTGGACAGCATCGACAAGAATGTCGAAACGTTCACCACGCCCACCACGGTTCTGAAGCTCGACAAGAAAGAAGCGACGCTGCTGCGGCCGTATTTCCAAGCGGAGCTCGATCGCGCCATGGCCACCTACGAGAAGAGGTACCACTATAAGATCACTGGCCCGGTGCAGTTAGAAGTTTATCCCAACCATCCGGATTTCGAGGTTCGCACCATGGGCCTACCGGGACTGGGCGCGCTGGGCGTGACGTTCGGGAAATATGTCGCGATGGATTCGCCGAGCGGGCGTCCGCCGGGCCAGTTCCATTGGGCCAGCACGCTGTGGCACGAGTTCAGCCACGTGTATGTGCTCTCGATGACGAATCATCGTGTCCCGCGCTGGTTCACCGAAGGCCTGGCGGTGTATGAAGAGACCGCGGCATCGGGCGCGACGGACTGGGGCGATCGTCTCGATCCGCCCTCGATCATGGCGATGAAGGACAAAAAGCTGCTACCGATCGCGGATCTGGATCGGGGTTTCATCCATCCCACCTATCCGGAGCAGGTGATCGTATCGTATTTCCAGGGCGGCCAGGTGATCACGTTCATCGCCGAAAAATTCGGATACGACAAAGTTCTGGCGATGATCCACGCCTTTGGCGAGAAAAAGGACACGGTGGAGGTGATCGAGCAGGAATTGAAGTTGAAGCCGGAAGAGTTCGACGCGCAGTTCTTCCCGTGGATCGAGGCCAAGTACAAGAAACAGGTGGATGGATTCCAGGGCTGGACGGAGCAAATCAAGCTGGTCTCGCAGGCGGCCAAGGAAAAACAGTGGGATGAAGTGATTAAGAAGGGCACGGCCATCCGCGACGTGTACCCGGATTTCGTCGAGGTCGGAAATGTGTACGAATTTCTGGCGCAGGCCTACCTCGCCAAGGGCGACAAGGCCAACGCGATGGCGGAACTGCAGCGGTTTTCGCTGATCGGTGGCCGCCGGCCGGAGCCGCTCAAACAGCTCGCCGATATGCAGGTGGAAGCCGGACAGAAGCGCGAGGCCGCGGCGACGCTGGAACGGCTGAATCTGATTTATCCCGAAGATGAAGTGTCACATCAGAAGCTCGGGAAGCTGTACATGGATCTGAAAAATCCGAACGGCGCCATTCGCGAGTTCCAGGCTCAGCTGGCTGGTGGAACCATCGATCCGGCGAGCGCCCAATTCGGGCTGGCCCAGGCGTTCCAGGCCGCCAACCGTCCGGAAGACGCGCTGGACGCAGTGTACAACGCGCTGGAAGCGGCGCCGGGGTTCAAGCCGGCCCAAGCACTTTTGCGGGAATTGACCGCCAAGCAATCCAACAACAATCAATCTGGAAACGTGAAACAATAAACCCAACCCTAATGTCGACCACTACTACTCAAACCCTGGACGCGAGCCAGGTCCAGGAAAAAATCGCGCGCTTCCGCCAAGTCCGGGAAGCTATCGTCAAACAGATTCATAACGTGATCATCGGCCAGGATACGGTCATCGAGGAGGTGCTCATCGCCTTGTTCGTGGGCGGCCACTGCCTGATTACCGGACTGCCCGGCACTGCCAAGACGCTGCTGGTGCGCACCATCGGCCAGATTCTGGGGCTGGACTTCAAGCGCATTCAGTTCACGCCCGATCTGATGCCTTCCGACATCACCGGTACCGACATTATCGAAGAAGATCCCACTACCGGGCGCCGCACCTGGACGTTCATCCCCGGGCCGATTTTCGCCAACATCCTGCTGGCGGACGAAATCAATCGAACTCCTCCCAAGACGCAGTCGGCGCTGCTCGAAGCCATGCAGGAGCTTTCGTGCACGGTGCGCGGCAATCAGTATAAGATCCGCCCGCCGTTCTTCGTGCTGGCCACGCAGAACCCTATCGAACTCGAAGGAACCTATCCGCTGCCGGAAGCGCAGCTCGACCGGTTCATCTTCAACGTGCTGCTGGATTACCTTTCGGCCGAGCACGAAATGCAGGTTCTGGACCTGACCACCACCACGCATCAATCGGTGGCCGAGACGGTGACGTCTCCCGATGAAATCCTGGAGTTCCAGAGGCTGGTGCGCATGGTTCCCATTGCTGACTCAGTCGCGCGTTATGCGGTGAACATCGTGCGCGCTACGCGCGCCACGGACCCCAGCGCTCCCGACTTCGTCAAGAAATACGTGAACTTCGGAGCCAGCGTGCGCGCGGCGCAAAACCTGGTGTTGACCGCCAAGGCTCGCGCGCTGATGCAGAACCGGGTAAGCGTGAGCTATGAAGACGTCCAGGCGCTGACGCGGCCGATTTTGCGCCACCGCATTCTGCTCAACTTCCAGGCGGAAAGCGACAAGCTGACGCAGGACGACATCCTGAAGAAGCTGCTGGAGGCCGTGCCGCAGCCGCGGGGGTAGTGAACGCAAAGTAGTGAACGCAAATTAGTTCTGGAGTCCCCATGCTGCAGCGTTTTCTAGATCCGTCGGTGCTGGCCGGTATCTCCGGGCTCGACCTGGTGGCGAAGACCGTGGTCGACGGGTTCATCTCGGGCCTCCACAGGTCGCCCGATTTCGGCTTCAGCCAGGAATTCGCGGAATACCGGGCGTACAATCCGGGCGACGACCTGCGTCACGTGGATTGGAATGTCTTCGCGCGCTCCGAGAAGATGTTTCTCAAGCGCTATCGCGGCGAGACCAATTGCCAGGTTTCGGTGCTGCTGGATTGCAGCCGCTCGATGAAATATGGCTCGCGCGGGATGGAAAAGATGGAGTACGCGAAGTTTCTCGCAGCCTCCGTCTGCTACCTGGCGCATCTGCAGCGCGACGCGGCGGGGCTGATCGTTTTCGACAGTGAAGTGCGGCATTTCGTGCAGCCGTCCACACGCCAGGGACAGATCATGCGCCTGCTGCACGGCATCGACCAGGCGCAAACCGGTGCGGAGACGGTGCTCGAAAAACCCTTCTCGCACCTGGTGGATTATCTGCGCCGGCGAGGGCTGGTGGTCGCCATTTCGGACTTTTGGGAGCAGCCCGAGGCGGTTATCAAGACCGTGGGCCCTCTGCGCGCCCGCGGGAATGAGCTGATCCTGTTTCATGTGCTGGATCCTCAGGAAATCCAGCCCAAGCTGCGCGGGCCCGTGTTGATGGAGGATTTGGAGACGGGCGCGAAGATGGAAGTGTCTCCGGACTATGCGCATCACGATTACAAAGGTAAGATGACCGCGCATCTGGAAGAGATGAAGAGCCGGGCCGCGGGCGCGGATATCGACTATTTCCTGGTGGACACCAGCACGCCTCTGGATGCGGCGCTGCGGCAGTATTTAGCGATCCGGGCGGGGAGGTTGTAAGTGGGTTTTCTAAATCCCTGGTTCCTGGGCGGTCTGGTCGCGGTGGGTTTGCCGATCTGGCTCCATCTGCTGAAGCGGCACAAAACCGATCCCACGCCGTTCCCGTCGCTGATGTTTTTCGAGCACCACGAGCAGAGCTCGGTGCAGCACCGCCGGCTGGACTATATCCTGCTGTTCATCCTGCGCACGCTGATGCTGGTATTGCTGGCGCTGCTGTTTGCCAGTCCGTTTATTCGCAGACTGACTCCCAAAGGAGCCGGCAAGAAGCTAGTGGTGGTGGCGGTGGATCGCTCCTTCAGCATGCGCACGAAGGAGGGCACCTCGACGCGACTGGACGACGCGAAAGCGGAAGCCATAGACATCTTGTCGAAGCTCCCGCCGGGGCAGCCCGCCCAAGTGGTCGCGCTGGCCGATACGCTGCAAGCCATGACACAGCAGACGGCCGATCCGGGAGAACTGCGCGGCGCGGTGATGGCGATCAAGGAAAGCGACGAGCGCGCGTCTTTCGGCGAGCTGGCGCGCTATCTCAGGACGCTCCGCGAAAGCACCAAGACGCCGCTGGATGTCCATCTGATCAGCGATCTGCAAAAATCCGCGATGCCGGCGTTTACAGACGTGCGCCTGGATCAGGACACCGACATCACGTTTCATCCGGTCGGCAAGGTGCAGCCCAATTGGGCTGTCGAAACGGTGATCGCACCGCAGCACGTGTACGATCCTAAACGGGCTCACATCAGCGCCACGGTTACGGGCTTTTCAGCGCCGGCCGCCACGCGCACGGTCACGCTGCTGATGAACGGCAAGACCATCCAGTCGAAGACGGTGAACGTGCCGGAGAACGGCCGCGGCTCAGTGGAATTTACGGGGCTCGATCAAGCGTCGTACGGATTCAACCGCTGCGAAATCCGGATCGATTCGGCGGACAGCCTGCCAGCCGACGATCAGTACATGTTTTCGGTAGAGCGAACCGATCCCAAGAAAGTCCTGTTCGTGGACGATGGACGGCACCCGGAGGCGCAGGAGTTCTTCCGGGCAGCCTTGAACGCTACCCCGGATTCGGCGTTCCAACTGGAGCCGCTCCGGCCGGACGTT
>Ga0265313_10001290_pt1 | contig 23699 bp, 20 predicted proteins | sample 4123metaG_FD_203122 | JGI IMG/M metagenome (GOLD analysis project Ga0265313, IMG submission 203122) | Rhizosphere microbial communities from Carex aquatilis grown in University of Washington, Seatle, WA, United States - 4-1-23 metaG | ecosystem: Host-associated > Plants > Roots > Rhizosphere >...
GGCACGCTACCTGCAATGGATGGTGCATCTGACCAACAGCATCCAGCCCTATTACATGATGTATTACTACCCGGAGCGCTGCACCACGGACCCGGCGGCCCATGGCGACGCAATCAAGGCGAAGGCGAGCGAAATGATCGCTGCGGCCTGGGAGAAGGTGGACAAGGCGTTGGCCGCAAGCGGCCCCTACATGGCGGGCGACCGGTTCAGCGCCGCCGACCTGCCGGTGGTCATGCTGACCGGCTGGCAGCAGGCGCGGCCCGACGTGCTCGACCGGAACAAGCATATCCGCCGCCTCGTCGAGCTGGTCTCGGCCAGGCCTGCCATCGGCCGGGTCCTGAAGCAGAACCAGGCCGCCGCCTGAGGCGATGACGCCGGAAGCGCTCGTTTCGGTCCGCTTGCCCGCGGCGGCCGAGGAACTGCTCGCCTTCTGGTTCGCGGAGCGCTCCAGGACGCTGTGGTTCGAGCGTGACGAGGCCTTCGACGAAGAAATCCGCGCCCGCTTCGCCGGCCTGCTGGCCGATGGCGCCTCGGGCGCGCTCGCCCGATGGGAGGAGACGCCCAGCGCGGCGCTTGCCCTCGTCATTCTCCTGGATCAGTTCCCGCGCAACATGCATCGGGGCCGGGCCGAAGCCTTCGCTTGCGACCCGCTCGCCCGCGCGATAGCCGGCCGGGCCATCGAGCGGGGCTTCGATGCGATGGTCCGCCATGACCGGCGTCCCTTCTTCTACCTGCCCTTCGAGCATAGCGAGGACCCGGCCGAGCAGGACCGCTCGGTCGCCCTGTTCCAGGCCTGGGCCGAAGCCGCACCCGAGGCAGAGCGGCAGAAATGCCTGGAGCAATGCGAGTGGGTGCTGCGCCACCAGGAGATCATCCAGCGCTTCGGCCGGTTTCCCCACCGAAACCCTGCGCTCGGCCGCGAGACCACGGCGGAGGAAGAGGCCTTCCTGAAGGAGCCGCGGTCGAGCTTTTAGGGTGGACGCGGGGGCCGCCGGCGGAGCCGGGAAGCGGCCGCTTTCGGGCCACAGTCCGCCTCGCTATACTCCCGCCCCTGCCGCGCCAGGCTGTCCCCGTAGCTCAGCAGGATAGAGCAACAGTTTCCTAAACTGTGGGTCGGGTGTTCGAGTCACCCCGGGGACGCCACTCCCGTACAAAACTGGGCACTCCGCCTGCGGGCTTGAGGAGTTTGCCCGAAGCGACAGGCCGGCAGCGATCCGCTAGGGCTGGATTGTGACTCGGAAGGCGCCTCAGGAAGTTGTGCGGTCAGGCGGCATTCGGCGGGGTAGACTGATTCCAAGTGGATAAACGCCAAGGCCGCCGGGCTGCTGCTCGCCCTGGTCGGCGCTCCTGCTGGGAGCGCATACTCCGGTTCCCGGGTGCCGCGCCCGCGGAAATGGTAGGCTGCGGGGTAGTTCGGCCAGCCGAGGCGCGCCTGTGTAGCCACGAACCTCGAGCTAGGGCGGTGACATGGGGAATATAAATTCTCGGCTCATCATCGATGTTGGTATGAGCGAGGGGCACGACTCGGATTTCTACCTTCGGAAAGGCTTTCGAGTCATCGGCGTGGAGGCCGACCCGACTGTCGTCAGCCAGCTGACGGAGCGGTTCAAACCGGAAATTGAAGGCGGCCGGCTGTGCATCATCAACCGTGCCGCGTGGTCTCAGAGCGGACATTCACTCACATTTTGGCGAAACATGGCCGTACAGGGTCACTCATCTCTCGATAGAGAGCGTGGGTTTGGCCGGAAAGAGCCCATCAAGGTTGATTCAGTGGCTTGGTCCGAATTGCGGACCATCGCAGGCACGCCGTACTACCTGAAGATGGACATAGAGGGCGGGGAAGTCGCGTTTCTGCGATCCATGGCCGGTTCGCCAGAGATGCCGACCTATATCTCCACAGAATGTCACACCTTTGAGCCGATCGGGGCGATGTTCGAATTAGGCTACCGAAAATTCAAGCTCGTGAATCAAACCATACTGCATTGCTTTCCGATGCCAGACCCGCCGCTTGAAGGTGATTGCGTCACCAGCCCAGACTGGGCACATGCATCCGGAGCCTTTGGGAAGGAACTTCCTGGGCATCAATGGCAGGATTTCCAAGGCATAACGCGACAATTTGACATGATCCGGCAACTACGTGAGGCGGGCGGCGTTTTTCAATCTTGGGTCTGGTTCGACTGCCACGCCCGCATCAATGACGAATAAGGCCTCTGGCACTGGCTCGGCCGATAGCCGAGAGCGGCTCGCCGTCAAAGAGCAGCCACTGATAGAGCCAAGGATAGTCGACACGCTTGTGCCCGTCTTCACTAAGCATGGCACGCCAGCCGGCTTCGGCGTCATCCAAGCCGAGCGACTCGCGACGCGACTGGCGCGCCAGCTGGCCGTGCCTTTCGCCTACGCCGCAACCGCGACCTTGCCTGCCAACGCCCGGTCCAGCGCCTGATCCGCGGTCTCGAGCCAGACGAACTCCAGCCCCCGGCGGGCTTCCTCGGGGATGTCCTCGTAGTCCCGCCTGTTGCGGGCCGGCAGCATCACGGTCTTGATCCCGGCGTGCATCGCGGCCAGCACCTTCTCCTTGATGCCGCCCACGGGAAGCACCAGGCCGCGCAGGCTGATCTCCCCGGTCATGGCCACGTCCGGCTTGACCGGCCTGGCGGTCAGCGCCGAGGCAAGCGCCACGAACATGGTGACGCCGGCGCTGGGCCCGTCCTTGGGCGTCGCGCCCGCCGGCACGTGGACGTGAATGTCGCTGTTCTCCAGGGTGGCGGCCTCGATTCCCAGCTCGCGCTGCTTGGCCTTCACCAGGCTCATTGCCGCCTGCGCGCTCTCCTTCATCACGTCGCCGAGCTGGCCGGTCAAGGTCAGGCGCCCCTTGCCGGGTACGACCGCGGCCTCGACGAACAGGATGTCGCCGCCGACGGGGGTCCACGCAAGCCCGGTCGCCACGCCCGGCATGCTGGTGCGCTGGGCCTGATCGGCCTCGAAACGCTCGGGGCCGAGGATCGCGGAGACGTCGCCTGCCTCGATGCGGACCTCCGTGGCACTGCCATCGGCGATGCGCACGGCGGCGTTGCGGAAGAGCGAGCCGATCTCGCGCTCGAGATTGCGCACCCCCGCTTCCCGCGTGTAGCGGCGAATGACGGCGCGCAGCGCCGCTTCGGCGAGGTGGGCTTGGCCGGGCTGGAGCCCGTTCTCCTTCAGCTGGCGCGGGATCAGGTGGCGCTGGGCGATCTCCACTTTCTCCGTCTCCGTGTAGCCCGAGAGGCGGATCACCTCCATGCGGTCGAGCAGGGGCCCCGGGACCGTATCCAGCATGTTGGCCGTCGCGATGAACACGACCCGCGACAGATCGAAGGTCACGCCCAGATAGTTGTCGCGGAAGGTCCCGTTCTGGGCCGGGTCCAGCACCTCCAGCAGGGCCGAGGAAGGGTCGCCCTGGATGCCGCGGCCGAGCTTGTCGATCTCGTCCAGCATCATGACGCAGTCCCTGGCTCCCGCCTTGCGGATCGCCTGGATGATATTGCCCGGCATGGCGCCGACATAGGTCCGCCGATGGCCGCGAATCTCGGCCTCGTCATGCACGCCGCCCAGGCTGACGCGAACGAACTTGCGCCCCATGGTGCGGGCGATGCTCTGGCCGAGCGAGGTCTTGCCCACGCCGGGCGGGCCGACGAAACAGAGGATCGGCGCATGCCCGGTCGGGTTCAGCTTGCGCACCGCGAGATATTCCAGGATGCGCTTCTTCACCTTTTCAAGCCCGCAGTGATCCTCGTCCAGGACCTTGCGCGCGCCGGCAATGTCGATCGGTTCGCCTTCCGTCACCGTCCAGGGCAGTTCGGCCAGCCACTCCAGGTAGGTGCGGAGCATGGAATGCTCGGCGGCGGCCTCGGGCATGCGCTTCAGGCGCGCCAGCTCCTTCTCGGCATGGGTCTTGACCTCGTCGGGCATGCCCGCCTTGGCGATCTGAGCCGCCAGCTCGCCCACGTCGGAGCTCCCTTCCTCGCCCTCGCCCAGTTCCTTTTGGATCGTGCGCAGCTGTTCGCGCAGGATGTGCTCGCGCTGGTGGCCCTCGATGGTCTGGCGGGTGCGTTCGCCGATGTCGCGGGAAAGGCGCAGCACCTCCAGGCGATAGGACACGAACCACAGCACCCGGTCGAGGCGGGCGACGAGGTCGACCGCCTCCAGCACCTGCTGCTTCTCCGCGGTCTTGATGTCCATGAAGGAGGCCAGGACGTCGGCCAGCGCTCCCGCGGTCGGGATGCCGGCGATGGAATCGCGCAAGCCTTCCGGCGCGTCGGGCAACAGGCGGATCGCCTCCACCGCCCGCTCGCGCAATTTCAGCATCCGGCCCTCGATCTCGGTCCCGCCGGCGGCGGGCTCGGGGATGCGCTCGATCCGGGCCACCAGGAAGGGATAGCCCTCGACCAGCTCGATCAGGCGGAAACGCTGCTCGCCGCGGCAAATCAGGTGGTTCCGGCCGTCCTGCCCGGCTACATAGCGCAGCACCTGGCCGATGGTGCCGATCTCGTGCAGGCCATCCTTGGCGGGATCGCCCGCCTCCGCGTCGCGCTGCAGGATCACCCCCAGAGGGCTCTGCGTCTTGACGGCGTATTGGACGGCGGCGACGGACCTCGGCCGGCCGACTTCCAGCGGCAGGACGGTGGCCGGGAAGAGGACGCTGTTGCGCAAGGGCAGGATCGGGATGCAGCCTTCAGGCAGAGTGACCTCGGGCTGAACCCCCGTCTGGGGTCGGGCGGAATCGGCGGCCGGCCCCTGATCCGGAGCGGTGTCGCGCAGTTCGGTGGGATTGCTGATGGTCATCGGTAACTCTCCGGTCAGGCGATCTTACGAAGGACAAGGTGGAGCAGGCCGTCGACGAGCTGGCGCCGGGCAAATTCGTAGTCCCCGGGCAGCAGCGCGATCCGCCGCTCGAAGCGCCCATGGGGCAGCTCCATGCGCCGGATGACGGCCGGATCGGGCAGCACGGGCAGCTCACGCTCGCCCCGCACCACCAGGACGCCGGCGTCGACGCTCACCTGCACGCGCCTGGCCTCGACGCCCGGCAGCGCGATCTGGATCAGGAGCTCCCGGTCGCTCTCATAGACATCGGCCGGCGGCTCCCAGGCATAGTCCGCCGCCTGCCCCGCGATGCCATAGAAGCGGCGGTGCATGCTTTCGGCGCGGTCGAGGAGGCGGCAGGCCTCCGACCACATCCAGATGGTCGCGTCGTCTCCAGGCATGGGGCAATTCCTGACCGGCTGGGTGAACCATGCGGACATCGAAATTCGGCACTGGAACCCGTTGCGGAACGGGCCGGTGGTCCGCCGAACTCAAGTGGGAAGCGTTGATGTCCTATGCAAGATGGCCGCCTGTCCCGGGCTTCGCGGCCAGCCGCGGGCCCCGCCGGCCGTCAATGCTTCGTGGCGGGCGCTTCATTTCTCGCAAGGTCGTCTGTTGCCAACGCGAGCAGGCGGATGACTTCCCGGCGCTTCGGCCCGTCAAGATCGGTCGTCAGGAGATGACGATAGCACTCGATGTTCTGGCGAATGATCCAGGAGTCCGGCATCGCTCACCTCGGTTTTCGCTTTCTGTCGGGCCGCGCCCGCGCCGTTGCAACTGCCCGATCCAGGGCCGCGGCTTCCGGCGCCAGTTGAAACGCCCGAGCGGCGATCGTTTCCCGACATTCGCCTGGGCGTCGCCGCGCCGCTGCCTCGCATACTAGCCCGGTAGGCGGTGCCCCAGCACAAGATTCGGCGAGCCGTGGGGCATGACCTCGCGCAGCAGCTGGCCGACGCATCGGCCGCGGTGCCAAACTTCGATGCCTGAGCAGGTGTGGGATCTGAGCAGTTCGGCAGCCGCCGACATCGCGGCGCCATCGTCGGCGCACTGGATCTTTTCCTGCGACAGAGTGCGGAGGCTCCGATTGACGAAATAGCAGTCGTAAACCTTGCTTGCGCCGAACTGGCCCCTGCCCTGTTGAACGCCGCGTTCCAGCAATGCCACTGGTGATTGAGGATTCGGATGGGCTTCCATCGCGGTCATGGATTTCTCCTCGGTCTTGCTCCTGAGATCCATTTTTGTTTCCTATTACCGTGACGCCAGCCGGTACGCCTTGATCTGCATCAAGGCCGCAGCTTTTATGCGACACTTGCATCGCTGGCAGTGCAGCGAAGTGAAGTTTTGATTACATTCGGTTGAATCGGCAGCGGGCGCGCAAGACGGCGCCCGATCCCGCGCGCGCCGGCGCAGGCCTCGGTCGTGCCGCCGAACAGCCTCAGTTCAGTTGCGCGAGATCGGCCGCAATCCCCGGGCAGGATTTCATCAGGCTGACCGTGGCCGCGCTCGGCGCCTGGGCCCCATGTTCCTCCGCCGCCATGGCCGCGAGAAGGCGGGCGTCGCGGCCGTAGATGTCGTCGCGGAACTCGACGGTGCCGTTCTCGTCGACGAAGGCGGTCTGGTACAGAAAATAGACCGGCACCGGCGCCGCCAATGGCACGATGCGGGTCGGGCCGCCGGGAGCAGGCAGGGGCGCGCCGAGCAGGGCGCCGGCGAGGTCGCGCGCCAGATCCACCCGCACGCAGCCATGACTGAGCGCTCGCTGCGGCAGGGCAAAGAGACTGTGGAACGGCGTGTCGTGGAGATAGACGTCGAACGGATTGGGCATGTCGAGCATGACGCTGCCGAGCGCATTCCAGGGCCCGGGCAGCTGGCGCAACTCCCAGCCCATGGCGAGGATGCTGACGGCCTTCCAATTCAGGTCCCGGCCCGTGGGGTCTCCGCCCTTGCGGCCCAGGATCTCGAAGTGGTTGCGCGCGAGATAGCCGGGGTCGACGCGAAGCCGCGGCTGGATCTCATTGCGGATGATCGAGACCGGGACCACCCAGGCTGGATCGAGGACGACGCGCTGGACCGTGGCCGCCAGCACCGGGGTGGGGTGAATCGCCTGCCCGACGATGACCCGCGACACCAGCGCGGGCTTGCCGTCGCGGTAATAGGTCAGCATCTGGGATGATTGCTCGACTTCTATGCGGGTAGCCGGCCACGTCCTGGGCATGGCCCGAAGCCGCTCGAGATTGAGCGCGAGCTGGCTCGCCCGGTCCTCAGCGCCGACATTGAGCGCGGCGAGGGTGGCGGGGCCGACGCGGCCGTCCACCAGCAGCCCGTGACGCTGCTGAAAATGGCTGACCGCGGCGGCGAGCCGCGCATCGAATACCTGGCTTTCCTCCCAGTCCCCAGACAGGTCCCCCTCGGCCGCGAGGCGGTCGCCCAGGCTCTCGACCAGCGGCCCGGCATCGCCTAGACGCAAACGCGTGCCGGCCGGCAGGGCCTTCCAGCCCCCCGATGCGGCGATCTGGTTGTAGCGCGCGTAGGCCGCCAGCAGCCGCTCATACCCCGGCGAGGTCGGCGCCAGCTTTTGCAGGACTCCGGCCGGCCCGCGGGAGGCTTCGAGGGCGGCGATGGTCGCCGCCGGATCGAAGACCGGCGTCGGCAGGGTCCAGTCATTCTCGATCGCGCCGATATCGACGCGCCCGCGCGCCAGGATCGCGGCATAGGCGAGGAAGCGGTCCGTCAGGACCAGGTCGCGATCCGCCGCAGGCAAGGCCGGATCGGCCAGCGCCTGCTGCAGCGCCGACAGACCGAGGCTCTGCGGCGTGATCGCCTGGCGGCCAGCCTCGGCCAGGGCCGTCTCGAGAGAGGCGGCCCAGTCCCCGTGACCCGCCCAGATCGGGGCGTCGGTGCGCTGCCCATAGACCTGGGCCAGCATGGCGCGGTCGAGGACCAGGCCTTCGACGGTGAGCGGCATCGCTGACTGGAGGCGCTGGCCGATTTGCTGGGAAAGGGCGGGCGAATCCAGCGAAACGCTGTCAGCTGCGGCTGGCCATGCCGGCCCCAAGGGCATCAGCAGCGCGCCCAGAACGAGCGCCAGGAGGAGCCTCCGGGCCGACAAGGTCAATCTGTGTGCCATGATGCCTAATACATGGAGCATTGGGCCGTCTGCGTCCTTGATATGCATCAAGGACGACGCCCTGAAGTGCCGGTTCCGCGACCTGCCTCAGCGGCTCCCCGGCTCGAATTTCCAGCCCAGCACCCAGAGCGTATAGAACGAAAGCCCGAAGGGGAGGCAGGCCAGGAGCATCAAATCCCGTGGCAGGACGGCCAGCACGCCAATGGGGGCGAGGATGAAGCCGGCGGCGAGAAGCATCCCCACGATCCTGGCCCACTTGGCATGCCGGCCGATACCCCGGCCGACGAAGAAGAGCAGCACGGCGAACAGCAGGGTCAGGAGCAAAGCGATCGCCAGCGAGACGACGACCCATGTCGCCGCGCCGGACAGAAGCGCCAGGAGTTTGCCGAGGCCGGTGCCGACCGCCTTGGCGCCGTTCGACAGGAGGCCGACCAGCCCGTAGGTCCCGACATCAAGATAGGCCGAGTTGTCCGGCGGCGGGATGGGCAGCGACCCAAGGTCGATGGCGCTGTAGGTGAGACCGGCGAGCGCCGCGAAGGCGGGAATGCCGAGCAACAGCCCGAGGATGCGAAACCCGACGGCAACGATGCGACGATGGAGCCCCATGACCCGTAACCGCGCCAGGCAGCGGACGAAGCTCCACGACGGAACTCATTGCCGGCCGCGAACCTGGAAAAGCAGACTCTCATCCCGCGCCGCGCTCCGGAAGGGCGAAGCGCGGGCTATTTCCATCTTTCCCGCAGGCGGCCGGCTAGATCGACGGGGGGCCGCTCGGCCAGCCCGGGTCCGTGTGGGCCACGGCTCGCGCCCGGAGACCAGGCGATCCGCTCGAAGCGGTCGAGCATGGCCGTCGTAATAAAGCGGCTGCGGGGCGCGTAGACATGCCGGTCGCCCAGGCGGCGCTGCTGATGGGTGAAGAACCGCTGAGGGTGGAGCAGATGGAGCTCGTCCTTGGCCCGCGTCATGGCGACGTAGAGAAGGCGGCGCTCCTCCTCGATCTCGGCGCTGCTTCCGGTGGCGAGATCGCTCGGGATGCAGCCATCGACGACGTTCAGGATATAAACCGCCTGCCACTCCTGGCCCTTGGCCGAGTGGATGGTGGAGAGGATGAGATAGTCCTCGTCGAGGGATGGCCTGCCCGCTTCCTGGCCGCTGGCGCTCGCGGGATCGAGAGTCAGGTCCTCCAGGAAGGACTGGCGCGTCGGATAGCCGGTGGCGATCGCCTCGAGCTGATCCAGGTCCGAGATCCGCGCCGGCGCGGCGTCGTAGAGCCGCTCCAGATGCGGCCGGTACCACGCATTCGCCATCGGCAGCTGCGCGGCCCAGGGCAGGGCGCCATCCCTCAGCAGCCCGAACAGCCGGATAAAATCCGGCCAGTCCTCCGCGGCCGCGGCGGGCGGCTCGAATTCCCGCAGTGCGCCGCCGGCGAAGCCGGCGTCTTCCAGGCGCGCCAGGGCCTTGCGCGCCGTGGCCGGGCCGACGCCCGGAAGAAGCTGGAGGATGCGGAAGCCCGCCACGCGGTCGCGCGGGTTTTCCGCCCAGCGCAGCAGGCAGATCAGGTCCTTGACGTGGGAGGCCTCGAGGAAGCGCAGGCCGCCGAACTTGACGAAGGGAATGTCGCGCCGCGCCAGCTCGATCTCCAGCACGCCGCTGTGATGGGAGGTCCTGAAGAGCACGGCCTGCTCCTTCAGGGGCACGCCCGCTTCGCGCGCCGCCAGGATGCGGTCCGAGACGTAGCTCGCCTGGGCCTGATCGTCCTGGACGCTGACCAGCCGCGGCTTCTGCCGGGACCGGCGCTCGCCGAAGAGATTCTTGGTGAAGCGCTCCTTGGCCTGCTCGATGACCACATTGCTGGCGGCGAGGATCGGCTGGGTCGAGCGATAGTTCTGCTCCAGGGTGACGACCCTCGCCGGCGGATTGAACAGGCCGGGAAAGTCCAGGATGTTTCTGACCGTCGCCGCGCGGAAGCTGTAGATCGCCTGGGCATCGTCGCCCACGACCGTGAGCCCGTGCCCGCGTGGCTTCAGGCCCAGCAGGATGCCGGCCTGGAGCGCGTTGGTATCCTGGTACTCGTCGACGAGCACGTGATCGAACCGCTCGCCAACCCGGGCGGCCAGTTCCTCCGTGCGCATCATCTCGGCCCAATAGAGCAGCAGGTCGTCGTAATCGAGCAGGTTCTGGCGCTGCTTGGCATCGACATAGGCGCGAAACAGCCCCTTCAGCTCCTCTTCCCAGGCCGCGCACCAGGGGAAGGCGCGTTCCAGAACATCGTCCAGGGCGCCCTGGAGGTTCACCGCGAGGGAATAGATGGCAAGGCAGGTCTGTTTCTTGGGAAAGCGGCTCTTCTTGCCGGAGAGCCCCAGCTCGTCCCGGATCATGTTCATGAGATCGCCGGCATCCTCGCGATCCGCGATGGTGAAGGAGGGATCGAGGCCGATGCTCGAGGCGTGCTGGCGCAGCAGACGCGCGCCGATGGCATGAAAGGTCCCGGACCAGGGAACGGCGACCGATCCGCCGGCCTTGGCGCCGCCAAGGGCCGAAGCGCAGATGCGCTCGACCCGCCGCTTCATCTCCGCCGCCGCCCGGCGGCTGAAGGTCAGGAGCAGGATGCGGCCGGGATCGGCATCGCAGAGGATCAGATGGGCCACCCTGTGGGCCAAGGTATTGGTCTTGCCCGACCCCGCACCGGCGACGATCAGCAGGGGCGGGGGTGCGGCTTCCCCGATGCCATGGACAACCGCCTGCCGCTGGGCGGCATTCAGGCTGGCGAGGTGACTCTCTTTGTCCATGGTGTCCACTGGGGCGTCCACGGGCGCGAGCATAGCCGGCGCGCCGAGTCGCCAGAAGGAATAGTTCCCGCTTCGTTCATTATGCCGCCGGGGAGCGCTTTCCTGGCCCGGTCGCGGAAGGCCGGGACCGGCAAAACACGTCAGACGGGAGCGAAAGACGGATCGAGGGCGACGTCGATCAGGGTCGGGGTCTTGGCGGCAAGCGCCGTGGCGAGCGCCTTGCGGACCTCGGCCAGAGTCTGGACGCGCTCGGCCTCAACGCCCATGGACCGGGCCAGCGCCACGAAATCGATGGCCGGCTCCTCGAGGTTCATGGCCACGTAGCGGCCGGTCTGGGCCGCATGGCCGCGCAAGGCATTCAGCCGCTGCTTCAGGATGCGATAGCCGCCGTTGTTCAGGATCAAAAAGACGACGGCGAGGCCCTCATGGGCGGCGGTCCACAGGGCCTGGCAATTATACATGGCGCTGCCGTCGCCGATGAGGGCGAGGACGGGGCGATGGGGCAGGGCGAGCTTGACGCCGACGGCGGCCGGCAGGCCCCAGCCGATGCCGCCGCCGCGCATGCCGAAGAAACTCTTGGAATCATCCCCGGCGACGAGCTGGCGCAGGCCCGGCCCTGAGGACAGGGTCTCCTCGACGATGACAACGTCCTTGGGCAGCATCTCGCCGATCGCCTGCCAGAGGGCGAGGGGCTGGATCAGGGGCTTGTCGGCTTGCGCGAGCGCGCGGGCCTTGAGGGCGGCGAGCTCCACGGCGATGGCGGCCTTGTGCGCGTCCCGCCGCCGCTCGGCCGCCCTCTTCGCCGCCTCCGACATGGCGGCCGTGACGGCCGCCGTCAGCTCCGGCAGGGCAGCCTTGGGGTCGGCCAGGATCGCCACCTCGGCCGGATAGTTCTTGCCCAGCTGCCAGGGATCGGAATCGAGATGGATGATGCGAAGCCCGGGCGGCATCGCCTCGATCTCCGAGGGCAGCGACATGGTGAGGAGATCGCCGCCGACCGAGAGCAGCAGGTCATGCGCGTCCAGGGTCTTGCGGATCTGCGGGGCGAGGCGGGTGATGGGGCCGCGGAAGAGGGGGTGGGTGCTGGGAAAGGGCGCGGCGTTGTCGATGCCCTCGAGGTGGACGGGTGCGCCGATGGCCTCGGCCAGCGCGACCAGCTCCGCCAGCGCGCCGCTGCGGGCGACGCCGTCGCCGGCCAGGATCACCGGGCGTTCGGCGGCGGCCAGGAGCTTCGCCGCTGCGGCGATCGCCTCGGCATCGCCGCGCAGGCGCGGGGCCACCCGGGTCGGCCGGCCGAGATCGATCTCCGCCTCGGCGTTCAGGATGTCCCCGGGGATCGACAGGAAGACGGGCCCGGCCGGCGGTGCCAGCGCCGTCTTGGCGGCACGATGGAGCAGGCGCGGCAGGTCGGCGAGGCGTCGCACCTCGACCGACCATTTGACGAAGGGCCGCGCGATCTCCGGCAGCTCGGCCCAGAGGATGGGCTCGGTGACGGCGAAGCTCTGGTCATGCTGGCCGGCGGTGACGAGGAGCGGCGCGCCGGCCTTCTGGGCGTCGTAGAGCATGCCCATGGCGTTGCCCAGGCCCGGCGCCACATGGATGTTGACGGCCGCGAGCTTGCCCGAGGCCTGGGCATAGCCGCCGGCCATGGCCATGACGGCGCCTTCCTGCAAGCCCAGCACGTAGCGGGGTGCGGTCTCGACGGCGAGGGCATCCATCAGAGGCAACTCGGTGGTGCCGGGATTGCCGAAGATCACCTCCACGCCCTCCTGGCGCAGCAGCTCGAGGAACGCACGCTTGCCGGATGTCAGTGGCATGAGAGGGGCCTCGTTTGGGGCTGGCTACCGGAGAGTCGCCTGGAAGCTCGTCAAGCGCAACTCGCGGGCCGGAGGGTTTTCCTCGTAGAGAAGGAAGTCAAACCGGGCGCGTAGACTCAGTGCGGCGGGAACGTGGCGCGAATCTGATCGCCGTGACCCGGCGCCCACGATCCTGTCGCTCCGCAACCTGCCTTATTGGGGTCCTTGGATTTGAAAGTGCTGTAAGCATCGGCCTCCGATCAAGCCTTCGATCGCCCAACGGTTTTTAGGGTTTCCGGCCAGTTCACACCTTGGACCGTTGCAGCATGCCACCGCGTGCAGAAGCTTGGGGCGACGGGCGAGTGCGGGGACAGCAGCGCCGACAATTGAGTATTGCGTCCCTGGAATCATTGTGTCCCTGGAATCCCGACATCGTAGAGCTTGGAGACGGGAGAGGGAATCAGCGGACGATAGAGGCTGGAGGAAAGTCGTGCTCGTCTTCCTCAAAGCCTGCTGGTAGGAGAATCTCGTTTTCGCGGAACGGGCTCGCTATCGCCCCATAGAAGAACTCGCCGATTGCCTCGCCGACATCTCGGTTCCTGAGCCAAGACTTCCCGGACGTCAGGTCACTCGACGTTCCGATTAGCCCAAGGTCCTTGAGCGACCGAACGGAAGCAGGACCATCAGCCCACTCCGAATTTGGCGCCATCGGATTGATCACGGCAAAGGTGATGAAGCGTGCTGTCCAGGCGGTGAGTTTCTTGAGGCTGTCCTTGGTCATTGGCTCAAGGGCCTCTATCACGCCGAGCAGGCGAGCCCTCTCTTCGCTCTTGCCTGAGCGTAGGGCTACCAAGGAAGGAGCGAAGGAGTGGCGCAGGTACTCCATGATGACCTTCTGCGTCATGCGCTCGAACCAGCCAAATGACGGAACGGTTCTGTCGTCGCCTCGGTCCAGAAGCGCAGTCATAACGCGCAGCGGAACCCAGTCTGACGTTCCAAACTCAGTGTGCGCCGGAAACGACGATCCGGCGTGCGTGCCTCCCGACCGCGCGCGATAGACAGCCACGAGCCGCCTGTCCAATTCGTCTCGACGAATTTGCTCAGGAAGTGAGGCGCTCTGCCGCAGTTCATCCGGGGAGGACCAGAACTCTTCGGGCAAGAACTCGCTGACGAACATTCTGAACTTGCGCCCGACCGATGACTCAAGGTTCGCGAGCTTCCGCTCAAGTTCGTCAACAAGCTCACGCGCATTCGGCAGGTTCCTCAGCTCATCGAGTATTGGCCGGATGGAATCGAACTTCCTCAACTCAGAGAATGAGAATCGCTTGCCAGCGTAGTGGTGCGCAGCGAGTGTCTCCAGCGCGACGACTAGCGAGCCGTACGCGCCGGATGGATTGAAGTGAGCGGAACACATGGCCGAGTAGTAGAGCTTCATTGCGGCGGAGGCAGCGTCGATCCGTTCACTGTTCTCTGACTCGCCAATGCCATCGATGATGGCGTTCATTTCCATGGTGTTGACCGCGCAGTCTGGCGGACGGTGCATCGGCAGCGGCGGTCGTGGCAAATCGTAGTGATAGTTGAGTATGACCGGCCGGTCGTCGAGGCGACGTACGCCCAGCAGAGTGACAGGGTGGCGGACGAAAAGTGAAAGTAGGACGGCAAAGTCGAACGCGACTTCGTCCACCGGCGCGCCGGAGGAGGAAAATCCCGGCACCTCGACCCTCCTCGTGTGACAAGTGAAAGAGAGGCAGAGCCGTTGCGGAAGGGCGTAGGTGGGTCGCGTCAAGACCGACACCGTATAGGGTCCCTGGCTCACGACCCACTCGCCTGCTGAGGAGTGGTCAGGATCCGGAGATACGATCGCGCCGTCCCGCAGTCGGCGCCCGGAGAGGAGGTGGTACTCCGCCCTCTGCCCGACGCCCCCCTCAATCAGTCGCCTTGTGTTCCAAGCAAGCATCATTAGACCGCTCGCACCATCATGCCCCTATGACGACGGCGTTCCTTTCAGGTACACGTCGAGGTCCAGCGGGTAAACGGAGAAGTTCTGCTGTCCCTTCAAGATTGACGAGTATAGGGAGAGAAGAGAATCGCCCTTCTCGCCGAACAGCTCAGATGGTTTGCGGTGGGCTATCCTCCCCGCGAACCAGTCGTCCCCCAGCACCGCCACGCCATGAACGTGATCGTTGTGCTCGTCGAGGCACGCCCTAAGCGTCTCGCAGAATGCTTCATAGGTCTTGCCTAGTCCGCGCTGACTGAACGCAACGACATACGAACGAGGAGGTACCGTTTCGATCATCTGTCGCGTCGCCATTATCGGCTTCTCGAGTATGGTCATGTCGACCGCCGGGACAACGTAGTGCTTTTTGCTGCCTACCTCCCTTATCTTGCGGATGGCTGTCAGAGAGCTTTTCAATTCGCGCTTGGTTAGGACTGACTTCACCTCGATGGTCGCGTAGACGATTTCGACCGGGTACACCCCAACACCAAACTCCGAGAGTAGTGGCGAGTTGTGAAAGTTGTCGAAGATGACGATGTCGGTCTGTAAACTGGTCTCGCCAGACGCAGAAATCAGCACGCCAGTGCCTACTGAGAAGCGCTTTGGCAGCGTGCGCCGGAGGACACCGCGGATGATTTCCTCGGCGATCCGACCGCGCTCCCCTAGGTGCGGCATGAGAGTCGCCAGCTCGCGCTTGGATTGATCCGCGATAAGCTGGAGCGTCCTGAGGTAAGTCAGGTGTTGTGGCGCAGGTGGCGCATTGGGGGCCATACCTGAGAACGGAGACTTCTGCGCCCCGGTCTGTCAAGCGCCTCCTTTTTTCCTATCCGGGTGCAGGCCACTCCATCGGGCCGCCGCGTACAATCACTGTTGCGACTTGCTTGGTTTGGCCAGTCAGCTCCCATCTCGCTTGTGGGGAGATCGCACCCTTCAAAGCAGCAAGCTGTTCTGCGTTCCATTGCCTTCGACCTTCGAACGCGCCCGCGCGAAGAGGATGAGGCTACGAGAACGCAGCCTCACCGCTCCCGACCTCGACCACGCTCAAAATCCGCTCCGCCAGCCGCTCGCATTGCAGGCGGATGTCGGGAACGGCCGTGGTTTCCCAGAACACGCCCTTGGTCAGCGGCCCCAGGGCGAACAGGCGCTGTGAGGGCCGGCCATCGCGGTCGATCGCAGCACCTTCGGCCGTGACGTCCAGGCCGAGATCGAGAGGATCGGGCCGCAGATCGCCGGACCGCAGCAGTTCCTGAAGCAGGGGCGAGGCGGCCTTGGAGAAAACTCCCAGCGGACCGGAGCAATCGATGATCCGGCCGACAAGGATCTCTCGCTCGGGCCCGCCGCCGACCGGACGGAGGCGGACGGCGAGAGAACCCGCCCGAGGCTCGAGGCCGCCGAGCCGGGCCCGTTCGACGACAAGCTGGCCGCGCTCGCGCGCGCGCGCGATCCGGGCGGCGACGCCGGGCGCCATGCGGTGGCGGTGAACGTCCCACCAGGGCCGGAGATGCCGGAGGAACCGGCGCTTTTCCTCGAGCGGCAGCTGGCGCCAGATCGCCTGGGTATCCGGGCGCAGGGAATCGATGATCGCCCGCCAGTCTCCGCCCGACGCGGCATGCCGGCGGATTTCCCCACGCAGGCGCATGAGAAGACCGAGCACGCTCAGCGGCGCTTCCGCGGCCGGCAGGATCCGCGGCACGGGCGTCGTGGCCGCATGGGTGCGCGCCAGCAGGCCCCGGCGCGAGATGGCGCGGATGGAGCCGCGATGCTTGCGGTCGAGGAGCGAGATCACGACGTCCACCATGGTGAGACCGGTCCCGACCAGCAGCAGATCCGCGTCGGGATCGAGACCGTCGAGCGCGGCCGGGTCCCACGGGTTGGTCGCGTAGCCCGGCGCTTCGGCGGCCGGAAGGTTTCCGGTGGCGAGCGCCACAGCGTCGGCCTCGTAGAGCCGGCCGCAGGCGGTCTCGACGGCGTATCCGGCATCGCGGCGATGCAGGGCCACGGCTTCGTCGGCGACGAGGTAGAGCCTCTGGCTGCCCTCGGCGGTGCGGATTTCGCGGGCGAGGATGCTCTGCACATAGGAACCGTAGAGCCGGCGCGGCACGAAGGTGAGCCGGTCCTCGGTGACGCTGACGACCGCGCGCTCCTCCTCGGGCAGCGCCCGGATCCAGTCGAGAAAATGATCGGGCCGGTCGGAGAAGGCGCTCATGTTGCCGGCCCGCACGTTCAACAGGTGATGGGGATTGCCGGTCCCATAGGCGAGGCCGCGCCCGAACTCCGCGTCGCGCTCGATGAGATAGATGCGGTCGCTGGCGCGAGAGCGGCGCAGCAGATGCACCGCGAGCAGCGAGCCGCTGAACCCGGCGCCGACGATGGCGATGCGCCTGCCGATCTCCTGTGCCATGTCTCTCGCCCTCCTTTAGGCAACAAAAAACCCGCACAGCGGGGCTGGCGGGGCCCCATCGTTTAGCGGCATTTCTAAAGCGCCCGCAAGCGAATGGAACAAATCGGCGCTGATCGAAAGGCTATCGGGCGGACCGAGCCCGGTCAACGCCCAGAATTCGCGAGACCAGAATTTGCCCTTGCCGACAGGCAACTAAAGCGGAGCTTCGCGATCGTCGAAGAAATCCTGCATTGCCCGCCGCCGGCGGGCCGATAGATTTCCCTGGCGCCGGCACTTCACCCGGCGCCCCTGGCCAGGATCGGGCCCGCGGCAATTTGACGGAAGCAGCTTGCGCCGCGTCAACAAACGCTAAAGCGCCACGAACGTCCTTCGTGGTTCCTGTCGGAAAGGCACGGATACGACGATGACGACAGTTCCGAGACCCCAGCGCAGTGCTGAACGCAATTCCGCCGGCAGTGGCTGCCGCGGCAGGCGCATGCGCCGGTGAGCTAAGCGGCCGGCCGCTCGAGGCCGGTCTCCAATTCCAGCGATCCAGATGTTCAACCAGCGCGGAGGTCCCTCTAGGACTCCGCCTCAATGAGGAGACATGTCATGAGCATATTTCGTCGCACAGCGGCTGCAGCCGTGCTCGGCCTCGGTCTTGCCAGCCTCGGCTCCGGCGCCAATGCCGAGAACCGCATCATCACCATCGCCTACCAGACCGGCTTCTCGCCCTTCGTGAGGGCGATCGCGTCGGGCGAGATCGGCGCCATTCCCGGCTGGCAGGTCGAGTTCCGCCGGTTCAACTCGGGCGCCGAAATCTTCGCCGCCATTGCTGCCGGCGACGTCCAGATCGGCGACGTGGGGTCGAGCCCGTTCGCCGCGGCGACCAGCCGCGGGATCGACGTGAAGGCGATCTACATCAGCGGCGGCGCCGGCGAGGACGAGGCCCTGGTGGCGCGCAACGGCTCCGGGATCAATTCGCTCGCCGACCTCAAGGGCAAGCGCCTGGCCGCGGCACCCGTTTCCACCGACCACTACATGCTGCTGTCGACCCTGAAAGAGGAAGGCATCAAGCCGGGCGAGGCGACGGTGCTTGCGATCCCGCAGCCGGAGATCGTCGCCGGCTGGCAACGCGGCGATATCGACGCCGCCTTCGTCTGGGACCCGGCGCTGGGGACCTTGCTCAAGAACGGCAAGGAGCTGCTGACGGCCAAGCAGGCTGCGGCGCGCGGCGCCGTCACCTTCGGCGCCCTGGTGGCGACCGGCGAGGCGACCCGCGACGACTCCCAGTTCCTGACCCAGTTCGTGCGCATCGTGGACAAGTACTACCGCGACTACGAGACCAATCCCGGCAACTGGAACGCCACCTCCGACAACGTGAGGGTGCTCTCGCGCTTCACCGGCGCGAGGCCCGAGGACATCGCGGCGCGCCTGTCGGTTTCGACCTACATCCCGGCCTCGGAGCAGATCGGACCGAAGTGGCTCGGCGGCGGACAGGCGAGCCAGCTCGCGGCCGTGCTGCGTTCGACGGCCGAGTTCCTCAAGGAACAGCAGAAGATCAACCAGGTGCTGGCGAGCTACGCGGCCTTCGTCGACCCGCAGTTCCTCGAATCCGCCGTGGCGTCGAACTGAGTCGAGGAAGGCAAGGAACCGGCCATGGCACTTCTCGTCGAGCATGCGAGCGTCGTCTTCGAGGGCCGCGGGCGCGACCCCGTCCACGCGCTGGCCGACGTCTCGCTCAGCATTCCGGACAGCGCCTTCGTCGTGGCCCTGGGCGCATCGGGATGCGGCAAGACGACGCTTCTCAATGCCATGGCCGGCTTTCTGCCCTTGAGCGAGGGCCAGGTATCCCTCGACGGCCGGGCCATCGCCGGCCCCGGGCCCGACCGTGGCGTGGTCTTCCAGAAGGACACTCTGTTCCCCTGGCTCAGCGTGCTGGAGAACGTGGCCTTCGGCCTCAAGCTCGCCGGGGTGGACCGGGCGGCAAGGACCGCCCGCGCACTCGAGCTGCTGAAGCTGGTCGGCCTCGAGGGCTTCGCCAAATCGGCGCCCTATGAATTGTCCGGCGGAATGCGCCAGAGGGTGAGCCTCGCCCGGGCGCTCGCCCCCGACCCGGACGTGCTGCTGATGGACGAGCCTTTCGGCGCGCTCGATTCGCTCACCCGCGAGACGATGCAGGAGCTCATCGTCGAGATCTGGGCCCGCACGCGAAAGCGCGTCTTCTTCATCACCCATTCGATCGAGGAAGCGCTGTTCCTGGGAACCGAGGTGATCGTGATGTCGCCCAGGCCCGGCCGCATCGTCCGGCGCTACGACCTCGACTTCGTGCGCCGCTTCGCCGAAACGGGCGACGCCCGCGCGGTCAAAACGGACCCGGTCTTCATCGCGTTGCGCGAGGAGATCCGGGACCTCATCCACGAAACCGGGAGAACCCATCATGGTCGCCCTGACAACGCTCTCGCCAGCTGAAGACCGCCAAGCCCGCAGCCGCCGGCGCGGGGCCACGGCCGCGGCGCGGCATGAGGCGAACGGCACGCTCGCCATCAGCCTCGCCGCCAGCGCCGCTCTGCTCGCGGCATGGTACGCGATCTGCCGCCTGGGACTGGTGCCGCCGCTCTTCCTGCCGTCGCCGGGCGCCGTGCTCGGCCAGTTCATCGCCGTGTCGCAGGACGGCTTTTCGGATGCCACGCTCCTGCAGCATGCGGGCATGAGCCTGATGCGCATCGGGCTTGGCTTCGCCTTCGCCGTGAGCACGGCGGTGCCGCTCGGCCTCGCCATGGGGCTCAACCGCTGGGTCAAGGGGATCTTCGATCCGGCCATCGAGTTCTACTGGCCGATCCCGCCGCTTGCCTATCTTCCCCTGGTCATCATCTGGCTCGGCATCGGGGAGGTGGCCAAGATCGCCATCATCGCGCTCGCCATGTTCGCGCCGCTGGTCATCTCCGCCCAGGCGGGCGTGCGCTCGGTTTCGCTCGGCCTCATTCAGGCCGCGCTTTCCCTCGGCGCCACGCGCGGGCAGCTGTTCCGCCACGTCATCCTTCCCGGCGCCCTGCCCGAGATCCTGACCGGCGTCAGGATCGCGGTCGGCGCCGGATGGTCGACCCTCGTCGCCGCCGAGCTGGTGGCCGCGACCAAGGGCCTGGGGTTCATGACGCTCTCGGCGTCCGAGTTCCTGGTCACCGACGTGGTGTTCGTCGGCATCTTCACCATCGCGGCCCTGGCGCTGGGATTCGTCTTCGCGGTTCGCGCTCTCGAGCGCTGGCTCACGCCCTGGAAGGGGCGGGACTGACGGCCGCATCACACTTTTTGTTCATAGGAGAATGACAATGGAATTGTTCTGGTTCCTGCCGACATCCGGCGACGGCCGTTTCCTCGGCACGGAGCAGGGCGGCCGGCCGATCACGCCTGCCTATCTGAAGCAGATCGCGGTCGCCGCCGACGAGCTCGGCTACGCCGGCATGCTGCTTCCCACCGGGCGCGCGTGCGAGGATTCCTGGGTGCTCGCCTCCGCCCTGGTGACGGAGACCCAGCGCCTGCGCTTCCTGGTCGCGGTCCGTCCGGGACTGCAGACGCCGTCCGCGGCGGCGCGGATGGCGGCCACATTGGACCGGGTCTCCGGCGGTCGGCTGCTCATCAACGTCGTGACCGGCGGCGACCCGAAGGAGCTCGCAGGCGACGGCGTGTTCCTCGCCCATGACGAGCGCTATGCGCTCACCGACGAGTTCCTCGGCATCTGGCGCGGGCTCTTGGCCGGAGAAGCCGTCACCGCCAACGGGCGGCATCTTCGGATCGAGGACGGGCGCCTACTGTTTCCGCCGGTGCAGACGCCCCATCCCCCGCTCTATTTCGGCGGCTCCTCGCCGGCCGGCATCGAGGTGGCGGCGCGCCATTGCGAGGTCTACCTCACCTGGGGCGAGCCGCCGGCGCTGGTCAAGGAGAAGTTCGACCGGGTGCGCGAGGCCTATGCCGCCCAAGGCAGGACGCCCCGCTTCGGCTTGCGCGTCCATATCATCGTGCGCGAGACCGACCGGGCTGCCTGGCGGGCGGCGGACGATCTCATCCGCCATGTGGACGCGGACACCATCAAGGCCGCGCAAGTAAGCCTGGCGCGCCAGGATTCGGTCGGCCAGCAGCGCATGATCGAGCTGCATCGCGGCCTGACCGATCGCCTCGAGATCTATCCCAATCTCTGGGCGGGCGTAGGTCTCGTGCGCGGCGGCGCCGGCACGGCCCTGGTCGGGGGCCCGAGCGCCGTGGCCGAGCGGCTGGAGGAATATGCGAGCCTCGGCATCGATACCTTCATCCTGTCGGGCTACCCCCATCTCGAAGAAGCCCATCGAACGGCCGAACTCCTGTTCCCGAAGGTGAAACTCGACCATCCGCTCGCCGACCGCGGCCTCACCCATTCCTGGGTCCCGCGGGGCGAGTTCATCGGCAGCGCGGGCCAATCGCTGCCCCAACGCGCAACCGCGGCGCAATAGACCGCGTCTCAAGAGAAAGGAGAACGAGCCATGTCCGTCGTTACAATCACCAAAGAGGCCGCGCAAACAAGGCAGGCCGCCTTCGCGCTCAAGCGGCTGGCGCCCAAGTTCGTCGCCGAAGTGGAGGGGCTCGATTTGTCCCGGCGCCATTCCGACGAAACGATCGCGCGGCTCCGCGCGGCGCTCGTCCGGCACAAACTGCTGCTGTTCCGCGGCCAGGCCCTGTCGCCGCGGGAGCAGCGCGATCTGGCGGCGCGGTTCGGCTCGCTCCACATTCACCCTCTGATCGAGAACCTGTCGGCCGAGCCGGAGATCATCGTGCTGGAATACGGCGAGGACCGGCGTCTCGACGACAGCACCTGGCACACGGACGTAACGTTCATCGACACCCCGCCACTGGCCTCGATCCTGCATGCCATCGTGGTGCCCGAAGTGGGCGGCGACACGCTGTTCGCCGATCTGGGCGCCGCCTATGCCGCGCTTTCTCCCCCGATCCAGGCCCTGCTGTCGCGGCTGAGCGCCAAGCATGATTTCGCCAAGGGCTTCCGGCCCGACGAGAAGACCACCCCGGACTACGCCGACAAATGGACCCGCACGCGCAAGACCCATGCGCCCGTCAGCCACCCGGTGGTCCGCACCCATCCGGAGAGCGGCGAGAAGGGCCTGTTCGTGAACGAAGGCTTCACTCTCTCGATCGAGGGCCTGGCGCCGGACGAGAGTGCGGCCTTGCTCGAATTCCTGTTTCACCACAGCCGCAAGCCGGAGTTCACTTACCGTCATCGCTGGCAGGCGGGCGACGTGCTGTTCTGGGACAACCGCATCACCCAGCACTACGCCGTCGCCGACTACTGGCCCAGCCGGCGCCGCATGCATCGGGCGACCATCCTGGGCGATCGACCGGTCTGAGGGAGGCAGACCATGTCGCTGTTCGACCCCATCGCGATCGGCTCGCTCCAGCTGCCCAACCGCATCGTCATGGCGCCCATGACCCGCAACCGCGCTGGCGCGGGCGACGTGCCGACGGAACTCAACGCCCTCTACTATGCGCAGCGCGCTTCGGCGGGGCTGATCATCAGCGAGGGTACGCAGGTTTCGCCCGAGGGCAAGGGCTATCCGGGAACGCCGGGCATCCATACGCCCGAACAGGAGGAGGGGTGGCGCCGCGTCACCTCCGCCGTGCATGCGCGAGGCGGACGGATTTTCGCCCAGCTCTGGCATGTCGGGCGCATCTCGCACCCATCGCTCCAGCCGGAAAACGGCCTGCCCGTGGCGCCATCGGCCCTGAGACCCCAAGGCGAGGCGATAACGCCGAGCGGACCCGCGCCCTGCGTCACGCCGCGCGCCCTGGAGCTCGCCGAGATCGGCCGCATCGTGGGCGATTTCGGCCGCGCGGCCGAACGGGCGAAGCGGGCGGGTTTCGACGGCGCCGAGCTGCATGGCGCCAACGGCTATCTGCTGGACCAGTTCCTGCGCGACTCGACCAATCTGAGAGGCGACCGGTATGGCGGCTCGGTGCAGAACCGGGCAAGGCTGCTGCTGGACTGCGTCGAGGCGGTTGCCGCCGTGTTCGGGGCGGGCAAGGTCGGCGTGAAGCTGTCGCCCCTCAACCCCTTCAACGACATCTGGGACAGCAACCCGCGGCGGACATTCGGACACGCGGTCGAGGAGCTGGGCCGGCGCGGCCTCGCCTATCTGCATCTGACGCGCGGCGGCGACGATGGCCACTTCGACTGGTCGGCCCTGAGGAGGGCTTTCGACGGTCCGGTCATCCTCAATGGCGGCTACGACCTCGCCGCCGCCGAGCTCGCCCTGGCCGAGGAAGCGGCCGACCTGATCGCCTTCGGCCAGGCCTATCTCTCGAACCCTGATCTTGTGGAGCGATTGCGCGGGGGCGCGGCGCTCAACGCCGCCGACCGCCAGACCTTCTACGGCGGGGATGCTCGCGGCTACACCGACTATCCGGTGCTGTCGCCCGATCCGCTGTCGGTCACCCTGGAGGCCCGGCTGCTGACGGCGGGTTAGCTTCGCCCGTTGGCGTCAGCAACCGGCGGACCGTCCCTGGGACAGAGCAGATCAGCCGCGGGGCTTCGTTCGCTCGACAAAGCAGGGCCAACCCGGTGTGTAGCGCTCTCTGCCTAAAGCATTTTCCGCCGATCCTCCTACGCAGCTGTGCTGCTTCGGAGGACCGACACCAGACCCGCCGAAGCCTTGGCGTAGGCGGGAGTGGGCACCGGTTCGGCGCAGAAAATGCGACCAAACCAAGGAATCTAGAGCGTGTTTCGATTCAA
>Ga0265313_10001293_pt1 | contig 23681 bp, 17 predicted proteins | sample 4123metaG_FD_203122 | JGI IMG/M metagenome (GOLD analysis project Ga0265313, IMG submission 203122) | Rhizosphere microbial communities from Carex aquatilis grown in University of Washington, Seatle, WA, United States - 4-1-23 metaG | ecosystem: Host-associated > Plants > Roots > Rhizosphere >...
ATTAACTTCTCGGCAATTCGTTCGACGAGGCCGGGCGCGGCCGGCGGCGTATAGGTCGGGTCGCGCAGGGTAATGTTCACGCGGACTACCTTTACGATCGATCGCGCCGCGGAGCGAGCCGTCTGATTGCCGCGCCGCGCGATCGATCTTCCCCATGAAAACCGAGGATCTTCGTGTAAATTGCGCGCCGATGAGCGACCTCCATGCCGGCCCTTCGACCCGAACGGCACCCGACGATCCACGTCGGCGCGGGGGCTTTTCGTACCGCGCCGCGCTGGCCCTCGCCGAGGCGATCGTCCCCGGGTCCGCGTCGATTCCGGCCGCCGATGAGGCGACCGTGGGGCGCGCCCACGACGTCCTCGAAGCGTTTCATCCGAGCCTGCCGAGGGCCTGGCGTGTCGCTCAAGCGACTCTGGCTGCCGCCGCGATCGCACAGGCGGGTCGTCCGTTCGACGCTCTGTCCGCGGCTCAGCAAGAGGCACTCATTCGCCGGTGGGAAGATGATCCGGTTCTGAAGACACCGCTGGCGCTCGTCTCGACCGTGTACAAATTCGTGCACTTCGATCAGCGCGCCGTATACGAGAAGCTCGGCGGGAAGCTCAACGTCGTCGGGCCGCTCGAAACGCCGCGCTGGCTCCGTCAGATCCATCGCGCCGAAGAATGGCAGGGCGGCGACGTCGAGTGCGAGGTCGTGGTCGTCGGCACGGGCGCGGGCGGCGGCGTCGTGGGCCGCGAGCTCGCCGATCGGGGTTTCGCGGTGGCGTTCGTCGAAGAGGGGGAGCACCACCGTCGCGACGCGTTCGACGGGAGCTCGGTCCGCGCGCACCAGCGCTTCTACCGAGGCGCGTTTTCTGTCGGCAACATGGCCATGCCCGTCTTCATCGGGCGGCTGGTCGGAGGGTCCACGGCCATCAACGGCGGCACCTGCTTTCGCGCACCGCCGTGGGTGCTCGATCGATGGTGTGAAGACACCGACTCGAGCGAGTTTTCGTCCGAGGCCATGCGGCCGTACTTCGAACGCGTCGAAGCAATTCTGGACGTTCGAGAGGCGGATCGCGCGACGGTCGGTGCCATCGGCGATGTCATGGCGCGAGGGTGCAGTGCCCTCGGGTGGAGCCATTTTCCCATCCGGCGCAATGCGCCCGGATGCGACGGGTCCGGGTTCTGCGACTTTGGATGCAGGACCGACGCGCGCCGGGGTACCAACATCGCTTACCTCCCGCCGGCGCTCGAGAAGGGCGCGGTGCTCTTCACCGGATTGCGGGCCGAGAACGTCGTCATCGAGGGAGGCCGGGCCGCAGGCGTCGACGCCGTCGACAAGAACGGTCGATCCATTCGCGTGCGGGCCGGCGCGGTCGTGCTGGCCGGCGGCGCCATCCCCACGCCGCTCTTTCTCATGAAGCAGGGGATCTGCAATACCAGCGGCCAGGTCGGCAGAAACCTCACCACCCACCCGAGCGGAGGGTTCTCGGCGTTCTTCGAGGAGCAGATTCGAGGACACGCCCACATCCCGCAAGGCTACGGCTGCGACGAGTTCTTGCGGGAGGGCATGCTCATTACCGCTGCTCAGCCCGATCTCAACATCGCCGCGGCGGTTCTTCCGTTCTCCGGGCGGCGCCTCATGGAGATCCTGGGACGCATCGACCATTTGGCCAACTTCGCGATGCTGGTCCGCGATTCGACGCGCAACGGCCGTGTTTGGCGCGACGTCGGCGGCCTCCCCGCCATTACGTACAGCGTCACCGCCGAGGACGTCGATCGCATGCATCGGGCGATGGTTCGTGTGGGCGAGATGTGCCTCGCCGCGGGCGCAACGAGGCTGCACCCGACCGTCCTCAAGATGCGCTCTCTCCAAGGACGGCGCGATCTCGAGGCGTTCCGGTCGGTCCGGCTCGGCCCCGCCGACATCGCCTGGACGAGCTACCACCCGCTGGGCACATCCAAGATGGGGCGCGATCCGAAGACGAGCGTGGTCGACACCGACCATCAGACGCACGACGTCCGGGGGCTCTACATCGTCGACGGGAGCACAGTGCCCGGACCGCTCGGCGTCAATCCGCAGCTCACGATCATGGCGGCGGCGACGCGCGCCGCCGAGAAGATCGCGGAGCGAATCAGCTGAAGAAGTCGCGCACGGTCTTCAGCCGCCGCCTTATGGCCATCGGCAGCCGCAGGGCTCCGTCGAAGCGCCCGAGCTGCAGGCCGGCGACGATCCCGCCGATGTCCCAGAGGGTCTCGTCGTAGGGCATCCAGAAGAACTCCGGACTCTTCGCCTGGTCGATCACCGTCGCGCGGGGTCGGACGAACGTGGCGAGCGCGTGGGCGCTATTGGCGACGCCGAATCCTGTCTCGCGCGTGCCGCTCCAGGGAAGGGCGGGAATCGCGCCGGAGAACGAATGGTTATTGATGGTCACGACGCCGACGTCGAGTCGCTCGGCCAGTCGCTTTGCGCGCGCCATGTCCCGCGTCCAAATCGAGGCACCCAATCCATATCGCCCCTCGTTCGTCCGCCGCACCGCCTCGGCGGCGCCTGCCACCCGGATGACGGCCAGCACGGGACCGAACGTCTCGTCGCGCACGACCCGCATGCGATCGGTGCATTGGTCGAGCAGCGTGGGCGCGTAAAAAAGACCGCTGCCGATCGGCGCGCCGCCGCAAACGACCACGGCCCCCTTCGCGCGCGCGTCTTCGACGTGCGCCACCACCGTTTGAAACTGCCGCCGGTTGGCGAGCGGACCGACGTCCGCGAACCGCTGCGGCCCGACGCGCAAGCGAGTCCACGCGTTTCTCATTGCCGCTACGAACGCGTCGGCGATGAGCTCGTCGACGTACACGACTTCGATCGCCCCGCACGCTTGCCCGACGTTCGAGAGGGCCCAGTGGGTGATCCCCGCGACCGTGCGCGACAAGTCGCAATCGGCGAGCACGATCGCAGGGTCTTTGCCCCCCATTTCGATGCTCGACGGGATCCCCCTCTCCGCGCACTGCAGGCGCACGGCCCGCCCCGATTCGGGAGAGCCGGTGAACACGCAGGCGTCGATCCCCGCGTCGACCAGCGCGGCGCCCACGCGCCCGTCGCCGTGGACGACGTGAACGAGCCCCTCGGGGAGCTCCGCCGTAAGCCGCTCGATGAGCCAGGCGCTCGTCTTGGGCGTGAACTCCGACGGTTTGACCACCAGGCCGTTCCCGGTGAGAAGCGCCGGGATGGTCGGCCGGTACAGCCCGGCCACCGGGAAATTCCAAGGGGCGATGACGCCGATCACGCCACGCGGGACGAGGTCGACGTAGGCATGCTTGCGCGGAAAGCTGATGGGGTTGAGGCGAACGTGCTGCCGCCGAGTCGCCCGCCGGACGATCTGAATCCAGCTCTTCACGTTGTCGAGCGGGCCGAGTGCTTCGTTGAAGAGGCCTTCGACGTCGACCTTTCCCATCTCCTCGCGCGCGAGCGCGATCACTTCGCCCCGTCGCCGCAGCATCTCTTGCGCGGCGCGCGTGAGCGCCTTTGCACGCTCGGAAAACGGCTGCAGTTGCCACTCGTACTGAGCCGCCTTCGCCCTCTTGACGGCCGCGCGGACTCGATCGACCGACGAAGGCGCCGTCGTCGGCCTCGGCGTCGGACCGGGCGGCGCGACCGGAAGCACGACGGACTCGTCGTGGTGGCGTACGCTCGCGCCGTTGGAGTCGTGAGGGGCGGCGCCCTCGTCGCCGGGAGCACGGACGGTATGGCCGTTCACATGGGTTTCGTTCACGATTCCCTGCGTACCCTGGATGAGGCGGGCACCACAACTGGAAGAAGCGAGACATGTCCGACAAGACCGAGGCACCGACCCCGCGCCGCCTTCGAAAGGCCCGTGAAGAAGGGGATAGCGGCGCCAGCGGATACGCGGCGCAGGCGGTCGCCTTCCTGGTCGCCGTGGCCCTGCTGCCCGGGGCTCTTCGCGCACTTGCGTCGCGTGCAGTGGATGAGCTGGACGCCACTCTCTCGAAAGCAGGCGCTTCGCACGCCCCCCCGCGGTTCGACCCCGTCGAGCTTGCGACCACCGTCGTGTCGCTCACGCTTCCGGTCCTTCTGGCCGCAGGCATCGCCGGCGCGGTGGTCCATGCGGTGCAGACCGGCGGAGTCGTCGCGACGAAGAGGCTCGCCCCGAAGCTCGAGCGCCTCGATCCCATCGCCGGGATCCGAGGGCTATTTTCCGCCACTCGCCTTTTCGCCGTAGCGAGGGCCATCGTGGCCGGCTCCGTCGTGTGTTGGCTCGCCTACGACGCACTCCGTGCCCACGTGGTCTCGATCGCCCGTCTGGTCGGCCGCCCTCGATGGATCGGGAGCGTCCTCGCGGAGGTCGCCGGTGGCCTGGCCTGGCGCGCCGCGCTCGTCGGACTCGCGATCGGAGTCGTCGATCTCGTGGTGACCCGTCGCGCGTGGATTCGCAAGCTGCGGATGAGCAAGGACGAAGTCAGGCGCGAGCATCGCGACGCCGAGGGAGATCCGCAGCTCAAGGCGGCGCGCGAACGCGCGTACCACGAGCTTCTCGCGCAAGCGACCATCGGCGAGGTGCGGTCCGCGACGGTCGTCGTGGTCAACCCGACGCACCTCGCGTGCGCCCTTCGCTACGACGAGAGGCAAGGGGACGACGCCCCCATCGTCGTCGCGAGCGGCGAGGGCGAGGTCGCCGCTCGCATCTTCCAAGCCGCGCTGGATTACGGCGTTCCCGTGGTGCGCGACGTACCGCTAGCGCGCGCCCTCGTCGAGCTCGCGCCCGGCCAGGCGATTCCCGAGGCGCTCTACGACGCCGTCGCCGAGATTCTGCGCGAAGCCTGGCGCGTCGATGGCTGACGCTGGAGGCCGATCGCCTGTTCGCACATGCCGTCGTTTCATCCGACGCGGCCGCCCCCGATCGGCAACTGCTCCCGCGTGAAATTGCGCGCCCCGTCCTCGAGCACGAAGACGTCGTCTTCGATGCGCATGCCGCCGAGCGGCGTGAGTTCGTCCACCAACTTCCAGTCGACCGCCTGCCGGCTCCGTTCGTCGGCGCGTAGCGCGCCCAGCAGGCTATCGATGAAGTAGACGCCGGGTTCGATCGTGAGAACCTGGCCCGCGGCCATGGTGCTCGTGTTGCGGAGGAACGGGTTTTCTCTGCGCGGCGCGCGCAGTCCGCATCCGACGTCGTGCGTCTGCAGACCCAGCGAATGCCCGAGGCCGTGCGGATAAAACACCCGGGTCACGCCGGTCGCGACGGCCTCCTCCTGCGACGCCCGGACCACGCCCGCGTCGCGCAGGACCGCAGCGAGCTGCCGGTGCGACTCATCGTGGAGCGCTTCGTACGGAACGCCGACTTGCACCGAGGAGCAGAGCCGCTGCTGCATGGCTTCGACGCCGGCGACGATATGCGCAAACGCGCTCGCCGCCGCCCCATGTCCTTTGACCCAAGTCCGCGTGACGTCGGAGCCGTAGCCGCGGCAGGTAGCCCCGGCGTCGACCAACAGCGACTCGGCGTCACGCCCCGACGCTTGTCGCCCGTAGGCGACGTGGTGGAGCGTGGCCGCGTGCCGCCCGAAGGCCACGATGTTCTTGTAGGGCGTCTCCGGGTCGTCTTGGGCGGTCTCTCTCAGAAAGAGGAGATGCAGGTCGAGCTCCGACGCGTCGTTCCCTCGGAATGCGTCTCGAAGGGCCTCGTGCCCAGCGCGCGCCCGCCGGTTCGCCTCCGCGATGCATTCCGCCTCGTACGACGTCTTTGTCGTGCGGAGCGCGTCGAGCGCCCGAACGAGCGCGGCGGGAGATGCCGCGTGCGGCCCGATGCCCCATTCCACGGCGCGCGCGGGGTCCTCGCCGACGAATGCGACGCGACCGGCCGGAAGGAGTTTCTTCGCCGCAGCGAGGTCCGGCACTTCGATCACGTCGAGCGCGTCCTCGAACGCGCTGCTCTCCGGCCGAGGCTTCTCTTCCCAGAAGCTCTCTCCTCCGTAGCGAATGAGCGCCGGGCGAGTCCCGGCGCGTATCACGAGGAGGCATTCGGGCTCCGCGAGCGGGAGCCAGTGCTGAAAGTGCGGGCAAGGTCGAAAGGGCCAGGACTGATCGTCGAACCGGCTGCGCAAAACGAGCGCTCCCGAGTGGACGGCCAAAGCGTCCCACCCCTCCTCGGAGAGGACCTTCGCGTACCGCCGCTCGAGGTCGGCCACGTGCGCAAAGTAGAGTCCGTCCAGACGCGAAGCATCCATACCGGGGCCAGCCTAGCGGCGTCTTCCTGCTCTTACCCGTACCCGTGCCGTGGCCGGCTCCCGCTACGGAGGTTTACAAATCCGGAGAAGCTTGCTAAGGCAGCGCCGCTCGTCCCACTTACGGGCGAGACGAGGCGTGCTGAAGCGTCTGCGAACCCGCCGCAGGCGGCCAACCACTCGGAATCGCAGGCGTTGCGGTCACAGCGAGTGAGCGCAACGTCCAAACGAAACCGTCGAGGTTCGCATGAAGTCCATCACGTACAGCCGCGCGATCCACCGTTCGATTCGAGTCCTAGTTGCGACGGTCGCTCTGCTGTTCCCGTCCCTCCTCAGCATTTCGGCGTTTGCGACTGGTGCGCTCACGCCCACCCACCACGGCTCCAGCGAGGACTCCCTCGTCGTCCCCGCCGAGCTGGATACGCAGCAGTTCTTCGGCATCGAGGCCAGCAAGCTGCTGATGCTCGGGCTGATCGTGTGCGCCTTCGGCGTGCTCTTCGGCCTGGTCGTCTACATGCAGCTCAAGAACGCTCCCGTTCATCGAGCGATGAAGGAGGTGTCGGAGCTCATCTTCGAGACCTGCAAGACCTACCTCGTCACACAAGCCAAATTCCTCGGGGTGCTCTGGGTCTTCATCGGAGCGGTCATCGTCGTCTATTACGGCGTGCTCAAGGGGGAGTCGGCGAGCATCGTCTTGCTGATCCTCATCTTCAGCATCGTCGGCATCGCAGGGAGCGCCACCGTCGCCCTCTTCGGTATCCGCGTGAACACGTTCGCGAACAGCCGCACGGCCTTCGCGAGCCTTCGAGGCAAGCCGTACCTCGTCTACGCAATCCCGCTCAAGGCGGGCATGAGCATCGGCATGCTGCTCATCAGCATCGAGCTCGCGTTCATGCTCTGCATCCTGACGCTCGTCCCCCACGAGTACGCCGGCAAGTGCTTCATCGGCTTCGCGATCGGCGAGTCGCTCGGAGCCGCGGCGCTTCGCGTCGCGGGCGGCATCTTCACGAAGATCGCCGACATCGGCTCGGATCTCATGAAGATCGTCTTCAAGATCAAGGAAGACGACGCGCGCAACCCCGGCGTCATCGCCGACTGCACGGGGGACAACGCGGGCGACTCGGTAGGTCCGAGCGCCGACGGATTCGAGACGTACGGAGTGACCGGCGTCGCCCTCATCGTCTTCATCCTTCTGGCGGTCAACGATCACGTCGTCCAGGTGGAGCTCCTGACCTGGATTTTCGTGATGCGCATCCTGATGATCATCTCGAGCGGCATCAGTTACTTCGTCAACGAGGCCATCACCAAGGCGCGGTACGGGGATGCCGACAAGCTGAACTTCGAGGCGCCGCTCACGCAGCTGGTCTGGATCACGTCGATCGTGTCGATCGTATTCACGTTCGCGGCGTCGTACGCGCTCATCCCCGACCTGAGCGGTGACAGTTCGCAGTGGTGGAAGCTCAGCACGATCATCACCTGCGGCACGCTTGCGGGCGCGATCATCCCCGAGCTCGTCAAGGTCTTCACCTCGACCGAGAGCGCCCACGTCCAAGAAGTCGTCACTTCGTCGCGCGAGGGTGGGCCGTCGCTGAACATTCTCTCCGGCCTCACCGCGGGAAACTTCAGCGCCTTCTGGTTGGGCATGACGATGATGGCCCTGATGGGCGTCGCGTACTTCGTGAGCGGGATGGGGCTCGCCGCGACCATGACGGTCAGCTCGACGGACGTCTCGCCGGTGTTCGCCTTCGGCCTGGTCGCCTTCGGGTTCCTCGGCATGGGACCGGTCACGCTCGCCGTCGACTCGTACGGTCCGGTCACCGACAACGCGCAGAGCGTCTACGAGCTCAGCTGCATCGAGACCGTCCCCAACGTGAAAGCGGAGATCAAGAAAGACTTCGGGTTCGACGCCGACTTCGAGAAGGCCAAGCACATGCTCGAAGAGAACGACGGGGCCGGCAACACGTTCAAGGCCACGGCCAAGCCGGTGCTCATCGGGACGGCGGTGGTCGGCGCGACGACGATGATCTTCGCCATCATCGTGCTGCTCACCGACGGGCTCACCAATCCGGAGAAGATCCAGAAGCTATCCTTGCTCCACCCGCCGTTCTTGCTCGGCATGATCGCGGGAGGCTCGATCATCTACTGGTTTACCGGGGCGAGCACCCAAGCGGTGACGACGGGCGCTTACCGTGCCGTCGAGTTCATCAAAGCCAACATCAAGCTCGACGGGGCCGAGAAAGCCTCGATCGCCGATAGCAAGAAGGTCGTCGAGATCTGCACGACGTACGCGCAAAAAGGGATGTTCAACATCTTCCTCGTCGTCTTCTTCGGCACCCTCGCCTTCGCCTTCCTCGATCCGTTCTTCTTCGTCGGCTACCTCATCTCGATCGCCCTCTTCGGCCTGTTCCAGGCCCTCTTCATGGCCAACGCCGGCGGCGCCTGGGACAACGCCAAGAAGATCGTCGAAGTCGAGCTGAAGGAGAAGGGCTCCGAGCTCCACGCGGCGACCGTCGTCGGCGACACCGTCGGAGATCCGTTCAAAGACACGAGCAGCGTGGCGATGAATCCGATCATCAAGTTTACGACGCTCTTCGGACTTCTGGCCGTCGAGCTCGCGAACGACGATATGCACCCGATTCCACGCGAGACGACCGCCGTCGTCGCGGCCGCGTGCTTCGCCGTCATGCTCTTCTTCGTCTGGAGAAGCTTCTACGGCATGCGCATCGACGTCAGCGGCAAGGGCGAGCGACCGCAGGCGGAGCCGAAGCCCAACCCGGCCGAATAGACCCGCGTAGGGCCAATCATGCGGCCCCCCGGACGTGGCGCAGCGCGCGGCCGGCGAGGGGCCGCGCGACCTCGCGGACGAAGTGATGGACGCGTCCGGCGGGCGATGGCGCATAAATGGTCATCTCTACGTGCGGGCGGACCTCGTTCGTCCACTTCATCTTCCAGGCGGTGTCCTGGCCGAGCATGTCGTAGCGACGAAGGCCCCGGCTCGCGGCGTCGGCCGCGGTCTCCCGCACCAGAATCTGCCCCGGTCCGAAATGCGCGTACTCCGGATCGTAGCCCACTTTCATCAGGTGGAACGTAGTCGCGTCCTCGAGCGCGAACTGGCCCGCGATGCGTGCGCCGCGGGCTCGCAAGAACGCCAGCGAGAGCCCGCCCTTGCGCGCAAAGACCCGGGCTAGAGCCGCGTAGAACGCGCCCAGGCGAGGGTCGCAGGCGATCGCGGTGCCCGCCGCGCCCTTCCAAGCAGCCGCTTCCAAGCGCAAGATGTCCGCGAGCGCCGCGCGGTCGAACGCGGTGATTCGCTCGAGCTCCACGCCCCCCATCTGCCGCTCGAGCCGCCGCATGTCGCCTCGAAAGCGACGGTGGATACGCTGCTCGATTCCGTCGACGAGAAACCAAGGGGCGCGGCTGGTCTCCCTCACCCGAACGCGACAGCGGTCCGCGCGCGCGAGTTCGGGCAACATCTGCGAAAGCGGGGAGTCGGACGGAACGGCGCACAGCTCGAGGACATCCCACCCGCCCGATTCCGACAGGGCGCACCAAAGCGCCGGAATGGACGCCGGCTCGCCGATGAGGTCCACGCGAGGCGTGTGGGCGCCGTGGACCGCCCGCAGTGTGCGTCCGCGCCGCGCCATCGGCAGCGCAGCCGTGATCGCGCCGCCGCGCCTGGCGCCGAACAGCGTGACGTCGCGCTCGCCGAGAAGACGCGCGGTGAGCAGGACGAAGTCCGGCGTAACCAGTGGGGCGACCCCTCGTGCGAGTGCGCGCCACTCGGCGAGCGCCTCGACCGACGCGCGGCTCTTCCGGTCGATGACGACGGCGAACGGTTGGGGCTTCTCCGGTGGGACTGGAGTCCGCCGGCGCCCCCCTTCGACGACGCGCACCCGCGGCTCGGCCGCAATACGGTTCTGCATGGTGGCCCAGCTGCCAACGCCGTGCCTGCACTCGGCACGCGCCGGGCTCGCTTATGCCGTCGGCTTCTCGTCGGATTGGGCTAACTTCGCTCCGCCATGATTGTGGCGGACCTCGTTCGCGTGATGGAGACCCTCGCGCCCACGCACCTCGCTGCGCCATGGGACAACGTCGGGCTCTTGGTCGGCGACCCCTCTCGCTCCGTCGGACGCGTGCTCCTGACGATCGACTGCCGGCGCTCGGTCGTCGAGGAGGCCGTGCGGGGAGGCTATGGGGCGATCGTCTCGTATCACCCACCTATCTTCGAGGCACAAAAACGCTTCGTAGCCGGCTCGGTCGCGTACGAAGCGGCGCGGGCCGACGTGGCCATCTACAGCCCTCATACCGCCCTCGACGCGGCGGACGGCGGGACCAACGACGTTCTCGCGGACGCCTTGGGGATGACCGAGCGCGCGCCGCTCCAGACCTTCGACCCGCCCGATGCCGAGTACAAGCTCGTGACTTTCGTTCCCGAGGGGGACGTCGAGGCGGTCAGTCGGGCCCTCTTTGCGGCCGGAGCGGGCCGAATCGGCAAGTACACGTCGTGCAGCTTCCGCTCCCCGGGCACCGGAACGTTCTTCGGCGAGGAAGGAACGAGCCCGGCGGTCGGCGAGTCGGGGCGGCTCGAGAAAGCACCGGAACTGCGCCTCGAGACGGTGGTTCCGATCGCCCGGGTCGGCTCCGTCATGCGCGCCCTACGGGCCGCCCATCCGTACGAGGAACCTGCCGTCGATCTGCTTCGCGCGGCTGCGTTCGCACCGGCGCGCGGCTTCGGTCGGGTCGGGTCGATCCCAGCCGCCACGATGGCCGCGTTGATCGAACGCCTGAAGGGCGTTCTCGGAGTCGCCCACGTGCTCGCCGCGAGCGATGGCGACCGCGAAGTGAGCCGGGCCGCGGTCTGCGCCGGAAGCGGAGGCGCGCTCGTCGGAGATGCGATACGTGCCGGCGCGCAGGTCTTCGTGACGGGCGAACTGCGCCATCACGACGCCCTGAGGCTCGTCGAGGCGGGATCGAGCGCGATATGTGTTCTGCATACCGTGAGCGAGCGTGCGGTCCTCTCGGCGCTCCGCGAGCGGCTCGGCGCGCAGTTGCCCGGAGTCACGTTCGACCGCAGCCGGGAGGATCGGGAGCCGTTCGTGTTCGGCTGAAGGCTCGGCCGCGCGCTACGGCTCGGGCAAATCGAGATCGGCCGCGTCGAGCGGGCGGTCCGAACGACCAGCCGAGGCGGGAGCCTCTTGTCCCGAGAGGATGCGCCGCGCATCCCGGAGAGCCCGCGAGCGCAGCGCCGCCGTCATCTCCTCGCGCCGCTCCATCTCGTCGACCAGCGCCGCGGTTTTTGCCACCGCTTCCTTCAGCGTGGAGAGCTCTGCCTGCGCGGCAATGGCCTGCTGGCGAAATTGCGCGCCCGACGCCCGCTCCTCTTCCAGTGCGCGGTTCGTCCGGGAGCTTGCTTCGTCGTGCGCCGCTCGGAGCGTCGCCAGCTCGGCCAGGTGCTCTCGCCTCGTGCGCGCAAGCCGCGCCTCCAGATCGGTCAGGCGCGTCCGGTCCGCCTCCAGCTCGGCGCCGGCGCGCTCGAGCGCCGCCGCGCCGTCCGAGGCCGATTTCTCCGCGAGCCCCGCGCGGCGCGCTGCCAACTCCAACGTCTCCGCGCTGCGGCGGACCTGATGGCGCATCGCTTCATCCTCGCGCCGCGCCTGTTCCAACTGCGTCTCGAGCGCGCGCACACGCTCGGCAAGCTCCGCCGAACGCTCTTCCGCCGTCGCCCTCGCTCTCTCGGCCTCCGCGACGCGCACGAGCATTCGCGCCAGCTCGTCGGCTTCGGCTCCCCGCTCTTCCCCCAATCGTGCAAGCTCCACTTCGAGTGCGGCGATTCGCGCAGCCACCGCGTCGGTATGGCGCGACACCGAGGCGGTTCGCGGCAGCCGCACTTCCTGGTCGTGGACAGCGCGCAGCGGAGGACTCGCGGCGCCGTTCGCCTCCGGAGACGGACGCTCCACGCGCGGATCCCGCGCCGGAGGATGGGAACGGGGTCCCCCCAGTTTGGCGTGGGGACGCTTCGGCTTCCCGGATTCGCCCATGGCGCTCCTAGCAAGTATGCCCTTTTCCGCCTATTCAAGAAAGCCACGAGGAGTGCATGAACGACACGGAGACGATCCTTCGCGAACTACTGAACCGCCGCATTCTCGTGCTCGATGGCGCGATGGGAACGCTCCTCCAGCAACGCCGCCTGACGGAGGGGGACTTTCGAGGCGCCAGGTTCGAACGCCACACACACGACCTCAAGGGCGACTTCGACGTCCTTTCCCTCACGCGTCCTGACATCATTCGCAGCGCGCACGACGCCTATTTCGAAGCAGGCGCCGACATCGTCGAGACCGCGACGTTCAATTCGACCTCGATCGTCCAGGCGGATTACGGATTGGAAGACAAGGCGTACGAGATGAACGTCGCCGCCACCCGGCTGGCCAAGGAAAGCGCCCGGGAGTGGACCAAGCGCACGCCGAAAAAACCGCGCTTCGTCGCGGGCGCCGTCGGTCCGCTCAACAAGACGCTGTCGCTCTCGCCGAGCGTCGCCGACCCGGGCTTCCGCGCCGTCACGTTCGATCAAGTACGCGACGCCTACGCAGAGCAGTTGCGAGGCCTCGTCGACGGCGGCTCCGACTTGCTCCTCCTCGAGACATTCATCGATACACTGAACGCAAAAGCGGCCCTCGCCGCCGTACAAGACGTGTTCGAAGAAAGGGGCGTCCGCCTGCCGGTCATCGTTTCGATGACCATCACCGACAGGAGCGGAAGAACCCTCTCCGGGCAGACCGTCGAGGCGTTTTGGATCTCCATCGCGCATGCCCGGCCCCTTGCGGTCGGGATCAACTGCGCCCTCGGCGCCCGCGAAATGCGCCCGCACGTCGCGGAGCTCTCGCGAGTCGCAGACGTCTTCGTCAGCTGCTACCCCAACGCCGGGTTGCCGAACGCGTTCGGCGAATACGACGAATCCCCGGAGACGACCTCCGGGCTGGTGCGCGAGTTCGCCGATCAAGGGCTCGTCAACATCGTCGGAGGGTGCTGCGGCACGACTCCCGACCATATCCGCGCAATCGCGGCGCGCGTCGAAGACCTCGTTCCTCGAAAGCCGCCGAAAGTCGAGCGGTTCACCCGCCTGTCCGGCCTCGAGCCGCTGGTGATCCGACCGGACTCGAACTTCATGATGATCGGCGAGCGTACGAACGTCACCGGATCGAAGAAGTTCGCGGAGCTCGTCAAGGCCGGTGATTTCGCCAAAGCCGTCGAAGTCGCGCTCGACCAAGTGCGCGGCGGCGCCAACATCCTCGACGTCAACATGGACGAGGGGATGCTCGAGGGCGAGAGCGCGATGACCACGTTCCTCCATTTGATCGCGAGTGAGCCGGAGATCGCGCGCATCCCGTTCATGGTCGACAGCTCGAAGTGGACGGTCATCGAGGCGGGCCTGAAGTGCCTTCAGGGCAAGGGCATCGCCAACTCGATCAGCCTCAAAGAGGGCGAACGCGACTTTCTCGACAAGGCGAAGAAAATCCGGCGCTACGGCGCCGGGGTCGTGGTCATGGCCTTCGACGAGCAGGGGCAGGCCGACACGAGCGACCGCAAGGTCGCGATCTGCCGCCGGGCATTCGATCTCCTGACGAAGCGCGCCGGGTGGGATCCCACGGACATCGTCTTCGACCCGAATATCCTGGCCATTGCGACGGGGATCGAGGAGCACGCCGCGTACGCCCGCAATTTCATCGAAGCCACGCGGATCGTCAAAGACGCCTGCCCGGGCGCGAAGATCTCCGGCGGCGTGAGCAATCTCTCCTTCTCGTTCCGCGGCAACAACGTCGTCCGCGAGGCGATGCACTCGGCCTTCTTGTTCCACGCGATACGCGCCGGAATGGACATGGGGATCGTCAACGCCGGACAGATCGGGGTCTACGAAGACATCCCCAAAGACCTGCTCGATCACGTCGAAGACGTGATCTTCGACCGCCGCCCCGACGCCACCGAACGTCTGGTCGTCTTTGCCGACAGCGTGAAAGGCGCTGGGAAGAAGAGAGAGCAAGACCTCGCCTGGCGGGAAGCATCCGTCGAGCAGCGCATCGAGCACGCGCTCGTGCACGGCATCGTCGACTTCATCGAGATCGACACCGAAGAGGCGCGCGCGAGGTCCACACGCCCGCTCGACGTCATCGAGGGGCCGCTGATGGACGGCATGCGTGTCGTCGGCGATCTCTTCGGCGCCGGCAAGATGTTCCTCCCGCAAGTGGTCAAGAGCGCGCGCGCGATGAAGCGCGCGGTCGCGTACCTCCTGCCTTTCATGGAAGAGGAAAAGGCCCGACTCGGCACGCAAATGCGCCAGAGCAACACGAAGATCTTGATGGCCACCGTCAAAGGCGACGTCCACGACATCGGCAAGAACATCGTGGGGGTCGTCCTCGGGTGCAACGGCTACGACGTCGTGGACCTCGGGGTGATGGTCCCTTGCGACAAGATCCTCGACACGGCGATCGAACAAAAGTGCGACGTCGTCGGCCTCTCCGGCCTCATCACGCCGTCGCTCGACGAGATGGTCACCGTGGCCAAAGAGATGAAGCGACGAAAGATGGTGCTGCCGCTCCTCATCGGCGGCGCCACGACGAGCCGCCAGCACACGGCCGTCAAGATCGCGCCCGAGTACGACGGCGCGACGGTGCACGTGCTCGACGCGTCGCGCGCGGTCTCTACGGTGTCGTCGCTCCTCGACCCGAAGAAGAGCACCGATTTTCTCCAAAAGACGCGCGAAGACCACGAGCAGCTCCGCCGGCTCCACGCGCACAAGCGCGCCAAACCAGTCGTTGCGTTCGCCGAGGCCAACGAGCGCCGCTTGCGGATCGAGTGGCGGGGAGAAGACGTCGTAGAGCCTGCCTTCACGGGATTGCGCGTGCTCGACGACGTGCCCCTCGCCGAGATCGTCGAATACATCGACTGGACGTTCTTCTTCACCGCGTGGGAGCTGGTCGGCAAATTCCCCGCGATCCTGGACGACCCGCGGTACGGGTCGGCCGCGCGAGACCTCTACGCCCACGGCCGCGCCCTGCTGGACCGCATCGTCCGCGAAAAGCGCCTCGTCGCGAAGGCGGCGTACGGCCTGTGGCCGGCCCAGAGCGAGGGCAACGACATCGTCTTCTACGAGGACGAGTCGCGCCAGCGACCGATCGTCCGATTCCCGATGCTCCGCCAGCAGCAGGAAAAGACCGACCCTGGGCCCCACATCGCGCTCTCCGACTTCGTGGCCCCGAAGAGCAGTGGGGTCCGCGATTGGGCCGGAGCGTTCGTGGTCACCGCCGGCATCGGCGTGCAGGAGCTCGCGTCCGCGTACGAGAAGGAGCTCGACGACTACCACGCGATCATGACCAAGGCGCTGGCTGACCGCCTTGCCGAGGCGTTGACCGAAATGCTCCACGAGCGAGTGCGGCAGGCGTGGTACGCGCCCGGCGAAGCGAACCCCAAAGACGCCCTCATCGCCGAGAAGTACCGGGGTATCCGCCCGGCGTTCGGGTATCCGGCGTGCCCCGACCACTCCGAAAAGCTCGCCCTCTTCGACCTTCTCCAAGCGGGCGCCGTCGGTGTCTCGCTGACCGAGCACGGAGCGATGCTCCCCGCCGCGAGCGTGAGCGGTCTCTACATCGGACATCCGCAGGCGCGGTACTTCAACGTGGGCCGTGTCGGGCGCGACCAGGTCGAGGACTACGCCCGCCGCAAGGGGATGGCACTGCACGAGGTCGAACGGTGGCTTGCGCCCAACCTCGCCTACGAGCCGATAGTCGCACCTTCCTAACGCGTTGCGCTAAGCCGCGAAGGCGTCCTTCCGAGGACGCCGTCTACGCGCTAAGAGTGCGGTGTGACCACGATGAGGGCACTCGAACCCGCTGTGGCGGAGCAGCCCGCGCTGGCGCCCGAGCTGCTCGTCCGGATCTACGACGGGATGCTCCGGTCGCGCTGCCTCGAAGAGCGGCTCATTCGCATGAACAAGCAGGGGGACGGCTTTTTCTGGATTGGCGGCCCGGGCGAAGAGGCGCTCAATACGCCGCTCGGGATGCTCGTCCACAAGGGACAAGGCCCGGAGTACGATTATTTGCATTTGCACTACCGATCGAGCGCGACCTTGCTCGCGATGGGCGCCGATCCGGTCGACACGCTCCGGCAGATGAAGAGCACCAGCGCGGACATTTACTCGCGCGGTAGAAACTTCTGCAACCACTACTCCGTACGCAAGTGGAATGTCTTGCCGGTCTCGTCGCCGATCGAAGTCCAGTTTTCGATGGCGCCCGGCACAGCGCTCGCCAACAAGCGGGCCGGAGGCCGGGGGATCACGATCGTGCAGGGCGGCGACGCCGGGACGGCGGAACCCGACTTCGCGACGTGCCTCATCTGGTGTTCGCGGCCGGGCCGAGAGCTTCCATGCCTGATGATCGTGGCGAACAACGAGTGGGGAATCTCCACTCCGGCCCGCGAGCAGCACGGCGAAAAGCACATCGCCGATCGCGGCCGAGCCTTCGGAATCAAGAACGCGGTCATCGACGGAAACGACCCCGAGGTTTGCTACCAGGAGCTCGAGAAGGCAATCGGCTACGTGCGCTCGGAGCGAAAGCCATTTCTTCTCGAGGCGACCGTGTCGCGCCTGTATGGGCATTCGTCGGCCTCCGGCGCCAACTTCGTCTCCGACGAAATCGATTGCCTCACGCAGTTCGAAGAGAGGCTCGAGTCCCGCCGGATCCTGACGCGCGCAGAGATGGACGAGCTGCGCGCTCGCTACACTCAGGAGCTGCTCGAGGCGACCAAGCGCGTGCGCGACGAGCCCGTCCCGACGGGCGCCGATATCTGGAACCACGTCTTCGCGGACCGCGACGTGGTCGGAGACACGGCGAGGGCCCAAGCGCCCGCGTCCGGCGACGCCGATCGAGCGCGAAACGGGGCGCGATAGATGGCCACGGTCGTCCAAGCCATTCGCCTCGCCTTGCACGTCGGCGAGGTCCGCCTGGGGGTGACCGACGTATTCGGTCAAGACGTCGGGCCGCCGCTCGGCGGCGTCTTCACGCAGTCGCAGGGTTTGACCACGGCGTGGAACACGCCGCTCGACGAGCGCGGGATCGTGGGCACGGCGATCGGCCTCGCGCTCGCCGGTCAGCGCCCGGTCGCCGAGATCCAGTTCTGCGACTACGCGTTCAACATGATCGACCTGCTCAAGATCGCGGGCGGAATCTGCTGGACCTCTGCGGGCGACTACAACTGCCCGATGGTCCTCATGACGCCAGTCGGAAGCGGCATTCGCGGCAGCATTTACCACTCTCATTCGTTCGACGCGCAGGCGACGCGGATCCCCGGCTGGAAGATCGTGATGCCGAGCAATCCCCTCGACGCGTACGGGCTGATGCTCTCGGCGATCGCCGATCCGAACCCCGTGATGTATTTGGCGCCGAAGGCCCTCCTTCGCGCGAAGGCCGAGCCGACTGAGCGGATCCCGGGCGAGCCGGAAGACGAGCGCCTCTTGTCGCGGATGATCGACGCGCCGCTCGGCGATCGATCGAGATGGCGCCCAGACTGGCCGCCCGTCGAGGACCTGTTCATTCCCATCGGCCAGGCGCGGGTGTGCCGCGAAGGGCGCCACGTGACGATCGTGACCTACGGGCGCATGGTCCCCGTGGCGATGCAGGCCGCGAATCGGCTCGCGGGCGAGAGCATCGAAGTGGAAGTGATCGACCTTCGATCGCTGAGTCCGTACGACTGGGAAGCCGTGAAGGGGAGCGTCCTCAAGACCAACCGGGTTCTCTTTCTGAACGAGGACACCGAAGTGACCAACTTCGGGGAGCATCTGCTCCGCCGGACGACCGAAGAGCTCTTCTATCAACTCTACGCGCCGCCGCGCTTGCTCGCCGGAGCGCACGTGCCGGGCGTGGGCCTGGCCGACGCGCTCGAGCGAGCGAGCGTTCCGCAGCTCGAGCAAGTGGTGACGGTGACTCGCGAGCTGGCGCGCAGCGAGCCGTGAGGCGGGCGTAAGCCGTCAGTCGCTCGAGTAGCGAGAGAGATCCAGGACGGCGGCGCCAACTGGATCCAGCGCGGGGAACGCTCGCGTGAAGAAATCGAATGCGCTCCAGAAATTCGGATCGCCGCGCCGCGCGCCGTACTTTGCAGCGAAAGCACTAAAGCTCCCGTTTCCCGGCGTCAGGGCCTTCCAGGCGGCGACGAACTCTTCGATACGACCCTCGTCGACACGGAGAAAAAAGTTCGGGCGGCTCGTGGCGATCCCGCTCACGATTTGCAGATAGTCCTCCGCTGGCTGCAGCTCGACCCCTTCGGAGAAGATGAACTCGACGCTCGTGTGCGCCCGGTTCCTCGCCACGGTATAAACGAGGTCGTCCGCGCCGCCCGTCTTCACGCGGAGGAGCACGGTATCGGGAAAGACCCCGACATAGGGGGCGGGCTTGAGGACGAGATCGCGCATCGCGGCCTCGAATCGCGCGCTCACCGCGTCGTCCGAGAGCGGCACGTCGGTCCACTGAATCGGCTCGCGCGGTCCGACGACGGCCGCCGGAAGCTCCTCGGTCAGGAGACGTTTCACCAGCTCCTCCTTCGCATGCGCGGAGTCCGCATACGAGATCGCGGTCTCCGGCCCGGCGGAAGCCCTTTCGTGAACGCCCGAAAGAGCGCGAGCGACCCGTCCCCGGTACCACTCGCCTCGGACGCGAGGGCGCTCGGACGCGGGAAGAAGACGCAGGAACTGCCCCTCGGCCTCGATGCGGAGATAGTTCATGTAGATTCGCGTCGCGATCTGGTGCGTCGCGTTGCCGTATACGTCGAAGCCCGCGACGAGGTCGTAGTACATTCGCTCGAAGATTGGATAGTCCATGATCCACGCCGTTTTCGGCATTCCGCCTACCGCTCCGCGAAGGACAAATGCGTTGTCGAAGTGGCGAAAGACGGTGAGGACCGCGTCGCGATTCGCGCCGTCTCCGTGCCAAACGTCGGCGAGCCCCCGAGACGTCACCCGCGGGGCCTGCGTTCGCAGGTAGTCGACCTCCTTCGCGTCGTATCCCAACGAGAGGGCTTCAATGCTCCCCTCTCGCTCGGCCGGCAGCGCCAGGTCCGCGGCGACGTGGCTCAAGTGGTCCGGGTCCGTGACGGCGGGGTCGCTCTCGGGAGCGAGGAAAAAGATGAGGAATTGCTCGTCGATGACGTCCAGTGCCGATTGCCCCCGGCACACGGGGCCGTGGATGAACGTCTGGACGTGGTAGCGAGCGTCGTCGAGCAAGAACTGGTACCGAGCGCGCACCGGGATGGCCGCGAACGCGACGAACGGGTTGGCAGCGCGGTCCCGGTCGTAGGGCGATCGCTTTGGGGCGCTCCACGATCCCTCGAAGAAGAGCTGACGGATGCGAGCGAGCTTCGTGTCGTTCAGTGAGTACGGGACGTGGGTTTTCTCGACGAGCGTCTCGCGGATCCTGCGCAGCCGGTAGTAAGAAGGACTGCCGGGGTCGTCGTAAGGTCGCCGCGTCGCGATCTCGTCGATGGGCGAACCCGCCGGCGTTCGCGAGCGGACGACGCGGAACCACTCGCCCGGCGCCGAGTCGAAGCGCAAGTGCGCGTAAAAGAGGTGCTCGAAAAGGTACGCAGACACGAGCTGCGACCTGGGATCGCTGCCGTTGAGAAAGCCCTCCCACTCGCCAATTTCAGGGCCCGCCACGTCGCTCTCGTGGGCGGTGCGCGCGGGTCCGCCCGCGCCGTTGCGGAGCCATCCGGCGATCGCGGTGAGCTCCGCGCTTTCCAACTGGGGAAAACCGAAGGGCATGCCGCGTTCCGGGTTTTCGCGAAGCTCTTTCTCGAGCTCCGGGACGGTGGCCGGGCAGGTCGTGGTCCTGTCGACGTCCGGCGCCGGGCGGGGGCCGTGGGCGACGGCGCCACGCGCCGAGCGCCACGGCGACGGCAGCGACAACCACGCAGACAACGATGATGCGACGCACGTTCGGCGCGCCAGAATGGCACGAGCGCGCTGAACGTTGACGCAGATTTGACGCGGGTCCGCGAGGAGTCGCGCGTGTCCGCCGTTCTTGGCTCAGGGCCTCGTGTCCATCGTTCGCACGCCGCGATGCTTGGCCGCCCGGAGCAAATCCGCATCTCTCGTGACGAACGTGAAGCCGCCTGCGATGGCGGCACCGAGCAGCCCGCGGTCGACCGGATCGCCGTTCATGTCGACCAAGACACCCGCCTCCAAGGCAGCGTCCCACGTGAAACTCAGTTCCGCGAGGCGCATCTTGCGCACGGCTCGCTGCGTCCACGACAGCGCCGTTGGTCTGAGCTCCAGCCGTCCTTTCTCCGCGAGGCGCATGGTCTCCTGCACCGAGAGCGGCGAAAGGAACACGCGTCCCTCCCGTGCGGCCTGCTCGAGGCTCTCGACCACGGCCTTCTTCATTGGACCCCCGAGGGCCCAGTCCAAAAAGGCACACGTGTCGAGCAAGAGAGGCTCGTCACCCATCGGTGCTCCACCGATCGTCGGCGGAGAGGATGCCCCGAGGATCACCGAGGATCTGCCCAGTGTCCGCCATTGAGCCGTAGAGGGTCGGTGCGCCCGTTTCCACCACGGCTTCCTCGACGACCAGAACGAACGCGCCCACGCGCAGCTTGGTGCCCGCGCGCGCCGCCCGTCTCAGTATCTTGGCAGGGGCGGACCGAAACTCCCTCATCGTGACGTGGGTCGTCTTCGCGGCCGCTGTTTTTCCTCGTCCCATGTGCACACATGGTAGCGTGTACACGCGGGCCGACAACCCGTTCCATGTGGAGGAGACCGTGGCCGAGCTGCTCGCGACGCGGATGCGGATTCTTGTTCGCCCATGGCCCCCAAACCTCCAGCGACCTTCCGCTTCTCTTGCCGGGTCCACTCGAGGTTGCGATAGTTCTCGAATGAAGTTCACCGAACGCATTTGATCCCCCCTTCGCCGCGCGGTCTTCTCGCTCCTGCTCGTCGCGCTCGTCGACGAACTCTGGAGCGGGGTCGCCGTGTCGGGCGCGCCGTCCGTCGAGCGCGAGCTCGCGCTCTCCCACCTCGGCTACGTGGCATTTGCCTTTGCGGTTCCCCTGGTCGCCGCCGCGGCGATCGAGGCCGGGATCGCGCTGCTCTCCGATGTGTGGGGCCGAGCTCGGCTGGTCGTCCTTGGTGAGGGAGTCCTCGCCGCGTCTCTCTTCTTCACGGCGTCCGCGCGGACCCCCGAGGGGTTGGCGCTCGGGCTGGCGTTGGCGGGAGCTGCGAGCGGCGTGTCGTGCGGAGCGGCCCAGGCGCTGCTCGTGGCGTCCAGTGCGGGAGGTGCGGACCGCGCGATGGTGCGCTGGTCGCTCTACTCCGCCGTCGGTGACGTCGTTGCACCGGTGATCACCGGCGCGGCGATTTCCCTCGGTCACTCGTATCGGGGTGCTCTCGAAGCAGTCGCCGCGGCCGCCTCGCTCCAGTGCGCCGTGTCCGCATGGCTCCTCGTGGGCGGCCAGCCGGTCCGCCAACCTGCCACCGACTCGGAGGGCCCCGGGGAACCCCTTGGCGTCGCCCTCGCCCGGGCGATCCGTCTGCCCCGCCTATGGGCCTGGCTCTTCGCCGCCGCTTCCTGCACGCTCCTCGACGAGCTCGTGATCGCGCTCGCGGCCTTGCGCCTGGAGCGCGCCGAGAACACGGGGGCCGCCGTCGCGACGGCCGCCGCGGTCGCGTTCTCGGTGGGAGCAGTGGTGGGGTCCGCGGTGACGGACCGAATCGTCGAGCGCATCTCCGCGCCGCGCGTCCTCGCTACGAGCGCCGCGCTCTGCGCTCTCTCGCTGGCCGCGTTCCTCACGACCGCGAGCGCCTCCGCGTCGTGCGCGGCGCTGCTCGTGGTCGGGGTCACGTGCGCGCCGCACCACCCGCTTGCCATGGCGCGCGCCTATGGCGAGCTCCCGGAAAACCCGGGGACGGTTCAGGCGGTGGGGCAGATCTTCGTCGCGGTGGACGTCGTTGCGCCTCTGGCGCTCGGCGTGGTCGCGGACCGCTTCGGCCTCGACGTTGCAATCGGGTGCCTCCTCGTGCAGCCGGCCGTTATCTTGATTGCGTGCCTGCTGCTCCGCCCTTGTCGTCGTGGCGCTCGGCCGTGAGGAACGGAGTCGTCAAACGCCGTAGTCCATCTGCAAATCGGTGAGAAGCTTCTCGCAGTCGGGCATCTTCGCGCGACCCTCCCGGAGGAGCTTCTCCGCCTCGTCGAGCTTGCCCGGAAGCGCACGCGCCTCCGGTGAATCCGGTTCGAGTCGCTTCTCCTGGAGATCCGTCACCCGTCGCGCCACTTCGTCTTTCAGCGCCAAAGCCCTCGCCGTCGGATCGAGCGCGGCGAGGCACGCCCGCTTGGCCTCGCACACTTTGGCGTCGGTGCAGGCCACCGCCGCCACAGTCTGCGCCTCCGCGGGCTTCGATGTGCTGTCCGCCCGCCGGTATCGATCCACCGCTGCGACGAGGATCGACGCCTCCCGCTTCGCCGAACCCGCGCAGGCGAGCAGCGACCCGGCGCACGCCAGCGCGAGCATCGAGGGACGCATCAGGGGATGGCTTGCGCGGTCGCGCCGACTCCCAGCCACGCGTCGAGCCCCATCTTCGCACCCAACGACGCGGCCCCGGCCACGACGAAGACCGCCGGAGCCGCGACGCCGCCGGTCAGCGCGACGAGCACCGCCGCCGCGGCCGTACCCGCCGCGGTCGCGACCGCTCCCTTGCCGGCTTCACGCGCCACGTGCGCAGTGGCTTGCCGCCCCGTCATGTTCCCAGCGCGCATCCCGCGTACCGCCGAGGCGAGCGCCCAACCGCCGTCGATGAGCGCCCCCGCGCCGGCCGCGGCGCTGACGCCGCGAAGCAGCTGTCGCCCGGCCCCCCGCAGCGTTTGCCCTGCCACCGCGCGAACGATGCCGCCTTCCGCCAGCGCCCCCGCGACCCCTCCGGACTCGAGCAGCCGCTTGCCCGCATCGGCCATGAGCACCCGCGACGCCTGACTCTCCACGGCGCTCCGTACCGCATTCTGCACAGTGGTAGGAAGCACGTGCCGCCCGCCCGCCTCGAACAGCGCCTGCGCCGCGCCGCGCAAGGCGACCGCCTCGGTTCCCGCCGCCGCCCCACGCATCGCATCCCGTCGGGTCACGCCAAATCGCCAGCGCATACCCACAGCGTAGACCAATCCACCAGACCCCGCCCCCAAGCAGCCCCCGAAGGTCCCCCCGCGAGCCCCCGCCCTCAAGTAGCTTTCCGCAAGCGGAGAGGGTGTCGCTGGTCTCGCGATACCAAGACGTGCTCGCGCTCTGCGGTTTGCGGCACCTTGGGAAGACCTCACCCCCGGCCCCTCTCCGCAAGCGGACCGCAAGCGGAGAGGGGTGTCGCTGGTCTCGCGATACCAAGACGTGCTCGCGCTCTGCGGTTTGCGGCACCTTGGGAAGACCTCACCCCCGGCCCTTCTCCGCAAGCGGAG
>Ga0265313_10001294_pt1 | contig 23668 bp, 29 predicted proteins | sample 4123metaG_FD_203122 | JGI IMG/M metagenome (GOLD analysis project Ga0265313, IMG submission 203122) | Rhizosphere microbial communities from Carex aquatilis grown in University of Washington, Seatle, WA, United States - 4-1-23 metaG | ecosystem: Host-associated > Plants > Roots > Rhizosphere >...
GCGCGTCCGGTCTCCTGGTAATAGGCCTCGATTGAGGACGGCATGTCGAGATGGGCGACGTAGCGCACATCCGGCTTGTCGATCCCCATCCCGAACGCGACGGTCGCGACGAGGCAGACGGCGTCCTCATTGAGGAACGCATCCTGGTTGCGCGAACGGACATGCGCCGGCAGGCCTGCGTGATAGGGCAGCGCCGGCACGCCGTGCTCGGTCAGCCACTCGGCCGTCTTTTCGACCTTGTTGCGCGAGAGGCAATAGACGATGCCGCTCTCGCCCTTGTGGCGCGTCAGGAACTCGCGCAGCTGCTTGGGGCCGTTCTGGCGCTGGACGATGGTGTAGCTGATGTTGGGGCGATCAAAGCTCGTCGCAAAGACGCGCGCTTCGCCGAGCCGCAGCCGCTCGATGATGTCGGCGCGGGTCAGGTCGTCGGCGGTGGCGGTGAGGGCGATGCGCGGCACGTGCGGGAAGAGCTTGGCGAGACGGGAAAGCTCGCGATAGTCGGGCCGGAAGTCGTGCCCCCATTGGCTGACGCAATGCGCCTCGTCGATGGCAAAGAGCGCGATGTCGATGTCGGCGATGAGCTGCAGGAAGCCGGCGGTCATCGCCCGTTCGGGCGCGACGTAGAGCAGGTCGAGCGTGCCGTGGCGGAGCGCGTCGCGCACATGGCTCGCGTGCTCGGGCGTCATCGAGGAGTTGAGCGCTTCGGCGCGAACGCCCTGCTGGCGCAGAGCCTCGACCTGGTCGCGCATCAGCGCGATCAGCGGCGAGATGACGATGCCGACCCCGGGCCGGCAGAGCGCGGGAAGCTGGTAGCAGATGGATTTGCCGGCGCCGGTCGGGAACAGGATGACGGCATCTCCGCCGCCCACGATGTGGCCGACCGCGTCGCCCTGCAGCCCGCGAAACTCGGCGTGGCCGAAGGTCTTGCGCAGGACATCGCGGGGATTGAGCTGGAGCGGGAGGAGCATTGAGTCGAGTGATACGCCGTGAGGTGCTTCGCGTCACGCGCAGATGATGCAGTCGGTCGCCCTCCCCCATCGCGGGGAGGGTAGCGGAGCTCGGAGCGTCAGCGACGTAGCGAAGCTAGGGTGGGGGGCAGCAGTCGGCATCGAGCCTGCGTCGCGCCCCCTCCGAGCTGCGCTAGGTCGCTTTGCTCCCAAGCTCCGCTTGCCTCCCCCGTGAATGGGGAGGTGGTGCTGACTGCATGAATCAAAACGGGCGGCACCATTTGGCACCGCCCGTCGATTGAATCGCTGTTCCAGACGTTACAGAACGAACCGGCTCAGATCCGCATCCGCGGCCATCTTGCCGACCTTGTCGCCGACATAGGTCTTGTCGATGGTGATGGTCTCGCCCTGCTTTTCGCTGGCGGAGAAGCTCAGTTCCTCGACCAGCCGCTCCATGATGGTCTGGAGGCGGCGGGCGCCGATGTTCTCGACGGTCGAGTTGACCTTGACCGCCGCGTCGGCGATGGCGTCGATGCCGTCGGCGGTGAAGTCGAGGGTGAGACCCTCGGTCGCCATTAGCGCCACATACTGCTTGATCAGCGACGCGTCGGTGTCCTTGAGGATGCCGATCAAGTCTTCCTTGCTCAGCGCCTTGAGTTCAACGCGGATCGGCAACCGGCCCTGCAGCTCCGGCAAGAGGTCCGAGGGCTTGCTGACATGGAACGCGCCCGACGCGATGAAGAGGATATGGTCGGTCTTGACCGGCCCATACTTGGTCGAGACGGTCGTGCCTTCGATCAGCGGCAGCAGGTCGCGCTGCACGCCTTCGCGCGACGGGCCGGAATAGCCGCGCTCGCCGCCGGCGACCTTGTCGATCTCGTCGATGAAGACGATGCCGTGGTTTTCGACGAGCTCGATCGCTTCGCGGGTCAGCGCGTCCTGGTCGAGCAGCTTGTCGGCCTCGTCGGCCATCAAGAGCGCGTGGCTGTCCTTGACCTTGACCTTGCGCTTGGCCGATTTGCCGCCGAGCGCCTTGCCGATCATGTCCTGGATATTGATGACATTGGGCTGGCCGGGGATCTCGAAGAAGCCGCCCTGCCCGGGCGCCTGGCCGGACACCTCGATCTCGATGTCCTTGTCGTCGAGCTCGCCGGCGCGGAGCTTTTTGCGGAACGAGTCGCGCGTCGCGGAGCCGGCGCTGGCGCCAACCAGCGCATCGAGCACGCGCTCCTCGGCCTTGTCGTGCGCCTGCTGCTTGACGTCCTCGCGGCGCAGGTCGCGCAGCAGCGAGATGCCGGCCTCGACGAGGTCGCGGATCATCTGCTCGACGTCGCGGCCGACATAGCCGACCTCGGTGAACTTGGTCGCCTCAACCTTGATGAACGGCGCCTGGGCGAGCTTGGCGAGGCGACGCGAAATCTCGGTCTTGCCGACGCCGGTCGGCCCGATCATCAAAATGTTCTTGGGCGTGACCTCATGCCTGAGGTCTTCGGGCAGTTGCTGGCGACGCCAGCGATTGCGCAGCGCCACCGCGACGGCGCGCTTCGCGTCCTTCTGGCCGATGATGTAGCGGTCGAGCTCGGCGACGATCTGCCGGGGAGAGAGGTTCTCTGCCACTGTCCTGTCTTTCCGGGCGCTCTCGGAAGCTGCGCCCTCGGTCCCGCCAAGGCTGGCCGGGTTGGGTTCGTTCAACATAACTAACTCTCGATCGTTTCGACGGTCACGTTCTCATTCGTGTAGATGCAGATCTCGGCGGCGATCTTCATCGCCTTGCGGGCGATATCCTCGGCGTCGAGGTCGGTGTTCTCGGCGAGCGCCAGCGCCGCCGATTGCGCGTAGTTGCCGCCCGAGCCGATCGCGATCACGCCCTTGTCGGGCGTGAGCACGTCGCCATTGCCGGTGATCACCAGCGTGTCGGTCTTGTCGGCGACGATCATCATCGCCTCGAGATGGCGCAGATAGCGATCGCCGCGCCAGTCCTTGGCGAGCTCGACGCAGGCGCGCAGCAACTGGTCGGGGTATTGCTCGAGCTTTTTCTCGAGCCGCTCGAACAGGGTGAAGGCGTCGGCGGTCGAGCCGGCAAAGCCGCCGATCACCTTGTCGCCGACGAGGCGGCGGACTTTTCGCGCCTGGTGCTTCATGACGGTGTTGCCGACGGACACCTGCCCGTCGCCCGCCACCACCACCTTGTTGCCCTTGCGGACCGACACGATGGTCGTGCCGTGCCAGCCGGGGGATTCCTGGGACGCTTGCGACATTCAACACTCCAAAAGGATTTGTCCGTAGATAGGGGTAGGGCCGCGGAATACAATATCGTCGATTGGCGATGAAGGTCGACCCAAGCGACTGTCGCCCCGGCGAAGGCCGGGGCCCAGTAGACGCCGCAACTCCAGTGAGTACTGGATCCCGGCCTGCGCCGGGATGACATCGAGTAGGTTGAGAGCATGGCACGTAAGGCCGAGATCAAGCGGAAGACCAACGAGACCGACATCACGGTGGCGGTCAATCTCGACGGTACGGGCGCCTATGACATGGCGACTGGCATCGGCTTTCTCGACCACATGCTCGAGCAGTTGTCCAAGCACTCGCTGATCGACATGACGGTCAAGGCCAAGGGCGACCTCCACATCGATTTCCACCACACCGCCGAGGATGTCGGCATCGCGCTGGGCGAAGCGATCAAGCAGGCGCTCGGCGACAAGAAGGGCATCCGCCGCTATGCCAGCGCCGATCTGGTGATGGATGGCACGCTGACCCGCGTCGCACTCGACGTCTCAGGCCGGCCGTTCCTCGTCTGGAAGGTCGATTTCACCGCCGGCAAGGTCGGCGAGATGGACACTGAGCTGTTTCGCGAGTGGTTCCAGGCCTTTGCGATGAATGCCGGGATCACGCTGCACGTCGAAAACCTCTACGGTGACAACAATCACCATACCGCCGAAAGCGCCTTCAAGGCGCTGGCGCGGTCGTTGCGGGCTGCGGTCGAGATTGATCCGCGAGCCAAGGACGCGATTCCGTCGACCAAGGGGCGGCTGTAGGCCTTACGCTCGCGGGATTTGGCGCTGGCCGTTCCTGCTAGTGCCAGCCGTGGCTGAGCCCGGCCAGAATGCCGGTTGCCGCGACGATCACCGCGAAGGCGAGCAGCACCAGCGCCAGATAGCCGATGAACACGCCCTGACTCGGATTTTCGCGGACGTGGTCGTCGTGGGAATCGGTCACCGCATGCTCTCCATCTTTCCGCGCGCCCGGAATTGCTCTAAGGCGGGGCTATGACCGTCTACTCTATCTTCGAAAAACCGCAAGAGAAGGCGGCAAAGAAGCGCGCTCGCTTCAACCCGCCGGTGGCGATTCCCGACCGCTTTTCGTGGTTCGCAGCGATCCTGCCGCCCGTTTACGCGCTGGCGCACGGGCTGTGGCTGGTGTTGCTGTTCTGGATCGTGCTGGTCGCGGGCCTGGTCTATGCGAGCCGGATCATCGGGGGCGACGCCGCCTTCTGGCTCTACGTCGCGGTCGTCCTGTTCATGGGCTTTGAGGCGCCGAGCTTCCGGCGCGACAAGCTCTTGCTGCGCGGCTACCGCTGGGCCGGCGATTTGGTCGCCAACGCGCCCGACCTCGCCGAGCGGGATTTCCTCGCCGGAAAATGAGCGGGACGGTCGCCATCATCGATTATGGCTCGGGCAATCTGCGCTCGGCCGCCAAAGCCTTCGAGCGCTCGGTGAGGACCATCCGGGCCGATGCCGACGTGATCGTCAGCAACGATCCCGACATCGTGCGCAAGGCCGACCGCATCGTGCTGCCGGGCGTCGGCGCGTTTGAGGATTGCATGCGCGGGCTCACGGCGGTGCGCGGCATGCGCGCGGCGATGGACGAGCGCGTGATCAAGGGCGGGGCGCCGTTCCTCGGCATTTGCGTCGGCATGCAGCTGATGGCGACCGAGGGCCGCGAGAAGGGCGTCCATGCCGGCCTCGACTGGATCGCGGGGCCGGTGGTCAAGCTCGAGCCGGCGGGCGGCCTCAAGGTGCCGCATATGGGCTGGAACACGCTGACCTTCACCCAGCCGCACGCGCTGCTCGCGGGGATTCCGGACGGCGAAGCGGGGCTGCATGCCTATTTCGTCCACTCCTATCATCTGCAGGCGAGCGATCCCGCTCAGCTCTTCGCGACGGCAGAGTACGGGCAGGCAGTGACCGCCTGCGTCGGCCGCGACAATTTGTTTGGAACTCAGTTCCACCCGGAAAAGAGCCAGACGCTGGGCCTGAAGCTGATCGAGAATTTCCTGGAGTGGCGGCCGTGATCCTGTTTCCCGCCATTGACCTGAAGGATGGCCAGGCGGTGCGCCTGAAGCTCGGCGACATGGCGCAGGCGACGGTGTTCAATCCCGATCCGGCAGCGCAGGCGGCGACGTTCGAGGCGCAGGGCTTTGAGTATCTGCACGTCGTCGATCTCGAGGGCGCCTTCGCCGGCGAAAGCCGCAACGGGGCGGCGGTCGAGGCGATCCTCGAGGCGGTCGACATGCCGGTGCAGCTGGGCGGTGGTATCCGCTCGATGGGCCAGATCGAGGCCTGGCTGGAAAAGGGCCTGGCGCGCGTGATCCTTGGCACGGCCGCGCTGCGCGAGCCCGAGCTCGTGACCGAAGCGGCGCGCCGCTTTCCGGGGCAGATTGCCGTGGGCATCGACGCGCGCGGCGGCAAGGTCGCGGTCGAGGGCTGGTCGGAAACCTCCGAGCTCGACGCGCTCGAGATGGCGCGGCGCTTCGAGGGCGCCGGAGTGGCCGCGCTCATCCATACCGACATCGAGCGCGACGGCGTGCTCAAGGGCATCAACTGGGACGCAACGCTGAAGCTCGCGCGCGCCGTGACCGTGCCGGTGATCGCCTCGGGCGGCCTCGCCTCGATGGACGATATCGAGCGGCTGAGCCGGCCCGAATGCCAGATCCTCGAGGGCGCGATTTCCGGGCGCGCGCTTTATGACGGACGAATCGAGCCAGAGGCGGCGCTGGCCATGCTGCGCGGGATGGCGGCGTGACCCTCAAGACTCGCCTCATTCCCTGCCTCGACGTCAAGGACGGCCGCGTCGTCAAGGGCGTGCAGTTCGTCGATCTGCGCGACGCCGGTGATCCCGTGGAAGCGGCGATCGCTTATGATGCGGCGGGCGCCGACGAGCTCTGTTTCCTCGACATCACCGCCAGCGCCGAAAACCGCGACACCATTTTTGACGTCGTCGCGCGCACCGCCGAGCAGTGCTTCATGCCGGTGACGGTGGGCGGCGGCATCCGCACCGTCGAGGACATCCGCAAATTGCTGCTGAGCGGCGCCGACAAGGTGTCGATCAATACCGCCGCGGTGAACGACCCCGATTTCGTCGCACGCGCCGCCGACAAGTACGGCGACCAGTGCATCGTCGTGTCTGTCGATGCGCGGCGGCGGCAAACCCGTGCACCGGGCGGCGCCAACCGCTCGGACTGGGAAATCTTCACCCATGGCGGGCGCAATGCCACCGGACTCGACGCGGTGGAATTCGCCGCCCGCATGGTCTCGCGCGGCGCCGGCGAGCTGCTGGTGACCTCGATGGACCGCGACGGCACCAAGCAGGGCTTCGATCTCGAGCTGGTGCGGGCGATCGCCGACGCCGTGAGCGTGCCGGTGGTCGCCTCGGGCGGCGTCGGCTCGCTCGACGATCTGGTGGCCGGGGTCAAGCAGGGGCACGCCAACGCCGTGCTTGCGGCCTCGATCTTCCATTTCGGCACGTTTACGATCGGCGAGGCCAAGGCCTATATGCGCGACCACGGCATTCCGATGCGGATGGACGAAAGCGCGGAGGTTTAGAATGGGATTCTCACTGGACGATCTCAACCGCCGCATCGCCGAGCGCGCCAAGGCCTCGCCGGACGAGAGCTATACGGCCAAATTGCTGAAGGACGGTCTCGACCGCTGCGCGAGAAAATTCGGCGAGGAAGCGGTGGAGGCGATCGTCGCCGCGGTGGCGCGCGATACCAAGGGCCTGACCGCCGAGGCCGCGGATGTGCTCTATCACCTGCTCGTGCTGCTCGAGGCAGCGAAGGTGCCGCTGAGCGCGGTGATGGCCGAGCTCGAACAGCGCACCGCGCAGTCGGGGTTGGCCGAGAAGGCGTCGCGCAAAGCATGACCGCGCTAGGCGAGGGGACGGGCCGAGGGTCTCGATCCGCCAAAACCCATGGAGTCATCCCCGCGAAAGCGGGGATCTCCGTTACCCTTGCCGTCCGGGGCACGCAAACAGAGATTCCCGCTTTCGCGGGAATGACCCGGTGGGTGAAGAAAGCCTGATGGCCCAGAGGAAAACGCTCGACCCCTATCACCGCTTTACCAAGGCGCAGTGGGCGCAATATCGCGACGGCGAGCCGATGACGCTGAGCGCCGCCGATATCGAGCGGCTGCGCGCGCTGACCGATCCGATCTCGCTTGCCGAGGCCGAGGAAATCTATCTGCCGCTAAGCCGCCTGATCTCGTTTTATGTCGAGGCGGCACAGGCGGTGCATCGCGTCTCGACGCGGTTTCTCGGCGCCGAGGACCGCAAGGTGCCGTTCATCATCGGCGTCGCGGGCTCGGTCGCCTCGGGCAAGTCGACGACCTCGCGTATCCTGCGCGCGCTGCTCAGGCGCTGGCGCACCTCGCCCAAGGTCGATCTGGTGACCACCGACGGCTTCCTGCTCCCGAACGTCGTTCTTGAGGAGCGGGGGCTCGGCAACCGCAAGGGCTTTCCCGAGAGCTACGATCGCGGCGCGCTGATCGCGTTCCTGTCGGACATCAAATCGGGCAAGCCCGACGTCAAGGTGCCGGTCTACTCGCACCTCATCTACGACGTGCTGCCGGGCGAGTTCCAGACCGTCGACCGGCCCGACATCCTGATCGTCGAGGGGCTGAACATCCTCCAGCCGGGCGAGCTGCCGAAATCCGGCAAGCCGATCGTCTTTGCCTCCGACTTCATAGATTTTTCGATCTTCATCGACGCCGACGAGGCCGATCTGCGCCATTGGTTCATGGTACGGTTCCGCGCGCTGCGGCAGAGCGCCTTCACCGATCCCAAGAGCTTTTTCCGCCAGCTCGCGGAAATGCCAAAGGCGGAGGCTGAAGCCTTCGGCCTTCAGGCCTGGGACAGCATCAACCTGCCCAATCTGCGTGAGAACATCCTGCCGACGCGGGGACGTGCCGACCTGATCCTCAGGAAAAGCGGCAACCACGCGGTGGAAGAGGTGCAGCTGCGGCGGGTCTAGGGGGACGTCGCCTCCCTGATTGCCCTCGATGTCATTCCCGTGAAGGCGGGAATCTAGGGGTAACAATCATCTGCGATCGCCGCTCTGGATTCCCGCCTTCGCGGGAATGACACGGTGGTCGACCCGCACCCGTGTGGTGACTAAATCCCCACCCCGTGCTCCCGCGCCATCTGGCCGAGATCTTCGATCGGCCGCGCGCCGATATGCGAAATCACCTCGCTCGCCGCAAGGCAGCCGGCGCTGAGCGAGGTGCGCAGGTCGCGGCCGCGCGAAAGTGCCAAGAGGAAACCCGAGGCAAACAGGTCCCCCGCGCCGGTCGCGTCGACCACGTCGGGCACCGGGTAGGCCGGCACGGTGACCACCTCGCCATTTGTGATCGCCATCGCGCCCTGCGGGCCCATGGTGACCGCCGCGAGCTCGCAATCCTTGCCCAGCTGCTGCACCGCCGCCTGCAGCGAGTCGGTCTGGTAGAGCGCCTTGGCCTCCTCGATATTGGCGAACACGTAGTCGATGGTCTTGCTCCGCATCAGGTCGAGGAATTCTTCGCGGAAGCGGTTGACGCAGAACGGATCGCTGAGCGTGAACGAAGTCGCGCGCTCGTGCTTGTGGGCGAAATGCGCCGCGGTGACGAAGGCCTTCTTGGCCTCGACCGGGTCCCAGAGGTAGCCCTCCATATAGGTGATCGCGGCCCCCCCGATCTCTTCTTCCCTGATGTCGGCGGCGGTCAGCTGGTGGCAGGCGCCGAGATAGGTGTTCATCGTCCGCTCGCCGCCGGGCGAGATCAGGATCATCGAGCGCGCCGTGGCCGGGCCGTTGTGTAGTCGGCTCACATCGTAGTGGACGCCGATTTCCCGCAAATCCTGGGCGAAATTGTCGCCGAGGTCGTCGGCCGCGACCTTGCCGACGAAGGCCGCGCGCCCGCCGAAGCCGGCGATACCGGCGGCGGTATTGGCCGCGCTGCCGCCCGAGATCATGCGCTTGTCCGCCGGCATGCGGTCGTAGAGATAAGCCGACCGCTCGGCGTCGACGAGGTGCATGATGCCCTCGTTCAGGCCTTCCCGCCGCAGAAAATCCGGATCGATCGGGGCGATCACGTCGACGATCGCGTTGCCGATGGTGAGCACGTCGAACTGTGTGTCAGCCATCGGCCGGACCGTCCCCCAAAACCCGCGCGGAAATAGCGGGGATCAGCGGCGCGCGCAACCTAGGCTGCCCGGCAAGGCTCAGCGACGCATTCGCGGCTCTTGCACTCCCTCCCCCAGAAAGGGGGAGGGTCTAGGTGGGGCTTGACGCGCTGACCTCGCGACCCCCTGGGGTCAACCCCCTCCTGTCCTCCCCCTTTCTGGGGGAGGGACCTGACTGGGGCATCCGGTCAAACGGGTGCGCCATCCCAATCCTTGGGCGGCGGCGTCTTGGGTTCGAACCGGCACCACTCTGCGATGATGCAGCGATAGCATTCGGGCTTGCGCGCGAGGCAGACATAGCGGCCGTGAAGGATCAGCCAGTGGTGGGCCCGCAGCAGATAGGGTTCGGGGATCACCTTCAGCAGCCCCGTCTCGACCTCGAGCGGCGTCTCGCCCGGCGCAAGGCCGGTTCGGTTCGAAACGCGAAACACGTGGGTGTCGACCGCCATCGTCGGCTGCCCGAAGGCGATGTTGAGAACGACATTGGCGGTCTTCCGCCCGACGCCGGGCAGCGATTCGAGCGCTTCGCGATCGGCCGGCACTTCGCCATTGTACTGGTCGACGAGGATCTGGCTCAGCGCGAAGACGTTCTTGGCCTTGTTGCGATAAAGCCCGATGGTCTTGACCAGCTCGGTGATCCGCTCGACCCCGAGATCGATCATCTTCTGCGGCGTATCGGCGAGCTTGAACAGCGCCGGCGTCGCCTTGTTGACCCCGGCGTCCGTCGCCTGCGCGCTGAGGACGACGGCGACCAGCAGCGTGAACGGGTTGGGCGCGACGAGCTCGCCCTCGGGCTCGGGATTGGCCGCCTCAAATGCCGAAAATATCGCCGCGACCTCGTCACGCGACAGACGTTTTGTTGATCGCCGTTGCGGCGCTTTCGCCATTCCGAGCCCCCGATTCGAGGATTATAGTCAGACCCGATGTCGACCAAGATTCAAGCCAAGCCGCTGTTTGCCGCGACGCTCACGCCGCACCGGTCGCTGACGCCGACAGGCCGGCGGATCGTCATCGGGCTGACCGTCGCGCTGCTGCTCGTGCCGAGCCTGCTGTTCTATTATCTGGGGGCCTGGCCGGTGCTCGCGTTCAGCATCCTCGACGTGCTCGGCATCGTCGCGGCGCTGACCATTTCGATGCGCGCCGGCAAGGCCTGCGAGGTGCTGACGCTGTGGCCCGCCCAGCTCGTGCTCAAGAAGGTCGACGCCAAGGGCGCCGAGGAGCTGCTGGTGTTCGCCCCGCGCACCGTACGCTTTGTCATCGACCGCGACTACAATGAGCGGGTGACGGGGTTGTGGCTGCGCGACGAGCCACGCCGCATCGCGCTCGGCGCCTTCCTCAGCGCCGACGAAAAGCTGAGCCTCAGCAAGGTGTTCGGCACGGCGCTACGCAAGGCGCGGGGGTAGCGCAGCCCGGACCACGAGGGCTGCGAACAGGCGTCAAAACCGGGTCGCATCGGGCGGCGGTGCGGCCTAAATCGGTTGCACCATGAGCAAGCACGAAACCCTCACCCCCGCCGACGACTACGAAACCGTGCGCGCCGCGATCGCCTATCTCAGCGAAACGGGCGCCGAAGACGTCAATCTCGAGCGTTTCTCCCGCTCGCTCGGCCTCAATGCCCGGCAGCTGACCGATCTCTTCCGGCGCTGGTGCGGGCTCTCGCCCAAGAGCTTTGCGCAGGCGGTGGCGCTCGATCACGCCAAGCGCCTGCTCGCGGACAAACAGAGCGTGCTGTCGACTACCTACGCGGTGGGGCTGAGCTCGACCTCGCGGCTGCACGACCTCTTCGTCACCTATGAGGCGATGCCGCCCGGCGCCTTCCGGCAGAAGGGCGAGGGGCTCGAGATGGTCTGGGGTACGGCGCCGTCGCCCTTCGGCATCGCCGTGCTGGTGCTGACGCAATGGGGCCTTGCCGGCATCAGCTTCGCCGATACGCTCGCCGATGTGCCCGCCGCCTTCGAGGACCTGCGCGGCCGCTGGCCGAATGCGCGCTTCGTTCGCGACGACGGCAAGATCGCACCACTCGCATCCCGCATCTTCGATCCGGGCAGGTGGAGCGCCGACCAGCCGGTGCGCGTGGTATTGATCGGCACCGATTTCGAGGTCAGCGTGTGGGAGACGCTGCTGAAGATTCCGCTGGGACGGGCGACGACCTATCGCGCGGTCGCCGAGCGGATCGGCCGGCCCTCGGCGGTGCGGGCCGTGGGTGCTGCGGTCGGCAAGAACCCCGTTTCATTCGTCGTGCCTTGCCACCGCGTGGTGGGCTCGAGCGGCGCGCTCACCGGCTACCATTGGGGCTTGCCGCGCAAGCGCGCAATTTTGGGGTGGGAGGCGGGAGTGGTGGCGACCTAGTCGGCGCGAAGACGGCGCCGCGCTTCACCGATGGCCCATTCGACGACTTCGACGGGGATGTCACTGCGCCCGGTGCTCAGGGTCATCGCACCGTTCACATCGGACCGGAACACCGTGATCACGTAGCCCGCCCCGTCACTGACCTCCAAGTACATGCCATCGTGTACCACGTCGCTTCCGACCAGCGTCCGATAGCCTTCGATTGCATGTGGCAGGTCCGCCGACATCTTATATATTCATCCGCTCCTTGAGCTTGCCGCTCTTGCCGATGCGGTAGACCACCGGCTCGCCGGTCGCGAGCTCGCGCTTTAAAATCTGCTCGGGGGTCAGCTGCTCGATCGCCATCACGATCGAACGCAGCGAATTGCCGTGCGCGGCGACGAGCACCGTGTCGCCGGCTTCGACCGCCGGCAGGATGTGCGCGTCGTAATAGGGCAGGGTGCGGGCCGCGGTGTCCTTGAGCGATTCGCCGCCGGGCGGAGGCACGTCGTAGGAGCGGCGCCAGACCAGCACCTGCTCTTCGCCCCATTTCGCCCGCGCGTCGTCCTTGTTGAGGCCGGCGAGGTCGCCATAGTCGCGCTCATTGAGCGCCTGGTTGCGGGTGATCACGCAGTTGACGATGCCCAGCTCCTCGAGCATCAAATCGAGCGAGTGCTGGGCCCGGCGCAGCGCCGAGGTGAAGAACACCGTGGGGGCAAGGCCGGCGGCCTTGATCTTGTCGCCCGCGGCCCGCGCCTCGCCGATGCCCTTGTCGGTGAGCTCCGGATTCTTCCAGCCGGTGAAGAGATTCTTGAGGTTCCACTCGCTCTCGCCGTGGCGGACGAGGATCAGCGTGCCGGCCATCGGCTCACTCCTTCATGCCGAGCACGTCGGCCATGTCGTAAAATCCGGGCGGCTGGTCGGCGGCCCAGAGCGCGGCGCGCACCGCACCGGCCGCGAACATGCCGCGATCGGTGGCGCGATGGACGATCTCGATCCGCTCGGTCTCGCCGACGAAGAACACCGTGTGCTCGCCGATGACATTGCCGCCGCGGAGGCTCGCAAAGCCGATCTCGCCGCGGGTACGGGCGCCGGTATGACCCTCGCGCGATAGAACCGCGTTCTCATCGAACGGGATGCCACGCCCTTCGGCGGCGGCGCGGCCGAGCATCAGCGCGGTGCCCGATGGCGCGTCGACCTTTTTGTTGTGGTGCATTTCGAGGATTTCGGCGTCGTAATCGGGCAGCGCCGCGGCGACCTGCCGCACGAGCCCGGCGAGCAGGTTGACGCCGAGCGAGAAGTTCCCGGTCTTGACGATGCGCGCCCCGGCCGAGCCGGCCTTCTGGATCGCCCAGTCCTCTTCCTTGGAGCAGCCGGTGGTGCCGATGATGTCGACGAGCCCGCGGGCGGCGGCAAGCTCGGCCAGCATCACCGAGACGGCGGGGCCGGTGAAGTCGATGATCGCGTCGGCCCCAGCCAACGCCGCTTCCGGATCGTCGCCGACGACGATGCCGAGGGCTCCGAGCCCCGCGATCTCACCAGCATCGCGGCCGATCGCCGGCGAGCCGGGCCGCTCGAAGGCGGAATGCACGGCAAGGCCCGTCGCCTGCGTCACGGCGCGGATATTGGCAGCGCCCATGCGCCCGCCGGCGCCGGCAATGGCTACGCGAAGGTCGGTCATGGCTTTCCTTTAGCGGCGGACACTCTTCATTTCCACTGTGTCATCCCAGCGACGGCGGGGATCCAACTTGCCGCCGGGGCGAAACGAGAGGTGGATTCCCGCTTTCGCGGGAATGACACCGTGGGTCAGGCAATCCGCGTGCCCGCCATCTGGCTCAATATCTCCCGTGCCGCGAATTTCGGGTCCGCGGCTTCGGTGATCGGCCGTCCGACCACGAGATGGGTCGCACCCGCTGCGATCGCTTCGGCCGGTCCCATGACGCGCTTCTGGTCGCCGGCGGCGCTACCGGCGGGACGGATGCCGGGGGTGACGATCGCCATTTGCGGCCCGACCAGCGCCCGTACCATCTCGGCCTCGCGCGGCGAACAGACGAGGCCGGCGATGCCGGCGGCCTTGGCCTGCCCGGCGCGGAGCGCAACCAGCCCGGCGGCGTCGCGACCGTAACCGGCTTCGGCGACGTCGGCATCGTCCATCGAGGTCAGCACGGTGACGCCAAGGATGCCGAGGCCCGAGCCCGCGGCGGCCTTCTGCGCTGCGCGCATCGTCTTGGGGTAGGCGTGGACGGTCAAAAAGCTCGCGCCGGTCCGGGCAATGGCGGCGGCGCCGTGCTCGACGGTGTTGTCGATATCGAGGAGCTTGAGGTCGAAGAACACCCGCTTGCCAGCGGCGATCAGTGCCTTGCCGAGCCCGAGTCCGTCGCCGCCGTAGAACAGCTGGTAGCCGATCTTGTAGAAATCGACCGCGTCGCCCAGCGCCGCGACCAGCCGTTCCGCCTCGGCGCGGCTGCTCAGATCGAGGGCGACGATCAGGGTTCCGGGCATGTCGCTCTCCGTGTTGCGCCGGCCTTCTGCCCGATCGACCCCTGCGCCGCAAGCTTCCTATGCCGCCATAGCACCTTGCGCGGCACTTGTTATGCCGGCATAACATCGGGATGCAGCAGCAAGCGCTTTCCGCCATCGTCGCCTGGGTCCGGCTCGATGCCGCAATCCAGGCCTTCAACCAGCAGCTCCGGCGCGAGTTCGGCATCACCGGCCTGCAGCTTGCGGTGCTGCGCATTCTGGGCGAACGGCCGAGCCTGCCGCTCGCCGCGCTGCGCAAGGCGCTGGTGATGCATCCGGCGACGCTCGGCCAGTCGATCGATGAACTGCGCACCATGGGCCTTTGCACCGTGTCCCGCGATGCCCGCGACAAGCGGGCGCGGGTTGTGGCGCTGACCGAGGCCGGTCGCGAGCTGATGGCGCGGGCCCCCGTCGCCGGGCCGGTGCGGCTGCGGGCGATGGACCACGATGTCGCGACACTCGACCGGCTCAAGGCGGCATTCGAGGATGCGGTCGGCCTGTTCGGCCTCGACGCCTACGACCCCGGCCGCACGGAGGCGAAATGAGCGCGCTCGAAACCCTCCCCAACATCGGCGAGATGCTGGCCGGCCGGTTGCGCGCCGCCGGCATCGGCACCGCGGAGGCGCTCCTGGCGCTCGGCGACGCCAAGGCGTTCGTGAAAATCCGCGCCTCCCTGCCCGAGGATGCCTGCACCCACACGCGTCTGGCGCTGGCGGGTGCGGTTCGCGGCGTGCGCTGGCACAGCCTCGATGCCGAGCTTCGAGCCAGGCTCGCCCGGGACGCCCATCCATAAATATGCCTTGACATGCATATTCCGCTTATGGAATATGTATGCATGTCAACTTTCACCGCCCTCGCCGATCCCGTCCGCCGCGACATCCTCGACCTGCTGCGCGCGGGCGAACAGCCCGCCGGCGCCCTCGTCGACTCGCTCAGCCTGCCGCAGCCCAATGTCAGCAAGCACCTCAAAGCGCTGCGCGAAGCGGGGCTCGTGCAGATGCGCGTCGACGGCCCGCGCCGGCTCTACAGCCTCAACCCCGCGCCCCTCGCCGAGCTCGACGACTGGCTCGAGCCCTATCGCGCCTTCTGGGCCAGCAAGCTCGACGCCCTGGGCGAACACCTCAAAAGGACCGACTGAAATGCACGACACCATGGACCTCGGCACCTATAACCGCCGCGCCGACGGCAAGCTCGATATCCGCTTCGAGCGCAGCTACCCACGCCCGGTCGAGACCGTGTGGAAGGCGCTGACCGAGCCCGAGCGGCTCGCCGACTGGATGGGCAAGTCGAGCGTCGAGCCCCGCGTCGGCGGGAAATTCCTGACCATCCAGGATTCGGCCGCGCCGATGACCGGCACGGTGCGCGTCTGGGAGCCGCCCAAGGTGCTCGAGTTCAGCTGGTCCAACAAGGACGCGCCCGATTCGGTGGTGCGCTACGAACTCATGCCCGACGGTGCCGCCGGCACGCGGCTGGTGTTCACGCAGATGGGCGTGCTGCCCGGCCGCAGCGCGCTGATGCTGCCCGGCTGGCAGTGGCTGTTCGACCGGCTCGCCAACGCGCTCGAAGGCAAGCCGGGAACGCTCACCGGCAAGAGCTGGAGCGACTGGCAGGGGGTGTATCTGCCGGTGCTGCAGCGGGAGTTTCCGGAGGTGACGCTGGAGGGGACAGCGTAGAACGGCGGTCTAAGCGGCAGCACGGCCCCACCTCGATGTCATTCCCGCGAAAGCGGGAACCTCCGTTTCTCACAGCTTCCACACAACAGAGGTCCCCGCTTTCGCGGGGATGACACGCAATGGAAGCGTGACCTCGGTGGCGGCTCAGATCCCCCCGCGCGAAAAATGCGTGAGCTCGCGCACCACCTGCCCGACCTTCCACTGAATGCCGGGCTCGTTGGGATTGCCGTCGGCGTCGAAGATGTCGGGTGCCGGGCCGAGCCCGAGCAGCGTCGGGGTCACCAGTGCCCCGACCTTGCTGAGCGAATCGCGCATGTGCGAGAGCGCAAAGATCGTCGCGTACTTGCCATCGCTGACCCCGCCGATGCCCCAGATCGCGTGCTTGAACGGATTGGGCTTGGTGCGGCTCACCCAGGCCAGCGTGTTGACCAGCAGCGGCGGCGTGCTGCCGTTGTATTCCGGCGTGATGATCAGCACGATGTCGGTCGACCGGAAGATGTCGGCGAGGCGCTGCGCCGCCTCGGGTGAGTTGCCCGCGTCCTCGATGTCCTGGTTGAAGATCGGCATCTCGAAATCGCGCAGGCTGAGGTCGGTAACCTCAACGCCCGCCTCGCGCAGCTTCTTCGACATGTGCCGGCGGAGGATCTCGTTGTACGAGCCGGTGCGCAGCGAGCCACAGAGGGTGACGGCGGTCTTGGCCTGGGACGGGGTCGGATCGCTCAATTTTCCACCGCGTCATTCCCGCGCAAGCGGGAACCTCTGTTTGCGTTATAGAACGATGTACCGGAAACGGAGGTCCCCGCTTTCGCGGGGATGACACTCAAGGGAACCGGGAGGCCGGCGAGGTCTCACGGCTCGAACAGATTCTTGAGTTTCGCGAAGAACCCCTCGCTGGTCGGCGAGTTTTCCTTCGTCGTCAGCGCGTGGAACTCTTCGAGCAACTCGCGCTGCTTCTTGGTGAGCGATTGCGGTGTCTCGACATCGAGCTGCACGTAGAGGTCGCCGGTGTCCTTGGAGCGCAGCACCGGCATGCCCTTCGATTTGAGCCGTACGCGCTGGCCCGGCTGCGTGCCGGGCGACACCTTCACCTTGGCGCGCTGGCCATCGAGCGTCGGCACCTCGAACTCGCCGCCGAGCGCCGCGGTGGTCATCGCGATCGGCACGCGGGCGTAAAGGTCGGCGCCGTCGCGGTGGAAGAGGTCGTGCGGCTTGACCGAAATGAAGATGTAGAGGTCCCCCGGCGGGCCGCCGCGCAACCCCGCTTCGCCTTCATTGGCGAGCCGGATGCGCGTGCCGTCCTCGATGCCTTTAGGGACATCGACCGAGAGCTTGCGGTTCTCCTGCCGCCGGCCCTGTCCGCCGCAATCGGTACAGGGATGCTCGAGGATCTGCCCACGCCCGTTGCAGACGGGGCAGGTGCGCTCGATGGTGAAGAACCCCTGCGCCGCACGCACCTTGCCGTGGCCGTTGCAGTGCCGGCAGGTCGACATGCCGGTGCCGGGCTTGGCGCCCGAGCCCTCGCAGGTCTTGCAGGTGACCAGCGTTGGAACGTCGATCTCGACGGCGCGGCCGGCGAAGGCTTCCTCGAGCGAGATCTCGAGATTGTAGCGCAGGTCCGAGCCGCGCAGCCGCGACTGCTGCGCGCTGCCGGTGCGCCGGCCCCCGCCGCCCATGAAGTCGCCGAAAATGTCCTCGAAGATGTCCGACATCGAGGTGGCAAATTCCGGCCCGAAGCCATTGGCGCCGTTGCCGCGCGAAAAGCCGCCCTGCTCGAACGCGGCATGCCCGAACCGGTCATAGGCTGCGCGCTTCTGCGGGTCCTTCAGCGTGTCGTAGGCCTCGTTGATTTCCTTGAACTTGTGCTCGGCGTCGGCATTGCCGGGATTGCGGTCCGGATGGAACTGCATGGCGAGCTTGCGATAGGCGCCCTTGAGGGCAGCCTCGTCGGCGCCCTTCTGCACGCCCAGCACGTCGTAATAGTCGGCTTTAGCCAATTAGTTTGCCCCACGCTCTGTCCGATCGGCCCCAAGAGGGTCCGTTCGGTCAACCGCTTTGGGGACCTCGGTCCCGACTGAGAGTGTGTCGATCATGCCAGCCGCTGCTACTGTAATCCAAAATGAAGGCGCCGCGGGAGACCCGCAGCGCCCTTTTGCTCTTAGCTCAAATGCGCAAGCATGAGGTTTAGGCCGACTTCTTGTCGTCCTTCACTTCCTCGAAATCGGCGTCGACGACGTCGTCCTCGGCCGGCTTGGCGCCGCCGGCGGCCTTGGCTTCCGCCTCGGCCTGGCTGGCCTTGTACATCGCCTCGCCGAGCTTCATGGAGGCCTCCGCCAGCGCGTTGGTCTTCTCCTTGATCACCTCGGCGTCCTCGCCTTCGAGCACGCCCTTGAGATCGGCGAGCGCGGTTTCGATGGCGCCTTTGTCCTCGGCCGAGACCTTGTCGCCATAGTCCTTGAGCGATTTCTCGGTCGAGTGGATGAGGCTCTCGGCCTGGTTCTTGGCCTCGACCGCCTCGCGCTTGGTCTTGTCGGACGCGGCGTTGGCTTCGGCTTCCTTGACCATGCGGTCGATGTCGGCGTCCGACAGGCCACCCGAGGCCTGGATGCGGATCTGCTGCTCCTTGCCGGTGCCCTTGTCCTTGGCCGAGACGTTGACGATGCCGTTGGCGTCGATGTCGAACGTCACCTCGATCTGCGGCACGCCGCGCGGCGCCGGCGGGATGCCCGCGAGGTCGAAATTGCCCAGCAGCTTGTTGTTGGCCGCCATCTCGCGCTCGCCCTGGAAGACGCGGATGGTCACCGCGTTCTGGTTGTCCTCGGCAGTCGAGAACACCTGGCTCTTCTTGGTCGGGATGGTGGTGTTGCGATCGATCAGTCGCGTGAACACGCCGCCCAGCGTCTCGATGCCGAGGCTGAGCGGGGTCACGTCGAGCAGCAGCACGTCCTTGACGTCGCCCTGCAGCACGCCGGCCTGGATGGCGGCGCCGGCTGCCACGACTTCGTCCGGGTTGACGCCCTTGTGCGGCTCCTTGCCGAAGAAGGACTTCACCACCTCGATGACCTTGGGCATGCGCGTCATGCCGCCGACCAGCACGACCTCGTCGATCTGGCTGAGCTGGACTCCGGCATCCTTGATCGCCTGCCGGCACGGCTCGACCGTCTTCTGGATCAGGTCGTCCACCAGTTGCTCGAACTTGGCGCGGGTGAGCTTCATGGTGAGGTGCTTCGGACCCGAGGCATCTGCCGTGATGAACGGCAGGTTGATCTCGGTCTGCGTCGCCGAGCTCAGCTCGATCTTGGCCTTCTCGGCTGCTTCCTTGAGCCGCTGCAGCGCCAGCTTGTCCTTGCGGAGGTCGATCCCCTGGTCCTTCTTGAACTCGTCGGCGAGGTAGTCGACGAGGCGGATATCGAAGTCCTCGCCGCCGAGGAAGGTGTCGCCATTGGTCGACTTCACCTCGAACACGCCGTCGCCGATCTCGAGCACCGAGATATCGAACGTGCCGCCGCCGAGGTCATAGACCGCGATGGTGCCCGACTGCTTCTTGTCGAGGCCGTAGGCGAGCGCCGCCGCCGTCGGCTCGTTGATGATGCGCAGCACGTCGAGCCCGGCGATCTTGCCGGCGTCCTTGGTGGCCTGGCGCTGGGAATCGTTGAAGTACGCCGGCACGGTGATCACCGCCTGGGTGACCTTCTCGCCGAGATAGGCCTCGGCGGTTTCCTTCATCTTGGTGAGGATCATCGCCGACACTTCGGAAGGCGAGTATTTCTTGCCGTCGACTTCGACCCAGGCGTCGCCATTGTCCGCCTTGACGATCTTGAACGGGACCAGGCCCTTGTCCTTGTTGACCATCGGGTCGTCGTAGCGGCGCCCGATCAGGCGCTTGACCGCGAACAGGGTGCCTTCGGGGTTGGTCACCGCCTGGCGCTTGGCCGACTGGCCGACGAGCCGCTCGCCGTCCTTGGTGAACCCCACCATTGAGGGCGTGGTGCGCGCGCCCTCGGAATTCTCGATGACCTTGTAGGTCGCCCCTTCCATCACTGCGACGCAGGAATTGGTGGTGCCCAGGTCAATACCGATTACTTTAGCCATACTTGCCTCTTTCCTAAGCGAACCCGGGTGCCAGCTCCTTGAATTCGGCAGACTGGCAAGCCCTTGCGAGGGGTCCGGGTTCCTCGCTGAATTTGGGATTAGGCCGGTTTCCCAAGCCTTGCCGGGTATATAGGGACCACGTTTTTGGCCCGCAAGCGCCGTGGTTGGGAAATCGGGCAGGTTTGTGCCGCCGCGGCGGGACCTCCCGTGCCGCCATTGGCGGGTGGGTCCCGATATGCTTTAACAGCCGCACAACAAAGGAACTCCCCATGCACCGGCTCGCCCTCGCGCTCGCGCTCCTTCCCATCGCCTTCGCCTCGACCGCGATGGCGCAGACCGCGAGCCCCGACGCGGTCAAGACGCTCTGGTGCGGCGAGGCCTTCGCTGCTCTCGATCTCGCCGAAAAGCCGCAGGTCACCCCCGATCTGCAGGCCAATTTCGACGCCTTCGTCGCGGCCGCGAACAAGCTCGTCGACAACGGCACGCAGGGTTACCTCGATGCCGGCTTCACCGAGGAGCAGGTCACCAAGATCAAGGCCGACCTCGTGACCGAGGTGACGGGCGTCGTCACCCAGAACCAGCAGGGCAAGTTCACGCCCGACGACTGCAACCCGCTGCTGCACGCCGTGCTGGTGCTGCCCTCGAGCAGCGAGGCCGCCCCGTCCGACGCCTCGAGCGCGGATACGTCCTCGGCGCCGATGTCGGAGATGTCGTCGTCGTCCGCCCCGGCGGCATCCGATTCGGCGAGCTCGTCTGCGGCGCAGTAACGCGCCGATGCAGTTCGGCCCGGCCGACGCCCTCGTCATCGTCGACGTACAATATGATTTTCTGCCCGGCGGCCGCCTCGCCGTCGCCGGCGGCGACGAGATCATCGCGCCGATCAATGCGCTGGCACAGAAATTTGCAACGGTCGTCGCCACGCAGGACTGGCATCCCGCCGGCCACATCTCGTTTGCAAGCAGCCATCCCGGCCGGGCCCCGTTCGAGGTGATCGCGCTCGACTACGGGCCGCAGGTGCTGTGGCCGGACCATTGCGTCATCGGCACGCGCGGCGCCGAGTTCTCCGCCGCACTCGATACCGCGCGCATCCAGGCGGTGGTGCGCAAGGGGTTTCGCCCCGAGATCGATTCCTATTCGGGCTTTGCCGACAACGACCACAAGACGCCCACCGGCCTCGCCGGCTATCTGCGCGACCGAGGCGTCACGCGGCTGTTCCTCGTCGGCCTCGCCACCGATTTCTGCGTCGGCTGGACCGCCGAAGACGGCGTCGCAGCGGGGTTCGAGTGCACCGTCATCGACGACGCGACCCGCGCCATCGACACCAATGGCTCGCTCGCCGCCGCCTGGGCGCGGATGAGTGCCGCGGGGGTCAGGCGCGCGACGGTCGCCGAACTCGGCTAGACGTTCTTGTCGATGTGGGCGTCGCCCTCGGCCGGGGCGGCGGGAGCGCCCTTGGCGACGCCGACCATGGCCGGCCTCAGCACGCGGTCGCCGATGGCGTAGCCGGTCTGCACCACCTGCACCACGGTGCCTTCCGGGTGGTTCGGGTCGGGGACCTCGAACATCGCCTGGTGCCGGTGCGGATCGAACTTCTGGCCTTCCGCCTCGATCGGCTTGACGCCGTGCACGGCGAGCAGCCGCTGCATTTCGCGCTCGGTCAGGTCGATGCCCTCGATCAGCGACTTGAGCGGACCCTCAGCGGTGTCGCGCGTCTCGGCCGGCAAGACGATCAGGGCGCGGTTGAGCGAATCGGTCGCGGTCAGCATGTCGCGCGCGAATTTGGTGATGGCGTAGGTGCGCGTGTCCTCGATCTCGCGCGTCATGCGCTTCCGGAGGTTCTCCATCTCGGCCGCGAGCCGCAGCAGCTTGTCCTTGAGCTCGGCGTTCTCCGCGGCCAGCGCTTCGACCACGCCGGCCTCGACCTTGGCCTCTTCGGCGGTCTTGTCGATTTCCGGGCGCGGCTCGAAGCCGTCTGCAGCCATGGTGTCGTCGGTCATCATTGCCTCAAATATCAGGGGGATGCCGGAGGTTCCGGCGGATTTGCCCCGCATATCGGGGAAAGAGCGGCAAACTTCAACCTTTCTGAGCGCGCGCAGCAAAAGTGGATGCCGGTTTTGCGTTCGCGCGCGCGATCAAGCCTTTTTGCGCCCCAGCACCGCGCTGATCGCCTGCGCGGTGTAGTCGACCACCGGCACGATGCGGGCGTAGTTGAGCCGGGTCGGGCCGATGACGCCGAGCACGCCGACGATCTTTTCGCTGGCGTCGCGATAGGGCGAGAGGATCACCGAGGAGCCCGACAGCGAAAACAGCTTGTTCTCTGACCCGATGAAGATGCGCACCCCGTCGGCCTTTTCGGCGTCGCCGAGGAGCTCGATCAGTCCCTCCTGCCGCTCGAGCTCGTCGAACAGCTTTCGCATGCGGCCGAGCTCTTCCGACTCCATCGTCTCGTTGAGGAGGTTGGCACGGCCGCGCACGATCACCGTCGGCGCCTGCTGCGCGTTGCCTTCCGACAGCGTCGCGAGTCCGGTGTCGACCAGCTGCTGGGTGAGGGCATCAAGTTCGGCGACGCGCTGCGCCCGCTGCCGGCGGACTTCGGCCCGCGCCTCGGCGAGCGTGCGGCCGACGGCGATGTTGGCGAGGTAGTTTGAGGCCTGCGTCAGCGCCGAGGAGGTGAGCCCGGCCGGCAGCGGCACGACGCGGTTTTCGACCGTGCCGTCCTGCCCGACGAGGATCGCCATCGCCTGATTGGCGTCAAGCCGGACGAATTCGACGTGTCGCAGCACCATGTCCGCCTTGGCGGCGATGACCACGCCGGCGCCGTGGCTGAGGCCGCTCAGCAGCGAGGACGCTTCGGTCAACAGGTCCTCGAGCTTGCCCGACTGGCCCTCGATCTGCTGGGCGATCTGCGTCCGCTCGCGCTCGTCGACGGCGCCGATTTCGAGCATCGCGTCGACGAAAAAGCGCAGGCCCTGCTGCGTCGGCTGCCGGCCGGCCGACGTGTGCGGCGCCGCAATCAGCCCCAGATCCTCGAGGTCGGCCATGACGTTGCGCACCGAGGCCGGCGACAGCCCGACCGACAGCATTTTGCTCAAATCGCGCGAACCGACCGGCACCCCGGTCTCGAGGTAGCGGTCGACGATCTTGCGGAAAATCTCCTGGCTGCGGGCGTTCAGCACCGAGAGGAAATCGTCGGGAAGGTTCGGCACGGGTGCGAGCGGCCCTTCGATCAAATTGGAGCTTCTAACCATCTAGGCAAAAACGCCGGTCGATGAAAGCCGCGGCCGGGTTGTGGCGCAGCTCCACTCAGGGTTAAGAGGCGGTTAACCGACCAAATCGAGTGAGCCGATGCGCCCTTCCGGACGCGAACCCAACCAGATGCGCGCCGTCACCATCGAGCGCAACGTCGCCCAGAAGGCCGAGGGCAGCTGCCTCGTGAGCTTCGGCAACACCAAGGTGTTCGTCACCGCCTCGGTCGAAACCAGCCTGCCGAGCTGGCGGCGCGGCTCCGGGCTCGGCTGGGTCACCGCCGAATACGGCATGCTGCCGCGTTCGACCGGCAGTCGCAACAAGCGCGAGGCCGTCTCGGGCAAGCAGGGCGGCCGGACCCAGGAAATCCAGCGGCTGATCGGGCGCTCGCTGCGCGCCGTGGTCGATATGCACGCGCTGGGCGAAAATCAGATC
>Ga0265313_10001295_pt1 | contig 23646 bp, 12 predicted proteins | sample 4123metaG_FD_203122 | JGI IMG/M metagenome (GOLD analysis project Ga0265313, IMG submission 203122) | Rhizosphere microbial communities from Carex aquatilis grown in University of Washington, Seatle, WA, United States - 4-1-23 metaG | ecosystem: Host-associated > Plants > Roots > Rhizosphere >...
GTCGAATTGCCACACAGCAGCACCCAAACGTATCCTTCCTCGAACTGCCGCTTGAGTGTGCTACTCGCCAACTCACGAACGCGACGAGTCAAACTTTGCCGCTCAATTTGCGTACGGCCTAAGAACTCATTTAGCCGAAGCTGAAAAGGATCCTCTCCCGCAGCCGCACCAATCGCTTTTTTCACGTCAGTGATTGTTGTTCCTCCACCTGTCTCTGCTACCGTTCTCAGCGGTATGATCAGCTGTTCATTTATACTTGTTTCATCGTCGAGCCCGACGAATTTTTCAATTATATATATCGGAAACAACTGCTTGTTCAGCAGATCTATATATTCATGGAGATACAGATACGACGACAACACTGCATACTTAGCTTCGGGCTGGATCTGATGAATATCCCGCAGAAAATGAATTCCGTTTTCCACCTTGTCAGACTCAACAAGCCGGATGTCTCCAAGCACCAAATCGTAGCGCTGACGCTTCGCGTGATTGACTGCGACCGAGCCGGAGGCACAAGCCGTGACAGCAAATCCTGCGCCACTGAGGTCGGCAACCAGTGAGTCGAGTTCATCGATTCGGTCGTCAAACCAAAGAAGTTTCAATTGGGGTTTCATCGACGTTTATGCGGAACTGTTATTCTAAATTTTGTCCATTGTCCCCATTGTGAAGCCACGGACAGTTGTCCGTCATGAATATTTTCGACAATGTTTTTTGTTATCGCCAATCCAAACCCAAGTCCCTTATCCCCTTTAGTCGTATAGTAGAATTTAAAGATCTCAGAAAGGTTTTCTTCTGCAATTCCCGGGCCATTATCTTCGCAGACAATAGTGACCGTCTCATCCGTCGCTGTCGCCGAGAGCTTTATTGCCTTGTTCGGTCGATGCGTCATCCCCTTGAGGAAGTAAAGCGCGTTGGATAGCACATTGTTTAATGCCCTGCGCATAAGTTCATCATCTATTTCTGCATCGACTGTTTCAGCGCATTGCACAGTCACAGTGATATCCTCCGGATTGGTAAAGAGGGTTAGGTCCTTTCTGCAGCGTTGAAGCAGTTGATGAACGTCGGTGATAGAAAAATATGGTTGCTTGTTGGCGCTTGATCGCGTGAGCAGGCTTGTTTTGTCGTGGGCTGCTTTTACGTTTCGCGCGGCCGTCTCAAGAGGCTTTCGCATCACCGGATATGTCTTGGCCAGGTCGATTGCAGCCCTCAACCCACTGCTCGCCACCCACAAATCGTCGCGCAAATCATGCGCAACGCTAATAGCCTCCCACCCTGCTTCGATGGCCGGTGCCTCCTTCTGCAGCCGCTGCTCGAGTTCCGTCAATTCGCTAATCCTGTAGATATTTGCAAATGCAGATGTTAATCGTTCTGAGAATGCGCGATGTATCATTTGATCCAACTCGCCAAATGCTCCTGGTCTAACTCCGTAACTCGCAATCACGCCGATTGTTTTTTCCCTCAGCACGAGCGGCGTTATCAATATCGATCGCCATTCAAATTGTCGCAGCAATCCCGGCTGTTCTGGAGGCGGCAGCATCATTGCCTTGATTAGACTCTCATCAGTTGCGTCGGAGATCGTAATTTCCTCTTTGGTCTCAGCAGCACGGCCGATAAATCCTTTTCCTATCGTTATTGCAATCTGGAATTGCGGTTGGGTTTCAGGCAAGTGGTGTTTCTTAGCAGTCGCCGGGTCAAACGCGGTCGCGACGGTGCGCAAAGTCGTATCATTAGCTGGCAATTCCCATACAATCACCGCGTTTACACCTAGCGCCGCGCGACAGTGCGAGGCAACCGACTTGGCATAGTCGCTCAGCGAGATATCCGGCTGTGCCGGAGCTAATGTGAGATTATGAAAGACGTTTGTGAGTTTATGGCGTATCAGTGATAAGGCTAGAAGATCTGTTCCGAGTCTTAATGCTTTGGCCTGAACCTCAGCGCAATCTTTGTCGCATACTGCGTATGTATATCCAATCGGCACTATAAAACCGTGCGATATTGGCTGAAAGACAAATTGTTTGCTGGTCTCATTTTGAAACGGCTCACAGGAAGGATTCCTCTTGGTACGCCACAAGTTTTCTAGGGTTTCGTCTGTGGCCGGTTCCCAGCCCGATAGACTCTTCGCTTCAAACATCAAAGGGCGACCTTCGTCGCGCCCAAACTGTGGCACAATGACTCCTCCCAACGCGAAATACTCCTCGCTATTCATGCATGCCGACATCAAAGCCGAGGCCCATTCGGTCAAATCAGCGCCCCCCGCGATTTGTCGCCGCTCATCGTTCAATAGATTGCTAATAGTAGCGTAATCCATACGCATCATTTGGCGATCACATGAACTGAGCAGGTTTCGGCCGGGCAGCCTAGCGTCTTTGCATACGACTCCCGCTAAATTTTGAGGACAGGTGGTAGGCGGTGCCTTTGATGCCATACGGAATGTCCCTAACATGCAACACCGTAGAATACCGAAATTCCGGCTGGATCGATTGAACGCACCAAACGAGATTTGACAGGCAGCCGGGATAAAGTCATTAGATCACTTAAGCGATTGTTAATAAGCCGCTTGCGCGCGCTATTGAACGGCCTAGTTCAAGGAACGTCAGAGAAACATCGCTGCGCGTGGACCGCCTTTCCGTTCCGTGGGGCGGAGTCAGTTAGGAATTGGTTTCCTACCGTAAGAATGCGGTAGGAAACCGACGATTCGCCATATTGCCCGCCGCAACTGATCCGCTCGCGGTTGGTCGGAGACGCCAGTCAGGAACTGAAATGTGGATTAATCTGGTGCTCGCCGTCAGCAGTGCGCTCGCGGGCTTCGCGCTATGGGCGAGGCCGGGTGTCGTCGGGGCGGTCGCGGTCGGTTTCGTGGCCTTGTCCGGTTGGCAATTGTTCTCGACAATAAGCCATGTGCGCCGCTCGCCCGTCATCTTGCGCCTCGGCGGCTTTAGATGGACGCAGGAGGATTTCTGCCGGGGCTGGCTCATTACTGGCGAGACCGGCAGCGGCAAGACGCTCGCCGGGATCAACGCGATGCTCTGGCAAGTGACGCGGAATTGCCCGCATTGGGGCGGCGTGTGCATCGACGACAAGGGGCTGTATTGGGAAACCCTCGTCGAAATGATGCGGCACTTCGGTCGGAGCGACGATTTGATCCTACTGAAAGTGCGACCGGCGGAAGAGCCATCCAACTGGAAGCCGCCGCATACCTTGAATGTCCTGGATTACCAAGGCCTGCCCTACTCGGCGAAAGCGAAAGCTGTCTGCGATGTTGCTGCGTCGCTTGGCCAGGGCGGTGACCAGTCCTTTTTTCGGGCGCAAGCCGTGTTGTGGATGGAATTCGCCTTTCGGTGTCTCGCGTGTGCCGACCTCCCGGTGACGCTGGACGACTCATATGATTTCCTGTCGTCGGAGGAAGAGATACTGGAAGTGATGTCGAGAGTTGCGGAAAAACGGGGGCAACCCGAGGCCGACGCGCTGATCCAGCAATTCTTGGGTGACTTCTTGGAACAGCCGAAGGAACAACTTGGCGGCACGAAAGCCACCCTCGCGAACCGGTTGAAGTATTTCACAGACCGCGATCTGGGCGCGGTGTTTTGTCCAAAGAAGTCGTCCGTCGATTTCAGGGACATCGACCGCGGCAAGATCATTTGCGTGGCGATTCCGCAGCGTTACCAAGCCGAGCGGCGATATCTTCTCGTGATCGATTCCCTGAAGAACCCGACGCTCAAGACCGGCGGCGAGCGAGCTTGGAGCTTTGGGGACCGGCAATTGCCGGGAAACAGCTTTGCGGACCATGGATAATCTCTGGTTATCCTCGGTTGGTTTGGATGCCAAGACTCCAATTGGGGTTCTTTGCGCTCATCCGCCACCCTTTTGGGTTCACAATTTCGGCTAGAGTCGTCGAGAGTCGGGTTTGTGGACAACCGCAAGCACCTCGAAACTTCCGGACCTTTTGCGGGCCTTTGGGTCCGCACGGCAAGAGCGCTCCGCAAGGCCGGCTACAGGAACCGAAGGAAAGTTCGCGCGGATATTGAGGCTGGTGCATTGCACCCTTACATTTCGATTTTCGATTATGGTAGGTATGCCGACAGAGAGGTGCGCGCTTGGCTAGGATTGAAGAGTTGGGGTGAAAGCTGGGGCAAGACGCCGATCATCTTGCGCCGGCCGAGACTGCGAGTGAAGACGCTCGATGAGCCTGCGTGAATGTAGCGATTCCAAGGAAGAAATAGAAATGGCGCGGCAATGCGGATCAGCTCTCGTCGGGCGTTCTCAAACGCAAATATGCTCCCCACCCAAAAAAGACGGCGACGAGTAGCATCGCGACCCGCACTGCCCAAAATACCCATGAAAGGTTAGGCAGCGTTTCGGCGACAACGCCGTGCATCACTCCGGCGATCCAAGTAAAGTAAAGCCACTTCGCCGCGAGTAGGCAGTGGTTTTCAAAACTCCGACGACGACGGATCGCTTCACGGTCGCTGCGGTAGCCGGGGTTCTCGCCAAACCACGATTTCACGCTGGGCCGAAACCAAAGGGAGTAGATCAGCGCCGGTTTATCATCGCCCATGAACTCGGGCATGTATTGCTGCACCCGGGGATTCGCCAGATAGACCAGGTGGACATCCGGCAGACCCGGAACTTCAACCACTACCAGGAGCCGGAGGAGCTGGAGGCGAACTACTTCGCCGCGGAGCTTTTGATGCCGAAGGCTTTCTTCCAGAATGATGCCAAGGGCATCGAACCGTCATGGGCGGCAATCCGGACCCTGGCAGAGCGCTATCAAACAACGCAGTCCGCGACGGCGATCCAATATGTGCACTGCACGAAGGAACCAGTGATGTTGGTGGCGTCGGAAAATGGTGTAAGGCAATGGTTCGTCGCCAACGACTACGCGCGGGATTTTTTCCTCAATGACGAGGAAAGGGTTCATCGTTATTCTTGTGCCCACGAACTCCTCGCTGAAGACAAGACGCAGTCGCGAGCGAGTGACGTGCCGGCCGGCGCGTGGTTCGATCGCTTCGATCCCAACGGCAAGGAATGCATTACTGAGGACGCCATGCGGGCCAGAGGCAGCCCGTTTGTTCTTAGTCTCCTTTGGGTTCACGATGCGATCTAACCTTTGCCGGCAAAGTGTGAAAAAATGAAACTCGCGTGGTAAAAGGGGCTGCATGACTACAGCATGACACGAAACTTCAATTGCATTCATTTCGGCACAATGAGAGGATCGCGTTGTCAGAATAGAAGTGAATCACAACCGCGTGTTTGTGAATCCAGATGAAGTCCGTGGCTCACCTGTAACGTTCGGCAAAAATTTCCGTCAGCCGGCGAGATAGAAGAAGAGGTCGCCGGACTAGCGGCGTTGTGTCGCCGAGTTGCCTTGCCGTTCCTGACGACAGCGACGGGTGATTGGTCTGGCCTGCGCGCGTTCGTTAACGAGAAGATCAGGAATGCACCGAAGCCATGGCTCGGCCTCAATGAAAAGAAGGCCTAACCAGCTGTCACGCCCCGTGCGTGCGCACGTGTCGCGCCAGCTGGGGTCGTGGCTGACCTGGGACGTTAGGCAAAGAAGGCACGATGCGCGTCTCAATAGTCATCTTCCTCCTGTCGGCAATAGTCTGCGTCGCTGCGCAGCCCGAAAGATCAGCGATCAAAGGACGCCGTTCTGCGGCGACCATACGCGAGGCGCTTCTCGAGAGCACGCCCATCGGAAGCAAAGCCACCGATGTCAGCTCATTACACCGACACAACAATGCTGCCGTTGGTCGAAGGAATCGAAAGCCTTGCCCATATTGCAGCCCAGCCGGTGCCGTCTCCTTCTCCATGCAGTTCTCCACGAAATTCCGGCCAAACGGGGGTTTTGGTGTCCAAAGCTGTCCCGGCTGAAAAAACCGAAGGAGAGATTTTCGCTTTGGAAGTCGTTGTTCAGAAGCCGATTTGTCTCGCTTTGGCCGCTCCTGTCCAATGTAGTCAAATTGTTGATATGGTGCCCGGGGTGGGGGTCGAACCCACAAGACTTTCGTCGGCAGATTTTGAGTCTGCTGCGTCTGCCAATTCCGCCACCCGGGCGACGGGAGGCGGTGAAGCTAGGCGCGCGGTTCAGGTTGTAAACTTGAAATTCGCGCGCCCGCGGCGCGATCACTCCTTGTCGAGCGCGATGTGGCGGACGACGAGAGTGCGGCCGAGTTCGTGGTCGTAGGCGGCGTGCGCGCGGCGCTGGTCGGCGAGCGCGGCGTAGTAGTTGAATTCGGCGCCGGCGAGCTGGTCCTGCAGGTTGAGCACGAAAAAGGTGTTGCTTGTGCCGGCGCGGAGTTTCTTGAGTTCGGCGTCGAGGGCTTGTTTCGCGAGGTCGTAGGCGGTGCGGTCCGCGGCGACGCGGCGGCGGGTCGTGTCGATTTCGCCGGCGGCGTGCGCGACGGCCACGGCGATGTCCTGCTCGAGCCGGGTGAGGTCCGCCTCGGCCTGGTGGAGTTGGAGACGGGCGGCGCGCGCGTTGCCGCGGCCCTGGGCAAAGGTGAACGGCACGCTGACGACAAGGCCGGCGGAGTAGGAGCGATTCTCCTGGTCGGCCACCATCTGGCGGCTGGCGGCAAAGCTCTGGTCGAGACCGACGTAGCCGTAGCTGCCGACGAAGTTGACCTGGGGGAGCAGTTGATTGCGGGCGGCGGAATCGTTGGCGCGACTGCGGACCAGTCCGAGCCGGGCGGCCTGGTAGTCCGGGCGCAGGTCGTAGGCGATTTTCAGGTCGGCGGCGGGGTTGACCACGGTGTCGGGTGTATCCGGGGAATCGATCCCGAGAGGGTCGGGCTGGATGGGGAAACTGGTTTCGCCGATCAGCTCGCGGAGCTGGTTGATGCTGTCGTGCACGGCTTGCTCGCCGAGGACGATGGCCTCGTCGCGGGCGGCGACGCGGGCGCGCGCCTGGGTGACGTCGCTCTCGGACATGCTGCCGACCTTGAACCGTTTTTCATTTTCATGCAGCAGGCCGGCGGCGGCATCGTGGGAGCGTTGCGCGATGCGAAGCTCCTCCTGGGCGAGGGCGAGATCGCTGTAGGCACCGATGACGTTGGTGACGGTGTCGATGAGAGTCTGGCGGAACTGCCAGTCGGCGATCGCGCGATTGGCCTTGGCGACGCGGACGCCGACGAGGTTGGGCCCGAAGCCAAAGCCGCGCAGCAGCGGCTGGGTCACGCTGATCCCCGCGAAGGACAGGAAGCCCTGGGGAAAGGTCGTGGTGGCGATCGTGCTGCGCTGGTTTTCCGCGTTGGCCCCGATGTTGTAGGTCAGGCCCCACGGCGACAGGCCCTGGATCGACACGCTGTAGCTGTCCGTCTGGACCAGTTGCTTGACGAGCGGATCGGCGGAATAGGGCGTGCCGTCCTCGGAGTAACTGCGGCCGAAGTTGAGCGAGGGATCGAACTGCCCGAGGGCGGCGAGAAGGTTCGCGCGAGCAATCGGCTGTGCGAACGACTGGACCTTGATCTGCTGGTTGTGCTGGAGCGCGAGATGAATGGCTTCATCAAGCGTGAGCGTGGTTTCGGCGGCGACGGTGAGCGTCGCAACGCAGCCCAGCGTGCAGAAAGAAAAGAGGCGTGTGAACACGGGGAAAATCCGGTGGGGGCCAATCATTTCACCATCACGCCGTCGGCGAGACGGACGATGCGGCTGCCGTAGGAGGCGTTTTCCTCGGAGTGCGTGACCTGGACGATCGTCACGCCGTCCTCCTGGTTCAGTTTTTTGAAAAGCTGCATGATTTCGCGGCCCTGATCGGAGTGGAGGTTGCCGGTGGGTTCATCGGCGAGGATGAGCGCGGGTTTCGCGACGAGCGCGCGCGCGATGCCGACGAGCTGCTGCTGGCCGCCGGAAAGCTGGTTCGGGTAAAGGTCTTTTTTTGCGACGATGTGGAAGCGATCGAGCGCGTCGCACACGATGCTCTCGCGGTCCTTCTTCGGCGTGTCGCGATACGAGAGCGGGATCTCGAGGTTCTCGTAAACGGTGAGGTCGTCGAGCAGGTGATAACTCTGAAAGACGAAGCCGATGTTTTTTTTCTGAATTTCGAAACGCTTTTTCTTATCGAGCTGATGGACGGGCTCGCCGACGAGGAAATATTCGCCGCTCCACGCGTTGTCGTGGAGTCCGAGAATGTGGAGGAGCGTCGATTTGCCCGAGCCGGACGGGCCCATGATCGAGAGGAAATCGCCTTCGTTCACGTCGAAGTTGATGTCGCGAAGCGCGTAGAACGGGCCGCCCTTGAGCGGATAGACGCGATTGATGTTGTGGAGTTTGATCATCGGTTGTGGTGGCGGCTTACATGAAGAGGAACGAGGCGCGCGCAGGCACGCGGCGGGTGGAAGTTTTGCGCGTGGCGGGAGCGGTCGGCGAGCCCAAGCTGGCGGGTTTGAAGGCGGCCGGTCGATTCGCCGGCAGGGATTTTTCCTCGACGACGGATTCAGTCGTGGCAGAGGGAGCGGCGGCGCGCGCATTTTCGACGGACAGAAGGCTCATCAATGGCGGTGCAATGAGGAGAAAAATGAAAAGCAACTGGAGCTTCATGTTGGGCGAAGAGAATCGCACGCGAGGCGACACGACGCAGTTTAGCAACGGTCGTGCCACGGCTTCTGTCGCTAGCTAAACCATTGCCATGCAGGCGGAAGAAATTTCGTCTAACGCCGGGCACTACGCTGCTTGTCCGGATGTGGAATCCGGTCATCCCGAAAGTGGGAAACGCTGCCGCGGCGACTGAGTCGCGCGACTACTCGGTGCGCAGCGCGATCAGCGGATCGACGCGCGAGGCGCGCAGCGATGGCAGCACGCATGCGATCGCGGCAATGATGGCGAACAGGACGGTGACGCCGGCATAGATCAGCGGATCGAACGGCTCGACGGAAAAAAGCAGCGATTGGATCAGGCGCGCGGTGCCGGCGGCGGCGGCGAGGCCGGCGACGAGGCCGAGCGCAACGAGCTTCAGGCCGCTGCCGAGGATGAGCGTGACGACCTGGCGGCGTTGCGCGCCGAGCGCCATGCGCAGGCCGATCTCGCCGGTGCGCTGCGCGACGGCGTAGGCGAGCACGGAGTAGAGGCCGATGGCGGCGAGCACGAGCGCGACGCCGGCGAAGATCGCAGTGAGCGTGGCCATGATGCGTTGCACGCCGAGGCTTTGCTCGACCGCGCTGTCCATCGTCTGGAAAAATGAGATCGGCTGGTCCTTGTCCACCGAGGCGACGGCGGAGCGGAGGATCGCCTGCAACGCGGCGGGATCGCCGTCGGTGCGGGCGACGACGGCCACGCCCGGGCGGCCGAGCTGGCGTTGCGGATAATAAATTTCGTCGGGCGGGGGCGCGTTGAGGCCGTTGACTTTTACATCGGCGCAGATGCCGACGATCTCGACCTTGATCTCGGCGTCGCGGCCGCGCAGGACGATTTTGCCGAGCGCGGATTCACCGGGGAAAAGCCGCTTCGCGAAGGACTCGTTGACGACGCAGACGCCGGGCGCGCCGTCGCGATCGTCCGGCGTGAAGGTGCGGCCGGAGCGCAACGCGATTTGCAGGAGTTTGAAATAATCTTCGCTCACGACGGAAAAACCGGCGAGCGGGCGCTGCGAAAGCGGCAGGATCGGGCGGCCCGCGATGCTGTAGGGCGAAACGGGATTGAAGCCGCTCAGCGGCAGGCCGATCGCGACGGCGGCGTTCTTGACCTGTGGAATCGCAGCGAGGCGCTCGATCACCTGCGTGAAAAATTGCGCCTGCTCGGGACTGGTTTTGTAGCGGTTGACGGGAATGCCGACGAATGCGGCGGCGACGCCCTTGGCGCTGAAGCCGGGCGGCGTGCGCTGCAAGCGGATGAAACTGAGGAGCAGCAGGCTCGAGCCGACGAGCAGCACGACGGAGAGCGCGACCTCGGTGATGACGAGCGCGGCGCGGAAGTTTGTGCCGCGAGTGCCGCCGGGCGCGCCGCGGGCGGTGTCTTTCAACGTCTCGGAAATTTCAGTGCGCGACGCCTGGAGCGCGGGCGCGAGTCCGACGAGCACGGCGCTGACGAGCGTGACGCCGGCGGCGAAGGCGAGCGCGAGCCAGTCGAGCGAGAGCGTGGTGTTAGGCGGAAGTTGCGAGGCGACGGTGGACTGGATCGCGGAAAGCGCCCAGAGCGCGAAGAGCACGCCGAGTCCGCCGGCGGCGGCGGAAAACATGAGGCTTTCGAGGAGAAACTGGCGCACGATCGCGCCGCGGGTGGCGCCGAGCGACTGGCGGACGGCGATTTCCTTGTGGCGCGCGGAGAGGCGGCCGAGGAAGAGGCTGGCGACGTTGGCGCAGGCGATCAGCAGCACGAACGCGACGGCGCCGAGCAGCGTGTAGAACGTCGGGCGCAGGTTGCTGGTGAGCGTATCCGTAAAAAGCCGTGCGTCGCAGGTGTTCCGGGCATCGAGCTTGGTGCCGAATTGTTCGCCATAGGTTTTGCTGAGCGCGGCGAGCTCGGTCGTCGCCTGCTCGACGGTGACGCCGGGTTTGAGGCGTGCGATTGGCTGGCTGTAGCTCGCGCCGTTCTGGATCTGCACCGGCGTGAGGCCGGCGACTTCGAAAACGCGCGGCGCATAAACCTGGGTTTGGGTGAAGGGATTGCTGACTTTCGGCGGCAGGATGCCGATGACCTGCCACGACTGGCCGTTGAGCTGGATGTTTTCGCCGACGATGGACTCGCGCGAACCGAAACGCGTTTGCCAGAGTTCGTAGCTGAGAAGGCAGACGGCAGGGCCGTTGGGCAGATCTTCCTCAGGGACGAAGTTTCGCCCGCGCAGCGGCTGGACGCCGAGCGTCGGGAAAAAACTGGCGGTGACGCGCAGGCCGTTGAGTTGCTCGGGATCGCCGTTGCCGGTGAGGGTGAAGTTGTCGAAGGCGCTGTCGGCGACGGATGCGAACGAGCGCGCATGGGCGCGAATTTCCTCGTAGCGCGACCAGGAGACGGCGGGGGCGTTGAAGCTGAGTTTGTCGTTCACGCTCCACAGGGCGACGAGCGTCGCGGGGTGCGGCAGCGTGACGGGTTTCAGGATGAGCTGGTTGAAAATGCTGAAAAGCGCGGCGTTGGCGCCGATGCCGACGGCGATCGTGAGGACGGCAACGAGCGTGAAGCCGGGAGTTTTCAGCAGCGAGCGGAGAGCATAGCGGAGGTCAATACACATGGCGTGCGGCGCGGGGGCGCGACGTTGAGGGTGGAGGAGGAATGTGCGCAGCCTGGGCTGCAGGCGGCGTGCCCCGGCGGGACGCGTTTTCGCTACGCGCTGCAAAACAGCGGATTGAAATTTTCAACCCCCACGCGGCTCGCGCGGAGCTGTCCGAAAATGAAACAGCGGCGTCCCGCGAACGGGATTCGCCGCCGTGCGAGGCGCCGCGGGACCGGCGGATGTTTACTCAGTCCGCAGCGCCGTCATCGGGCTGATTTTTGTCGCGCGGCGGGCAGGCAGCCAGCAGGCGGCGAGCGCGGCGGCGGCGAGGACGAGCGGCGCGATCGTGAACGCGTAGGGATCGAGCGCGCTCACGCGATAGAGCAGGCCGGCGCACGCCTGACCGACGCCGAGGCCGAGCAGGAGGCCGAGGCCGATGCCGGTGAGCGTCATGGTCGCGCCTTCGCGCAGGATCATGCGCTGGACCGCGCCCGGTTCGGCGCCGAGCGCCATGCGGATGCCGATCTCGCGGGTGCGACGGCTGACGGAGTAGGCTTTCACGCCGTAGAGGCCGACGACGGCGAGGATGAGCGCGAGCCCGCCGAAGACGCCGAACATCGCGGCGCCGGCGCGCACGACCCAGAGTTGCATGCTGCCGCCGAGGTGCTGCGAAAATGTCTTCACGTTGAACAACGGCACGCCGGGCGCGGCGGCGCGGATTTCGCGGCGGATGGCTTCGATCATCGCGCGGTCGGCGCCGGGCGCGCGCGGCGCGGTGCGCACGTGGAAAAACGCGTTGCTTTGAAAACCCTGCGCGAACGGCACGTAGATCGCGCCGCCGGGTTCCTTTTCGAAAAGTTCCCAGCGCGTGGTGGGCACGATGCCGACGATCTCGACGGGTTTCGTTTCGTCGGCGCGGCGGGAGATGTCGTCGCTGCTGCCCATGTTGCCGTCGCTGCCGCCGCCCGCGGCGCGGGGCGCGGTGCGGTCGCCCCACTGGATGTGCTGGCCGAGCGCGTCGCCATTGGGGAAAAGTTTTTTCGCGAGCACGTCGTCGATGATCGCGACGGCGGGTGCGCCGGTGTTGTCGGTCTCGGCGGCGTTGAACACGCGGCCGCGCAGGAGCGGCAGGCCCATCGTGGTGAAGTAGTCGGCGCCGATGCTGTTCCAGCGCGCGGTGAAGGCGAGGCCCTCGGCGGCGGTCGCGGGATGCGCGTCGGGCGCGAGCTTGATGCCGGCGCGCTGGACGGGGCGGCTGATGTTGACGAAACCGAACGGCACGACGGCGCCGATGCTCGACGCCTGCACGCCCGGAAGCGCGGCGAGGCGGTCGTTGACGGCGCGGTAGAGTTCGAGCGAGCGCGTCTGGTCGTAGCCGCCAAGGCTCGCGTCAACTTCCGCGACGATCGTGTCGGTGGCCTTGAAACCGGTTTCGACGCTGCCGGCGGCGAGCGCGCCGCGGATGAAAAGCCCGGCGGCGGTGAGCAGGGCGAGCGAGAGCGCGATTTGGAGAACGACAAGCGGATTGCGCGGGAGCCAGCGCCGGCGGCGGCGCACGGTGTCCTCGCCGGCGTGTTCCTTGAGATCGCCGATCACGTCGGCGCGGGTGAGCTTGATCGCGGGCCCGAGCGCGAAGAAGAGCGTGGCGAACGTGCAGAAGGCGAGCGTCGCGCCGAAGATCGCGGGATTCGCGGCGCCGCGAAAAAATATCGTGACGGGCAGGAGCGCGGTGAGCGAGTTGACGAGCAGATCGGCGGACCAGATCGCGAGCAGCAGGCCGGCGACGCCGCCGGCGAGCGAGAGCACGAAACCCTCGGTGAGCAACTGGCGGACGATGCGCGCGCGGCCGCCGCCGAGCGCGAGACGGATGGCGATTTCCTTCCGGCGCGCGGTGCCGCGGGCGAGCAGCATGTTGGCGAGGTTAAGCGAGGCGATGAGGAGGACGATGCCGGCCATCCCGACGAGGAGAAGGCCGAGCATGTTGAGGTCGTTCTCCTCGGCCGGGGAGTTGCTCGTGCTCAGGCGCGGGAGTTCGTGGGCGAGCATCGTCTGGTCCTTTTGCTCGACGGGGTAGGTTTTTTCGAGATTCGCGGCGAGGGTGTGGAGCGCGGGATCGGCGGCGGCGAGGGTGAGGCCGGGCTTCAGACGGCCGACGAGGAAGAGGTTGTAGGCGTCGCGACGCGAGAGGGACTGCTTGGCCGCGGCGTCGTAGTCGTTCGACAGGAGATCGAAAACGCCGAGCGGAAAATAGAGCTCGGGGCCGAAAAGCATCATCGTGCCGGTGAAATTTTCCGGCGCGATGCCGACGACGGTGAACTGGCGTTCGTTGACGCGGATGGTCTTGCCGACGAGCGCGGGATCGAAGCCGGTTTTCCGCCAGAAAACATGGCTGGCGATCACGACCTGCGGGTTGGTGCCGGGTTTTTCCTCGTCGGGCAGGAAGGTGCGGCCTTGCACGAGCGGCACGCCGAGCACGGAAAAATAATTCGCGCTCACGATCGCGGCGAAGGTGCGGCGCGACGTCTCGCCCTCGCCGACGCCGACGAGTGTGAGGTTGTGGGCGAGGATGCCGGAGAAGGCGGAGTTCTGCGCGGCGATGTCGCGGTAGGTCGGATAGGAGAACATCCGAAATTTTTTCGGGTTCTTTTTATCCTGCGTGTAGAGCTGCGCGACCTGCTCGGGGTGCGCGTAGGGGCGCGGACTCCAGACGAGTTCGTGGACAAGGCTGAAGATGGCGGTGTTGGCACCGATGCCGAGGGCGAGGACGGCGATGGCGGCGGCGGTGAAGCCGGGTGTGCGGCCAAGCAGGCGGAGCGAGAAGCGGAGGTCTTGAAGGAAGGATTGCATAGGAAACGGGATGGGTGGGCGCGATGAGGCGTGCAGCGACAACACGGAGCGAGGGCGGAAAGTTGCGGAAAAACGATCGAGCGAACGGCGCTACTCCGCGCGGAGCGCGGTCATGGGATCGACCTTGGTGGCGCGGCGGGCGGGGAGGAGGCTGGCGACGAGCGCGACGAGGGCGAGGACGAGCGGCGCGAGCGCGAGCGTCACAGGATCGGCAGCGCTGACGCCGTAGAGGAGTTGCGCGACGATCCGGCTGAGCGCGAGGTAACCGGCGAGTCCGGCGGCGATGCCGGTGACGACGAGCAGCGAGCCCTGGCGGAGCACGAGCGCGGCGATGTCGCGCGCCGTGGCGCCGAGCGCGAGGCGGATGCCGAACTCGGCGGTGCGTTGCGTGACGGAAAACGCGAGCACGCCATAGACACCGAGTGCGGCGAGCAGGAGCGCGACGCCGCTGAAGAGCGAGAGCAGGACCATTGGCGCGCGGCGGGGCTGGGCGGTGTCGTCCATGCGCTGCGCCATCGTCTTAAAATCGTAGATCGGCTGCTCGGGGTCCGCGGAGTGCACGGCGGCGCGGACACCGGCGGCGAGCGCGGATGGATCGCCGGCGGTTTTGACGGTGAGGTAGAGATCGAGGTCGGGCTGTTGTGCGAAGGGAAAATAAATCGTCTCCTTGCTCACGTTTTCCTCGAGGTTTTCCACTTTCACGGGCGCGACGACGCCGACGATCGTCCACAAATCCTTCGGGTCGGTGGAGCCGAAGTTGCGGCTGAGGTGCTTGCCGAGCGGATCCTGGCCGGGCCAGTAGCGTTCGGCGAGGAGCCGGTCGATCACGGCGACGTGCTGGGTGCCGGCGGTGTCAGTGGTGGCGAACCAGCGGCCGCGCAGCAGCGTGAGGCCGAGCGCGCGGAAGTAGCCGACATCGACGTCGCGGACCTGCGCGTGCGGTGCGGGCGCGCCGGGCGGGAGCTGGATTTCGGGGCTGGAGTAAGAGCCCTGGCTGTTGTTGCCGGTGAACGGGAGCAGGCTCGTGAGGCCGGCCTCGGTGACGCCCGGCAGGGCGCGCAACGCGGCGACGGTGGCATCGTGGAAGGCGACGATTTTTTCAGGCTTATTGTATTTCGCCGCGGGCAAATCGAGCCGCGCGGTGACGACGCCGGCGGGCGCGAAGCCGGGGCTTTGCTCCTGAAGGCGCGCGAAACTTTTCACGAGCAGGCCGGCGGTCGAGAGGAGCATGACGGCGAGGGCGATCTCGATGACGACGAGCGCGGCGCGGAGCCGCTGCGTGCGGCGGCCGGCGGTGGTGCGCGTGCCGGCCTCCTTGAGCGCCGCGGCGGCGTCGCCGCGCGAGGCGGACCATGCGGGCAGCGCGCCGAAGACGACGCCGGCGGCGAGCGCGCAGAGCAGCGTGAACGCGAACACGGTGAAATCGAGCTCAACGCCGAACGCGCGCGGCAGCGTCGAGAGCCCGAGCGAGCCGAGTGCGCCGACGCCCCAGAGCGCGACGACGAGCCCGAGCGCGCCGCCGGCGAGCCAGAGCACGAGGCTTTCGGTGAGCAACAGCCGGACGAGCCGGGCGCGGCCGGCGCCGAGCGCGGCGCGGATGGCGAGTTCGCGTTCGCGTGCGACAGCGCGGGCGAGGAGGAGGCTGGCGACGTTGGCGCAGCCGATGAGGAGTGCCGCGGCGACGCCGGCCTGCACGAGCCAGAGCATGCCGCGGATGTTTTCAACATTGCGGTCAAGGAAACCGACCGTGCGACCACCGAAGCCGCTGGATTTCCAGAACGGCGCCTGGTCGGGGAGGCGCGTGACATTATGCGCCTGGATCGCGTCGAGATCGCGTTGCACGGCGGCGAGCGTGGCGCCGGGTTTGAGGCGCGCGATGGCGGTGGAGTATTCGTTGCCGCGCTCGTCGTCGCTGCGCTGGACCGGCGTGAAGGCGAACGGCACCCACGCCTGCACGCGCGGTTGCGGAAAATAAAACCACTCGGGCATGACGCCGAGCACGGTGTAGGGCTCGGTGTTGAGGCGGATGGTTTTTCCGACGATGGCGGGATCGGCGCCGAAACGGTTTTTCCAGAGGGTGTGGCTGAGGACGACGACTTTTTCGCGGCCGGGCTGGGCCTCCTCATCGGTGAACACGCGGCCGAGCGCGGCGCCCGTTTGCAGCGTCGTGAAAAGCGACGGCGTGGCGCGCAGGCCGACGATGCGTTCCGGTTCGGCGGCGCCGGCGAGATTGAAGCTCTGGGTGGTGAACATCGCCGAGTCGGCGAAACCGCTCACGCCGGTGCGGCGATCGAGGTAGTCGGGGATCGATGTGCCGGCGTAGGTCAGGCCCATCCGCGGGTAGGTGTTGTAAACGTAAACGAGCCGGTCGGCGCCGGGCCACGGGTAGGGCTTGAGCAGGATCGCGTGGACGACGGAGAAGATGGCGCTGTTCGCGCCGATGCAGAGCGCGAGCGTGAGGATCGCAACGGCGGTGAAGCCGGGCGTTTTGGCGAGCTGGCGGAGGGCGTAGCGAAGGTCGTTCAGCATGGTTGAAAGGTGAAGGTTGAAAGTTGAAAGATCGGATTACTCGGTGCGGAGGGCGATCAGCGGATCGACGCGGGTGGCGCGGCGGGCGGGGAGGTAGCAGGCGAGCAGCGCCACCGCCGACAGGATTAGGGTGATCGCGGCGTAGGTGAGCGCGTCGTCGGCGCCGATGCCAAAGAGAAAATCCTGGAAGTAGCGCGCGGCGAGAAACGCGGAGCCGAGCCCGGCCGCGAGCCCGGCGGCGGCGATCAGGAGACCGCGGTGGAGGATGAGACGCAGGACATCACCGCGCTGCGCGCCGATCGCCATCCGGATCCCGATCTCGCGGGTGCGCTTGCCGACAGTGTAGGACATGATGCCATAGACGCCGATGGCGGCGAGCAGGAGCGCGAGCAGGCCGAAGATCGAGAGCAGCGCGGCGCCGGTGCGCGAGGCCCACAAACCCTGGCGGATGGTCTCCTCCATCGTCGTGATGTTCACGAGCGGCAGCGCGGGGTCGAGCGACTGGATCTCCTTGCGGAGGGTGGGCGTGAGCGCGGCGGCGTCGAGCTGCGTGCGCACATGCAACGTGCCGAAACCCGCGCGGACGGACTCCTGCGCGAGCGCGAAGAAGACGTAGGGCTTCGCGGCCTCGCCGATGTTGTCGAAGGTGACGTCCTTCATGACGCCGACGATCTCGACGGGCGTTTCGGAACCGAAGACCTTGATCGTCTGCCCGAGCGGGCTGCGATTCGGCCACGCGAGTTTGGCGAGATGCTCGTTGATGAGGACGACGCCCGGGTGGCGGGCGTCGTCGGCGTCGGTGAGATCCCGGCCGGCGACGAGCGGAATGCCCATGGTCTTCAGGAAGCCCGGCATAATGTGGTCGTAGGCCATGAGCTGGCCGGTGGTGAGGAGGTTTTCGTCGTCCCCCTGCGGCCGCAGCGTGCGCAGGAGGCCGCCGCCGCTGAGCAACGGGCCGGTGGCGACGGTGGCGTCGAGCACGCCGGGGACAGCGCGGGCCTTTTCGATGGCGGCGCGATAATACGCCAGCGTGCGCTCGCCGGTGTAGCCCTGGGCGGAGAGGTTCATGGAGAGCAGCGCGAGATTGCGCGTGTTCCAGCCGACGTCGGTTTGCTGCGCGTGGCGCAGGCTGCGGATGAACAGGCCGGCAAACACGAGGGCGATAACGGAGAGCGCGATCTGGCCGGCGACGAGGAAATTGCGGAAACTGAGGAGCGGCGCGCGGGCGGCGCCGCCGCCGGTTTCTTCTTTCAACACGGTGGTGAGTTCGGGCTTCGTCGCGCTCCACGCGGGTGCGAGCCCGAAGAGCAGGCCGGTGAGCAGCGCGATGCCGAGCGCGAAACTCATCACGCGCGGATCGAGCTCGAGGACGAAATCCTGCGGGAAGAACGGCGGGCGGAACGACCAGAGAAGCTGCTGCGTCCAGTGTGCGACGGCGAGCCCGGCGAGTCCGCCGAGAAAGGCGAGCAGCAGGCTCTCAGTGAGAAACTGGCGGACGAGGCGGCTGCGCTCGGCGCCGAGCGCGATGCGCAGGGCGACCTCGCGCTGGCGGCCGGTGGCGCGGGCGAGGAGAAGATTGGCGATGTTGGCGCACGCGATGAGCAGCACGACGCCGGCGAGCGAGAGGAGCATCGTGCCGGCGAGCTTGAAGCCCTGGCGCTGGTTGGGATCGATGCCGGACTCGGCGAGCGGCACGAGGCGGAGGCCGCGGCCCTTGTTGTCGTTGGGGAACTGGGCGGCGAGCTGGGCGGAGATCGGCTTGAGTGCGGCGTCGGCCTGCGTGAGCACGATGCCGGGCTTGAGTCGCGCGACGACGTTGAACAGGAGCGCGCGACGCATATCGAAGTGATTCAAAAGCAGGCCGTTCAGGATCTGCTTGTAGCTGGTGGTGGCGACCCAGAAGGCGGGTGAGTTGAGGGTGTTGAGGCCCTTGAAATTGGCGGGAGCGATACCGATGACAGTGAACGCGGTGCCGTTGAGCGTGAGCTGCCGGCCGACGATGTCGCGATCACCGCCGAGCTGGCCGCGCCAGAAACTGTAGCCGAGAACGACGACGGGATGAGTGCCGGGCGTGCGGTATTCCTCGGGCAGGAAGGTGCGGCCCAGCGTCGCCCGGACGCCGAGCAGGTCGAAATAGTTGCCCGAAACCAGTTCGCCGAAAATCTGCGAGGGCTCGCCGTTGAGCACGAGGTTGGCGGGAGCGAAACCGTAACAGGCCATGTCGGCGAACGCCTGGTTCTGCTCGCGGTAGTCGGTGAAGTTGAGGTGCGAGATCGGCAGGAGGCCGGGGTTGCGCTCGTCGGTGGTGTAGAGCGAGACGAGCTCCTGCGGCTGTTTCACCGTGAAATTTTTCAGGAAAAACGCGTTGATGAAGGAGAAGATCGCAGTGTTGGCGCCGATGCCGAGGGCGAGGGTGAGCACGGCAACGAGGGTGAACCCGGGGGACTTGACGAGCTGGCGGAGAGCGTAGCGGAGGTCGTGCAGCATGGTTGAAAGGTGATAGTTGAAAGATCGGATTATTCCGCGCGGAGGGCGGTGAGGGGATCGACTTTCGTGGCGCGGCGGGCGGGGATGAAGCAGGCGAGCCCGGCGATCGCGGCGAGAAGCGCGGCGATGGCGACGAAGGTGAACGGGTCGCGCGCGCTGACGCCGAAGAGCATTGACGAGATAAAGCGCGTGAGCAGCAGCGCACCGACGAGGCCGGCGCCGAGGCCGAGCGCGACGAGCCGGCCGCCTTGGACGAAGATCAGGCGGAGCACGTCGGCCTGCTGCGCGCCGAGCGCCATGCGGATGCCGATCTCGCCGGTGCGCTGCGTGACGGAGTAGGCCATCACGCCGTAGATGCCGATCGCGGCGAGCAAAAGCGCGACGCCGGAAAACACGGCGAAGAGAAACATCGCGAAGCGCTGGCGGGCGACGGATTCGGCGATCAGTTGGGTGAGCGGGCGGACGCTCGCGATCGGTTGATCCTTGTCGACGGAATAGATTGCGGTGCGGATCGCGGCCGGCAGTCCGGGGATCGGACCGGACGTGCGGACGACGAATGTGAGAAAATTTAACGGCTGTTGCGCGAACGGCTCGTAGGTTTGAAGCGGTGTGTCGGTGTCGAGCCCGTAATGTTTCACGTCGCCGACGACGCCGACGATTTCGCGGAAGGCCTCGGGGCCATTGGTGATGTTGATGCGCTGGCCGAGCGGATTTTCGTTGGGGAAAAACTTTTTCGCCAGCGACTCGTTGATGATGGCGACGCGCGGCGCGCCGGCGGAATCGTGGGCGTTGAAGAGCCGGCCGCGAAGGAGCGGGATGCCCATCGCCTTGAAGTAGTCGGGCGTGATCGCGTAGTAGTTTGCGTTCGGTTCGTCGGCGGGATCGACCGGCGGGCGGCCGGCGATCGTGAAGCTGAGGACGTAGTCGTTGCCGGTGAACGGCACGACGTGCGACGCACCGACGGACTGGACGCCGGGAATGGCGGCGAGCGCCTCGGCGGCTTGTTGGGCGAACGCGGCCTGCTGCGCGCCGGTGCCATATTTTTTTTCGGGAAGCTCGAGACTCACGGTCCACGCGTCGCGCGGCTGGAAGCCGGGATTGACGTTCTGGAGACGCGCGAAACTGCGGATGAGCAGGCCGGCGCCGACCAGCAGCACGAGGGCGATCGCGACCTCGGCGACGACGAGTGCACCGCGGACGCGCTGGCGGTGGCGGCCCTCGCTGGAGCCGCGGCCGGCGTCCTTGAGGGTTTCGTTGAGGTTGATGCGCGCGGCTTGAAACGCGGGGACGAGGCCGAAGCCGATGCCGGTGACGAGGGCGAGCGCGCACGTGAAACCAAGGGCGCGGGCGTCAAGGCCGATCTCGCGGGCGCGCGGAAGCGTGTCGGGCGCGAACGCGAGGAGCGCGCTCGTGCCCCATTGCGCGACGAGAAGGCCGAGCGCGGCGCCGAGGACGGCGAGCAGCACGCTTTCGGTGAGGAGCTGGCGGACGATGCGCGTGCGGCTTGCGCCGAGCGCGGCGCGGATGGAGATTTCCTTCGCGCGCGCGGTGGCGCGGGCGAGGAGGAGATTGGCGACGTTGGCGCAGGCGATGAGGAGCAGAAAGCCGACGGCGCCGAGCAGCGACAGCAGCACGGGGCGGACGTCGGCGACGGCGTATTCGAGCATGGGCGCGAGTTTCACGCCCCAGCCTTTGTTGGTGTCGGGAAATTGTTTCGCGAGACGGTCGGCGATGACGTTCATCTCGCTGCGCGCCTGTTCGACCGTGACGCCGGGCTTCAGGCGGCCGATGACGCCGATGTAGTGGGCGCCGTGATCCTGGTGTTCCTCGGGCGTGTAGGCGGCGGGTGTGAGGAGGTCGGTTTTCGAATCGGCCTGAAAGTCCCTCGGCATGATGCCGACGATCGTGAACGGCCGGCCGTCGAGCGGGAGCGTCTGGTTGAGCACGTCGGGCCGACCGCCGAACTGGCGCTGCCAGAAACCGTGCGTGAGGATGGCGACGGCGGATTTGCCGGGCGCATCCTCGTCGGGCGTGAAGTCGCGGCCGAGCGCGGGATGGACGCGGAGCGCGGTGAGATAATTCGCGGTGATGCGCTTGGCGGTGAGGCGCTGCGGTTCGCCAAAGCCGGTGAGATTGTAGGAACCGCCGCGGATGGCGGCGAGGGTTTCGAAATTTTTCGCCTGCTCGAGCCAGGAAAAATATTGGCCGGGCGCGACGGAGAATTCGGGAAATTCCGGGAGGTCCATCTCGCGGATCACGACGAGCCGGTCGGACTCGGGATAGGCCAGCGGGCGAAGGAGCACGCTGTTGACGACGGAGAAAATCGCGGTGCACGCGCCGATGCCGAGGGCGAGCGTGAGCAGGGCGAGGGCGGTGAAGGCGGGCGCTTTCGCGAGCTGGCGGAGGGCGTAGCGGAGGTCGTGCATGGAAGTTGAGAATTGAAAGTTGAAACCCGGCTACTCGGCGCGGAGCGCGACCACGGGATCGACGCGCGTGGCGCGGCGGGCGGGCAGCCAGCAGGCGGCAACCACGATGAGCGCGAGCAGCGCGGTCGCGATGGAGAACACGAGCGGGTCCAGCGGGCTGACTTGATAGAGTTGCGCGGCAAGCAAACGGGTCAGGCCGAGCGCGGCGATCAGGCCGATGGCGAGAGCAATGGCTGCAAGACGCAGTCCGCCGCCGAGCACGAGGCGGAGCACGTCGCCGGGCTGGGCGCCGAGCGCCATGCGCACGCCGATCTCGCGGGTGCGCTGGCTCGTGGCGAAGGCGGTGACGCCGTAAACGCCGAGCGCGGCGAGGAGGAGCGCGAGCGCGGCGAAACCGGAGAAGATGCCGCCGACGAGCCGGTCGCGCCAGATCGCGCTGCGCACGCGCGCGACCATCGGTTGAAGATCGGCGACGGCGAGATCGCGGTCGATTTCCGCGACGGCGCCGCGCACGGCGCTGGCGAGACCCGCCGGATCGCCGGCGGCGCGCAGCACGAAGAACGTGCCGTATTCCGTGGCGTTCTGCGTCGCCGGCACGTAGAGGCCGGGGCGCACGACGGTGTTTTGCAAATCGTAGTGACGGACATCGCCGACGACGCCGACGATTTCCATCCACGGGTGATCCGCACCCTCGGAGCGACCGTAGTGCAGCCGCTGGCCAATGGGGTTTTCGTTGGGAAAATATCGGCGCGCGAAATCCTCGTCGATGATCGCGACGCGCGGCGACGCGGCGGTGTCGGCGGCGGCGAACGTGCGGCCGAGTTTCAGCGGGATGCGCATGGCGCGAAAATAATCGGCGCTGACGACGCGATTAAGTGCGATGGGCGTCCGGCCCGGTTCCGGAACAGGCCGGCCGGCGAGCGTGAAGCCGCGGCCCCAGTTGCTGCCGCCAAGCGGAAGATTGCTGACGAGCGCGGCGGATTCGACGCCGGGGAGCGACTGGAGGCGGGCGACGAGGCGGTTGCCGGCGTCGATCTGGCGGACGGCGTCGGGATACGCGGCGGGCGGCAGCGCGAGGTTGAACGTGAGCAGGCCGACGGCGTCGAAGCCCGGTCGCACGGAGCGGAGGTTGAAGAAACTTTTAACGAGCAGACCGGCGCCGGCGAGGAGCACGAGCGCGAGCGTCAATTGCGCGCCGACAAGCAGGCGCAGGAGACTCGAGCGCGCGCTGGCGCCCGAGCGGCCGCCTTCCTTGAGCGAATCGTTGAGGTTGACGCGGGCGAGTTGCCAGGCGGGCGCGAGGCCGAAGCCGAGGCTGACGAGGACCGATGCCGCCAACCCGAACACGAGCACGGATGGAGCGAGCGTCAAACGAATCCAGTAGGGCAGGTCGTCGGCGATCGCGCGGGCGAGGACGTCGAGGCCCCAACTCGCGAGGAGAACGCCCAGCGCGCCGCCGGCGAGACCGAGCACGAGGCTTTCGACGAGCAACTGGCGCACGATCCGGCCGCGAGTTGCGCCGAGGGCGGCGCGCAGAGTGATCTCGCGCTCGCGGGCGGCGCCGCGCGCGAGGAGCAGACCGGCGACGTTCACACACGTGATGAGCAACAGGCAAAGAACGGCGCCGAACAGCGTGAGCGCGATCCGGCCGTAGTCGCCCGTGACTTGTTCGACGAACGAGCGCACGAGCACGCCGAGGTGGGAGTTCGTCGCCGGGTGTGCGAGGGCGAGATGATCGGCGAGCGCGGTAAAATCAAGTTGCGCCTGCTCAAGCGTTACACCGGGCTTGAGACGACCGACGCCATCGTAGCTGTGCGAGCCGCGAGCGTCGTCGGTGGCGGCGAGGCGGATCGGGGTCCACAGCGTGGCGTTTTCGGGAAAACGAAAACCGGGCGGCATCACGCCGATGATCGTGTGCGGCTCGCCGTTGAGGCGGAGCGTGGTTCCAACGACCGCGGGGTCGGCGTGGAAACGGCGCTGCCACATCTCGTGGCTCAACACGACGACGTGCGGGCCGGCGGGAGACTCTTCCTCGGGACGGAACGTGCGGCCGATTTCGGGCACGGCGCCGAAGACTTCGAAAAATCCTGCGGTCGCGATCGCGCCGTCGAGGTGCTCGGCGGTGGCACCGCCCGCGAGCGTGTAACTGGCGTCCTCGAAAAGCGCGATGGCGGCGAGCGTGCGGTTGTCGCGCCGCCAGTCCACGAAGTTCGAGTA
>Ga0265313_10001298_pt1 | contig 23611 bp, 26 predicted proteins | sample 4123metaG_FD_203122 | JGI IMG/M metagenome (GOLD analysis project Ga0265313, IMG submission 203122) | Rhizosphere microbial communities from Carex aquatilis grown in University of Washington, Seatle, WA, United States - 4-1-23 metaG | ecosystem: Host-associated > Plants > Roots > Rhizosphere >...
ACGTGGGCAAATACTCTTCGACGTCTCACGTTCTGGCGAACAGGGCCAGCCAGAGTTTCAACACGATCGGCGTCAGGCTCCAGTTCTCAAACTAGTCTCAGGACGGATCATCCGCTCCACGCAAAAAGAGGAATCAAATGAAGAAATTCGTGAGAAATGTGATCGTCGCTGCTGCAGCACTTGCAAGCGCGGCGTCGATCACGAGCGCACTCGCCGCGAACATTTCCGGCGCTGGCGCGACGTTTCCCTATCCGATCTACGCCAAATGGGCAGGAGCTTATCAGGGCGTGAGCGGAGTGGGTCTGAATTACCAGTCGATCGGTTCCGGCGGTGGTATCGCCCAGATCAAGGCGAAGACGGTGACGTTCGGAGCTTCTGACATGCCGCTGCAGGCCGCACAGTTGAATGCCGGCGGCATGATCCAGTTTCCGACCGTCATCGGCGGCGAGGTTGCTGTTTATAACATCCCGGGTGTAGCAGCGGGACAGTTGGTCCTGGACGGTTCGACGTTGGCGAACATCTACCTTGGCCATATCTCACGCTGGAACGATCCGGCCATCAAGAAGCTGAACCCCTCGCTCAATCTGCCTGATCAGGCGATCGCCGTTGTTCATCGCTCCGACGGATCGGGCACAACGTTCGTCTACGCGACCTATCTCTCGCGCGTCAGCAGTGAATGGAAGAACAATGTCGGCGCGGCGACGTCGGTCGATTGGCCGACAGGCATCGGCGCAAAGGGCAACGAAGGCGTTGCAGGCAACGTCGCTCAGACCTCGGGAGCGATCGGGTATGTTGAATACGCTTACGCGCTCCAGAACCATCTGAAGTATGCACGCATGCTCAACAAGGACGGCAAGGTCGTTGAACCGACGCTTGCTTCGTTCGGAGCGGCGGCCTCGCATGCCGATTGGAACGCGGCGGCGCAGAACAACTTCTACATCATCCTGGTCGATGAGCCCGGCGCAGATTCCTGGCCGATTACCGCAACGACCTACATCATCATGTACAAGCAGCCGGTTGATGCCACAGCTTCCGCAGAAACGCTGAAGTTCTTCAAGTGGGGCTATGAGCATGGCGGCGACATGGCCAGAAGCCTTGTCTACGTGCCGCTGCCGCAAAATGCGGTTCAGGCGATCGAAAATAGCTGGAAGCAGATCCAGGGTTCGGGAATGTAATCGCGCTTTGTAAGGGTTATACAGCAGGGGCGGAGGCAACTCCGCCCCTGTTTCTTTTTCCGATTAGGCCGACGGCGGCGACTGATGACACGCCTGACCATTCGAGTTGATTTTGCCAACGGGGCAGCGCTCGGCCCGGGGAAAATAAGGCTGCTCGAGCTGGTCGCCGAAACCGGCTCGATCCGCAAAGCGGCAGCCCGGATGAAGATGAGCTATCGGCAAGCCTGGCTTCTTCTCAAAGCCCTCAAGGAGACGTTTGGCGAGGCGCTGGTGGAGACTGCTACCGGCGGGAAGGCCGGCGGGGGGGCACGCCTGACGCTTCTGGGGCGGTTCGTCGTGAGGCGCTACAGGGTCCTTGAAAAAGTAGCAACTGCAGCCGCAGCACCATCTATGGTTGCGCTTCGCAGGCGAATGGTCCCGGCTACCGAGAACAAAAACGCCCATCGGCGCAGGATTCGTCGCTGAATCGCGGCGAATTGCACTTCTAAAAGAAAAGCCTCCTTAACATCTTGCGCGATAATATAACGCTGCTTATTTTATGTCCGCTTAGGGAAGTGGCGAATGCAGTCCTTTGATCGTGATCTTCTAATGGTTCTGAACGACGTCGCCCGCACCATGCGGACGCGCTTCGACCAGAAAGCGCGCGCTACGCATGCAATGACGCGCGCGCAGTGGATCATTCTTTCCCGTCTCGACCGCCAGCCAGGCATGTCGCAGAACGAAATGGCCGCGATCTGCGAGGTCGAGCCGATCACGGTCGCCCGTCTCGTCGACCGGCTCGAAGCAAGAGGTCTGGTTGAGAGGCGTGCCGATCCGAGTGATCGGCGCATCAAGCGTCTCCATCTCCTGCCTGCGGCAAAGCCGATACTGGAAACAATCAACGAAGCGCGCGATCTCATGAGCGCCCGCATCACGGCAGGGCTCGATGAGAAGACTCGCAACACGGTGATCGACGCGCTGTTGGTCGTGAAAGAGAATTTGGCGAATGAGGCACTGACCGGCGTCAAGCTGGCAGCGGCCGGGGAGTAGTTTTCGAATGTCTGCGATCAGAACTGGAACTGCAGAGTACGTTTCGCCTGGTATCGGTACGCGTATTCGCGACTGGGCCGGCGCGATCTGGGCGGACAAAGCCCGTCTGCGCCGCATCGGAATGATTTGGGGTCTGGCGATCATCGGGTCGCTTGCACTTTTCTTCTGGCTGACGGGCGGCCGTTATGTGTCTTCCGACGACTCGTATGTGCATGCGGCAAAGCTGATGGTGTCGACTGACGTCTCCGGTCTCGTCCAGGACGTCGATGTGCATGAGGGGCAGAGTGTTCGCGCGGGAGATATTCTCTTCCGCCTGGATCCGCATCCGTTCCAGATCGCGCTCGACACCGCAAAGGCAAATCTCGCGCAGAGCGTGCTCGATGTAGAAGGCACCAAAGCGCAATATCGCGCCGTGCTCGGCCAGATCGGTGCGCAGCAGGCTCAGGTCAATCTCGCGGTAATCACCTTCAACCGCTATCAGGCCCTTGTGCGCCAGAACGCCATCGCTCCGTCGCTGCTCGATACGGCGCGCGGCACATTGCAGAGCGCGCAAGCGACACTGGTGTCCCTCCAGCAGCAATCGCGCCAATCACTGGCTCAACTCAACGGCAATCCCGATCTGCCCGCAACGCAGGCGCCCGCATATCAGCGCGCGCGCGCAGCCGTTGACGAAGCGCAACGTCAGCTCGATCATGCCGTGGTTCGCGCGCCGTTCGATGGCATCGTGTCCGCAGTCGACTCCCTGCAGCCCGGCACACTCGTGATTTCGGCGATGTCCGCATTCAGCACCACAAGCGCCGTGGGTCTCGTGGCCAGCAAGAACATCTGGGTCGACGCCAATCTGAAAGAGACTGAACTCACCTATGTCCACAAGGGCAATCCGGTCGAGATCACGGTTGATACCTATCCAAGTTGCACATGGAACGGTTCTGTCGATGCCATTAGTGCCGGCAGTGACTCCACCTTTTCCGCATTGCCGTCCGAAAACGCCAGCGGCAACTGGGTGAAGGTCGTGCAGCGCATTCCCGTGCGCATCAAGATCGGCAGCAGCAGCTGCAACGTGCCGCTGCGGGCAGGGATGAGTACGGTGATCTCGATCGATACGGGTCACCGCCGCTGGTACCGGATGTTGTTCGGCGACTAACAGCGCGAAAGGCACTTTTTCATGCGGGTGCAAGCGCTCGGTCACACGGCCGAGTCCTATGAGAACAAGGTTGAGCTCTGGATCGTCCTGATCTCGTCCATGGCGGGCGTGCTCATGCAAGCTCTGGACTCGACGATTGCAAACGTGGCGCTGCCCTACATGCAGGGCAGCCTGTCAGCGTCACGCGACCAGATCACCTGGGTTCTGACGTCCTACATCGTCGCCGCCGCGATCTTCACCGCGCCGGTGGGGTGGATTGCGTCGCGTTTTGGCAAGCGCAATTTCTTCCTCGTGTCACTGACCGGCTTCACAGTCACATCAATGATGTGCGGCGCGGCGCAGTCGCTGGAGCAGATGATCCTGTTCCGATTGCTGCAAGGTTGCTTCGGAGCGGCTCTGTCGCCCCTTTCGCAAGCCGTGATGCTCGATCTTTACCCGCCCCAGAAGCGAGGCAACATCATGGCGATCTGGGGCATGGGCGTAATGCTCGGCCCGATCCTGGGGCCAACGCTCGGCGGATATCTTACGGATGCCTACAACTGGCGCTGGGTGTTTTACGTGAATGTGCCCTTTGGCATCGCGTCCGTGGTCGGTATCTGGATGTTCTTCAAGGACAGTCCGCGAGACTCATCGTTGCGCTTCGACTGGTTCGGATTCGGTGCGTTGGCGATTGGACTTGGTGCGCTTCAGCTGATGCTTGACCGCGGCACCGGCAAGGGCTGGTTCGGGTCGGCGGAAATCATTCTTGAGTGCCTGATCGCTGGCGTCGGCCTGTATCTCTTCGTTGTGCACATGCTCACGGCAAAGACGCCATTCATCCCGCCGAAGATATTCAACGACCGCAACTTTCTCTCTGCGCTATTCCTGATGTTCGTGACGGGTGCGATTCTGCTCGCGAGTTCTGCGCTGCTGCCGCCCTACCTGCAAAATCTCGCCGGCTATTCGGTGTTCGACACCGGCATGCTGATGGCACCGCGAGGTTTCGGGACGATGTTCGCAATGATGTTCGCCGGAAGGCTCGCCATGCGCATCGATCCGCGCATTCTCATGACATGCGGCATCGCACTTCTACTCTGGTCAATGTGGGACATGTCCGGCTGGACGCCGCAGATCGATACGACGACTTTGATCGTCGTGACGTTTCTGCAGGGTGTCGGAATGGGATTTGTGTTCGTGCCGCTGAACCTGACCGCTTTCGCGACTCTGGCACCGAATTATCGCACCGATGGTTCCGCGCTTATGAATTTGACGCGCAACATCGGCAGCGCAATCGGCGTGTCGGTAACGACGACAGCACTGGGCTCCAGCGTGCAGGTCTTGCACTCCCAACTGGCCGGCTACGCGTCCGGTTTCAACCGCGCACTCGGTGTGAATGCGCCGTCGATGATGATGAACCCACAACTTCCGTTCGGCTTGGCCAATCTGAACGGTATGATCGAAATGCGGGCCGAGGTCATCGCCTACTCGAACGATTTTCTCTTCATGACATATGTCAGCCTTCCGGCCTTTCTGATCATATGGTTCATGAAGAAGCCGAATTTTTCGGCGCAGCAGCCTGCACATGTCGAGGTGATGGAATAATGCGCGTCGCGTTTCTTGGGCTTGGCGTAATGGGTTATCCGATGGCGGGCCATCTCAAGCGCGCCGGACATAATCTCACCGTGTTCAATCGCACACGCTCGAAGGCCGACGCATGGGTGGCCGAATTCGGCGGACAGTGCGCGCCGACGCCAGCCGAAGCGGCGGCAAACGCGGACGTCGTTCTGAGCTGCGTCGGCCGCGACGAAGACGTCCGCGAAGTAACCCTTGGCCGCCACGGCGCCTTCATCACCATGAAACGTGACGCCGTGCTCATCGATCATACGACGGCGTCCGCCGGCCTGGCGCGTGAACTCGCCGAAAGCGCCCATCAAAGAGGTATGCACTTCGTCGACGCTCCCGTCTCAGGCGGGGAGCAGGGCGCCAGGAACGGCCAGCTCACCATCATGTGCGGGGGAACTCCGGCCGCCTACGCCAAAGCAGAGCCTGTCATGGGCGTATATGCGCGGCAATGCCGCCTTATGGGCGAAGCGGGAGCCGGACAGCTAACGAAAATGGTCAACCAGATCTGCATTGCTGGTCTGGTTCAGGCGCTCTCCGAAGGTCTGAGCTTTGCTGTGGCCGCCGGTCTCGATCCCCTTGCTGTGATCGAGGTTATTTCCAAGGGCGCCGCTCAATCCTGGCAGATGGAGAATCGGCATAAGACAATGATCGCGGGTCACTTCGATCATGGTTTTGCTGTAGAATGGATGCGAAAGGATCTTGCGATTTGTATCAATGAGTCGCGACGGAATGGAACCAGTCTTCCCGTTACATCGTTAGTTGACCAGTTCTATGCCGAAGTTGAAAAGATGGGCGGCAAGCGCTGGGACACATCCAGCCTGTTCGCACGACAGGAGCTCTACAAAAAGGATTCATGATGGATCGGTCAGACGGCACGGGAGAATTCGGGCGCGCACGCTCCTATCACCATGGCGATCTGCGGAACGCACTGCTCGAAGCCGCGCGCTCAATCCTCGAGGAGCAAGACCTTTCCGAGCTCAGCCTGCGGGCTGTTGCACGCCGGGCAGGCGTCAGTCATGCGGCGCCTTACCGTCACTTTCCAAATCACGAAGCCTTGCTCGTCGAATTGGCGATGGAGGGTTTTTCAGAACTACGGCAGGAAATCGCTTCTGCGGCGGCTTCGCTCGATGCCGAGTCCGATCGCATTGCGAAGATCGGCGCTGCCTATATGCGCTTCGTCGCTCGGAGGCCCGCGCTTGCCAGTCTGATGTTCGGACCGCAATTGCCGAACCGAGACTCATTCCCGAAGCTTGGCGAAATGGCCGATGCGATCGGCAATGAGATCGGGACCGCTCTTCATGACTCTGCATTGGGCCTAGCGGTCTGGGCCGCGGTGCATGGTCTTGCCATGCTGATTCTGCGCAATGTGGTCGATCTGGGTCAGCGTAAGTCCGGCCTCGATGTCTTGCCCTCGCGCGCAGAAATCATCCTGCGCAGTCTGTTTTCGACGCAGCGCGACTAGAAGTCTTCAGCCAGAGCGCAGCAACTTTGCCGCATCGCGCGCGAAGTAGGTGAGGATGCCGCTCGCCCCGGCACGCTTGAACCCCATCAGGCTCTCCAGAATGACGCGATCGCGATCGAACCAGCCGCGTTCAATGGCTCCGGTGAGCATCGAATATTCGCCAGATACCTGGTAGGCGAAGGTCGGCACGCCGAATTTCTCGCGCACGCGATAAACAAGGTCGAGATAGGGCATGCCAGGCTTGACCATCACCATGTCAGCGCCTTCGGCGATATCCAGCGCGACTTCCCGCAGGGCTTCGTCGCCGTTTGCAGGGTCCATCTGGTAGGTGCGCTTGTCGCCCTTGAGTGTCTTCGACGAACCGACCGCTTCGCGGAACGGACCGTAGAACGCCGAGGCGTATTTCGCGGCGTAGGCCATGATCAATGTGTTCTTGTGTCCGTTCTGCTCGAGCGCGGAACGGATCGCGCCGACGCGGCCGTCCATCATGTCGGATGGCGCGATGATATCGCATCCAGCTTCGGCTTGAACGATCGCCTGGCGCACCAGGACTTCAAGCGTCTCATCGTTCGCGACATAGTCGTCGATCAGAAGGCCATCATGTCCGTGACTGGTGTAGGGATCGAGGGCAACATCGCAAAGGACGCCGACTTCAGGCACAGCTTTTTTGATGGCGCGAACCGCGCGACAGATGAGATTGCCCGCGTTCGTTGCTTCGCGGCCATCTTCGGTGCGAAGCGCAGGATCGGTATAAGGAAAGAGCGCGATGACCGGTATGCCGAGCTTCGCTGCTTCCTCTGCGGCGCCAACGGCAAGGTCGACAGACAGCCTGTCGACGCCTGGCATCGAGGGGACAGGCTCACGTTTTTTGTCGCCATCGATGACGAACAGCGGCCAGATGAAGTCGGCCGCCGACAGCGTCGATTCAGCCACCAGCCGGCGTGTCCAATCGTGGCGGCGAAGGCGACGCAAGCGCGTGGCGGGAAATTGGCTCATGGCAGTCTCTTGCCAAGTCCGGGCGCAGGTTTCAAGGCGGCAGGGTGTTGGTACGCCTTTGCGGGACACCAAATCCCGGCTAATTCTGACTAAGTTTGCAGGCAATTGTCCTGCGTCCAGGAACTGGGAATGTGACGGGTAGCCATGGATTTTGAGCTCAACGAAGACCAGCGTGCCATCGAAGCGGCCGCACGGCGCTTTGCTCGCGAAAGACTCGCCCCGCATGCCGCCCGATGGGATGCAGAGTCATTCTTCCCGGTCGAGACACTGCGTGAGGCAGCGGCGTTGGGCTTTGCCGGGATCTACGTAAAAAGCGACGTCGGCGGTTCGGAAATGTCACGGCTCGATGCGGCGATCATCATGGAAGAGCTGTCGGCCGGATGCACTTCAACTGCCGCCTTTATCTCGATCCACAATATGGCGTCGTGGATGATCGATCGCTACGGCAATGACGAACAGCGCAAGCGCTTCCTGCCGAGGCTGACAGCGATGGAAAAAATCGCGAGCTATTGCCTCACCGAACCTGGCGCCGGATCGGATGCGGCCAGCCTCAAGACCAAGGCCGTCAAAGACGGCGATCACTACGTTCTGAACGGTGCGAAGGCATTCATTTCCGGCGCTGGCGTTTCGGATATCTACGTCTGCATGGTGCGAACGGGCGAAGACGGCGCGAAAGGCGTTTCCTGCATCGTTGTCGAAAAGGGGACACCGGGCCTGTCGTTTGGAAAACTGGAAAAGAAAATGGGCTGGAACAGTCAGCCCACGGCTCAAGTGATATTCGAGGACTGTCGCGTGCCGGTCGCCAATCGCATCGGTGCGGAACGGGAGGGCTTTCGTATTGCCATGAGCGGCCTAGACGGCGGCCGTATCAATATCGGTGCCTGTTCGGTTGGCACCGCGCGCGCCGCACTAGACGAGGCGATGGCATATGCGAAAGAGCGCAAACAATTTGGCCGCGCCATCGCGGAATTTCAGGCCTCACAATTCAAGCTGGCCGACATGGCCACAGAGCTGGAGGCGTCACGGCTGATGATCCGGAGCGCGGCTGCCGCCCTCGACAGACATGACCCCCGCGCCACGATGTTGTGTGCCATGGCGAAACGGTTTGCCACTGACGCCGGTTTCAGGATCGCCAATGACGCGCTGCAGCTTCTCGGAGGTTACGGCTACCTCAAGGACTTTCCCGCAGAACGCCACGTTCGCGACCTCAGGGTTCATCAGATTCTGGAAGGAACCAATGAGATCATGCGGGTCATTGTGGCACGCGAACTTTCGCGCCAGTGATTTCGTACGCCGTAACGGGTTTTACTGTGTTTTAACAAATAGCTCTTAGTCTTCGATCCATAACAACAGGTGGGCCCCGCGAAAAAGCGGTGGGAAGACGATGACAGCATTTGCGAAACCGCAGACCGCGGCGCACGAAGGCGCACGCGTTGAAGCAAAATTCTATCTGGAGACGCTCAACCTCGTCGAGCGACTGCATCGGCAACTGCTCGATGTGATCAAGGACGAATTGGATCGCCGCGACGAACGCGAGATCAACAGCGTTCAGGCTCTTCTCCTGTTCAATGTCGGTGATCAGGAGCTCACGGCGGGTGAGCTGCGCACACGCGGCCACTATCTTGGATCGAACGTGTCGTACAACCTGAAAAAACTCGTCGAGTCCGGCTACATCCATCACGAACGTTCCGAAGCGGATCGCCGCTCGGTTCTGGTGCGCCTGACTCGCAAGGGTGAGGCGGTGCGCGACATGCTGCGCGAACTGTTCCACCGTCATCTCGCTTCGCTGAATGCGGTGGGAAATGTCGCGTCGGAGGACCTCGACTCGCTCAACACCACACTGAAGCGCATGGAACGTTTCTGGATCGACCAGGTTCGTTTCCGCCTCTAATCGGGCTGCGACTCATGTACGAATGGCAGCGACGCCCCTGAAGGAGGTTTCGCTGCCTTCGTTCGTTTCAAATCAGCTCCACCATCACAGCCGCTTTTATCTCGCCATGCTCATCGGCGCGGTCGCGTTGTTTTTGGCGCGCGATCTGCCGCCTCCCTTGCCCGAAGCGATCACGGGCGACACGTTTTTTCTCTCGTTCCTGATGATGGGCTGGTGGTTGGTGTTCCGTCTGACCGCAAGCGACCTGCGCCTGCGCGCCGACATCGAAGACGAAGGCGGGATCGCGGTCACGATCATCACGGTCGGCGCGCTCGGCTACGCTTCGTTTGCGGTTTTCGAGGCGCTGCATGGCAAGAGCCTGAACAGCCCGCTTGCGCTGACGCTTGCACTGGCCGGTGCGCCGCTCGGATGGTTCATGCTGCACACCGTTTCCGCACTACGCTATGCGCACCTGTACTACAATGACGACGAAGAAGAAGGCTACATCCCGCCGCTCAAGTTTCCCGAGTGCATCGAACCGGGGCCGTTGGATTTCATGTACTTTTCCTTCGTGGTTGGCATGACCGCGCAAGTCTCTGACGCGCTTGTGCAGACGGTGGAGATGCGCAAGACCGTACTGGCGCATTCGGTGGTGTCGTTCTTTTTCAATACGGTACTGATCGCCATGGCCGTGAACGCGGCAGTCGCTATTGCCTCTTAGGCGGCCAGGGAACGAACGCACTCGTGCGCCGCATGTAGTCTTCATAGGCCGGTCTGCGGGCAACAATATTTTGTTCGAGCAGGCTCACGCCGGATACGCGCAGAAGAAGCACGGTCATGACGATCGGGCTGATGACCGTCCACCACGTTGATGGCGACGCCGAAATGGCGATCGCGTAAAATCCCCACCAAATCAGCGCGTCGCCGAAATAGTTCGGATGGCGCGACCAGGACCAAAGACCCGTGTCCATGACGCGGCCACGATTGGCGACTACGGACCTGAACCTAGCCAGTTGACTGTCCGCAATTGCTTCGATCACGACTCCGGCCAGGACCAATGCCGCTCCGGCGAAGTCGAACCCGTTCAACGCTGCAGGGCTGCCGATTGCGAACTGCAACGGCAGAGAGATGATCCAGATCAATGCACCCTGAAGCAGGAACACCTGGAATAATGACAGCCACCACCAGCGTGGCCCGGACTTGGTTCTCATGGTGGCGTAACGATGATCTTCGACCGTGTGGCGCTTCAGAATGTGAAGGCCGAGGCGCATAGCCCAGACGCTCGCGAGGACCAACACGAGTTCTGCCCTAGGTCCGACGCTGGGGCGGGCGATGGCCGAAACCCACCCGACGATGGCGAACCCCGGGGCCCAGAAAATGTCGGCAATGCTCGAATCTTTAACGCTCAGGCTGATAAACCACAGCGCCAGGACGGCCGCGAAGAGTGCGATCAGCGCCAAAATCGGGGAAGTCATGTGACAAAAGGCTTAGGCAACGGGACAGGGGTTGGGGTAAGGTCTGCGCCGGCTAGTGGCTTTGAAATCCGGGTGAAAAACCCACTGCAAGAGACTGAAATCATGTCGTTTCCGTATCTGGCCCGCTTCCGTGATGCCCTTGCCGGACTTCGGCGCGAAGGTCGCTATCGGGTGTTCGCGGACATTGTCCGCCAACGCGGCGGCTATCCGAAGGCAGATTTCTATACGGACGCGAACAAGCGGCCGATCACCGTTTGGTGCAGCAACGACTACCTCTGCATGGGCCAGCATCCGGCGGTGATCGCAGCCATGCACGAGGCGATCGACGCGACGGGCGCCGGTGCAGGCGGCACCCGCAACATCTCCGGGACCACGCACTATCATGTCGAGCTTGAGCGCGAACTTGCCGACCTGCATGGCAAGGAAGCATCGCTGCTGTTCACCTCCGGGTACATCTCCAACGACGCGACCCTGGCGACGCTCGGAAAGCTGCTTCCCGGACTGATCATCTTTTCGGATGAGCTGAACCACGCCTCGATGATCGAGGGCATCAAGCACAGCGGAATGGAGAAGCATCTCTTCCGCCACAATGACCTCGAACATCTCGAACAACTGCTCAAGGCCGCCGATCCGTCGGCGCCGAAGCTGATCGCCTTCGAGTCCGTCTATTCCATGGACGGCGACTTCGGACGCCTCGAAGGTTTCTGCGATCTCGCCAAGAAGTACGGCGCGCTGACCTTCCTCGACGAGGTTCACGGCGTGGGCCTCTACGGACCGCGCGGCGCGGGCGTTGCGGCGCGTGATGGCGTGATGGATCGGATCGACATCGTCGAGGGCACGCTCGCCAAGGCTTTCGGCGTGATGGGCGGGTACATCGCAGCTTCAAATGAATTGGTTGACTGCATCCGCTCGTTCGCTCCGGGATTTATCTTCACGACATCGCTGGCGCCCGCGATTGCGGCTGGCGTGCTCGCGAGCATCCGTCATCTCAAGACCAGCGAAGTTGAGCGTACCCGGCTTCACGAGCGCGCTGCGCGCCTCAAAAGGCTGTTCGCGCAGGCCGGCTTGCCGGTCATGGAGTCGCCGAGTCACATCGTCCCGGTGTTTGTTGGCGATGCCGCGCTGTGCAAGTCCGTTTCGGATACGCTGCTGCGCGATCACGCGATCTATGTTCAGCCGATCAATTTCCCGACCGTTCCGCGCGGCAAGGAAAGGCTGCGCTTCACGCCGTCGCCCATGCACACCGATGAGATGATGGATAGGCTCGTGCGTGCACTCGACCAGGTGTGGACAGCGCACAAACTGCAGCGCGCCGCCTGATGGCGCCGCCCGGCAAGCCGGGTGACGGCGAGATCTACGTGGAATTCATTCTGCGGGGCGGCTTCGTCAAGGCGACGGCAATCGATTCAAAATCCGGTACCGAAGCAAGCGTCATGGGACCTGCCGGCGCCGCAAGAGGCGCGCTGGCTGACGCAGCCGTGCGCAAACTGACCTACCTGATGAACAAGCAACGCGGCAAAAGCTGACTGCCGCGTTGCCGGCTATCCGCGGCGGCGCCCTTTGGCAGGTGCGCTTCGGCCAAGGCCGATCTTCTTGGCAAATTCCGATCGCTGCGCCGCATAGTTGGACGCAACCATCGGATAGTCGGCGGGAAGGCCCCACTTCGTGCGGTACTGATCTGGCGACAGACCGTAGCGCGAACGCAGATAGCGCTTGAGCATCTTCAGCTTCTTGCCGTCTTCGAGGCAGATCAGATATTCGGGGGTAATCGACTTCTTGATGGGCACCGAGGGCTTTTGCGAGGTGACAGCGTCAATCGCCAGCGTCCCTGTGAGCCCGCCCAAAGTGGCGTGTACGCTACGGATCATCGCCGGCAGGTCACTTACCGGAACCGGATTGTTGCTGACATAGGAAGCGACGATTTCGCTGACCAGTTTGAGAAGGTCGCCCGACGCTTCGGCTGCTGAGCCGTGATTACTCATTGAACACACCCTCTACTCATGGGTTGAAGTGGATACCGAGTGACGGTTTGTATTGCGTGCGGCCAAGGCGAAATCAAGACGTCTGGCACACAAATAATCGAACCAACAGTTCTGCTGAAATTTGTGTAAGTGTGCACCTGTTCATGTATTGGGACTGAATCGATTGCTTTACTGAAGTTTCGTGCAGATTTCTGTTTTCATCAATTGGTGAATACCGGCCTGCCTTAAGGTTAAGAAAGTTCCTGTTTAAGTCCACATTTTCGACGCCATATGCCGCCAACGCACTGGTGGGATGGGAACGGCGGTCTGGCGCTAGATTTGGTAAAAGGGTAGGGGTATCGGCTCAGCCGGCGGGACAGTTCGGCGGCGGTTTTCTTCGATGGGGTTTTGGAATGGTGGCGTTGGCGAACGCGGCTCGTACGACGGATTCGGAGTTTTTCACCCGTGGCTTGGCGGAGCGCGATCCCGAAGTTGCACGCGCCATCGCTGACGAGCTGGGGCGCCAGCGCGACAAGATCGAACTGATCGCGTCGGAAAACATCGTGAGCAAGGCCGTTCTGGAGGCCCAGGGCTCCGTGCTGACCAACAAGTACGCGGAAGGCTATCCCGGCCGCCGGTACTATGGCGGCTGCGAATTTGTCGATGTCGCCGAGGAATTGGCGATCGAGCGCGCGTGCCGGCTGTTCAACTGTTCTTTCGCGAACGTGCAGCCGCATTCCGGTGCGCAGGCCAACCAGGCGGTGTTTTTCGCGCTGATGCAGCCGGGCGATACATTCATGGGGCTCGATCTGGCCGCCGGCGGACATCTCACGCACGGCTCGCCGGCCAACCAGTCCGGCAAGTGGTTCAAGCCGGTGTCCTACACCGTGCGCCGGCAGGATCAGCGTATCGACATGGATGAAGTCGAAGCGCTCGCAAAGGCCCATAAGCCCAAGATCATAATCGCCGGCGGGTCTGCTTATGCGCGGATCATCGACTTCGCGCGCTTCCGCGCCATTGCGGATTCGATCGGCGCATATTTCATGGTGGACATGGCGCACTTTGCGGGCCTGGTGGCGGGCGGCGTGCACCCCAGTCCGCTCGATCACGCGCATGTTGTGACCACCACCACGCACAAGACCTTGCGCGGGCCACGCGGCGGCATGATCCTGTCGCGCGACGCAGACCTCGGAAAGAAAATCAACTCGGCGGTGTTTCCCGGCCTGCAGGGCGGACCGCTGATGCACGTCATCGCTGCAAAAGCAGTCGCGTTCGGCGAAGCGCTGCGCCCGGAATTCAAGATCTATGCAAAGGCGGTTGTCGACAACGCAAAGGTGCTCGCCGAAACGCTGCACGCCCAGGGACTCGACATCGTGTCCGGCGGAACCGATACCCACCTGATGCTGGTCGACCTGCGTCCCAAGAAGGCGACGGGACGGCCGACAGAAAAAGCTCTCGATCGAGCCGGCATCACAACCAACAAAAATTCGGTGCCGTTCGACACTGAGAAGCCGGCAATAACCTCGGGCATCCGTCTTGGGACGCCGGCCGGAACGACGCGCGGCTTCGGCGCTGCCGAGTTCAGGGAAGTCGGCAAGCTGATCGTCGAGGTTGTTGACGCCGTTTCGAAGAATGGCGATGCCGGCGATCCGGCCGTCGAGGCCAGTGTCGCCGAACGCGTCGCCGTCTTGTGCAAACGTTTCCCGATTTACCCATAGACGAGAGAGCAGCCCGCCATGCGTTGCCCATTCTGCGGACATGACGACACCCAGGTGAAGGATAGCCGTCCGAGCGAGGACAATTCGGCGATCCGAAGGAGACGCCATTGTCCGGAGTGCGGCGGCCGCTTCACGACCTTCGAACGGGTGCAGTTGCGTGAGCTCATCGTCGTCAAGAAGAACAACCGCCGCGAGCCGTTTGAACGCGAAAAGCTGGAGCGTTCCATCACGCACGCCCTGCGCAAACGCCCAGTGGAACGCGAGCGGATTGACCGCATGATCACCGGCATCGTGCGGCGCCTTGAAAGCATGGGCGAGAACGAAATCCCGTCGCCCGTCATCGGCGAGCTCGTCATGCAGGCGCTGTCGAGTCTCGACAAGGTGGCCTATGTCCGCTTCGCGTCCGTCTACAAGAACTTCCGCGAGACCAAGGATTTCGAGGCCCTGATCGGTGAGTTGGAGGGCGGCGAAAAGGATTAGCCGCATCCGCCTTTGAATGATGTATCCCACATGCGGCACGCACTCGCGCTCGGACGGCGCGGGATCGGGCGTACCGGCGCCAATCCCTCTGTCGGTTGCGTCATCGTCGCCAGGGACGGGCGCATTGTCGGTCGTGCGCGCACATCCGATGGCGGCCGCCCGCACGCTGAGGCCAATGCGCTCGCGCAGGCGGGAAGCGCGGCGCGCGAAGCGACGGCCTATGTCACGCTTGAACCTTGCGCTCAGGTAACGGAGACGCCCTCCTGTGCCCAGAGCCTTATCAGTGCGGGCGTCGCACGCGTCGTGGTCGCGCTTCAGGATCCGGACGAGCGTACCAACGGCGCTGGAATCGCCAAGCTGCGCGCTGCGGGCGTCGATGTCGTCACCGGGACTCTCGAGAAGGAGGTGCGTGGGAGCCATGAGGGCTTCATCATGCGCACGAGCGCAGCGCGGCCGTTCGTGTCGCTCAAGATCGCTCAGAGTCTCGACGGCAAGACGGCGACTGCGGCAGGCGACAGCAAATGGATCACCGGAGATGAAGCGCGCCGTTACGGACATCTGCTGCGCGCGCGCCATGATGCAATCCTGGTCGGCATCAACACCGCGCTGGCCGACGATCCGGAACTGACCTGCCGCATACCCGGTCTCGAAGACCATTCTCCGCTTCGCGTCGTGCTCGACACGCGGCTGCGCCTCGGCGAGCAGTGGAAGCTGGTGACGACCGCCAAGCAGACGCCGACTGTCGTCTTCACGACGGCGACGAAGAGCGCCGACGGGCTCCACTCGTCGGGCGTCGAGGTCGTTCAGGTCGCGCGCGACGCGCGTGGCAGGCCGGACCTCTTCGCATTGCTGACGGAGCTGTCGAAGCGAAAGGTTACGCGACTGCTGGTGGAGGGTGGCGCGACCGTCCACTCTGCGTTTCTCGATCGCGGATTGGCGGATCGGCTGGAAATCTTCACGGCTCCGATAACCCTCGGCGCAGCGGGGCATAGCGCAATCGACGCATTGGCCGCTTTGACACTGGCCGAAGCGCCGCGCTTTCATCGCGCATCGCGGCGTATGCTGGGACCGGACCTTCTGGAAAGCTTCGTGGCCAAGGCCTAAAAGGAACTCATGTTCACTGGAATCGTCACAGATGTCGGGCGTGTCCGCCATATTGAAAAGCGCGGCGACACGCATATCGTGATCTCGACCAACTACGACCTCTCCGGCGTGGAGATGGGCGCCTCGATTGCGTGCTCTGGCGTCTGCATGACCGTGGTCGACAAGGGAACGGGAAAGGACAGTTGGTTCGCGGTCACGGCGTCCGGCGAAACCCTTTCCAAGACGACGATCGGAAGCTGGAAGGTCGGCGACCCCGTCAACCTGGAACGGCCCATGCGCGTTGGCGATGAATTCGGCGGTCATATCGTGAGCGGACATGTCGACGGCGTCGCGGAAGTGAAATTGATGGTTCCCGAAGGCGAGTCCACGCGCGTCACGTTCGAGGTTCCGGTCGCGCTGTCGAAGTTCATTGCATCTAAGGGTTCCGTCGCGCTTGATGGAGTGTCGTTGACGGTCAACGAGGCAGAAGGCACCCGCTTCGGTGTCAACATCATTCCACACACGTCCAAGGTCACGACATTCGGCCGGTTGAAGCCCGGCGCGAAGGTCAATCTCGAAATCGACCTCTTGGCGCGGTATGTGGCGAGGATTGTCGGAAAATGAACGTCTCTGTCTACCACGACTACATTTCGAAGATTGAAGACGTGATCGAGGATGCGCGTAACGGGCGCATGTTCATCCTGATGGATGCCGACGATCGCGAGAACGAGGGCGATCTCGTCATTCCCGCGCAAATGTGCACGCCCCAGGCCGTGAACTTCATGGCCAAGAACGGCCGCGGACTCATCTGTCTGGCGCTCACGCAGGATCGCGCCAACACGCTGAATATTCCGATGATGACGCAGGTCAACGGCACGCCGAACCAGACGGCGTTCACGATTTCCATCGAGGCCAAGGAAGGCATCTCGACCGGCATTTCCGCGCATGACCGCGCGCACACGATTTCGGTCGCGATCGATCCGACGAAGGGCGCAGCCGATATCGTGTCGCCTGGACATGTCTTTCCGCTCGTTGCGCGGCATGGCGGCACGCTCGTGCGGGCGGGGCACACCGAAGCGGCCGTCGACATCGCCCGTCTCGCCGGCCTCAATCCGGCAGGCGTGATCTGCGAGATCATGAATGACGACGGCACGATGGCCCGCATGCCCGATCTTGTCCCGTTCGCGCAGCTGCACGGTCTGAAGATCGGAACGATTGCGGACCTGATCTCCTATCGCCGCAAATATGACCACTTCGTAAAGCGCACATTCGAGGGACCGTTCGAGAGCCACAATGGCGGCACCTGGAAGATGTGTGTCTATGTGAACGAGCTCGAATATGCGGAGCACATCGCGCTTGTGAAGGGCGATATCGCCACGCCAGAACCAGTTCTGGTGCGCATGCATGCCGTCAATATCTTCAGCGACATGCTCGAATGGAAACCATACGAGCGGGACGTGCTCGGCGAATCCATGCGCATCATCGCCAAGGAAGGGCGCGGCGTCGTCGTCCTCCTGCGCACGACGCGGCCGACCTTCGTTTCCGATGTTGTCACGCGCAAGGTTGCCGAGGACATCGACCGCCGCCGCGTCAAGGAATATGGCGTCGGCGCGCAGATCCTGCTCGACCAGGGCGTCAAGGACATGATCCTTCTGACCGACACGCCGGAGAAGAAGATCGTCGCGCTCGAAGGATACGACCTCAACATCGTGGGTACGCACGCCATTCGCGGAAAGGCAAAGGGCTGAGAGATGACCAGCAATATCCTGATCGTCGAGGCGCGGTTTTACGCCCACATCTCCGACATGCTTCTGGATGGTGCAACCGCGGCGATCGAAAAGGCCGGTGCGCATTTCGAACGCATCTCGGTGCCCGGCGCGCTCGAAATTCCGACGGCGATCGCGTTGGCGGCACGCGGCGGTGAACATGGCGGAAAATCGTTCGACGGATACGTCGCGCTTGGCTGCGTCATTCGCGGCGAGACCTATCATTTCGAAATTGTCGCGAGCGAATCCGCCCGCGGCCTTCTGGATCTCGGCATCAACAACGGCCTGTGCGTCGGCAACGGCATTCTGACCGTGGAAAACGAACGGCAGGCGCTGTCTCGTGCCGCGGTCGATGACGGCGACAAGGGCGGCGACGCCGCCCGCGCCTGCCTGGCTCTGGTCGGCATCCGGACCCGTCTCGGCGTACACCGATGAGCGCGACCGGCGGCACGCACGACAATCGCCGCGCGTCGCGCCTCGCCGCTGTGCAAGCCATCTATCAGATGGAGCTGACCGGCGTGGACGCCGAGGCAGTCGCGAGTGAGTTCATAGAACATCGCTTTGAGCATGAACCCGAGATGAAGGAAGCCGGTCCAGGCGACGAGGAGTTTTTCGGCGCGATCGTTCGTGGCGTGCCTCAGCACCAGATCGAAATCGACCGCTCGATCGCCAAGTGCCTGGCATCGGATTGGCGGCTTGAACGCGTCGATTCCATCCTGCGCGCGATCCTGCGCGCGGGCGCGTTCGAACTGATCGCGCGGCGCGATGTGCCCGCCAAGGTGGTGATCGACGAATATCTCGAGATCAGCCATGCCTTTTTCAGCGGCGACGAGCCCGGTTTCGTGAACGCCGTTCTCGACAAGCTCGCGCATCGCAAGCGTGCCGTCGAATTCGGCGAAACGCCTCCCGAGGATGAGCTTCAGTTCTGACGTGCGGGACTTTTCAGGGGCCTCGCGCCTTGGTTCCTCTTTCATCTTGCCGAAGTAGGAGATGAAAATCCTATTTCAAGACGACATATCAAAAAATTCCTATGTAAATTGCGTTTGGCCGAGTTTGCCTCGCGTATAAGAGGACTGAACCGCCCGAGCAGTCCATGCCCCTTTCCGAGTTCCGATTGATTGAAGAACTCTTCGCGCCGCTGGCGACGTCGAAGTTTGCGCTCGGGCTTAAGGACGATGTTGCAATTCTGCCGGCGCGCGCAGGCAAGGATCTCATACTCAAGACCGACACGATCGTCGAAGGAGTGGACTTCTTTGCGAACGATCCCGCCGCGACAATCGCCAAAAAGGCGCTGCGCGTAAATCTCTCCGATCTCGCGGCCAAAGGAGCGGTGCCGTTCGGATATCTGCTCACACTTGTCCTGCGCAAGGATGTGCGCACGAGCTGGCTGCGCAACTTCGCGCGCGGGCTGGCTGAAGATCAGCGTCAATTCAAAATTGCGCTGCTCGGCGGCGACATGTCTTCGACTTCAGGGCCGCTGACAATCTCCATCGCTGCGTTCGGATATGTTCCGTCAGACAAGGCTATTCTGCGCAGTGGCGCGACGCCGGGCGATCTTGTCTTTGTGTCAGGCACCGTCGGCGACAGCGGCGGCGGCCTGGAGGCGCTGAAAAGGAAGATCGCGCGACCGGCGCTGATCGCGCGCTATCGCCTGCCGGAGCCGCGCACGGCGCTTGGCCCAAGGCTGCGCGGAATCGCGACTGCGTCGCTCGACGTCTCGGACGGGTTAATAGCGGATCTCGGGCACATTGCCGACGTTTCCAGGGTTCACATTGCTATTCGCGCTTCACAGGTTCCGATGTCGGGCGAGCTCCGCAAGGCGTGGGGTTCGGATGTCCGGTCAGTGCTTCGGGCAGCGACCGCGGGAGACGACTATGAAGTCGCGTTTACGGCCCCCCGGTCCAAACGCGGGAAAGTTTTGTCTGCCGCCAGAGCCGCCGGCGTCCGCGTGACCGAGATCGGCTGGGTGATGAAAGGCCGGGGCGTGACACTGCTTGACGAGCAGGGCAGGCCGATCCCGGTCAAACGGGCGGGTTACGTGCATTTCTAGGCCGTAAACGCTCTGTTAGCGCCGATTTGCGACCGTTGGCTTATGCGCGCCGCTCTCGCCCTCTGTGCCCTGCTTCTCGCCTTTTCGGGCGGGTCGGCCCTTGCCGGTGAAAAGGCAGGCGATCCCGGCACAAATGTGGAAATGCCGTTCCTGATCGCCCCGATGTGCATAGACGGCAAGCTGACCGGCTACGCGTACATTTCGTCCAAAGTGGTTACGAGCTCGCGTGAAGCCTCGCTGGATGTCCGTAACAAGATCCCCTTCATCCAGGATGCCTTTGTCCGCGACGTCAACGCGACGCCGATAACAAAGGCGACCGATCCCAAGACTGTTGACAATGCCGGGCTCATTGCGCGTCTCACGGCCGACGTCAAACGGATCGTGGGTGCGGCCAAGATCTCGACCGTCGTCATCATCCAGGTCCAGATTTCCGAGCTCCACCCCAACCAGGCCCTGGTTGCAGCCCCACCCAGCTAGCCCTGCGGCAGGGGCCCTGCGACATTGCAGGATTGTTGCTTAGCCGCCCGGCTTTTGGCATATGTGCGCCGCCCTTGAAGCGGTAGGTCCTTCCGGCCGGCCATGGGGATCGGCGGTCCTTAGGCGCCGTCCGGGGTATTCAAAAAAAGAGGGATCTACCATGGGTCTGGAACTCATTCTCGTTTTGGCGGCTGGCGTGCTCGCGCTGTTGTACGGCGCCTATACCATCCGTTCCGTTCTGAGCCTGAGCGCGGGCAATGCGCGCATGCAGGAAATCGCTGCGGCCATTCAGGAAGGCGCTGCCGCCTATCTGAGCCGTCAGTACATGACGATCGCCGTCGCCGGTGTCGTCATCTTCGCACTCGCCTTCGTCTTCCTGGGCTGGGAAGAGGCGGTCGGATTTGCGATCGGCGCAATTCTCTCCGGCGGTGCCGGGTTCGTCGGCATGCACGTCTCGGTTCGCGCTAACGTCCGCACTGCGGAAGCTGCACGCCAGGGGTTGGCGCAGGGTCTGTCGGTCGCCTTCCGCTCCGGCGCGGTGACGGGAATGCTTGTCGTCGGTCTCGGCCTGCTCGGAGTCGCCGGCTACTACGCTTTCCTGACGACTGGATTGCATCTGAGCCTTGACGACGCGCACCAGGGTCGCGTCATCGTCGACTCGCTCGTCGCGCTTGGTTTCGGCGCTTCTCTGATCTCGATCTTCGCGCGTCTCGGCGGCGGCATCTTCACAAAGGGTGCGGACGTCGGCGGCGACATGGTCGGCAAGGTCGAGGCGGGAATTCCCGAAGATGACCCGCGTAACCCTGCCACGATCGCCGACAATGTTGGCGACAATGTCGGCGATTGCGCCGGCATGGCCGCTGACCTGTTCGAAACCTTCGCAGTGACCACGGTCGCCACGATGGTGCTCGCTTCGATCTACTTCACGGGTGAAGTTCGCAACGCCCTCATGCTGCTGCCGCTCGCCATTTCGGGCGCCTGCATCGTGACGTCGATCATCGGCACCTTCTTCGTGCGCCTGGGCGCTTCCAAGAACATCATGGGCGCGCTTTACAAGGGCGTGATCGCAACCGGCGTTCTGTCGCTGGCGGCGCTCTGGCCCCTGATCAACTGGATCCTGCGTGGCGTCGACGGCGGCATTCACGGCGTCCTGACTACGAGTGGCGGGCTCGAGTTCACCGGCGTCAGCCTGTTCGAGTGCGGCATCGTCGGTCTGGCCGTCACGGGCGCGCTGATCTGGATCACCGAATACTATACAGGCACGAACTTCCGCCCGGTGAAGGTAATTGCGCAGGCGTCAGTGACCGGTCACGGCACGAACGTCATTCAGGGCCTTGCCGTCTCGATGGAAGCGACGGCCTTGCCGGCCATCGCGATCTGCGTCGGCATCGTCGTGGCCTTCAATCTCGCCGGCCTGTTCGGCATCGCCATTGCGGTGTCGACCATGCTGTCGCTCGCGGGCTTCATCGTTGCGCTCGATGCGTTCGGCCCGGTCACCGACAATGCCGGCGGCATTGCCGAAATGGCCGGTCTGGAAGGCGACGTCCGCAAGACGACCGACGCACTCGACGCGGTCGGCAACACGACCAAGGCCGTCACGAAGGGCTACGCGATCGGTTCTGCCGGTCTCGGCGCGCTCGTGCTGTTCGCGGCCTATACGTCGGATCTGAACTTCTTCATCAACGAAGCCAACAAGGCGGGTGCGACGACGTTCGGCTACTTCCGGGGCGTGACATTGGATTTCTCGCTTGAGAATCCGTACGTCGTGGTCGGCCTGCTGCTTGGTGGCCTGTTGCCTTACCTCTTCGGCGGTATGGCGATGACGGCGGTCGGCCGTGCTGCCGGTGCCGTGGTCGAAGAAGTGCGCAGGCAGTTCAAGGAGATGCCCGGGATCATGGCCGGCACGCAGAAGCCGGACTATGGCCGCGCGGTCGACATGCTGACCAAGGCTGCCATCCGCGAGATGATCATCCCATCGATGCTGCCTGTACTTTCGCCGATCGTGTTCTTCTTCGTAATCGACGTCGTCGCCGATCGCGGCAAGGCGTTCAGCGCACTTGGTGCGATGCTCCTCGGCGTGATCGTCACGGGCCTGTTCGTCGCAATCTCGATGACGTCGGGCGGCGGCGCATGGGACAATGCCAAGAAGTACATCGAAGACGGCCACTTCGGCGGCAAGGGTTCCGATGCTCACAAGGCTGCTGTCACTGGCGACACGGTCGGCGATCCGTACAAGGACACTGCCGGTCCGGCCGTCAATCCGATGATCAAGATCACGAACATCGTGGCGCTGTTGCTTCTGGCGACGCTCGCGCACGCGGCGTGATCCTTCGACGAGCTCAGGATGCGGGGTCCTCATCCTGAGCTTGCAGAAGCCCTGAAATAAAAACGCGCGGAACGAGAGTTCCGCGCGTTTTGCTTTTCGCTATGGGTAGCTGCCGCCGCCCGGTGGGCCGCCGCCGCCGCCCGGATTTGGTGAGCCGCCGCCCGGACCGCCGCCGCCGCTGCCGCCAAGCGGAACACCCGGCGTCGCATTAAAGAGCTGTTGCAGGAAGGTGAGCTCGCGTCCCTTTGTCGGGGTCTGGCGCGTCTCGAAATCGACGACGTGTCCGTCGCTGAGCGAGTAGCGCTTGATGCCCGTGACCTTGCCGTCCTTGTCGAAATAGACGGCCAGAATGGCGCGCGACTCAACAGTGGGACGAAAGAACGCGATTTCCTTCTCCACGCTCGAAATGTAGTACCAGGCATCGCCGGCGAAGGTTGCCGTCGTCGACGGGTAGCCCAGGCGCTGCTGGATGCTTGTCTTGGTGTCCTTGCCGACACCGATCGAGGCGACCGCATCGGGATCGGGCAGATAGCCGCGGGTGTTGGTAACAGGCGTGCAGCCCATGACCAGAGCCGCGGTGAGGGCCAGAACAACTTTACGCATGCGCTTCGTCCTCAAACCGGATAAATCCCGCCCGCCGGAGGATGTGCTAGCCTCAGTGCGGCGCGCTGGCAAGACCGACCGTTTCGGAGACCAATAGAATGCTGAACGCTCTGCGCCGGAATTCCGAGAAGTCCCGGCTCGTCCGCGCGCTTTACGGCGTCCTGACGACGCAGGCGCGGCAACCGGTGTTTTTCGTGGAATTTGGCGTCGCCGATTCGATCGACGGCCGGTTCGACATGGTGGCGCTGCACGCCTGGCTGGTGTTCGAACGCCTGCGCGCCTGCGGAATGAGTGATGTCGCTCATGCGCTTTCGGACGCGCTCTTCGTAGGTTTCGACGAAGCCTTGCGCGATCTGGGCGCGGGCGACATGAGCATGGGCCGCAAGATCAAGCA
>Ga0265313_10001299_pt1 | contig 23608 bp, 15 predicted proteins | sample 4123metaG_FD_203122 | JGI IMG/M metagenome (GOLD analysis project Ga0265313, IMG submission 203122) | Rhizosphere microbial communities from Carex aquatilis grown in University of Washington, Seatle, WA, United States - 4-1-23 metaG | ecosystem: Host-associated > Plants > Roots > Rhizosphere >...
GCGGAGCCCTACGATCCCAGAACTCGCGAGAGTTTGGACAGTCTGTACACCAACAGCGTGCTCGCCATCCGGCCGAAAACCGGTGAGATTGCTTGTTATTTTCAATACACGCCGAACGACGTTTACGACGTGGACGCCACGGATGAGCAAGTGCTCGCGGATATTCAGGTTGGCGGCCAGACTCGGAAGGTAATGATCCAGGCCAACAAGAACGGCTTTCTGTACGTGCTCGATCGGACGAATTGCAAACTGATCGCCGCGCACCCGCTCGTGAAGGTCAATTGGGCCACCGAAATTGACCTGAAAACCGGCCGGCCGGCGTTGACTGACATATACAAACGTTTTGCTGCCGGCGAAGAGGTCGAAGTCTGGCCATCGCGCGGCACCAACGCGGTGCCCATCGCGTTCAATCCCACGACGGGCCTGATCTACGCGAGCACCTGGAACATTCCCCGTATCCAGAAGATCGCGCCGCCGAAGCCGGTGGTCCCCGGCAAGGACTCGACCGGAGTCGTCTCCAGGATTCCTGAAACCAAGCCAGGTGACGTAGTCGGCCATTTCACGGCGATCAATCCACTGACTGGCGAGAAGAAATGGGAGATCCCTCTGACCGACCTTCCCAGTGCGGCCGGCATGTTGGCCACGGGCGGTGGACTGGTGTTCACCGGTAAATTGTCGGGTGAGTTCATCGCGCTCGACCAGGACACCGGCAAAACGCTGTGGCAGTTCAAGACCGGCTCCAGCGTCAATTCGACAGCCATTACCTACACGCACAAGGGCCGCCAATATGTGACCATCGCGTCCGGACTCGGCGGGATTGTCGCTACTCGCTATGCGGCGCACGCGGTGCCAGCGGGCGGATCGGTCTGGACATTCGCGCTGATGCCCGAATAACTCTCGAGTCTAGCGGGCAACGCAGGTCGGATATAATCCGCCAAGGAGAACCAGTATGCGTCTTCCGAGTTTCTGTGTCGTGGTTTTCTGTGTCGTGATCGGCGCCATGGCAAGCGTCAGCGCCCAGACGCCTTCAAAACAGGCGAAGCAGGCTCCTGATCCTCACAGCCTGGTCCTGGTCGGCGATCGGTTTAAGCCGCTCAAGTACGACGAGATGACGCCCGAGCAGAAAACCATGATTGATCACCTGCTGGCCGGGGAGCGCGGTGGGGCCGGGGGACCCTTTAACGTCCTGCTGCGTAGTCCCGAGGTAGGCGATCTAGGCGCTCAATTCGGCGGCGCGATGCGTTTCCGCACCGGTCTGCCGGGAAATGTCCGCGAAGTCATCATCATCATGACCGGACGCTACTGGATGGCGCAGTACGAGTGGAACGCACATAAGGCCGCGGCGCTGCAAAACGGTGTGAGTCCGGCGATCGTGGATGCCATCGCCACCGGCAAGCGTCCTACCGGGATGCCGCCGGAGATGGAATTGGCTTACAGCCTTATTGATGAGCTCCTGACGACTCACCAAGTGACCGACGCCACGTTCAGGGTCGCCAAGGACAAATATGGCGAGAAGGGCGTGGTCGATATGATCGCGTTGAGTGGCTGGTACGGACTGGTTTCGATGTTGCTCAACGTCGACCGTTATCCTTTGCCTCAAGGTATGGAACCCGGCCTGAAGTTTCTCGAAAATCCACTCCCGGTGGTGGGAATGGGATTTGCCACGCCGGTACCGGGAGTGGTCTCGCCGGCCGAGACGAAGTCGGCAGCCAACGGCAAGGAATTTACCATGCGGGGCGACCGCTTCAAACCGCTCACCTACGAACAAATGACCCCTCAGCAAAGGAAGATGACGGATATGGCTGTGACCCAACGAGGCACGGGCGGGAGCTTCAATATCAACGTCCGCGACCCTGACGGCGGCCAACTGCTGTTCGACATTGGGGACCGCGTCCGTTTCCATATGTCGGTCCCGGACAAGCTCAAGGAATTGGCGATTATTCTTACGGCGCGCTACTGGGGCGCTCAGTTCGAATGGCTCGCTCACCACCGGGCTGCCGTGCAGGCCGGGTTCAGCGAGGAAAAAGTGAAGGCCATCGCCGAAGGGAGGCGCCCGGTGGGAATGTCGGTCGATGAGGAAGCCGTCTACAACTTCATTACGGAGCTATTCAAGACCAAACAGGCGAGCGACGCTACATTCGCCGCGGTCAAGAACGTCGTCGGCGAGCGCGGCGTCGTGGATTTGATCGTCAGCGCGGGCTACTATCAGGCGGTTTCCATGCTCATGAATGCGGATCGTCTGCCCGTGGGGGCCAACCAGCAACCGGAGCTGAAATACTTCGCCACGCCGCTTCCGTGAATCTGATTGACTGCGCGAGGCCGCCCGGGTGCGTCCGGGTGTATGATGACTGCGAATCCGGAGGTCTAAATGGACGGACGCATCTTCTGTGGAGCGGCTCGTGTAGTGGCAATGATCGCACTCAGCATCAGTTTTGCCGCGATGCCGGTATTCTCTCAATCGGTCGGTTTAGCCGCGCCTAATGGTAATGCCGTGGCTAATGGTAATAGCGGCGCGGAGCCTTGCACTCACTCGCCCATTTGCGCCTGGGGAAGAGGTCGCGACGGTATCGTTCACGAGCAGCGCACGCCGGATATGGGTTATATCTTCGCTTATCCGTTTACTTTGCCCGAGGGGCTAACCGGCGGTGTTTCCGCCGTCGCGCTGAATTCTCAAGAACACCTTTTCGCCTTTCAGCGCAATCCTGCGGGAAAACCTCAGTTGTTTGAGTTCGACCAGAACCACAAACTTGTCCGCACCATCGGTGAGGACGTGGTCGGCCACCAAAACAAGGCGCACGGCATGGCCATCGACGCGCAGAACAACATCTGGATCTGCGACGAGAATGGCGACACCGTGATGAAGCTAAGTCCCGAGGGGAAGCTCCTCATGACTATTGGCGTGAAAGGACAAAGAGGGGATTGGGACGAAGCCAAGGGGCAAAGGCTTCTTTGGCAGCCGCTGCACGTTGCCTTCGCTTCGAACGGCGACATTTATATCGGCATGGGCCATGCGAATGAGAGTCCCAATGATAGCGATAAATCTCCGGCCAACAACAGCGGTGCCGCACGCATACTCCACCTCGATAGGAACGGCAAATTCATCCAGCAGTGGTTTGGCAACAAGGCTGGACCAGGACATTTCAGCATGGTCCATGGGCTAGCCATCAATCCCACCAACGGCAACATTTATATTGGAGACCGGGAGGAATATCGGATCGTCGTCTATGACGGAAACGGCAAGTTCGTCAAAACGATTCAAATGAGAAACCTGGTGTGCGCCCTCTACGTGGACCCGCACAATCAGCTATGGATGGCGACCGGTCAGGACGGCCAGATCTTCAAGATTGACTGGGACGGCAACGTACTCGGTGCAATCGGTAACGGACCGGGGAGAGGGGAAGGCCAGTTTGTCGAATCGAGCTACATGGCCATGGATTCGCACGGAAACCTGTTTACAGGCGACACGAGCGTTGGGCGAATCACGGAAATGATCGCGCCTAAGAAGTAACGAGGTGGTGATTCTAGTCTGCCGCTGGCTGCACGATGACGGACGGTCCAAGGACGGCCAGGCTGCTGCGCGGATTCGGACACATTGGGAACTACAGACTACCCGAACAATAGCTATGCAGAGCAACGTTTGAGCGGGTACCCCGGAGATTAGTCCCGGTTAGTCTGATCCTCTGGAAGCGACCGACATCGAGCAATATCGGTCGGTATCCTGCTCGCAAGATCCCGAAGAAACAACAAGCAGAATCTGCAGCCGTTTGCCCCTTCTCCGCCCCGGGGTGTATTCTTCGTCTGATGTCTTTGCGACCTGTTCGCAAGTTAGTTGGGATCGGGAATGTGTTCCTCGGAACAGAGCTTTTGGATATCGCGGAGTACGATCTCGAGATCTACGAGGAGAATCCGGAAGATCACGAGCATCACGGAGCCAATTGGACGCCCAACACCAAGAAGATCGAGGGGACTGTGGTGGGCGAGCTACCCATCCGGAAAGATCTGCGGCTGGTCACCGAAGAAGGGTATGCACTGAGTTTTTACTTGCGGGACAGCTTCGGATCTATCGTGATCTTGGGACCCATGCTGGACAGCACTGGGAAGCCAGCGTGTTAGACGCGTCCGAAATTCAACGGTCCCGATAAGACGCATTATCGGTATGTATGGTCCGCCGCAGAATTGCAAGCGAAAAACTGGATGGAGATGAGGTCTGCGCCAATGTATTCGGCCTTTGGTGGAGTCAGTGACTCCTGGCCATGATGGATTCCGCCCGCCTTGTTCCCTATTTAGCGACACGGTCTGGAAGACCTCTACCGATATCAGGTTTAGAAAGCGCCGGTTCGACCGTTGTGCCATCTCAGTAATCCGCCAGCAGACCCGGCAGGAGATCATCCACTTCATGTTTGAGATCAGGGAGTTGTGGCCAGCACCGGAATCCGATACTTCTCGTTTTTGCACAAGACCGCCCAGGCCATGCGGATCAGCTTGTTGGCTAGCGCCACCACTGCGACATTTTGATGGGTGCGAGCCAGCAGTTGAGATAACCAGACGCTCAGGCCGGGAGCCTGTTTGTCTTCACTTGAGCTGGCGGCTCGGATTTAATGTCAACCTTTCGTTCAAACTCACGTCCGCATTGTGCCGTTCGGCATATTCAGATGTATCGTTGGATCACAACAGCCTGAGTGGATAGATTATTTCCTTCCAAGACCTGTACCCCATTCGTGCAATGTGCGCGTCAAAAACAAAATAGTGTCTTGTTCAGGCTTAGATTCACGACTCGATCCATGAAAGGACTAAATGAGAATCTGCGTTTTGGGCGGGGACGGCTACTGTGGATGGGCAACTGCGTTATTTCTGTCCAATCGAGGGCACCAGGTTGCGATTATCGACAACTTTTTGCGCCGTCAATGGGATCATGAAATTGGTGCGCAGACTCTAACCCCGATTCGCCCGCTCTCTGAGCGCTTGCGCGCCTGGCAGGAACTTACCGGACAGACCATCGATTTTTTCGCTGGGGATGTTACCGATCACGAGTTTCTCTCCTCCACGATCGAGAGGGTCCAGCCGGACGCGGTGGTGCACTTTGCCGAGCAACGAGCCGCGCCATATTCCATGATCGACCGCAAGCACGCCGTGTTCACGCAGGTGAACAACGTGGTCGGCACTTTGAACCTGCTGTTTGCCATCCACGAAATCGTTCCCGATTGCCACCTCGTAAAACTCGGCACCATGGGTGAATACGGCACGCCGAATATCGATATCGAAGAAGGCTACATAAAAATCGAGCATAACGGACGGAGCGACGTTTTGCCGTTTCCCAAGCAGCCGGGATCGTTTTATCACCTTTCCAAGGTTCACGACAGCCATAACATCATGTTCGCCTGCAAGATCTGGGGACTGCGCGCGACTGATCTCAACCAGGGAGTGGTTTACGGCACAGTCACCGACGAAGTGAGCATGGACGAAGCGCTGATTAACCGTTTCGACTACGACGATATTTTCGGCACGGTTCTGAATCGTTTCTGCGTGCAGGCCGCCTCCGGACACCCGCTCACGGTCTACGGCAAGGGCGGCCAGACGCGCGGGTTTCTCGACATCCGGGACACGGTGCGCTGCATTGAGCTCGCCTGCCTGAATCCCGCCGCTCCCGGCGAATGCCGCGTATTGAATCAGTTCACGGAACAGTTCTCCGTTCTCGAGCTGGCCCACATGGTCAGGACCGCGGCGCGGCAGATGGGACTGCCCGTTGAAATCCAACATCTGCCGACGCCGCGCGTGGAAGCCGAGGAGCATTACTACAACGCTAAGCATTCCCGGCTGATTGATCTCGGATTGCGGCCACACTTCCTAGGCGATTCTCTGCTTGATTCGCTCATGAACATCGCAATGAAATATCAGGACCGGGTGGATACGTCGCTTTTCCATCCGCAAATAGAGTGGCGAAAATCGCGCAACCGGCAGCGCGGTCCGTCCGTCTCCGTGCCAGCGGACGCTTTGCTGGCTCGGGGAGATCACTGAATTGTGCGGCATCGCCGGGTTCACTCACACACGGATCGATCCTGATCCCAGCCGAATCCGCAGCGCTGTCGATGCTCTGATTCATCGCGGCCCCAACCAGCAAGGCGTCTTCGAATCGCCCACGATCTCGCTCGGCGCGGCCCGGCTCAAGATCATCGACCTGGATGCCGGCGATCAGCCCATGGCATCGAAAAACGGGGACACGGTGATCGCCTTCAACGGGGAGATCTACAATCACCAAGAGATCCGCCGCGATCTTGAGCAGCGCGGCCATCGTTTCCGTTCACAAACCGACACGGAAACGCTGCTTGCGGCATTTCTCGAATGGGACACTGACTGTTTTAGACGGCTGCGCGGGATGTTCGCCGTCGCCCTATGGACCGAATCGAGGACGCGGCTGGTTCTGGCGCGGGACCGTATGGGCATCAAGCCCCTCTACATCGCGCGTTGTGGAAGTGAGCTGTATTTTGGCTCCGAGCTGAAGTCGATTTTCGTCCATCCGGAGATCAGCCGGGAATTGAGTCTGGATGGTCTCGATTGTTACTTGTCGCTCAACTACGTGCCTGGCCCGTGGACGCTGGTCGAAGGCATTGAGAAGCTTGAGCCGGGACACTGGCTCGAATGGCGCGCGGGAAAGGTGTGCATCGAACCATACTGGACTCTCCCACGCGGACCAGAACGCCGCCGGACATTGGCCGAGGCGCGGCAGGAGCTTGATTCCCTGCTCAAACAATCTGTGCGCGAGCATCTGGTATCCGATGTACCACTGGGTTTGTGGCTGAGTGGAGGCATCGATTCCGCTACGCTGCTGCATTACGCGGCTGAAACTTCCAGCTCGCGCCTGAAGACTTTCTCGATTTCCTTTCACGGGTATAGCTTCGACGAAACATCGCAAATTAGCCAGATTGCATCGCGCTACGGCACCGAGCACACCGGGATCGATCTGAGCGGCGATTGCGATCTACCCGGAGCCATTGAGCAGTTCGCGTATCACTCCGACGAGCCGAACGCGGACGCGGGCGCACTACCCGTATGGTTTCTTTCCAAGCTCACGAAAAACAGCGCGACCGTTGCTCTCAGCGGGGACGGAGGCGACGAATTGTTCGCCGGCTATGTAACTTATCGGGCGAACATCCTGGCCCGCGCTGCCCGCCGCTTGCCCTCGAAGACCCTGGAATGGGCGGCCAGCGCCGCCCGGCGATGGCCCGTTTCGGATGAAAAAATAGGCTTCGACTATAAGCTGAGGCGCTTTCTCGAAGGGTGCGGAATGCGGCCGGAGCGAGCTCACGTTTATTGGAACGGAACTTTTTCCGACCGCGAAAAACGATCCCTGGTGCGGCCGGAGTTACCCCGCGCGCTCGATTCCGTCCTTTCCGGCCTGGCGGCCGCAGGCGACAACCTGAGCTCCTACCTCTGGTTCGACCAAAAGTACTATCTGCCCGACGACATCCTCACAAAAGTCGATCGCGTCAGCATGGCGCATGCCGTAGAGGTTCGGCCTCCTTTCCTCGATCATCGGATTGTGGAGTTCGCGGCGACGCTTCCGGACGATCTACGCATGCGAGGCAGACGACAAAAGGTGATTCTGCGCGATCTGATGCAGGGGAAGTTGCCGCCCGCGATGCTTGCGAAAAAGAAAATCGGCTTCGATATTCCCTCCCATAAATGGTTCCGCGGCCCGCTGCGGCCACTGCTGCGCGATGCAGTGGACGATGCCTCGACACGATATGGCGACTTCTTCCGCATCCCCCAAATCGAAGCTTGCGCGCAGGCTCATATGGATCGGCGCGCCAACCTGGGCTATCATCTGTGGGGGTTGATGGTTCTTTTCCTGTGGATGAAGAAATGGCAAATTCAAGCGACGCCGGTGGCAGAACGCGGCCAGCGGGCGGTGGCCCAGGTCTCTACGTCTCGTTAGTTGTCCTCTTGTTTGCGGGAGCCGTCTATCTCGGCTGCATGGTTTCCCCTCCATCGCTCATGGATGATGTGGATGCCGTGCAGGCGCAGATCGCGCGCAACATGCTGACCTCGGGCGATTGGGTGACGGCGCGCCTGGATGGCGTCGCGTATCTGGAAAAAGCTCCGCTCATCTACTGGCTGATGGCGATCTGCTACCGGATTTTCGGCATTCACGACTGGGCCGCGCGCATTCCCGTGGTCCTCGCCGCGATGGCTCTCTCCTGGCTGACCGCTGCTTTCGGCGTTTGGGCCTTCGGCCGGCGCGCCGGTCTGTTTGCCGGGCTGTCGATAGCGACCTGCGTCGGCCTGTTCCTGTTCACCCGCATTCAGATTCCGGACGTCATGCTGGCCGCGGACATGACTCTTTCGATGTGGGCTTTTCTCCGTGCAATAGATGATCAAGAGAGCCACCCGCGCTGGTGGGCCTTCTTGCTGGCCGCGAGTCTGGGCGTAAGTCTTTTGCTGAAAAGTCTGATTGGTATCGTCTTCCCCGTTGCCGCCGGCGTCATTTATCTCGCCTTTACGCGCCAGTTATTTCAGCGGAGCGTGTGGAAGCGGATTCATCCGGCAAGCGGGCTGGCGATCGTGTTGCTGATCGCCGCGCCGTGGCACATTCTGGCCACACTGCGAAATCCTCCGTATTTCGATCTGAGCTTTCGAAGCGTGCCGGGCGAGTATCACGGCTTTCTGTGGTTCTACTTCATGAACGAACAGGTGCTGCGCTTCTTGAATCTGCGTTACCCGCGCGATTACGACACCGTACCGCGCCTGTGGTTCTGGCTGCTGCATCTGGTGTGGCTGTTTCCCTGGAGTGTATATTTTCCGGCAGCCGCAAAGCTTTCGTATCGCCCGATTGACCGCGCCGGCAAAACCCGTTTGCTAGCGCTCTGCTGGATCGGCTTCGTGCTGGTCTTTTTCACGTTTTCAACCACCCAGGAATATTATTCGATGCCGTGTTATCCGGCGCTGGCACTGCTGGCAGGCTCGGCGATGGCGGCTGGAGGCGTTTGGGTGGTGCGTGGAACCCGCGTGCTCTCCGGCCTTCTGTTCTGCGCGGGGACCTCAACGGCGATCCTGTGGTTCCTGGTGCGGAACAACGCCACACCCGGCGACATCTCATCGGCTCTGAGCCAACATCCTGGCGCATACACACTCTCTCTGGGCCACATGGGGGATCTAACGCTGGCGTCCTTCGCCTATCTTCGTCCGCCTTTGCTGCTGGCCACAATCGCATTTTTCGTTGGAGCCATCGGCACTGTGAGAGCCGGGCATCGAGCTTTTCTCGCGGCGGCCGTCTCCCTGGTTTTGTTTTTTCAAGCGGCGCGAATGGCGCTGGTAGTGTTCGATCCGTACATGTCCTCGCGGCCTCTGGCTGACGCGCTGCTGCGCGCGCCGGAAGGGAAGCTCATGGTGGATCATCACTACTACACTTTCTCTTCCATCTTTTTTTACACTAATCGAGAGGCTTTGCTGCTGAACGGTCGCTTCAATAACCTGGTGTATGGTTCCTATGCTCCCGGAGCTCCCGATGTGTTCATCGATGATTCGCAATGGACGAAACTGTGGCTTTCCCAGGAGCGATACTATCTGGTGATGACCCAGTCCGCGATGCCGCGCCTCGAACAACTGGTGGGTAGAGGGCAACTCAACGTGATCCTCTCGAGCGGCGGCAAGGTGCTCCTCTGCAATCGGCCGACGTCCGGGAGAAGCCCGGGGTCGTGACGGCCGCATACGTCTTCTTGGGGATTGCGGCTATCCCTTTTATCTATTACGGGATCGCGCTGTTCAGCGCCTGGCGGTATTTTCGACAGCCGAGGGCCGCGGCGGATGTATCCTTCACGCCGCCCGTCAGCATCCTGAAGCCGATTCGCGGGCTCGATCCCGCGGCCTATGAGAACCTGGCGAGCTTTTGCCGCCAGGATTATCCCGCTTACGAATTCATTCTGTGCGTCGATCACGATGATCAGGCTGTGCGGACGGTTGTCGAGAAATTGCAGCGCGATTTTCCCGAGCGCGAGATTCGTATTCTGTTGGGCTCGGGACGCGTCGCCTCAAATGACAAGGTCGCCAAGCTCGCACGCCTGGTGGCGGAAGCGCGCCACGAAGTCGTGGCGATCAGCGATAGCGACGTGCGTGTGGAGCCGGACTATCTGCGCATGGTGACGGCGCCTCTTCGCGAGCCAGGAGTGGGCGTGGTGACTTGCTTTTACGTTCCTCTCGATAGCAGCACGTTTGCCAATCACCTGCAGACCGCCGGCATGATGTCGGATTTTTACGCCGGGGTCCTAGTCGACTGGCAATTGGAGGGGCTCAAGTTCACCCTGGGACCTTCCATCACCACCACCCGCGCCAGGCTGGACGGATTCGGAGGCTACGCGGCTCTGGAAAATCGTCCGGCGGACGATCTTCTGGTGGGGCGTCTGATTGCCGATCAAGGCTACGAAGTGAGACTGCTTCCCTACGCCGTGTCAACCGTCTCCGATTATCAGTCGATGAGCGAGCTGCTGCATAAGCGCCTGCGCTGGATCGTGGTGATGCGCCACATGCGCCCCTGGGGACACTTCGGACTTCTGCTGACGCAGGGTCTGCCTTGGTCCCTTGTCGCGATCGCAGTTCACCCATCCGCGGCGGTGATTTTTGGCTATCTCGGCGCTTACTTGGCGTTGCGCGTGGCGATGACATGGACCATCGGGGTGCACGGCTTGCGCCAGCCGCGCTTATGGAAGCCGATGATCCTGATTCCTCTGTGGGACGCCGTGGCTTTCCTCATCTGGGTCGCCAGCTTCGCCCGCAATAGCATACGATGGCGCGGCGCCGACTACTACATCCGCCAGGGACAGCTTGTCCCGGTGGTATCCGATCGCGCCGGCAAGTGACGCTCGCTTTAATCTCCCAGCAGCGCCACGCCCGCCAGAACTATCAAAGCTCCGGCTGCGCGCTGCACGCCGATCCGCTCCCGCAACACCAGCTTGGCCAACACGGTCTCCAGAATATAGCTCGCCGCCGAGGCCGGGACCGCAAAGCTCAAGGGCTCCGTTTGCACCAGTGCCATAAACGAAAAGAAGGAAAACGCCATGCACACGATTGCGAGAATCAAGAAACGCCGTTGTGCAATCATTTTGAGCAATCGGATTAAGCCGCGAGCGCCCACGGACTGCTCGCCCGCGCGTTTCATCTCGAAGCTTTGCAGCAGATCACTGAGTACGGTCGCCGTCACCATCACGCCCACCAAAGGCCACTTCATTTGGATGTTTCCCCGTCCGTCGTCTTTTGCCGGGTGAAACTCACGAGAGCGGCGCCTGCGAAGATCAGGAGGATACCCAGCCAGCGCTGACGGGTGACAACCTCGTGCAGAACCGCCTTGCCTAACAGCGCCGCCAGCACGTATCCCACCGCCGTAACCGGAAGCACGAAGCTCAAATCCGCCACGCTCAGCAGAACCATTCTGGCCAACAGGGCGACGATAAGCAGGACGATCCCCAGCGCAACAAACGGATCGAGCATCGCGCCCAGATAGAAGAGCGGATTCGCTAACGCATTCCGCGCAAGATGTGTCATGCCCCAGGCAAGTGACAGATTGCCGGCGGCCTTCAGCCCGATGAACAGCAGAAGGACTGAATAAGTTCGCAGTAAGCGGGGACGCAAGGATCTCAATCGCCTTGGATCTGCTGCAGCAGTTTTCGCGCTTCTTCGGAATGGCGGCGGGTTTCGACACAAGTCTCCGCGCGCGCGAAAACTACTCGCGGCTCATTAAGCCGAAGCTTACCGCCCTCCAGAAATAGAGCGTCGCTTTCCTCGATGCGCCCGTGCTTGGAAAGGTAGCGCGCGAGGTCCAAAACGCGGCCCACGTCGCCCGGTGCCAGGCTCACAGCCGAGCGCAAGTGCTGCTCGGCTTCAGCATATTGTTTCTTCCTTTCGGCGAGCTGCGCCATTTCGCAGTGATACTCCGCCGGACGCTCATGTTCCAGAGCAACGGCGGTTTCAAAATACTGACGCGCTTTCGACGCATGGAATCCCGCGGTCAGCCACCCGCCGGTCTCGGCGCGCTTGCCATAGGCGCGGCCGAGCCATAGCTGATAGTCCGAGTTTGCGGGAGCCAGTGCGATCACTCTTTCAAAAATCTCGATGGCTTGCTTGCAATCGCCCAGCATGAAGTAATCTTTGCCGGTGAGGGCGAAAGCGGCGGCATCCGGCGTCGGGTCCCCCGCCAGGATTTGAAGCGACGCCGCACACTGAGTCCGGTGGTACAACGCATCGGCGCGTCTGACAACCTCCGGCGAAGCTGAAAGAGAGTAAGCAACGAGCAGGAAACCCAGCGGGCGCATACTGAGGAACACAATTAACCTTTACTCAAATATATCTTACGGACCTTTCGCCTTGGATGTTTGAGCTTCGGGCCAAACCGCTCCCTGTACAGGAAGCCGAGACCCGACAAAGCTAGGCCCGTGGGCGTGAGCGAAATCGGGGCCGGAAGCGGAGCGTGTAGTCCCCAGATAAACCCACCACGCGGGTGGCTCGCCGCCTCGCCGCGGAAACGGATACCCGGCTCGTTCCAAAAGAACTCGGCGAGGTACGCCTCTTGCTCATACCCTTTGATCGTACTCTTCCCGCGAGCGTTACCCGGCTTTTGTCCTTTTGCCGCGTGATTTCGATCGCCAATTCCCGCAGCGCGCTCTTCGCCGCCGGCCCACCTTATACGGGATGGCTGGCTGCCTGCGTTCGCGCGGGGAGCAGCGGTTCGCTTTGGTGGGTGGCACGCCGAACAGCTCTTCGTGAGGACATGCTAGACCTCGACATTCCCGTGAAATCTCATCTCGGTCGTATCGAATGATTGTGAACACTTCAAGTTAGCGACCTGCGCATCAAACTGAATCAATTGGTCTGTCCACGTGATCTTGTTCGCCTTAGGGAATAAGTACAAGATGACTGGGCCGTCTTCACGAAGTAGAATCTCCACGCTCGAAGGCTTCAGATCCTTCTTCGCGTACCTTTTCAACGTGGCGTGTTTCTTCAGTTCACTTGCTTGTGCTGTCAAATCATTCGCAATCATGGAACGCGGAATGCCGTATATTGCAAGCGCATAGTGATCTGCGTCCACGGTAGGCACGCCGGTCTCGCGGTTTTTGAGTTCGGCTTCCCGCACCGGACGTGCGCTCTCCCATCTGAGTGTAAGAGTCGGAACCTTGGCGGGACTCGAAGCGCTATCTTTCGGACGATTACCTTGACCATCGCCAGCAGGCGAGTCGCTGCCGCTGCGTCCCGGACCATCCTTGCCTCCACGACGGTGGCCGCCCGTCCGACCCTGATTCGGTTCAGGGGTCTTTACCTCCACCGTAGGCGTGATCGTCTTCACCCACGGCGAACCGGTGATCACCTCTTTGGCATCATCCTCAGTCCATTCGGAATACTGCTTGTTTTTCCAGGCTTGGTCCGCAGCGATCAAGACCACGCTCGATAGAGCAACTAACACCAGCCGGGAGATGTGAAGCACGATGCGCAGACCTTCTGTTCCTCAGACGTCGCTATCCTGATTCTGGTTGCAGTCCTGGGTACTCTCCGAGACGTTCTGTCGCTCGGTGCGAAACCGTCCGAGGTCGGGCACCTGGCTGGATGGTCGGGGTAAACTTAACTTGAAAATAGCAGCGCGGTGCAGGTGGAGAGCGGGTTCGACAGCAGCCGCCATCGGCTTGCAGTTGATTGCGGTGTAACAGCATCCGCGCCTGCGAATCGAGCACCTCGTCAAGATCGCGCTCGCAGAGGATCACACGACACGGCAGATCCGGCGGCAACAATCCACGCGGCTATCTCGAATTTGATCCAGTGAAGTCCGCGCCACCCGCGGCCAGCATTTGCATCACCATCGAGGTACCCGAGCGCGGCAAGCCGGTTACCACCATCACGGATTCCGATAGTGGCGGCATGCCGGCGGTCGCAGCGGCAACCGGTGCATCAGGCGGCAAAATGACAGGGGGGCCCTCGACTTTTTCAATTGCCTGCGAGAGCCCTGGATGCGGGGTCCTACGTTCTCTCATGCTGCGTGCCTGGCGCCGATGCTCGCGTGCAGATTCGACGTCGCCGAGGTGCTTCTCGAGCAAGCTGGCGAGCCGGACATGCGCTTCCGGAAAATTTGGGTTGAAGGTAATGGCGGCGCGGAACGCTTCGGCCGCACGCTTGTATTCCCGGATTCCCGCTAACGCGCGGCCCAGCAGGAAATGAGCTACGGGATCGTGATAGATCCTCTGCAGCGCATCCAGAGCCGAACGTGCGGCCGTGCGGAAATCCCGCCGCCGCAGAGCCATCCGGCACAAGCCTATATGGGCCTGAGAGTTGTCGGGGTCGAGCGCCAACACCTTTTCGTAGACCTTCCGCGCATCGGGCTCGCGGCCCATACTGCGGAATGCATGCCACCTCCGGGGCTTTCACGAAGGCTTGGGAAAGCACCTTGCCGTCCATATCTTCGCCCACCGGCAGTCCGTAGAGCGTCAGGATGGTGGGCGCCACATCAAGCACCGAGGCGCCGTGCAGCACTTCGCCTTTCTTTGTCCTCGGTCCGCTGATGGCCAAGACGCCGAAGTCGCGATGCTCGGTGGCCCGCCCCTTGGGGATGTCCGGAATGGATGTCGGACGCAGGTTGTGAGCCTTGCGAGGTCAAGGTCACGGCGATGGCTTCCGCATCAATATAGTAGTGAGTCCCCGAGCAGCGTTCCTGCGGCGGACCATACCGTTAGCGCCTCCAAAGACGGCAATAGACTTCCGGCGCTTCGGCTACGTGAACTGGTAAACGGCGGTTCGGCTCTGCCGCGAAGCGGCCAAATCGTGGGGCGGTTTACGTTTTGAATTCGCGGTGCCGGCGGTCAACTCCGCCGGCGCTTTCCATGTAGTCTAAGTGAATGGCCCGCCGTCCCTCAGTAGTGCGGCGGGAGCCTGTCGAGGCCAAGCCGGTCCAGGGTCCGCACGTGGGCGCCCCGCCTTCGGCGGCTTCGGACGGCTCCCGGGCGCGCGCCTTCAGCTATGAATCACTCCAGTTCTTGAGCGAACGACGGCGTGGGTCAAGCGGCGGGCCTCCTCCAGAAGCCGCGGCTCCTACTTTTTTGGAAGGAACAGCTTGACGCCAGATTTCTCTGGGAGTATACTGCCCCAGATTTGGTTTTCGGGTTGGGGATCTCAGACCAAAGCGAACTGTTACTGGACTAATGGGGAGGTAGCATGCGCTCATTTCTGCGTTTCGCAGGTGTATTACTTTTTGCCCTTTCGACATTTGCACAGAGCGATCGCGGCACAATTACTGGCACGGTTTCGGATCCGGCGGGCGCCGTCGTTGCTGGCGCGGCGATTGAGGCTAAGAATGTCGCCACCGGCGCTGTTTATCAAGGCGCCAGTTCCGCGACTGGCAATTACACCATCGCCCAATTACCAGCCGGAGCTTACCAGCTATCAATCACGGTCGCGGGGTTCAAGAAATTTATCCGCACCGGTCTGGTGGTCGAGGTGGCGGGAACGCTGCGCATCGATGCGGTGCTAGAAGTCGGCACCGCTTCCGAAAGCGTGACGGTTACTGAGGTTGTGGGCCAGCTCAAGACCGAAGGCGGGGAGGTGAGCCAGAACGTCTCCACAGATACCTTGAACAACCTTCCCATCCTCACGTTGGTCGGGGCGGCGGCGGGCATCGGATCGGCAAACGCCCTGGGCAATATCCGGAATCCCCTGGCCGCCGTCCAACTGCTGCCCGGCGCGCGCATCACCACGGATACCATCATGCGCATCAACGGCATGCCGTCCAACTCGCAATCCATCAACATCGAAGGCCAGGACGCCACCAATGGATTCTTTAAACAGCAGAACCAGATCAATCAGGCGGGCGTGGAAGCGATCCAGGAAGTGGCCATTCAAACCAGTAATTTCGCCGCCGAGTATGGTCAGGCGGGCGGTGGGTACTTCAACTACACCATGAAATCCGGAACCAACCAGCTCCACGGGAGCGGGTTCGACTATTTCGTGAACGAAGCCCTGGATGCCGGCCTGCCCTTCACGGATAAGGGCTTCAAGAACGCCGCCCAGGATGGGCAGCATGTCCGGAATCCTCTCCGGCAGAACGATTATGGCTTCACGCTAGGCGGGCCGATCAAGATTCCCAAGATCTATGACGGTCACGACAAAACATTCTTTTTCTTTAGCTTTGAGCAATTTCGTCAGAGCGCCATCACCAACACTACGGTCGGCATCGTTCCGACCGCGGCCCAACGCAGTGGGGACTTCAGCGCAGCACTGACTGGTACATGCAACGGCCCCGATACGGCCGGACAGAGTGTTTGTTTCAATCAGATCTTCGACCCGACCACTAATCACGTCGTGAATGGCTCGGTCGTGCGGAGCCCGTTTCCGGGCAACAAGATTCCGCTCACCAGCATCGATCCTACGGCTCAGATCATTCAGAACATGATTCCCGCGGCAAACGCGCCCGGCCTGTTCAACTACGCTGCACCGGCCTACTCGAATTACCGCCACACCACGATTCCTTCCATCAAGATGGACCACAACCTGAGCGCCAAGATAAAGTTGTCTGGATACTATTCGGCCAACAAGACCTTCTCGCCTCAGACCAACGGCTTCACGCAACCGTATACCGCCCTGCAGCCTCAGAACGCCTTGGCGCAGACCATACGCCTCAACCTGGATACGACGCTCACTCCGACTCTGCTGTTGCATATCGGCGCGGGTTATCTGCACACGTCCAATCCTCAGACGGCCCCCGCGTTTGACCAGAAGACACTGTTTCCCCAGGGCGTTCCCTTCACTGCGAGCAACTTCTTCCCTTATATGGCGGGCATGTACAGCACGCTGGGAGGCGGGTGGAACGGTGGCACCGGATTCCCGGGCGGCAATACAGGCGTCGCCTTTACGCTCACGCCAATAGCAAACGATTATAAGCCAACGTTCAACACTAACTTGACCTGGGTCAAGGGGAACCATACCTTCAAGCTGGGGGCAACAGCGCTGTTTGAGGGCATACAAAGCGTGAACGACAGCCGCGCCGATGGACAATTCGCATTCTCCGCCCAACAGACTGCGGATCCCTGGCAAAACGGGCAGCCTTTTGCGAATACCGCCGGTAGCGGATTCGGGTATGCCAGCTTCTTTCTCGGCGCGACCAGCAGCGTGTCGACCGCTGCGCCCGCGGACGTGCGGCTGGGTACCCATTCCTATGGAATCTACTTCCAGGACAGTTGGAAAATCACGCGCAAACTGACCTTCGACTACGGTCTCCGCTGGGATTACGCCACCCTGTGGAAGGAGCAATATGGCCGCATGCAAAACGCGGCCTTCGACCTGCCCAACTCGTTAATCGGTGGACGGATGGGCTCCGTGAGATACGAGGCTACATGCAATTGCCAATTTGCCAACGCCTACCCTTATGCCTTCGGACCGCACCTTGGAGTCGCCTACCAGATAGACTCTAAGACGGTGTTCCGCGGGGGCGGCGCCATCTCCTATGCTTCGGTCTCGGATCAAGCCGGGCTCAACAGTAGCGCTGGGGACTTTTACAGTATTCCCTCCGCGGCCTATGGTGCCAACGCGGGGAGTCTGTTCTACGGGGACCCCCTTGGGCCCGGTAACCACTTGGGAAATCCGGTGGTCCACTGGCCGAATTTCAGTCCTCAATTCCCGGTTCCCGCGGCGCCGGGCGTGATCCCTCCGTCCTCGCCGTTCGTCTCGATCGCTCCCAACACCGGCCGGCTGCCGCGCACGTTCCAGTGGAGCCTTGGCTTCCAGCGGGAGATTACGCGCAACCTGGTGGTGGATGCGTCTTACGTCGGCAATCGCGGCGCCTGGTGGGTATCGCCGCTGCTGGCCGGCTTGAATTACAACGCACTTACGCCACAGCAGTTGCTATCGCAGTACGGACTCGACGTGACCAACAAGGCGGACACGACTCTTCTCAACACGCAAATCAATTCGCCCAGCGTCATCGCTCGCTTCCCGCAGTTTGCTAATCCCAATGCGGTCTACCCGGGATTCCCGAATACGCAAACCCTGCTTCAGGCGCTCCGGCCGTATCCGCAATGGAACGGCATTCCGCCTTTCCTGGGGCCTCCAGATGGAAATACCTGGTACGACTCGCTCCAGATCAAGGGGACCCAGCGCTTGCAGCATGGCCTGAGCATGCAGGTGGCCTATACCTGGCAGAAGGAACTGACCAACGGCACGAACTCCAACACATCCTATGTGACGCCCTCGCCGCCGCTTATCAACGACGTCTTCAACAAAAGTCTGGATAAGCAAATCTCCGGTTTCAGCGTTCCACAGTTGCTGATTATTTCGTTCAACTACCAAACGCCTAAGCTGCAAAGCGATTCAGGCCTGATGAAGGTAGCATCCTGGCTTGCACGCGAATGGACCTACAGCGGGGTTCTCCGTTATTCGAGCGGCCAGCTGCTGCAAAGTCCGCCCTCGGCCAACAACCTCCTCTCGAATCTGGCCCGAGGACCGGCAAACAATCCCGCCCTCTGGGGCGGCGGCTACACGTTTTTGAACCGCGTGCCCGGCCAGCCTCTGTTCGTGAACGGAGTCGATCCGAACTGCCATTGTATCGATCCAACCACACAACTGGTGCTGAATCCGAATGCGTGGGTGGAACCGGCCTATGGTACGTTCGGGGCTTCCGCGCCCTATTTTAACGACTTCCGCTGGCAGCGGCAGCCCTCCGAAAGTATGGCCTTCGGGCGGATATTCCACTTCAAGGAAAGAGCCTCGTTCGAGGTTCGGGCGGAATTCCAGAACATCTTCAACCGTTTGTTCTATGCAACGCCGAGCGACGGTGCAGGTTTTGCCGCACCGTTTGTTTCAATCAACACGCCCACCGGCCACGGCAACAGCTACGGCAGCACTACGGGACTTTTGTCCTCTGGCTTTGGCTATGTGAACTGGTTAAACGGCGGTTCCGCTCTACCGCGAAGCGGCCAGATCGTAGCGCGATTTTCGTTCTAAGTTCGTGGCGTCGGCGGGCCATCCCGCCGGCGCTTTCCGTGTAGTCTAAGTGAATGGCCCGACGCCCCTCAGTATTGCGGCGGGAGCCGGTCGAAGCCAAATCGGTCCCCGGCTCGCAAGCGGGCTTACCGACTCCGATGGCTTCGGATGGCTCCGGCCCTTTGGTTCCCCGCCATCTCATTCCCTGGCTGCTGCTGTTTGCGGGCAGCGGCTGCGCGGCGCTCATTTACGAGATCGTCTGGTTCCAGTTACTTCAGTTTGTAATCGGCTCGTCCGCCGTGTCCTTGGGTCTGCTGTTGGCAGCATACATGGGCGGCTTATGCCTGGGTAGCGCCGCTCTGCCGAGGCTGATTCCCGCACACAGGGGTGGCGTGCGGGCCTCGATGCGCGTGTACGCGCTGCTGGAATTGGGAATCGGCGTGTTCGGAATCGTCGCCCTGTTTGGGGTTCCGCTGATCGCACGCATCTATCTTGCGGGTCCGACCAGCGGAATGACGGGAGTGATTTTGCGAGGAGTAGTCGCGGCCGCATGCCTGCTGCCGCCGACCGTTCTGATGGGCGCTTCGCTTCCCGCCATCGCCCGGTGCGTCGAAACCACGCCCACGGGAATTTCGCGGTTGGGTCTGCTGTATAGCGCGAATATCGCGGGAGCCGTAATTGGCTGCCTGGCGGCGGGCTTCTACCTGCTCCGCGTCTACGATATGGCTGTTGCGACCTATGTAGCGGCCGCGATCAACGTAGCCGTAGCTCTGCTGGCCTGGGCATTGTCGTCACGCGCGGAGTACCAGCCTGCCGTCGAGGCGGAAACCGTCCAGCCGCTGCAGCGAGCGCCGGGTGCGCAGCTCGTATATGTGGCGATCGCACTCTCGGGACTGGCCGCACTGGGCGCCGAAGTGGTGTGGACGCGGCTGCTCTCGTTGTTGCTGGGTGCGACCGTCTACACTTTTTCGATCATTCTCGCCGTGTTCCTGTTCGGTCTGTGGGCCGGCAGCGGAGCCGGATCGTTTCTGGCCCGCAGGCTCGAAAGAGTGTCCGGGCAGCCGCAATTGGCGTTGGCCGCCTGCCAGATCCTGCTGGCCGCGGCCATCGCCTGGACTGCCTTCACGCTGACCTACATACTGCCCTATTGGCCAGTCGATCCATGGCTCTCGCTGAGCCCGTGGTTTACTTTCGACCTCGATATAACGCGTTGCCTGCGGGCCATTTTCCCCGCGACGCTGCTATGGGGCGCCAGCTTCCCGTTGGCTCTGGCCGCCGCAGCTGCGGAGGAAGAGGATCCTGCCCGGCTCGCCGGAGAGGTTTATGCAGCCAATACCGCGGGTTCCATCGTCGGCGCGCTGGCGTTCAGCCTTCTCCTGATTCCTGCCATCGGAACGGGGGGCTCACAGCGGCTGTTGGTCTGGCTGGCGACGGCCGCCGCCCTGGTAGCGCTCGGCGCAGCCGCTCTGACGGTGAGGAAAAGTTTCCGCGCCTTCGTTGCCATTGCCGGCCTGGCCGGCGTCGCGCTGGCATGGGGGTTGTCCACGACCGTCGCCAATGTTCCCTGGCAGGTGATCGCGTACGGACATCGCGTCGCGCCCATTCTGCGGGGCTTAGCCGTGGCGTTGGATGCCCAGGCGCAGACCCTGTTCGTGGGTGAGGGAATGAATTCCTCGGTTGTGATCACCAAGCGCGGAGACCAACGATTTTTCTACGTAAGCGGTAAGTCCGAGGCTTCTTCCGTTCCGGTCGATATGCGCCTCCAGCGCATGATGGGGCACCTTCCGGCGCTGGTTCATCCCGCGCCACACTCGGTTCTGGTGGTCGGATTCGGCGCCGGAGTTACGGCCGGGTCCTTCGTTCCTTATCCGGAGGTGCGGCGCATCGTCGTGTGCGAATTGGAACGCATGATTCCGCCCGCCTCCGATGAATTCTTCGGCCAGCAGAATTACCACGTGCTGCAGGACCCGCGCACGCAGGTCATTTATGACGATGCCCGGCATTACGTGCTTACTGCTCCGGAGAAGTTCGACATCATCACCACCGACCCCATCCACCCTTGGGTAAAAGGGACCTCCACGCTGTACTCGAAGGAGTATTATGAGTTGGTGAAAAGCCGGCTCAATCCGGGGGGCGTGGTGGCGCAATGGATGCCGCTTTACGACAGCGATGAAGAGACCGTCAAGACCGAGCTGGCAACTTTCTTCAGCGTCTTTCCCAACGGAACCGTTTGGAGTAACTTCTCTAACGGCGACGGCTACGACATGGTTCTGCTGGGCCGATTGGATGAGTCTCCTATCAACATCGACGCGCTCGAGCGCCGGCTGAGTCAGCCTTCATACGACCGTGTAGCGGCTTCTCTCGCCGAAACCGGCTTCCATTCCGGGATGGATTTGCTGGCGACCTATGCAGGCAGAGCCTCGGATTTGGAGCCGATGCTGGCCGGCGTGCGGATCAACGAGGATCTCAATCTGCACTTGCAGTACCTGGCGGGACTTGGGCTGAACACGCTGGTGTCGCCGCAGATCTATCACGATATTCTGGCCTACCGCAAGTTTCCCGATGGTTTGCTGACCGGAAGCGATGAGCGGATGAATGCCCTGCGCGCGGTGTTAGGCAAATCGGCTCGCACGTTTTGACCGGCGCGGCCGGAAACAAGCGGGGTAATCTGAAGAAGCCGGATGAAAGCATGTAATCGAGGCCGATGGCTGTTGGCAGCGGCGTTTCTTATGCCGTTGAAGGCGGAAATCGTGTGCGCTCTGGGGCCGGACGCCGCCTCCTATAAGGCCGGGGCGGATCAACGCCCCACCAGCGACGCGTTGCAATTGGCCAGCAGGGTCAATGCAGCCCTGAAAACGATTTGTGGCGCCCAGTGTCCTACCATGGCCTTGTTTCGGAACACCACCGCGCCCAATGCCATGTTGATGGCCGATGCTGGGCAGGCGAAACTAGTGTACTCGCCGCAGTTCTTCGCGTCCGCCTACGGCAGTTTTGGCGATAGCGGAATTGTTGCGGTGATCGCTCATGAGGTCGGTCATGCCCTGGACGCAACCATGGGAGCCGCCTTTATAAAGAAGAGCTGGACACCGGAGTTGCGCGCCGATGCGTGGACGGGGTGCATCCTGGCAAAGCTCGATCCGGATCTGGCGAGCCTCCAGTCAAGCCTCTCCGCACTCTCGAAGTATCCGTCGCCTGCTCATCCTGGCTGGAGCCAGCGCCTTCCGGCTCTTCGCGCCGGGTACACGCAATGTGGGGGAGCTGGCTCCAGATTCGACGCACGGAAATAGAAGTCCTGCGCGAAAAATCACGCAGTCCCAACTCCTCGCGCACCGTGAGAACTCCAAAGGGGCTTGGATAGCTCCGGATGGGCCAGATTGTCGCCAGACTCTCGTTCCATTCATGAATAAAGGGAGAAATTTCCATAACCGATATGGGTTTACGGAAAGTACTCCATGACCAAGATCCCGCTTGACAGAGGGTTCCTATCAGAGTAAACTGGTGCGGTTTTAGCGTTGGGGGTTTGTAGGTCTCAAGTCAACTGTCAGTTGGGGAGGTTTCATGCGCTCGTTTCTGCTTTCAGCAGCGTTGTGCGTTTTTGCTCTTTCGATCTTTGGCCAAAGCGATCGAGGTACAATTACCGGGACAATTCTGGATCCCGCCGGCGCGGTGGTCCCAAATGTGCCCATCGAAGCCAAAAACACGGCCACGAGCGTCACCTATCGTGTCGCGTCGTCCGGCACGGGCAATTACACCATTCCCAACCTGCCGGTCGGCACCTACGAGATTTCCGTGTCGGCGACGGGATTCAAGAAAGCAGTTCGAACGGGAGTGGAGGTTTCCGCCAACACTACGTTCGCCGTGGACTTCACGCTGCAAGTGGGCGCAACCACGGAATCGGTTACCATCACCGCGGAAGCTCCGCTCCTAAAAACGGAGAGCGGCGAGGTGAGCCACAACGTCACCACCGATACTCTGAATAATATCCCGATCCTCACGATCGGCAGCAACGCGGCGGGTGTCCGCAATCCTCTGGCTGCGCTGCAGCTGATCCCCGGCGCATCGTTCGCGAGCGACGCGGTGCTTCGCGTCAACGGGCTGCCATCCAGCTCGCAAAGCATCCGCATTGAGGGCCAGGACGCGACCAGCGGTTTCTGGAAAGAGGTCAACTCCGGGAATCAGACCGGCGTCGACGCGATTCAGGAAGTCTCGATTGAGACCTCCAACTTCGCGGCCGAGTTTGGCCAGGCCGGCGGAGGTTACATCAACTACACCATGAAGTCCGGCACCAACCAGTACCACGGCAGCGCTTTCGACTATCTGGTCAACGAAGCGTTGAATGCCGGCACCTTCAATACCAACGCGGGTCTGACGAACTCGGCGAGGGCCGGTCAGCTGGTGCGTAATTCGCTCCGCCGCAACGATTTCGGCGGTACGTTCGGCGGTCCGATCGACATCCCCAAGGTGTACAACGGCCACGACAAGACCTTCTTCTTCTTCAGCTATGAGCAGTTCATCCAGAAGTCGCTGACCACCAATGGCATTAACTCGGTTCCTACAGCGGCCTACCAGCAAGGCAATTTCTCCACGGCTCTGAACCCTCAACTGACAATCGGCGGCGTCGCCCAGATCGATGCGAATGGCAACCCCGTGATCGGTAACCAGGTTTACG
>Ga0265313_10001300_pt1 | contig 23590 bp, 22 predicted proteins | sample 4123metaG_FD_203122 | JGI IMG/M metagenome (GOLD analysis project Ga0265313, IMG submission 203122) | Rhizosphere microbial communities from Carex aquatilis grown in University of Washington, Seatle, WA, United States - 4-1-23 metaG | ecosystem: Host-associated > Plants > Roots > Rhizosphere >...
GCCGTATCTCGGCGGCGGTTACGGCGGCAAGCTCTACATCAAGATGGAGGCGCTGGCACTTGCGCTGTCGATGCTGGCGCGCCGGCCGGTGAAGGTCGCGCTCACGATGGAAGAGCAGTTCTACACCATCACCAAGCACCCCAGCACGTTCCGCATCAAGAGTGGTCTCGACAAGGACGGCCGCATCATCGCGCGCAAGTGCGAGGTGTGGTGGAACGGCGGCGCCTATGCCGACATCGGCCCGCGGGTCACGCAGAAATCAGGATTTACGGCCGCCGGTCCTTACGACATCGAGAATGTCTGGATCGACTCTTATGCGCTTTATACCAATGTGACGCCGGCCGGCGCGCTGCGCGGCTTCGGAATTCCGCAGTTGGTGTGGGCCTACGAGAGCCACACCGACATGATCGCGCGGGCCCTCAAGCGCGATCCGCTCGACTTCCGCAAGCAGAATTTGTTGCGTGAGGGCCGCCCGCAAGCGACCGGCACCATCCTGAAGGACGCCGCCATTGAAAAGGTGCTCGATCGCATTGCCGAGCGGCTCAATTGGAAGGGACCGTTCGATCACGGCACCGGCACCGTGCGGCGCGGCCGCGGGTTTGCTGTTGCGCTCAAGGCCGTAATCTCGCCGACCACCTCGGTCGCCATCGTCAATATCGCCGGCGACGGCAGCGCCACGCTTTATTGCGGCACTGTCGACATGGGGCAGGGCTCCGACACGGCGATGGCGCAGATGGTCGGCGAAGTGCTCAACCTTCCGGCCGAGTCGGTGCGGGTGGTGCCGCGCGACACCGATGTCACGCCCTACGACATGGGCACACTCGGCTCGCGCTCGCTGTTTCATATGGGCCATGCCGTGCGGCTGGCCGCCGAGGATGCCCTCGCCAAGATCGCTGCGCTGCGCCGCGAACTCGGCGAGCCGGAGGGCAGCAACGCCCCGCTCGGCGAGCTGTTCCGCAAGAAATACGGCATGCAGGCCGGCAACATCGTCGGCACCGGCACCTACAAGCCGGATTACATCCCGCCGGATGCACAGGGTCTTACCACCAACGCGACGCCGTTCTGGATGGTGGCCGGCACCGGCGTCGAGATCGAGGTCGATACCGAGACCGGGCATGTGCGCATCACGCGGCTGATCAACGTTGCCGACGTCGGCAAGCCGATCAATCCCAAGATTGTGGAGACCCAGCTCTCCGGCGCGTCTTTGATGCAGCTTGGCTTCAGCATGTTCGAGAAGATGCACATCGACGGCGGCCAGGTCACCAACGCCTCGCTCGCCGACTACAAGATTCCGGGCATTCACGACGTGCCGGCGGTGATGGAAAATGAAACCGTCGACACCACTCAGGAAAACGGGCCGTTCGGCGCCAAGGGCGTCGGCGAGCTCGCGACCTTCGGCCTGTCGCCGGCGATTGCCAATGCCATCGACGATGCCGTCGGCGTACGGCTCACGGAATTGCCGCTGACCGCTGAATCGGTGCTGCGTGCGCTCCGCGTGAAGGCCGGCAATCCTCTCGGGGACGACTGATGAGCGCCGCCACCCGCACCATTAACTTCACGCTCAATGGCCGCCCGGTCAGCGCCGACGTCAAGCCGCACCACAACGTCGTCGAAATCCTGCAGACGCAATTTGCGCTGTTCGGCGCGCGAGAAAGTTGCGGGCAGGGCCTGTGCGGCTGCTGCACCGTGCTGGTCGATGGGCGGGCGGTGTCGGGCTGTCTGCATCTTGCTGTGTTCCTCGACGGCGCGGAGGTCGTGACCGTCGAGCACCTCGCGGAACCGGGCAGACTTGACGTCGTGCAACAAGCCTTCATCGATTGCGGCGCCTTCCAGTGCGGCTACTGCACACCCGGGTTCGTGCTGATGACCAAGGCGCTGCTGCGCCAGCACCCCGATCCCGACGATGAGCAAATTCGCGACTACCTGTCCGGCAACTTGTGCCGCTGCGCCGCCTATCCGGAGATCGTCAACGCGGTCAAAATGGCCGCGCGAAAATCCAAAGCCGGCTGAAGACGGGACGCGACAATGGCCGGCGATATCGTTCTGACCAATCCCCCCACGATGGCCGCCCCCGGCGGCCATTACAGTCACGCGGTGACCGCCAACGGCTTTGTCTTCGTCGCCGGTCAGTTGCCGATCGCGCCGGACGGAACGAAGCTTGCCGAAGCGTCGTTCGAGCAACAGGCGCAGCAGGTTCTGGATAACGTCGGCGCGGCACTGGCGGGCGCCGGCACGACCATCGATCGGCTGGTGCAGGTGCGGGTCTACGTGACGGACATAAAGCAGTGGCCGGCGTTCAACGCCATCTATGCCAAATGGATCGGCGCCGCGCGCCCGGCGCGCGCGGTCGTGCCGGTGCCGGAACTCCATTACGGCTTCAAGATTGAAATCGAGGCTGTCGCGCTGGCGGGTGCCGGATGACGGCGCCGAAAGTCGTCGCGCTCGAAGAGCACTTCACGTCGCCCAAGTTGCGCGCGTTGCGCGGCGAAAAGGACACGCCGCTGCAACGCAAGCTCGACGATCTCGGTGCGCTGCGCATCCGCGAGATGGACGAAGCCGGCATCGATCTTCAGGTTATTTCCGAGAATAATCCGGCGACCCAGAATCTCGATGCGGAAACCGCCGTTACGTTGGCGCGCGCGTCCAACGACGCGCTGCATGAGGCGGTGCGCGCGCATCCCGATCGGTTTGCGGGCTTTGCCACGCTGCCGACGCCGGACCCGAAGGCCGCGGCCGCTGAGCTGGAGCGTTGCGTCGATAAGCTCGGCTTCAAGGGCGCCATGATCATGGGGCTGACGCATGGCCGCTTCATGGACGACAAGCAATTCCGTCCGATCTTCGAACGCGCGGCCGCGCTCGATGTGCCAGTCTATATCCACCCGACGCCGCCGCTCCCGCCGGTGCAGGATGCCTATTTCAAGGAATATCCGGCGCTCGCTGTGGCACCGCTCGGGTTCACGCTGGAGACATTGACGCACACCGCGCGGCTGGTGGTCAGCGGGCTGTTCGATGAATTCCCCTCACTGAAGATTATCGTCGGCCATCTCGGCGAGACCGCGCCTTATCTGCTGTGGCGGACCAGCTACCTTGTGCAGGAGCGCATGCCGATGCCGCGGTCGTTCGCCGATTATTATCGCGAGCATTTCTGGCTGACGACGAGCGGCTGCTTTTCCGATGCGGCGTTGACTTGCGCCATCGCCGAAATGGGCGTCGAGCGAATCCTATTTTCGGTCGATTGGCCGTTTATGCCCAATATCGCCGGGCGCAATTGGCTGAATGCGGCGCCGGTGGGCAACCAGGATCGTGCGCGGATATTTGCAGGGAACGCCCAGAAGCTGCTGAAGCTCTGATAGCATTTTTTTGGACTTTCGGTCTCCGGTAAATGTCCACCACTTTGCGGCGGAGCCCGGCCTAGTCGGCATGCGCTCCGGTTTTCTTGATGATGTCGCCATAGCGATCCATGTCCTCGAGCACGACCTTGCCGACCTGCTCGGGCGTCATGGCCTCGACGATAAAGCCACGCTTTTCGAGGTTCTCTCGCACGCTCGGCGTTTCGATGACGGCATTGATCGCGCCGTTGAGCTTGCGGACGATTGGATCGGGCGTACCGGCCGGGGCGAACATGCCGGTCCAGGTCGTGGCATCGAAGCCGGGCAGTCCGGATTCGGAGACCGTCGGCAGATCCGGGGCCATCGTGAGACGGTGCGGGCCGGTTACGGCCAGCCCCTTGAGCCTGCCCTCCTTGATGTAGCCTGAGACGACACCGTAACCGGCGAACATCATCTTCACTTCGCCGCTCATCACTGCCAGCACCGCCGGCGGCACGCCGCGGTAAGGCACGTGCACCATCTTGATGCCCGCCATGTCGCAGAACAATTCGCCGGCAAGGTGGGTCGAGGTGCCGTTGCCCGAGGACGAATAGGTCAGCTGGCCGGGGTGCTCTTTCGCGAGCTTGATGATGTCCTGGACTGACTTGGCCTCGAACGAGGGGTTCACGATCAGCACGTTGTAGTCGCGATAGTGCATCGCGACCGGAACGAACGACTTGATCGGGTCGTAGCCGACCTTCTTGAACAGAAAGATGTTGGAGGCGAGGGGGTTGCCCTGGACCAGCAAAGTGTATCCGTCCGCGGTCGAATTCGCCGCGATTTCGGTGCCGATATTGCTGCCGGCGCCCGGGCGGTTGTCGCAGACGAAGGTCTTGCCCAATTTCTCGCCGAGACCCTGGGCAACGATACGGGCGACGATGTCGGCTGCGCCGCCGGCGAGAAACGGGATGATCAGGCGGACGTTCTGGCTGGGATAGTCGCTCGCGTCGGCCCACGCCAAGCCGCTGCGCCACAACGGAAAGGTCAAGGCGGAGCCGATCAAAGCCCTGCGTGTCGGACGGATTGTCATCGCGTTTCCCCTTTTTTCGACTGGCGTGATTTTTTGGCATTGTGGCGCGCGTCGGGGGTAGGATCAACGGTTATCAGGTTGTCCGTACAAATTTCTTGACAGGCCGCGTCCCGCCCTCGCATTCTCCCCGGCGCGTCAGCCAGCCTCAGGGACCACCAGCCGCTCAATGTCGCTCGATTTCACGTTCACCCCCGAACAGGAAGAATTCCGCGCCCATGTGCGCGACTTCGCGCTGCGCGAGATCGCTCCGCACGTCAAGAAATGGGATGAGATCGAGCAACTGCCGACCGACAACATCATCCCGAAGATGGGCGCGGCCGGCCTGATCGGGCTTGCCGCGCCGAAGGAGATGGGCGGCCACGGCAAGGATTACATCACGCTCGGCATCTGTATCGAGGAACTCGGCCGCGTCGATACGAGCTGCGCGTTGATTTGCTCGGTCAACAATACGATGTCGACCTTGATTCCGGGGTGGGGCGACGACGTTGTGCGCGCCGTCTTCCGCGGCGAAAATCTGCTGTCGATCGCGACCTCCGAAGAGGACGCGGGATCAGACGTCACGAATATGCAGACCGAAGCTGTGGTCGACGGCTCGGATTTCATTATCAATGGCCGTAAGATCCACGTCAGCCTCATGCCCGGCGCGACCCATATGGGCGTGACAGCCTGGGTCAGGGGCGACGGCAGCAACAAGCCGCACATTGCCTTTATCAAGGTGCCGGCCGATACGCCCGGCATATCGAGCGAGCAGATGGAAGAAATGGGCGCGCGGGGGCACCAGCTCGGCATCGTGCATTTTAAGGGCGTGCGCGTGCCGCAGTCCTACACGCTCGGCTCGAAGACCGAAGGCAAGAAGCTGCTCTATGCCCGCTGGGGCGTGTCACGCTGCCTATCCGCGCTGAATGCCATCGGCGCCGCGCAGCAGGTGCTCGACGACACCATCGAAGTTGTGAAGAAGAAGGTCGTCTATGGTCGCCCCATCGGCATGTACCAGGGCGTGAGCTTCCCGCTGATCGAGCACTACACCCGCATTCAGGCCTGCCGCCTCATGGCCTACAAGGGCCTTTGGATGAGCGTCGTCGGGCAGAATCCCCAAATGCAGGCGACGATGTCGAAATGGTACTCGGTGACGTCGTCAGTTGATGCCATCATGGCGTGCCTGCAGATGTATGGCGCCAACGGCTATCTGAAATCGCATTCGGTCGAGCGGCGCTTGCGCGACGTGATGGCGTTGTTGTTCACCGGTGGCACCATCAACATCATGAAGATCATCGCGATCAAGGAACTTCTGGGCAAGGAATTTGCCGCGATCCGCGGCGATGGCGGCGGCTGACGCCCGTCGCGCAGATACAACACGCTGTCAGACTGGAGCTATCGCCATGACGCTTTCAGAGCAACTCGCAGACTACCTTCTGGCGACCTCCTACGACTCGCTGCCGAGCGACGTCATCGCATCCTCCAAGCGCATGATTGCCGATACGCTGGCCTGCGCCTGGGCGGGGACCGCGGTTGCCGGTATCGACAGCATCCACCAGCTTGCCCTTGAGGAGGGCGGCCGGCCCGATGCCAGCCTGTGGGGCTTCGGCGGAAAATCGTCGGCGCCGGTCGCGGCCTTCCTGAACGGCGTCAGCGCCGCCGCGCTCGATTTCGATTGCCTGCATCTCGGCGGGCTTGCTCATTCGCCGATCGTCATCCTGCCCGCCGTCATGGCGCTCGCCGAGCAGCAGCACGTCAGCGGCAAGGATTTTCTTGCCGCCTTCACGGCCGGCGTCGAGCTGCATTGCCGCCTCGGCATGGCGACGACCGATCATTCCGGCTGGTTCTACACGTCGATGCACGGCGTCATGGCGGCGTCCGGCGCCTGCGCCAAGGTCATCGGCCTCGATCGTAACGGCATCTGCAACGCGTTCGGCGCGGCGCTGGCGCAAACCGGCGGCACGCAGCAGGCCGCCATCGAGCAGACCATGATGAAGCGCACCCAGTCGGCGCTCGCGGCGCGCGCGGGGGTTTTCTCCGCCCAGCTTGCCAAGCATGGCACGACCGCGCCGCGACAGTCCTTTGACGGCAAATGCGGTTTCTACGCTATGTACGAATCGGGCGATCCGTCCGTCGTCACCAGGGACCTCGGCCGGCGGCACGAAGTGCTGCGGATGACCATGAAGAAATTTCCGAGCTGCGGCTGCAACCACGCGCCGCTCGAGGCGGTGCTGCAATTGATGGCGGAGAACAAGCTCACCGCGTCCGATATAGCAGCGGCGGAGGTCAGTATCTCGCCTTACATGGCCCGCCTGGTCGGCGCGACCTATGACCCGTCCAAGAACGCCTTGGTGGCTGCGCAATTCAGCGTGCAGTATTCGGTGGCGAGCGCGATCATGCGCGGCCGCCTCGGCCTTGCCGAGCTCCAGGACGCGGTGGCGCGCGATCCGGCGGTCATCAAGCGCGCGCATGCGGTCAAGGTCATTGTCGATGAAGCGCGCACCGGTCCCGGTCTGGAAGGTGCCGCGACATTGACGACAACCGACGGCCGTACGCTGACCCGGACGATTGTGGACCTTCCCGGCAGCCCAGAATCACCCTTGTCGGAGGCCGATTTCCGGCAGAAGGCGATCGACTGTTTCGCCAGCGGCGTGTCGCCGCTGTCGGCGCCGCAAGCACGGGCGCTCTTGGGTCGCATTGACGAGATTGAAGCGCTCGATGATGTCTCGACGTTCTTCGCGGGCATCGCCGGCGCAAGCGGCCGCGACCGGCAGTCGGCCTGAACAGCACCGCGGACGGTCTCGCTATGGATTACGGTCTCGACGGCAAGGTCGCCTGGATCACCGGGGCAGGCGGCGCGCTGGGCGCGGCGATTGCCCGCACGCTCGCTGGCGAAGGCTGCGTGCTCGTCCTCTCTGGGCGCAAGCGCGCGAACCTGGAAGAGACCGCGCAAGCGGTCGCAAGGGTCTCCAACAAGCCGGCGCATATCGAGGTCGTAGACCTGTCGCGCCGTGATCAGGTCGACGCTGCCGCCGAACGGATCGCCAAGGAATTCGGCCGCATCGACCTGCTGGTGAACTCGGCCGCGTCGTCGACATTCGGCGACATCCTCGAGCTGCAGGATTCCGATTGGGAAACGGTCATGCAGACTAAGTTCTTCGGCTACATGCGCGTGCTTCGCGCCGTGCTGCCGACGATGGCGAAGCAGAAATACGGACGGATCGTCAACATATCCGGGCGCGGCGGCCGCCAGCCAACGCCGGCGCATCTGCCGGGCTGCAGCGCCAACGCCGCAGTTCACGTGCTGACCAAAGGTCTGGCGGACATCTACGGCAAGCACAACATCCGCATCAACGCGGTGGCGCCGGGCCCGATCGAAAGCCCCCGCCTGAGCGAAATCGCCGCGTCTAATCAGTCGGTCAGCAATAAGGGCGGCAGCACGGCGCGCGCCGGCTCGTTCAACGTGACTCCATTGGGCCGCATGGGCACCCCGCAGGAGATCGCCGACGCCGTCGCGTTCCTGCTGTCGGACCGCTCGGGCTACATCACCGGCACCATCCAGGCGGTCGATGGTGGCGGCACGGTCTCGATCTGACCCCTTTAGTCCTTGTCCGGGCGGACGTGGCGTGTCGCCTGCGCCTCGACCTGGTGCCAGATCTTTGCGGCCATCGGTGTCTTGGCTTCTTCGACGATGTGACCGACGAGGCCGATGGCGCGGGCAAAGACCGCAATGCCCTGGCACATTTCCGGCGTGAGCCCGAGTTCGCTCGCCAGTGCGGCGATGGCGCCGGTTGCGTTCACCGGCAGGGACTTGCCGGAGGCCTTTTCGGCTTCCTCCGCGATCAGGATCATCAGCCGCACGTAATCGCCGCTAAATCCGTTTTGCTCGGCGATCTCGAACAGGCGCGGCGTGCGCGGATCGATCGGCTTGTGGATGGGGTGGCCAATGCCGGGAATGACGGCCTTTCTGGCCCGGTAGTCGGTGACAATGTCCTTGGCGATCGCTTCGAGATCGCGCTTGCCTGAAGTTTTCGCCAAGGCGGTTTGCAGCAGCCTTGCCGCACTTTGCGTGCTGCCGACGAAGACGGTTCCAAGCCCGCACAGGCCGGCGGCGACAGCCGCCTGCATCGCTTCCGGCGCGCCGAGATAAGTCATGCGCGTGGCGATCGCGCTCGGCGTGATGCCGTGCTCGACCAGAGTGACGGCGATTGCGTTGAATACGACGGATTCACGTTCGCTCGGCAGCCGCCCGGTGAGTTCCAGGAAGGCGACATCGCCAAGATTGAGCTTGCCGAGAATCTGCGACGGCAGGTCGAGGCCGCGCACGGTGATGCGATCGACCGTGCTCCAGCCCATGTCTGTGCGCATTGCATCTGTCTGGTCGGCCATGGGCGTTCTCACCTTGCGTAGGAAAATTTGCTCGCTTATCCTGTTGTCCGGATGACTATGAAGTCACCGCCTCCGCTGTCAAGTTTTTCGCCAGGTAAGCTCGATGTTGGCTCCACTCAACGGGGTGACGGTTCTCGATTTCAGCACATTGCTGCCCGGTCCCTTCGCCACCTTGCTGCTGGCGGAAGCAGGCGCCGAAGTCATCAAGATCGAGCGCGCTGGCAGCGGCGACGATATGCGCAATCGCGAGCCGCGTGTAGGTCCGGACAGCGCGAGCTTCGCACTGCTCAACCGCGGCAAGCGCAGTATCGCCATCGATCTGAAGGACCCTGCGGCGGTCGAGCGCCTCCGCCCCCTCATCGAGACGGCGGACGTCCTGGTCGAGCAATTCCGTCCCGGTGTGATGCAGCGGCTTGGACTTGGCTACAAGGCCGTGAAGGCGATCAATCCGAGGCTCATCTATTGCTCGTTGACGGGCTATGGACAAACCGGATCCCGCGCGGCACTCGCCGGTCATGACATCAATTATCTGGCCGACGCCGGGCTCCTGTCGCTGGTCTCGGGCACGGACGGCACTCCCGCTCCCATTCCCGTGCCGCTCGCCGACATCGCCGGCGGCTCCTATCCGCTAGTGATCAACGTCCTCCTCGCGCTGTTGCGGCGCGCCAACACGGGCAAGGGCTGCTTCATCGACGTTGCCATGACCGACAACGTCGTGTGCCTCGGCTACTGGGCGCTGGCGCGCGGGTGGGCGGCGCAACAGTGGCCGAAGATGGATGGCGAAGTCCTCACCGGTGCGCTCGCGCGTTATCGAAGCTACCGCACAGGCGACGGCCGGTTCGTCGCCGTCGGCGCGCTGGAGGAGAAATTCTGGAGCGAGTTCTGCGACATCATCGGTCTTCCGGCCCAACTGCGGAATGACCGCCGCACTCCCGAGCAGACGATCCGCGCGGTCGCAGAGATTCTCGCGACGCAGGATGCGGCGCACTGGGAGCGCGCTTTCGCCGGACGCGACATCTGCTGTTCGATTGTCAGGACGATGGAGGAAGCGGCGGCCGACCCCGCTTTGGGCGCGCGCGGGCTTTTTGACCGGCGCATATTGGCAGGGGCTCTATCGATCACCGCGCTGCCGGTGCCGGTCGCCGATGTGCTGCGCGATAAGCGCAATGTCCGCGAAGTGCCCGCGTTGGGCGAGGCCAACGCCATGCTGGCGGCCACGGGTTTATGAGGACGATAGCGCTCGCCGGGCAGGGCGTGTGCGGCGGCGGCGCCGAGGGAACCGCCTTGGTCAGTGATGTAGATCTTGCCCTGAGCCTGATCGATCCGGATACCGGGGTCATCATGCAGCCCGCCCATCCGTTGCGCGGCCAATCGGTCGCCGGGCGCGTGCTGGTGTTCCCGAACGGGAGCGGCAGCAGCAGTGGCTCGTATCGCCTTTTGCATCTGAGCGAGCTCGGCAAGGCGCCGGCCGCCATCATCAACAATCAGGCGAACGCGGTGGTGGTCGCCGGCGCCGTGCTTGGTGGCGTTCCCGTCGTGCACAAGGTGAGCCCCGACCCGGTCCGCGCGATACGCACTGGCGATCGTGTATCCGTCGATGCCGTCAGCGGCCGCATTACGGTTTCGCGGGACGGCCAATGAAACTAAACTCCCGCCAGACCGAGATGCTCGAAGGCCGCCTCGGCTGGCCATCGCAAATCGCGATGCGCATGCTGACGGCGGTCGGCAGCGCCTATGACGCTGACGCACTGATCCCGGTCGGCTCGGTGCATCTCGGCATTTCGGGAATGTCGATGGCCGAACCGGGCATGCGTTTTCTCGAGAAGCTGGTCGCTCACAAGGCCGCGTTCGTCGTGCCGACGACGCTCAACATCCTGTCGATGGACCGTGATGCAGTCGGCACCGTTCCCGCAATCCGGGCTGACGAGGACGTGCAGCTTCGCATCGCGCGCGCCAGCGAGACGCTCGGCGCGCGGCCGATATACACCTGCAACCCGTTTGTTCTCGGCATCGCGCCGCGGCGGAATGAATCGGTTGCCTGGAACGAGTCGGCGACGGCGCCTTACATCAATGCGGTAGTGGGCGCGCGGACCAACCGCGAGGGCGCGACCGCGCTTGCCTCGGCGCTCACCGGCTACACGCCGAACTATGGGATGCACGTCCCGGGGAACCGCGTCGGCGGTACGCTGGTCGAGGTGACGGTGCCTGTGTCGGGTGCTGACGATTTCAACGTGCTCGGCGGGGCGATCGGACGCGCCGCCGGCGCCAATATCCCGGTCATCGAAGGAATTGAACGGCGGCCAAGCCTCGATGAATGGACCGCATTCTGCGCGGCGTTCGCCGCCATTTCGCCTCTCGCGATGTTCCACGTCGTCGGCATCACGCCGGAGGCGCCGACGCGCGCCGGTGCCATGGACGGCGCCGGGGCTAACCAGGCGCCGGTCAAAATCGGTGCCGCCGAGCTGGCTAGCGAACGCAGCCGCTACGAGACGGCGCGCGGCGAGGCACTCGATGTCGTCGCGATCGGTTGTCCGCATGCGTCGATCGATCAGGTTCGCGCCATTGCCGAAACGATCGGCAGCCGGTCCATCGATCCGAAGATCTCCTTCCTGATCCAGGTCAACCGCGATTGCGCCGAGCGCGCCCGGCAGACAGGGTTGGCGCAGAAATTGACCGCGGCGGGTGTAACCTTGCTGGCCGACAGCTGCGTGCACGTCGCTTACGATCAGATCCCGGAAGGGCGGACTTTGGCGACCAACTCGCTCAAGATCGCCTATCTGACCGCAAGCCATAACGTGAACGTGCATTTCGGCACGTTGGATGACTGCGTGCAGGCCGCGGTGGCGGGGCGATGGCTAGGCGACTCGGCGAAAGCGGCCGAACTTGCCCGGGGGTGACCGATCTTCTAATCATTGAGGAAAGTTGCATTTCATGGCGACACACGTGCGGGCAAAGTACGGACAACTGACACCCCCGAGCGCGACCCCTTTCGGCGGCTCGCAGCCGCGCTATCTCGCGCTGGCCGAGAATCTGTCGGAGGCGATCAAGTCCGGGCAATTTCCGGTCGGCGGCTTGCTGCCAACCGAAGCAGAGCTGTGCGAAAAATATGATGTTAGCCGGCACACCGTGCGCGAGGCGATCCGCAAGCTGCGCGAACTCGGATTGGTCTCGCGTCATCAGGGCGTCGGCACCCGCGTCGAAAACGCCGATATATCGGGCCGCTTCGTGCTGTCGCTCGATTCGGTCACGGACATCTGGCAGTACGTCCAGATCACCAAGTTCGCCCCGCAATCGAAGAAGGTGATCGCCGGAACGGATGCCGAGATCCCGTTGCCATCGATCGGCAATGACGAGCAGTGGCTGCTCACCGAGGGCCTACGTTTCATCGCCGGCCAAAGTCTGCCGATTTCCTATTCGGCGGTGCACATCAACGGCGCCTTCCGCGACATCGCCGATCAGATCGGCAACAAGCAGGTGCCGATTTTCTCCATGGTGGAGCGCAAGTACGGCCTGAAAATCGTGGAGATCAAGCAGGAGATCAGCGCCATCCTGGTTCCGCCGCGCATGACCAAGCCGCTCAAGGTCAAGCCAAATTCGCCGGCGCTTTGCATCATCCGCCGCTACATCACGGCCGACAACATCACCGTCGAGGTCGGGCGCAGTATCACGCCAGGCGACCGGTTCACCTACGCCATGGACCTGCGCTTCGAATACCCTACAGCCGGCCAGCGCTAGCCGGAATCGCCGCCGCCTTGGATCGGCGCGGTCCCGCCATCCCAGCAAAATCGGCCTCGCTTGACAGCGTGGGGGAGCAAAACCTAATGTCCGGACAACTGGACAAATCGAGGGAGGACGCGCCGATTCCACCGGGCGTCCGCGGAAGGTTCGGCACATGAGCGCCCGGTCTTTTGGCATGGATTTCGATTACACGCCTCGCCAGCGTGAATTATATGAAAAGGTCGGCGAGCTTGGACGCACCCGCTTTGCGCCGCACGCCGGAGAGTTCGACGAGCGCGCCGAGTTGCCGATCCAGAACATGCGCGACTTCCACGACGCCGGCCTGTCCGGGCTGACGATTTCGGAAGATCTCGGTGGACTCGGAAGCGGCGCGATGGGCAACGATCCGTTGCTCTACCTGATCGCGATCGAGCAGACGGCGCGTTACTGCATGTCGACCGCGCATTCGCTGCACATTCACTGCCATGGCGCTCACCTCGTCGACAAGATCTGCAATGACGAGCAGCGCAAGAACATCCTCACGCCCGTCATCGAGCGCGGCGCGCTCTTGAACGCGACTGGCAGCGAGCCCGGACGTACGTCTCGCGGGCTCTACAATCTTGTCACGATCGCCGACCGCGTCGACGGCGGTTACGTCGTCAATGGCAACAAGAACTACGCCTCGCTTGCCGACGTCGTCGATTTCAACATCATCTTCGCCGGCATTCGCGACAAGGCTCCGGCAGAAGGCCACATCGGTCTGTGCATCCCGAGGGGGACGCCCGGACTGACGATTCCGGCGAACAGCTGGAATCCGATGGGCATGCGCGCCGCGGTGAGCCCCAACATCCTGCTTGAGAATTGCTTCGTCTCCGACGACTACGTGATGGGCGAGCCGGGCGTGTTCCCGCGCGAGCGGTGGCAGGCGCGCTTCCACCTCGGCTTTGCGGCGCAGTATCTCGGCGGCAGCGAGGGGATTTTTGACTACCTCACCGACTATCTGCCGAAACGCGGCGTCGCTTCGGATTCATACGCGCAGTTGCGACTCGGCGAGATCCGCATCGGTATCGATTCCGTCCGCTGGCTGATCTATCGCGCGGCCTGGCTGTGGAAGATGAAGCGCATTGCCGAGGCCGAGCTGTTTTCGATGACGGCGAAACATCGCGCCATCGAAAACGCTGTCATGGTCATGGACAAGGGCGCGCAGATCGCAGGCTCCAGCGCATTCCACGCCAAGTCGCCGCTGGCCCGCTCTTTCCGCGATCTGCGGGTGCAGACTTTGCACGAAAACCTCGACAAGACCGCCGCGACAATCGGCAAATTCCACCTTGGCCAGGAATTTGACACCACGGCTCGTCTGTAAGTGCGACCCGCCGGACAATCCGTCATGAACGCGAAACCGAACGACACCAGCTTTCAGCCCGACGATCCGCAACAGCTGCGTCATGCGTTCGGGCAGTTCGCGACCGGTGTGACGGCGATCGTCACGCGCGATGAATCGGGCGCGCTTGTCGGCCTGACGGTGAATTCCTTCACCTCCGTGTCGCTCGATCCGCCGCTCATCCTCTGGAATCTGCGCCGCGGCGCGCGCAGCTACCAGGCCTTCAAGGCCTGCGATTATTTCGTCATCAACGTGCTTGCCTCCGATCAGCTCGAAGTCGCGCAGACGTTCAGCGCGCCGGTCGCCGACCGTTTTGCCGGCCTGTCGTGGATGCCGAGCCCGGTGAGCTCGCTGCCGATCCTGAATGGCGTGTCGGCTTGGTTCGAGTGCAAATCGCTGAATTCCTACGATGCCGGCGATCATACGATTTTCGTCGCCGAGGTTCGCGGCTTCTCGCATGCCGAACGCGACCCGCTTCTGTTCCATGCGGGCTCTTTCGTGCAGCCGAGCAAGCAGCCAGCGTCCTGATCCCGGTCCCCTCGCATGAGCGTTTCCGAGCTGCACATCCCGACCGAGCACGACGATCTGTCGCGGCCATACTGGAACGCGGCAATCGAGACGATGCCGGTCGAGGCCATGCGCGAATTCCAGCTGCGCAAGCTGAAGCAGCAGGTCGACTACCTCTATCGCAATTCGGCTCTCTACAAGGCCAAGTTCGACGAGGTCGGCTTCGAACCCCGCGATCTGCGCACCATCGAGGACCTTGAGAAAATCCCGTTCACCACCAAGCAGGAACTGCGCGCCGGTCAGGACGCTCATCCGCCCTTCGGCTCGCATCAAGCCGCGCCGATGGACCGCATCGTGCGGATGACGTCGACGGCGGGCACCACCGGCAAACCGGTCTTCCAGGGCTACACCAAGTCGGACATCGCGCGGCGCAACGAGAGCATTTGCCGCGGACTGTGGGCCTTTGGCGTGCGCCCCGGTGATCGCGTGATCAACGGCTTTGCGCTGAGCATGTTCAACGCCGGCGTGCCGTTCTGCACCGGCATCGAGTTTCTCGGCGCCGTCGACGTGCCGGCGGGGGCCGAGCGCAAGGCGGAAGGGGTGCTGAAGATCGCGCGCGACGTCAACGCGACGGTCTTCGTCGGCACACCGTCATTTGCGGCTTACCTCGCCGAAAAGGCGCCGGAAGTTCTCGGCATCGAGGCCAAGGATCTTGGACTGCGGGTGATTTGCGGCGGGGGCGAGTCGGGCTTCGAGCTGCCAAGCTTCCAGCGCGAGATGGAGCGGGTCTGGGGTACGCGTCACGTCTACGACTGGGCCTCGACCTCGGACGCGCATCCGAATGTCTTCACCCATTGCATGCATCGCAACGGCAAGCATCACATGACGCCCGACCTTGCGCTGGTGCAATTGATCGATCCGGCGACGGGGGCGATGAAGGAGATTAGCGAAGGCGCCGAAGGCGAATATATCTTCACGCATCTCGATCGCCAGGCGTGCCCGCTGCTGCGTTACCGCACCGGCGACATCCTGCGGGTCTATACGGCGCCGTGCGCCTGCGGCCGCAGCGGCTTCCGCATGGACATCATCGGGCGTTCGGACGACATGCTGATCGTGCGCGGGCTCAATCTGTTTCCGGCTGCGATCCAGTCACTGGTGGGCGAATTCATGCCGGCGGTGACCGGCAAGATGCAGATCGTGTTGCGCGCGCCGGGGCCGAAGGTTGATCCGCCGCTGCATGTTCGTGTCGAATGCAACGAGAGCATCGAGCCGGCAAAAAGTGCGTCGACGCGCGACGCCATCGAGAAGCGCATCCGCGCCGATCTTGGCGTGACCGCCGCGATCGAGCTGGTGCCATTCGGGACGTTCGAGCGCACCTCGACCAAGACGCGGCTCGTGATCGTCGACCCCTCCGCCAAGGAGCCGGTGTCATGACCAAGACCATTTCGGTTGCGGCGCTGCACGAGTTGATGCAATCGGACACGCCATCGGCGTTGTTCGACGTTCGTGAACTCGGCGAAGCCGAAGCCGGGCAAATCCTCGGCGCGACGTTCCTGCCGCGCCGCATGATCGAATTCCGCATCGCCGATCTCGTGCCCGTTCGTGCAACGCAGATTGTTGTCTACGACGAAGGTGGCGCGCGTGCCGCCGCCGCTGCGGCCACGCTTGCCGAGCTTGGTTACAGCGACGTCTCGGTCCTCGACGGCGGTACCGCCGCCTGGGTCGCCGCCGGTCACGCGCTGACCGAAGGCAGCAACGTGCCGAGCAAGCTGTTCGGCGAGAAGGTGCACGACCAGGAGCACACGCCCGGCATCAGCGCCAAGACGCTCGAAGAGTGGCAGCGCAACGGCAAGCCGGTTCTCGTCTGCGACATCCGTACGCCGGAAGAATACGCGCGCTCGCGCATTCCGGGCGCTTACAGCACGGCTGGCTTCGATGTCGGGCTTTGCATGCCGGACCTTGCGCAACGCTCGGTGCCGGTCGTGGTGAATTGCGCCGGCCGTACGCGCAGCATCATCGCCTGCGAAACTTTGCGCCTGCTCGGCATGAAAGACACCTATGCGCTGGAAAACGGCACGATGGGTTGGGTGCTGGCCGAATTCAAACTCGAGAAGGGCGAGGGCGCAGGCGCGATCCTGCCGACACCGGTGGCGCGCGCAGCGGCGCACGACACGGCTGTTGCGCTCGCGCGCTCGATCGGCGTTGCGTTCGCCGACCCGCGGCAGGTCGGGGAATGGCTTGCCCGGCGCGATCGCGGCGAGGCCAACGTCTACGCTTTCGACGCGCGCCAGACCGGCGAATATGACGCCGGGCATATCGAGGGCACCGCCATTTTGCCGGGCGCTCTCGCGGTGCAGCGCACCGACGAGTTCATGCCGGTGCGCCAGGGGCAGGTCGTCTTCATCGACGACGATGAGACCCGCGCCGCAATCGCGGCTTACTGGCTGCGGCGCGTGGGTCTGCCGAATGTCGCCGTCCTGCAGGGCGGTATCGCGGCCTGGACCAACGCCGGATTCAAACTGACCACCGGACGCAGCCGCCGGCCGCCGCTCGGCCTGCGGCCCGCATCGGCGCAGGCTGCGTCAATTACGCCGCAAGCGCTGGAGGCGACAATGCGCGACTCTGCGCCTGTCATCATAAACGTCGACACCAGCGCCGAGTTTGCCAAGGCGCATGTCGCCGGCTCGTCCTGGATTCCGCGCGGCTGGCTGGAGCAGCGCATCGGCGCGCTCGTCCCCGATCGCGAAGCCGCGATCATTGTCACCTGCCGCGATGGGCAGCAGTCGTTGTTCGCGGCCGCGACGCTCGCGCGGCTCGGCTATCGCAATGCGCGCGCGCTGGCGGGCGGCGTGAAGGCGGCGCGCGATCTGCCGATGGAGCAGGGGCCCGACGCGGCCGCGGCGGAAGCCAAGGATATTATTCTGCCGCCGTATGCCAAAGGAGAAGCCGGAATGCGGCGTTATCTGGAGTGGGAGACGAAACTCCTCACGCTTGCACACCAACGATAAGTGAGTAACAAAAAACAAAACTCAGTGAGGAAATGAAAAAATGACTCGCACGAAATTTCTGAAATTGATGGCCGCGCTTGGTCTCGGCATGGCGATGGGGACCGCGGCCTTTGCCGACGACTATCCGAGCCGCACCATTCGCATCATCGCTCCGTATCCGCCCGGCGGCACGACCGACATCGTCGCGCGGCTTGTCGCCAATGGCCTTTCCAAGTCGAAGGGCTGGACCGTCGTCGTCGAAAACAAGGCGGGAGCCGGCGGCATCGTCGGACATGATTACGTCGCCAAGGCTGCGCCCGACGGCTACACGCTGGTGCTGGGAAATTCGGCGATGCTGGCCGTGAGCGTCAGCCTGTTCCCGCAACTGGCCTACAATCCGATCAAGGACTTTGCGCCGATCACCGAGGCCGCTGCGGGCCCGCTGGTCCTCGAGGTCAAGCCGTCGCTGCCGGTGCATTCAGTACAGGAGTTGCTGGCGCTGGCAAAATCGCAACCGGGCAAGCTCAATGCCGGCCTGTCGGCGCTCGGCTCGATGCATCATCTGACCACCGAAGTCATCAAGTATCGCACCGGCCTGACTTGGACGGACGTCCCCTATAAAGGCAGTGGCCCGATGCTTGTCGATATCCTAGGGGGCCAGCTCGATTTCGCCTTCGACAACGTTCCTTCGTCACTGCCTTACATCAAGGACGGCAAGCTGCGTGCCATTGCCGTTTCCAGTCCGCAACGCACCGACCTTTTGCCGGGTGTTCCGACTCTTGATGAGTCGGGCCTGAAAGGAGTCGAGGCGGTGGCTTGGCACGGCGTGCTTGCTCCGGCCGGAACGCCGGCCCCGATCATCAAGCTGCTGCACGACGAGGTCGTCAAAATATTGAACGCGCCTGACATGAAGGAGAAGCTGAACGCTCTCGGGCTCGAACCAGTCGGCAACACGCCCGAGGAATTCGGCCAGTTCATCAAGGACGAAAACGTCAAGTGGGCGAAAATCGCGAAGGATGCCAACGTGAAGCTGGAACAATAGGCACGTCGATTTGTCAGGGGGCGCTGCTATGACGCGATTCAGATTTGTGCTGGCGCTGCTGTTTGGCATCGCTCTGGCGGTTGCGCCGCATTCAGGTCGTGCGGCCGATTATCCAAGTGCGCCGATCAAGATCATCGTCCCGTTCCCGCCGGGCGGGACGACCGACATTGTCGCGAGAATCCTGGCGCAAAAGCTTGGCGTCGCCCTCAACGCCACGGTCATTGTCGAGAACAAGTCCGGAGCCGGCGGCATTGTCGGGACCGACTTCGTCGCCAAGGCTGCACCCGACGGTTACACGCTGCTTCTGGGAAATTCGGGCGCCCTGGCGGCCGGTCTCAAGCTGTTCCCGCAGCTGGCATATAACGTCGAGCGGGATTTCGAACCGATCTCGATGGTCTCCGATGTGACGATTGCGCTGGCGGTCAATCCGGATCTGCCTGTGAAGACGGTCGGCGAACTCGTTGCTTACGCGAAAGCAAATCCCAACAAGCTGAACGCGGCGATCCCAAGCGTCGGCTCGATGCATCATCTGCTGACGGAGAAATTCAAGGAAACGGCCGGTATCAAATTCGTCTCCGTCCCCTACAAGGGAAGCGGCCCGGCGGTTCAGGATCTGATTGCCGATCACGTGCAGATGGACTTCGACAATCTGCCGGCGCTGGCGCCGTTCATTGCGGCGGGCAAGGCGCGCGCGATTGCCGTCGCCAGCGCCGAGCGGTCGGACGCGCTTCCCGGCGTGCCCACGGTCAAGGAAGCCGGCTATCCGGATATCGTCGCCAGCCCGTGGTTCGCGATGGTGGCGCCGGCCCATACGCCAGCTCCCATCATCAAGCGGCTCAACAGCGAAGTGGTGAAGATCATGCAGTCCGACGACATGAAGAAGAAACTGCACGATCTCGGCGCCAACTCGATCTGGAGCACCCCGGAGGAATGCCGGACCTTCATCAAGAGTGAGATCGTCCGGTGGGGCAAGATCGTCGACGAGACGGGCGTCAAAGCCGAGTGATGGTCGCGACCTGAGCGGTCTCTGATCCTCAATACGCTGTAGGGTCGACGTATTTGCCGTTTCCCGTTTCCATGGCCTAATTTTGCGGCCAAAAATGATGTATTAAACATCACTATCAATGCTTGACATGTTAGTATAACCGATTCAAATATCATCACTTCCATCTGGCGGAGCTTCATTTTTCCGATGATCACCTCCGTGCAAATGAGGGCAGCCCGGGCGTTGCTGGGCATCGACCAGCGCGAATTGGCGCAACGCTCGGGTCTGTCGCTGCCAACCATCCAGCGCATGGAGGCGAGCCAAGGCGTCATCCGCGGCAATGTCGACTCGCTGATGAAGCTGGTCGATGCGCTTGCCGCCAACGGCATCGAGCTGATTGGCGAAGGCGCGGCCTCGGCGAACGGTGGACGCGGCGTAAGGCTCAAGACAGCGGCCGCGTCATGACGGTCGTCTACGCGCTCTATGGCGTGGCGGCGCTGCTGGCCCTCGCGCCGATCGCTGTGTTCCTCGGCGCCGCGCCGCGCGCGAGCAGCATTATCTACGGCGCCTGTCTCATCATTGCGTCGGGTTTGGGCGCGAACGCGCTGCTGGCGCTCTTCGGCCACGCCGACGCATCCGGCGTGACGCTGCCGCTCGGTCTGCCGTGGCTCGGGTCGCATCTGCGCATCGATCCGCTCGCCGCCTTTTTCCTCGTGGTTGTCAATCTCGGCGGCGCAATGGCGAGCCTGTTCGCGCTCGGCTACGGCCGCCACGAGGAAACGCCGCAACGCGTGTTGCCGTTCTATCCCGCGTACCTCGCTGGCATGAACCTGGTGGTGCTGTCCGCCGACGCCTTCACGTTTTTGGTGTCGTGGGAATTCATGTCGCTGACCTCCTGGGCGCTGGTGATCGCGCATCACCGCGATCGCGAAAATCTGCGCGCCGGTTATGTGTATCTGCTGATGGCGAGCTTCGGCACACTGGCGCTGCTGCTCGCCTTCGGGCTGCTTGCCGGCAGCAACGGCAATTATGCCTTCGATTCGATCCGCGCAGCGCATCCGTCGGCGGGTTTGGCGGCGCTGGTTCTGATCCTCGTGCTGGTCGGGACCGGTTCGAAAGCGGGCGTGGTGCCGCTGCATGCCTGGCTGCCGCTCGCGCACCCCGCCGCACCCAGTCATGTCTCCGCGCTGATGAGCGGCGTAATGACCAAGGTTGCCGTCTACGGATTCATCCGCATCGTCTTCGACCTGCTCGGCGCGCCCGACTGGTGGTGGAGCATCTTGGTTCTCGCCGTCGGCGGCATCACCGCCGTCATGGGGGTGCTCTATGCGCTGATGCAGAACGACCTCAAGCGCGTCCTCGCTTACAGCACCATCGAGAACATCGGCATCATCTTCGCGGCGCTTGGTCTCGCGCTTGCCTTCAAGGCCGAGGGTCTCTTCTTGGCCGCGGCGCTTGCGCTCACCGCCGGCCTGTTCCACGTATTCAACCACTCGCTGTTCAAGAGCCTGTTGTTCTTCGGCGCCGGCGCCGTGCTCAACGCCACGGGCGAACGCGACATGGATCATCTTGGCGGCTTGATCCACCGCATGCCGAAGACCGCCTTTGTGTTCCTCGTCGGCTGCGCGGCGATCTCGGCGCTGCCGCCGCTCAACGGCTTTGTGTCCGAATGGCTCACCTTTCAGGCGATCCTGCTCAGCCCGCAATTGCCGTCCTGGGGCCTCAAGCTGATGATACCGACCGTCGGCGCGCTGCTGGCGCTGTCGGCCGCGCTGGCGGGCGCGTGCTTCGTGCGCGCCTTCGGCATCAGCTTCCTCGGGCGTCCGCGCACGCCCGCGGCAGCCAGCGCGCATGAAACCGACGGTCTTTCCCTGGCGGCGATGTTTGTGCTGGCCGTGCTCTGCCTGATTGCCGGCATCGTGCCAGGCTTCTTTATCGACGCCCTGGCGCCGGTGACGCAGGCGGTGATCGGCGTCAACATGCCGCATCAGGCCGGCGTGCAATGGCTTTCGATCGTTCCGATCGCGGAAAGTCGCAGTTCCTACAACGGATTGCTGGTCTTTGTTTTCGTTTTTCTCTCCGGCTCGATCGGCGCTTTTGCCATCCACCGGTTCGCCTCGGACAAGTCGCGACGGGGACCGGCATGGGACTGCGGCTATCCCGACCCGAGCTCGATTACACAGTACACCGCCTCGAGCTTTGCCCAGCCAATCCGCCGCGTCTTCGGCACCACCGTGTTTCGCGCGCGCGAAATTGGCGAGATGCCGCCGCCAGGCGGCATGGGGCCGGCGCGTCTGACCGTCCAAGTCCACGACCTGATCTGGGAGGGGCTCTATGTGCCGATCGCCGATCTTGTGGGGATCGCTGCTGAGCGCCTCAACGTTCTGCAGTTTCTCACGATCCGCCGCTACCTGAGTCTCGTCTTTGCGGCGCTGATCCTGCTGCTGCTGGTGTTGGCGATATGGCAATGATCCGCGATCTTGCCCTGCAGGGCTCCGAGATGCTGCTGGTGCTGCTGCTGTCGCCGCTGCTCACGGGATTCGTGCGCAAGGTGAAGGCGCGGCTGCTGCGCCGGCAAGGCCCGCCGCTGCTGCAGCCCTATCGCGACCTCGCGCGTCTGCTGCGCAAGGATGTGGTGCTGGCGCAAAACGCGTCATGGCTGTTCCGCGCGATCCCCTACATCGTTTTCGCCTGCACGTGGGTTGCGGCGTCGCTGGTGCCGACGTTCAGCGGCGGGCTGCTGTTCTCCTGGTCGGCCGACCTGATCGCCATCATCGCGCTGATCGGCAGCGCCCGCTTCTTTCAAGCGCTGGCCGGCCTTGATGTTGGCACCGCGTTCGGCGGCATCGGCTCGAGCCGCGAAGTGATGATTGCTTCGCTCGCCGAGCCGGCGATGCTGATGATCGTCTTTACGCTCGCGCTGATCGCAGGCTCGACCCAACTCTCGACCATGGCGGCCTTCATGAGCTCGTCCGAGGTCGGCCTGCGCGTCTCGCTCGGCCTTGGCTTGATCGCACTGGTCATGGTGGCGATCGCCGAAAATGCGCGCATTCCGGTCGACAATCCGGCCACCCATCTCGAGTTGACCATGGTGCACGAGGCCATGGTGCTCGAATATTCCGGCCGGCACCTAGCGCTGATCGAGCTTTCGTCGTTCCTGAAGCTTCTGCTGTACGTTTCGTTGATCGGCTGCCTGTTTGTACCTTGGGGCACGGCGACGCCGGATGCCGATGCGCGTGAATTGCTGTTCGGCGCTGGTTTTTACGTCGGCAAGCTCGCTGTTGCCGGGTTCCTGCTGGCCGTGTTCGAGACCTCCATCGCCAAGATGCGCGTGTTCCGGGTGCCCGAGTTCCTCGGCGCCGCCTTGATGCTGGCGCTGCTGGCGACGCTGCTCCGCTTCGTGTCGGGGAGCTTCTGATGCACGGACTGCAGTTCGACGTCGCCCATCTGCTCGCCGGTTCGCTGGTGCTCGTGAGCTTCGTCATGCTGTATCAGGACCGGCTCTACGCGCTGCTCAATGTCTATGCGCTGCATGCGCTCGTGCTCGCGCTGTCGGTTGCCTGGCAGGCCTTCATCCAGCAGGCGCCACATCTCTACGTGACGGCTGCGATCGCGCTGGTCTTCAAGGCCATTGTCATTCCGGTGGTGCTGCACCGGATCATCGTCAAGCTCGGCATCCACCGTGAAATCGAGACCGTCGTCAGCGTTGGGCTCACGATGCTCGGTGGCATAGCACTGGTCGCGTTGTCGATGGTCGTGATGCTGCGGGTGACGGCCGGCGCTGACCCGTTGGCGCGCGAGGATTTAGCCTTCGCGCTCTCGGTTGTGCTGATGGGACTGCTGGTCATGGTCACGCGGCGCAATGCGGTGGGGCAGGTGGTCGGCTTCATGTCGCTCGAGAACGGGCTGGTGCTGGCGGCGACCGGCGCCAAGGGTATGCCGCTGGTGGTCGAGATCAGCGTCGCCTTCTCGGTGCTCATCGCCTTCATCGTCATCGGCATCTTCCTGTTCCGCATCCGCGAGCGCTTCGACACCGTGGACATGCAGGCGCTCGACCGTTTCCGCGGAGAACGGCGATGATCGACGCGCTGACCGGCGTCCTGCTGATCCCGGCCGCTGCCGCGGCGCTGCTGGCGGTGCTGCCCGGCTATCGCATCACCGCGCGCATCAACGTGCTCGCCACGTTGGCGACGTTCCTTGTCGCGGTG
>Ga0265313_10001305_pt1 | contig 23519 bp, 25 predicted proteins | sample 4123metaG_FD_203122 | JGI IMG/M metagenome (GOLD analysis project Ga0265313, IMG submission 203122) | Rhizosphere microbial communities from Carex aquatilis grown in University of Washington, Seatle, WA, United States - 4-1-23 metaG | ecosystem: Host-associated > Plants > Roots > Rhizosphere >...
TACATGCCAATGCATGCGTCGATTCTTTGCTTTTGAATATTGCGTAATCGGCTACGCGTTTTCGGTGTGCGACAGGTCTGCATTTGTGAGGCGATAGGGTCCCATAAACCGGCGGGCCGCAGATCGGCCGTGCTCTCGGACAGCTTGGATCAAAATGAAAAATCGAATTCGATGACCCAAACTAAATCCCCCCGCCGGGAAAATAGAATTCCCAAGTCCCTGCCCAAACTAAACCCTTCGCGCGGCAAAAAAATCGCCAGGGCAAATAACCGAATGAATCCGGCCTTATACGAAATAGCGCGAGAGTCCGGGGGATTACGTGCGCTTCGGCGGCCCTAACCTTGTTACGTGATGCGAGTCGCTCCCGCTCCCCGGCAGGTCATCTCGGCTCGCATCACACCATTCCCGAGGCATCCTATGATGCGCTGCGGTTGGACCGCGAGGTTGCCCCCCATGACGAACGAGTCTTCCGCCCCCGAGGCGCCCCGATCTCCCGGCCGTCCGTGTTCAATCCCGGAAGCTGCGATCGCGAGAATCCTCCAGCTCGCCCCTGGAAATACCTACGCGGCGACCGCGCGCATGGTCAAGGCCGAATTCGGCATTGCTGTTTCGCCGGAATACTGCTCGCAAATCGCGCGAGGGAAATGCGCGAGGGGCCGCAAGCGCCCAGCGGCAAAATGATCCCTGCCGTCAACGTTGACGTCGAGACGCCTCGCGAAGTTCTTGCCCGCGCGCGTCGAGCCCTGGCGGTCATTCGCAGCGCCGAGCAATGGGCCGAGCGGGCAGAGCGCAACCCCCAGGCGGCCGCCGACGCCGCGCGAAATCCTCAGGCGGCCGCCGACGCCGCGCGCCAAGTTGGCGAGGCCGCCGTCGCGGCGGCGCTGGACCTGGCCGACGCTTTCGCGATCCTCGACCCTCTTCTCGGCTTCGCCCCGCCCTCTCGGCGCGCGCGACGCGGCTTCCTCGGCTGGCTGCGCCGGCTATGGCTCGCCGTCGCGCGAGGTTGACCCGTGCGGGCCCCGAAACGTGCGCCTGTCCCTTTGCCGCCCGAGCTGGCGGCGAGCCCTGGGAGCCGGCTGGCTCGCATGTATCGAATTGCGCAACCTCTAATCGATCGGCTCGAAGCGGAGATCGCCTCGCGAGCCGCGGCGCGCGAAGCTGAGGCGGCCGCGATAAAGGCGGCGAGGCGCGCGGCCCGATTGGAGCGAAAGCGGATCGCCGCGAGGCGCAAAGCGGGAGGGCGTGCGGTCAAATGCAGCATGTGCGGGCTGCCGGCGCACCGAGATATCGCTAATTGCAAGTCGAATTGGGCCCCCCAGGCGGTGCAGCCACTTGGCGCGGACGAAGAAGAGGGCCGGATTTGGAATAGCAAATGGGTCGCGGCGCCCGTCGCGCCCGTCGCGCCCGTCGAGCTTCCCAAGTATCTTCCACGGATGCCGCACCAGAGATCGGCGAAAGCCTAACCTATAGTATGGCACTTCGATCCACCAACATTGGCGACCTCACCCGCAATGCGCACGCGACCCTCAAAAACGCCTGGAAAGACAGCACGGGCGACAGCGTGCCCTCGAAAGCCCCCGCGCCCGCGACCTCCGTGCAAACCCCGACCGCGGCCCCGACCGCGGCGCTCCGCACCGACGCGATCACGGGGGGCACGGCCCGAGTCACGGCCGCTTCTCGCTCCCTGTTCCACGCCGCGACGGGCCGAGTGGTCCGATGAGCAGCATGGCCGTACAGCTCGACGAAGGGTATTCGTGGCTCAGGGCGACGGGACAAGTCGCCGACGACAGTCGCCCTGTCCTGGTCCCGCTCGTCGAGATCCCGTCGTGGGATGCCGTTCGCGGCGGCAAGGGCGAAACCGCCTGGGCTGGCCGAATTGTTCATCTCAATCAGGCCGAACGCGCCGACGCGCAGATTTGTCCGCCGAAAATCTGGAGTGTCCTAAGGGCTGCCTTCCCCGAAGATTGCACATCCGTTGATCCGTTGGCGGACGACCACCCTCTCCTCGCCCGCATCGCTGCGGAATGCGATCGGCAAGCGGCGGGGCCCAAGACGAAGGGGTTCGACCAAGAGCGAGTCGCCCGGGACATCCGGCGAGATCACGATCTGAGGTCGGGGCGGCTGCCCGATAAGGTCGTCGTCTCTCGCCACGGCTTGCACCACAACGAACCGCTGGCCAGCGCGCTGGCCGCGTTTGCCCGAATTCGGCAGTCCGGCCTGGCGACCGCCGGGGCGGTAGCTGACGAGGTCCTCAACGACGTCCGGGAGGAGCAAGAGAAGGCCGCGCGCATCGCAGCGGCGATGCAGGAGAAGCGCGCCGAGGTCGAGAAGGTTAGGATCTACATTGACGATGATCTGGTCTGCCTCCGACAAGAGCGGCGCCCCGCTGGCAGCCATGGCGACGGCGAATTTCATGATCAGGTGCTCGGTCTTCGAACGGTGCCAGAGGGAAATTACTACTTCGTTGCATGTGGTCTCCCGGTCTCGAAGGAGCCTATCTACCTTGGATTCGGCCGCTCAATCTATCGGCCAGGAACGTTCACCGGAACGCAGGCCGAATACGACGCGACGCGCGAGCCAATTCCGGAACCGCTCAAGGCTGCGATCCTGGACGAGCGATGCCGGTCATGCCGGCGGAACGAGATGGCGGCCGAAGATCTCGAAGGCGACGGACGGGACCCCGAAAGGGCGTTCGCATTCCAGCTCCTTCGCGCGCATGTGGAGCGCCTGGTACAGACGCTGCTGACCGCTTTCCGCGGCGACGGGGCTGTCCTGGCCGCGAAGGCCCTGTATGGCGTCGCGCTGGCATACTACCCGCACGTCTCGATCGAGGATGCGACCTACGCCATCGAAGAAGCGCTCCGGGCGTACTTCGATGGCAACTTCGTCCGAAACCGCACGATTTACAATGATCGAAATCAGCAAATCCCGGACGACTCGCCCGTCGCATGGCCGATGGGCTGGCCGACGCTCGCCTCGATCCGCGGGCGCGTTGAATTCGAAACGCTGCTCAGCGAAGATCCTCCGGTTTGGAGCCTCAACGAGCGATTGCGTGCGCCAACCCCCGCAGAAAAACGCGCCGTGGCTCTCCAGCTCGATCCCTCGTTCGTGACCACGATCCTCCGCAAGGTGATCGGCGATAAGGCGAGCGTTTCTACCAAAGAGATCTGGCGCGGATTGCTCGATGCCGAGGTTATCGACAGTGATCCGCCATCAGCGTCGGTCCGCGGCGCCATCTCGCAGCTGCTTGAGAATGTCTTCGGTTTCAAAAAAGTCGATCGCCGATTGGACGACGGATCGCGCGCCCGTCTTTGGATCCGCGCCAGCCCTGACGGCAAGATGCCAGTCGTCGCTCCCGATCAGAGCGTCGCTCCCGAGCCGCTCAATGACGGGCGCGACCACATGCGCGGACCGCTGCGCGTCCCCCTTGGCAAGCCCGGCGAGCTAGGGGGTTGGCAGGCATGAGCACCCCGGTCACCCATAGCCTGGTCTCGACCGCGAACTGCATCGCAGCGCCGAGCTTAGTACGACCAACATTCTTGTAAACGGCCTGTAGAGAAAGCCAAGCATGCTCCCCTATCACGAAGACCTGCTGAAGACTCAGGCCGACATGCGGGCCCAAAGCGAGAAGCTCGCCCATGAGGCGGCCGTGCGGGCCCTCTCCGTCCGAGAGGCCCATTGGGAAGGCCTTGAAGCAGGCTGGGCCGCGGACCGCCGGCGCGCAGCGGGCTTGACCCCCGAGGACAGCCGCCGGGTTGAGTACTTCCTTCGCTGGCTCCGTCACGTCGATGGCCTGCGAACCACCCATCCCGATGAGGCCGTCGCCGCCCATGGCCGCATGCACGCGGAATTCCGACGGCTCGATCCCCCCGATGCGGACGGAAGTCAGCGGCTCTCGCCTTTGCGGTCCGCGAGGCGAACGCCCGATACCGCTTTGGCTCGCCGGAGAAGCGCGTTGTGCGGCAAGATTTCTGGAATTGGTCGATCGATACGCGTCTCGGCTTCAACGGGCCCGTAGCGCCCGCGGCGCCCGCGCCCGGCGATTCCCCGATGAGAACGGACGACGAGGATCCCCGATGACCGCGCCCCTCAACCCGCCCAGCATGGCTCAAATCCAAGCCCTCAGGATGGCGACCCTGCGCCCGTTCAAGTCGGTCGCTTTCACCCACGGCGGGAGCGACCTCGACCTAACGGACCCGATCAACGGGGTCGCCCCCTGCGCAACGGAGTTCTTCCCGACCTCTACCGGCAACCTGGTCGCGTGCTTGGCCGGCGAGACGTCGGACCGGACATTTGCGGTTGTCGCGGGGACCGTTGTCTACGGGCTGTTCGTCCTGATCAAGTCGACGTCGACGGCGGACGGGATCGCGCGGACATGATGATCCCGCGCATGACGCCGATCGTCCCGGCCCCCGATCCCTCGGCGGAGCGCTCGGTCATCTCGCCCGCGCCCGCTCCGCCGGAGCCTGCGCCGGGCGCGCCGCGTCGATCGCGGCCGCCCAGTAGGATTTAGGAGACGACCATGCACCAGACGATCAGACAGAGGCTCATCGAAGACGGGACGATCAAGCCGGCCCGAGACGCGGGGGACCCGACCCCGGCGACACCGAGTCTCGGGCCGACGCTCAGGCTCGACGCGAGCGGCGCCAAGGCGGCCGCGACGGCCATCGCCAAGCCGGTCCCGGCGTGGAAGGCGGAGCGGGCCTTGCTCAACGGCGCGCCGACGGTCGCACCGTGGATGGCAGACCGCGAGAGGGCGGCGTAGCCCGCTTGCGCGCATGCTCGAACGCGCGCCCACATTTGCCCACTGATGCGCTTCTCGGCGGCCGGAAAGGCCGTCCGCTAGCGGTACTCTTGCCGGGCTCGCTGCGGTGCTGTCCACATTTCTTGGACACACGCTTGACCCTGAGGCAAACGCGTTTACCTTTATGTCCAAGGAACGTGGACAACATGCACCTCCAACCGGCTGACCTTCTCGTTGCTGCTAAGCTCGCGGTTTCCGATGCCCCCTCGATGTCCCTCCGCGACATCGAAGGCTCACTGGGCTTGTCCAAAAGCTCGGTGGGAAATTCCCTGCGCCGTCTCCGCGCGCTCGGTCTTGTCAACGACGACGCCCAGGGCGGGCGCCGGGTCAATCGCCTGGCCTTGCGCGAATGCATCGAGCACGCGATCCGCTGGCTTGCCCCCGCGCGCCCGGGCGAGTTCGAGCTTGGCTTGCCGACAGCTCACGCCTCCGACGCGATGGGGAACACGCTTTCGGGGGATGCGGACCCGGTTGTCATCCCGCTTGCCCACGGGCCAATGCGCGGTCGTGCGGTCGCGCCGATCCATCCCGCCGCACCGCAAGCCGCGCAGCGCGATCCGAAACTGCATCGGCTCCTCGCCGTCGTCGACAGCTTCCGGATCGGCGGCGCGCGCGAGCGGCAGGTTGCGCGCGCAGAGCTTGCGGCATGCTTGTGAGGGGCGCGCACCATCGCGAGGCTATTCGAGCGGTCCTTGACGCCTTCGGCGAGGAGTCAAAGCACTTCGTCTTCGTCGGCGGTTGCGTGCTCGGGCTGTACGCCCGGCCGGAAGGCGCTCCGCTGCGCGTGTCGAACGACGTCGATTGCATTTCGACCCGCACCCCATGGGCCCTCCAAGCGAAGGCGCTCGCGAACCTCTGCGCCCGGGGCGTGCTTGTGCCGGATCCGGAGCTGGCGTGCCGGTATCACGTCAAGGGGACGGGCGTCGTTGTGGACGTTCTATCCCCTCAAGGGTTCAACGTGGGAGGGGTCAACCCCTTCTTCGAGCGGGCGACGGCGCGAGCGCGCGCCTACGATCTCGGCAACGGGCGGACGGTCAACGCGGTCACGCCCGCCTACTTCTTGGCGACCAAGCTAGCCGCGTTCGAGGATCGCGGCCCGGACGCGCTTTCGAGCAAGGACCTCGAAGACATCGTCGCGCTGGCCGTCGAAGTCCCCGACCTTCCGGAGCAGGTCCGGGCAGAGGGGATCGCCGCCGAGGTGGCGGATTGGTGGGTTCGGGCGTTGAGCAAATACGGGGTGAGAGTCGGCGACCTGCCCGACATCGTCGATGGCCATCTCGCGCGGGAGGACTCGAGTCACCGGACGCGCGCCCTCATTGCGTTGTGGGCTCTTCTTCCAAATGATGTGGTCTACTGCGCCTGCATTCACGGCGAGCCCGGCGCGCAAACGTTCGGTGCGACCCGGGGAGAGCCTGTAGCTAGCCGGCTAGCGTTCAAGTTCGAGGGGCCCACCTTCGATCGCGACGCGGACCTCAACAGCTACTTCGTCGCGACCTTTCTCCCCCTCGGTGTGGTCTTCGACGACGAGGCTGGGCAAGAGCACCCGTCGGAAGGGGGATTCCCCGATTTCGCCGCAGCGCGGCGGTTCATGGGCGCGCTTGCAAACGTGCCGATTGTCGAGGCGTATGACGAGCGACTTGGCGGCAACCGCCGGGTGAGCGTTCGCAGGGTCCGGGTGGTGACGAGGGATGGCCGGACGCTGGAAGAGCGGGAGGCGCGGGTCACCTGACCTTGGTCGCCTGCCCTAGGCGGGCTCGGCGGCTAGGCTCTGGCCTCGGGATGGCCTCGCGGCTCGGATGCGGCTGAGGGCTCGTGGGGGCGGGGCGCGGTTACGAGATGGCGGACCACAACGCGTCAACGTCGAAAAATGGGCGTCCCAAGACAGCCTGCGCCAGTTGCTCCAGTTGACCCAGCCTTACGGGCGGCTTTTCGCCCAGTCGCTTGATGGCGGCAACCGTGGGCCAGCGGTCCGGATCTTCCGGACCAGACCCCCAAGGCGGCCCCCATTCGTCTCGGTGCTTCCAGTAATTGGCTACAGCGTCGATGTCGGCCGCCCTTGGGGGCCGGGGCGCCTTCGTCTTTAGATGGGCCTGGGCGACGGCGAACGCGGCGCCAATCAAAGCCTCGGTGACCGCGATTACCTCGGGCCAAAGACGTGGCGGCTTGCCCCAATTCTCTCCCGCATGCCGTCCGATCGAATAGAGGTCCTCTACATTCGCTCCGAGAGGGCCGAACGCTGTCGTCGTAGCCGTCGGTTGGGATAGGTCGCGGATTGCGCGGCCGATGGCCTGTAGCGCGACATACGCGACCTTTGAATCGGACAACGTCGACCCCGCAGACGTCGGGCTACTCATCGTCGTCCGTTCCCCGGGGAAACACACCGCTCTCCGGGGGCTTGCCGCCGTTGGACGGGCAATCCGGGTTAGGGCAGCGGGGCTTCCCCATGCCCTGGACGTCGACTCTTCGCGGCCCGCCAGCCCAGTCCGGCCCGTCCGGCCACACGTCAAAATCCAAGTCGAGCGGCGTCGCGCACTCGCTGCAATTGATCGAAGACGTCGCGGTCTTGGCCAGCGGGGGGATCGGCCGCGGGCGCGCGGCGCTCGGTTCGGGCGCTGGAGGTACGAGCGCAAGGCGAGGGCGCAGCGGAGCGAGCACCCACGCATCATCGGGGCGATGCGCTGGCCGTGCCGGTGGCCGGGGCGGCAGGTCGTCTGCGACGAGCGGCGGAGGCAGCTGGGCAGCTGCCGCCGGCGGCATTTCCTGGTAGGTCCCGTTGTCGCGCCATGTCCAGCCGGGATCCGCGAAGTAGGCAAACGTCCGATCGGGGAAGTGGCTTCGCAGAGTCTCCCGCAGCTCGGAATCGGCCTCGCGGCAGTCGACGCGGTAGTTCTTGAGCGGCACCGGCTCGTTGGCGAGAGGCTCACCAAAGGGTGGCCGGACGACGGCGGCGAGGCTGTCTCGTTGGAACACCTTGGACAACGCGTGGACGGGCCCCTTGGCGCTCAGGAGTCGATGGTAATGGTAGTGCTTGATCTCGTATTGCGATGCGGCGGCGGACATGCGTTTCTCCACGTGACGGGTAGTGCGCGACGGGGCCGGCGCCAATGCCGGCAAGTTGGAAGGTAGCGCCGCACGTCCAGCGGGCAAGGCGCCGGCCGCATGCCCGTGCCGTCGCGGCCCGCCGGGCGCGGCGTCGCTGGGTGCCTACTCCGCGACCGCGCCGCCCTGAACGAGAACGCCTTCGCCGGGGTCGTTCGGTCCGCCCGGACTCGCACGGATCCGAAGCCCGCCGTCGCCCAAGACTAGCGAGCCTACCAAGGCGGCGGGGCCCGTAATCTCAACGGGCGAGGCTGGGCTGGTGTCGATGCGCGAGTTGACGAACGTAACGCCGCTGAACCTGCGCGGCGTCGGTACGTGGGGCGCTGGGGTCCACGTCGACGCTAGCTCTTCGGGCGCACGCGAAGAGCAGCTCACGAACAACAGCAGCGCTCCACCGAGTATGGCCGCGGGAGACACGGCTTACGGCCCTTGGGATGCGCTGGGTATGCCTTCAACAGGACTTTCTTTGAAAACGACATTGCCGCCCGGGCCGTTCGGGCCACCGTTGCCGGCACGTATGCGCAACGGCCCGTGCGATCGGAGAGACGAGTGATCGAAAAAGACGCCCCCGGCCCCGTTGTCGCTGCCCGAGATCTCCACGCCCACGGGCACCGACGCGATCGCCGCAGGCGGTTGCTCCGGCGGTTTCGCGTGGTGCGCGCCAAGGTAATTGGCGATGCCGACGAGCCCGGCGGCCAACGACACGACGGCCGCCAGGACCTTCCAGCTCTTCTTCAGAAGCGCGCCCAGCTGGGCCCTATCGACCTGCATCGGCGGATTGTACGACCCCGCGCGCGTTCAGCAACCGCCGTCACCTCGCGTTCACCGGGAACGGGCGCGCAGCCATAGATCCTCGGCGGAAGGCTTCGGCGCTTCGGCCTCCTGCACGGACGATCCTGGACAGACCGCCGTGCCGGCTTCATGCTTCGGTTGCCTCCGGTCGGTGGCCGATGCGCCCCCGTAGTGGCCGGCGGAAGAAGGCAAGACCATGAACCCCCAAGACATCGAAGCGAAGCTCAATCAATTCACCCCCTCTCACGTACGCGAAGCCTTTCTTGATATTGCCGAGCACCCGCTGCGTGGCCCCGAGACAAGCGAGCGCGGATGTACCGGCCCTGTCGACGCGGCGACCGCAAAGCCCGGCGTGCGAATCGTTTCCGCACTGGGCAAGGTCTTCGTCCGAGTGACGGTCGCGGAAGGTGGCGCGGCTGGGTTCACGGAATACGAGATGACGCCCGCTAGCTTCCAAGGCCTGACGAGCGCGCTCCTCTCCGTTCTCGGCGCGAAATCATGCCCAGTCTGATCAAGTATGGGATGGCACCGGACGACGATGAACGCCTCCGCGCCCACTTCGCGAAGCAGGGCGATCCTGACCTTCGGGACTGGCGCATCGTCGATCGCTGGGACGGTCCTGATAGCTGGAACCTAGAACGTTTCTACAACGAAGGGCCCGGCGCTTTCGCTGGCGACTTACCCATCGCTTTGAGCGAGTACGAGCGGCTCAATCCGACCAGTGACCCACCCTTCGGGGGCGCCGCATACCAGGAATGGGTGGAGAAGGAGGGGCGCCGAGTGCCGCTGAAAGTTTGGTTTCGGCAGCTCTATGCGAAGGAAGAGAAGGGTTCGACGACCGGCTCGGATCGGCAGGTTCTCCAACGCATCGAAGAAGAGCTGGGGCCTCTGCTTAGGGGGCTCGTCACCCGGTACGAGGAGCGGAAGGCGTTCGTCATTCGCAGTGAGGCCCGAGAAGAGCGCGAAAGAAAGGCCCGAGAAGAGAGCGAAAGGGGGGATTGATGTCTCTCGTAATCGTTGCAGGCAAGACGCTCCTGGCCCCGGTCGTGCGACGTTGGCTGGCGGGATTCCCGAAGAGAAACGACGAAGCCTTTGCGAAGGCGCGACTAGAGGCCATCGAAGACTCCACGATCGAGGTTGCTCGGCGCACGCAAGAGCAATACGAGGACCTTTCGCGCCGATTCGCAAACCTGGGAGCGCTCGTCGCGGCGGCGATTGAAGATCCCGCCTACGGCCGCGTCTACGTGAACTATACCCGAGCGGTGGACGCGGAGGCGATCGACGAACGGCGTCGCATGCTCGAGTTTGCGACCGCTGCCCTTTTCGATGTTCGGTTGACCGTCGCCGAACACTCTCGCGTTGAGCGGCTTCTTCGCGAGCTTGATCCTGAGGACGTTCGGTGGCTGAAGGTCATCGACGGGTCATTGGGCTCCGTGTATCGACGCCAATCAATCCGAAGCCCCGGCCATCTTCGGTGGCTTGTGTGGTGCGACTCGCCCTCGGCGGACGCGCTAGCGGCCAGCGGTTGCGTTCGCGTTCACCACAATGCCGGCGCGGCGTCCACGGCACGTGGCTACGACGAGACAGAGGTCACGCGAATGGGCCGCCTCGTCTTGCGCGTCCTCCGGCTTTACGTACGCGCCCGGCCAACGCCAATCGAAATCCCAGGCCGAGAGATGCTTGCCGAGTCGCGATCGGAGGAAGCTGCCCGAACTCAAGTCCCGTCGGCTGTTTGGAACGCCGTCATGAGCCTGAGCGCCTCAGGGTCCGCAGCAACGTATAGGGCAGCACCCTTCCGCACGAATGGCCAGCGGGGGCCACACAACGGGAAGGCCGTTCTCCGGCTCTCCCGTGTGCCCCTCGCCGCCGCTGTCGAGATCGCGGCGTTGGCGCCACATCCCGAAATGGATCTGACACTAGTCGGAATTCCTGTCGAGGGCGTCGGCGTCGAGGCGCGCCCTATCGACGGAGAAGCCGACATTCAGGACGTGCTCGTGCACGGTCCACACGACGTGCTCCGATGGCTGGCGGACGACGTCGAGGCGCAATGGGAGACTTGATCTGCGGATTCTTGGGGCGGAAACCGGGGCGATCGTCCTAGAAACCCGAAGAACACTGACAAATGCGCCCCAATCTCTGAGAACCTGAATCTGGTGCGTCTGCCAATTCCGCCACGTTCGCGTGCTGTTGTGTGCAGGTACCTTAAAAATCAGGGCAAGAGAGCGTCCGTAGAAGGCCGCCAAGAGAAGTCTCCTCCTTGGACGCTTGGGCGCGCGGGTGGAGGGGTGAAAAGCACGCGGCACCTATACACGAGGTGAACGACCGGCGACAGCCCCTAGCCCTGCCCGGCGGAGGTGATTGACCGTTGGCTAGCTCCAGCTGTGCACTTGCACCGGCTCGTCGACGACCTCGGTCACGTTCTCGGGCTGTCCGGCTTGTCCCCGAGACCTCAGAGGCGTTCACGATGTGCGGCTTTCCTCACTAATAGAAAGCGGATGCGCGTCAGGAATGTTCGGCGTTCGGATACGGGCGCCGTCGGCGTGCGCCTGCGCATACTCGGCGTGCGCCTGCATACTCGGCGTGCGCATGCGCATGCTCGGCGTACGCATGCGCATGCTCGGCGTACACATGCCCGTGCTCGGCCTACGCGTGCCCGTGCTCGGCGTGCGCATGCGCTTGTTCGTTGCTCGCATGCCCGTGCTCGGCGTACGCATGCGCATGTTCGGCGTACGCGCACGATTGTTCGGCTTGTGTGCGCGAGTGTTCGCCGTACTCGTGCGCGAGTGTTCGCCGTACTCGCGCGCAATCGAGCGGTTGTTCGTCATGCGCGCATGAATGGTCGATGTACCCACGCGAATGTTCGGCGCAATGGGGCGTCTCCTCGACGTGCCTGCCCGTTTGAGGTGGCTGCGGCTCCGGTACGCGCGCTTGCACGTCGGGGCTCCGCTCTTGTTGACGTTGACGCTCGGCAACATCAGCATGAGCGTTTGCTTCGCGACCCGAGGAAAGGACACATCGGCGTCATTGGGCTCGTTCGCACCCCGTAGCGACCTTCTCTTCGTTTACGGAACTCTTCGCGGCTCGGACGTCGAGGAGGCCCAAGTCCTGGCCGCGCGGGCCAAGCGGCTCGGGACCGCGACGCTCCAGGGCCGCATGTATCGGTGTCACGAGGTGGCCGCCGACGGTAGAGCCCTGACTTATCCGGCCGCGGTCCCGGGCGAAGCCGACGACGACGTCGTTCGCGGCGAGCTCTTCGAGTTGCCCGCAGATCCCGAGGCGCGAGACGAGCTCCTCTCGGTCCTCGACCGGTACGAGGAGTTCGACGCGGCACGGGCGGCGAGCTCGCTCTTCATTCGCTGCATCCTGCCCGTGAAAAGCCACCGCGGTCGCTTCGTGCACGCGTGGGTCTACGTCTACAACCGGCCGGTCGACAGTCTGGCGCGTATCAGCTCGGGCGACTTCTCGCCGTCGTAGGACGCCGTCGTCCGGCCGAATCTGCACCCCGCGCGGGCTGGGCGCACTTCACTCCGCGTGAGCGGCGCTCTCGATTTCGGCGGTGACCCCCGCGTCGACGCCTCGCTGCTCCTTCTTCGGCCCGCGGTGCGAGAGTCGCTCGACGGCCACGAAGAGGGCCGGGATGAAGAAGATCCCTAGAAGGGTGGCCGCGAGCATCCCGGAAATGACTGCCGTCCCGAGCATCCTGCGAGCCGCCGCACCGGCCCCGGTCGCGATCCACAAGGGGATGCAGCCCGCGATGAACGCGAACGACGTCATCAGGATGGGCCGCAGCCGAAGCCGCGCGCCCTCCAGCGCTGCGTCGACGATCGGACGCCCGGTTTCGAGCCGGTCTTTCGCGAACTCGACGATGAGGATCGCGTTCTTCGCCGTGAGACCGACGAGCATCACCAGGCCGATTTGCGCGTACACGTTGTTGTCGAACTTGCGCGAAAGCAGGCCGACGTACGCGCCCAGGACCGCCACCGGCGTGCTCAAGAGCACGCTGAAGGGCAACGACCAGCTCTCGTAGAGAGCCGCGAGGATCAAGAATACGAAGACGAGGGAAAGTCCGAGCACACGCGCCGTGCCGCCGGCCGAGATCTTCTCCTGGTACGAGAGCGCGTTGAACGCATATCCCATGTCCGCCGGCAGCGTCTTCGCGGCGACCGCCTCTAGCGCGTCGAGCGCTTGCCCCGAGCTGTAGCCAGGCGCCGGGACACCCTGAATCTCCACCGAGCGGTACAAGTTGAAGCGCACGGTGTACTCGGGCCCCATGGTCGTTTTGACCTTGACGAACGATGACAGCGGAACCATCTCGCCCTTGCCGTTTCGGACGTAGAACTGCCCGATGTCCTCCGCCTTGGTCCGATAGGCCGGCTCGGCCTGCAGAAATACCCGCCATTGGCGCCCGAAACGCGTGAAGTCATTGAGGTACGATCCGCCGAGGAACGTTTGAAGCGCGGCGTACACGTCGCCGATGGCCACGCCCTGCTTCATCGCTTTGTCTTTGTCGACGTCCGCAAAGAGCTGCGGAACCGCCGGCGAGAAGATGGGCCGCAGCCCCGCCAGTTCCGGCCGCGTGCTCGCTTCCGCGATGAAGCGTCGGACGTTCTGCGCGAGGTACTCGTACGGCGAGCCGCCGCGATCCTGAAGCATCATGCTAAAGCCGCCGGTGGCGCTTATGCCCGGGATCGAGGGCGGTCCGATCGCGAACACACGCGCCTCGGGGATGGCTGCGAACTTCGCGTTGAGCTTGGCCACGATCGCGCTCGACGCGAGCTCGGGTGACTTGCGTTCGTCCCACGGCTTGAGGCCGATGAACCCCGTGCCCAGGTAGCTCGCGGCCGTTCGCGTGAAAAAGCTGAAGCCCGCGATGCCGTTGTACGTGCGGATGCCGGGCTGCTTCGCGACGATGTCGGCAATCTTCTCGTAGACGGCCTTGGTGCGCTGCAGCGACGCTCCGTCCGGGAGCTGCGCGCCGATGATCGCGTAGCCCTGGTCCTCGTCGGGGACGAAGCCTGCGGGGATCTTCCTCCCGATGAGGACGGAGGCGGCCACGACGCCCGCCAAGAGCGTGAGAGGGAGGATCAGCTTGCGGACCAGGAGACGGTTGACCGAGACGTACCCGTCGGTCGTCCTTCCGAACCATCGATTGAAGCCTCCCCCGAGCCGGCCGAAGACCCCACGGGTCGCGGGCCGGGGCCGAAGGAGCAAGGCGCTGAGCGCCGGGCTGAGGGTGAGCGCGTTGAACGCGGAGATGAGAACGGACACGGCAATCGTGAGCGCGAACTGCTGGTAGAGCCGCCCCGTGACTCCCGCCATGAACGCCACGGGTACGAAGACCGCCGCGAGGATGAGCGCGATCGCGATGACGGGACCCTGCACCTCGGACATCGCGCGGAACGTGGCGTCGCGCGGAGCCATTCCTTCTTCGATGTGGTGCTCGACCGCTTCGACGACGACGATCGCGTCGTCTACGACGAGGCCAATCGCGAGAACGAGGCCGAAAAGTGAGAGGGTGTTGACCGAGAAACCGAGGAGTGGAAAGAACGCGAATGCCCCGATGAGCGACACGGGGACCGTGAGCAGCGGAATCAGCGTTGCTCGCCAGCTCTGAAGGAAGAGAAAGACGACGAGCGCGACGAGGACGACCGCCGCCACCAGCGTTTCGACGATCTCACGGATGCCGGCTTTCACGGGAGCCGTGGTGTCGAGCGAGATCTCGTAGGTGATTCCCGGCGGGAAGCGCTTGGCCAGATCGACCATCGTCTTGCGGACCGCGTCCGCCACTTCCAGCGCGTTCGACCCGGGCGACTGGAAGCCCGCGATGACGGCCGCCGGGTTCCCGTTGAACGTGCCGTACTGCTGGTAGGTGAGCGCTCCGAGCTCGACGCGCGCCACGTCCTTGATGCGCACGCTCGATCCGTCGGGGTTCTCGCGGACGATGACGTTCTCGAACTCCTGCGGCTCGACCAGCCGTCCCTGCGCGCGCACGGTGTACGTGAGCTGTTGCCCCGGCGGCGCCGGCTCCGCGCCCACCTGGCCGGCCGGGTTCACGACGTTCTGCGCCCGGACGGCGTTCTGCAGGTCGTTGACGGTCAGGCCGAGGCGAGCGAGCAGATCGGGTTTGATCCAGATCCGCATCGAGTAGTCGGCCGCGCCTAGGTTTCGAATGTCGCCGATGCCCTTGATGCGCAAGAGGGCGTCGTTGATGTTGATGAGGGCGTAGTTGGCGAGAAACGTCGGGTCGTAGCGGCCGTCGGGCGAGTAAAGAGAGACGACGATCAGAGGGAACGCGAGGGACTTCTTGATCGTCACACCGAAGTTTTTCACGTCTTGCGGCAAGAACGGCTGCGCCTGCGAAAAGCGGTTGTTGACGAGGACATTGTCGACGTCGATGTCGGTGCCGACGTCGAACGTCACCGTCTGGTTCATCGACCCGTCGTTCGCGTTCGTCGACTGGATGTAGAGCATCCGGTCTACGCCGTTCATCTGCTGCTCGATCGGCGTCGCGACCGACTGCTCGATTGTCAGCGCGTCGGCGCCCGTGTACGTCGTCGTCAGGTTGACTTGCGGCGGCAAGATCTGCGGAAATTGCGCGATAGGAAGCCCGAGGAGCGACACCGTGCCGATGAGGACGGTCAAGATCGCGATGACCATCGCGACGATCGGGCGCCTGATGAAGAACGCGGACATTGTGGCGGCGTCCTCTCGTCAGTTCGGGGTGGTCTTCGCAGGCGCGACCGATGCGCTCGAAGAAGCGGGCTCGGGAGCCGTCTTGGGCACGACCAGGGCGCCATCGGCGATCTTCTGAACGCCCTCGACGACGATGCGATCGCCTTCGATGACGCCTCGGTCCACGACGCGCAGCCCCTGCGCGCTCGCTCCGACGTCGACGCGGCGCAGCTGCACTTTGTTGTCCGGTCCCAGGACACCGACGGAATAGGTGCCCTGGACCGGGATGAGCGCTTTCTCAGGGACGACCAATACGCCGCGGCCGGCTTCGGGTCGCGCGATGCGCACCCGTCCATACTGCCCGGGTCGGAGGTTGCCGTCGGGATTGGGTACAAGCGCTTGAACTTGAATCGTCCCGGTGCTGGGGTCGATCTGGCGGTTGGTCGTCACGATGACGCCCCGGTGCGAATAGGTGCTGCCGTCGGAGAGGCTGATCTCGACGCCGGGGTCTCCGGCCTCCGTTTTTCCGCTGGCGTCGAGGCGAGCGAACTGCCGCTTGGCCCAGGCGATGTCCCGCGCATCGAGCTGTTTGAAGCGATCGGGGTACTTCACGAAGTCCACTTCGCTCATCGGGAAGTTCACCCGGATGGGATCGATTTGCGAGACGGTCGTCAGCAACGTCGGTCCGTCCTGCCCGACGAGGTTGCCGATGCGCACGAGCGCGAGCCCTGCGACCCCATCGATGGGGGCGCGGATCTGCGTGTACGACAGGTTCAGGTCGGCCTGCTGCAGCTGCGCTTCGGCGGCTTGGACCTGACCGTCGGCGTCGGCGAGATTGGCGGTCGCGTTGTCGACGTCCTGCTGGGCTATCATGCCCGTTTTGAGCAGCCCTCGTTCGCGGTCGAGCTGCACACTGTTGTGCGCCTGTACGACTCGAGCGCGAGTGAGCGCGGCCCGTGCGGCGCTCTGCGCGGCGACGTATTCGGTCGCTTCGATCGAGAACAGCGACTGCCCCGCCTTCACGAACGAGCCGTCCTTGTAGCCCTGGCTTCGCAGAAAGCCCCGCACGCGAGCGCGGATTTCGGCGTTGTCGTAGCCATCGAGCGTGCCCACGGCCTCGATATAGAGGGCGACGTCGCGCCGCTCGACGGCCGCGACATAAACCGTCGGCGGGGGCGGCGCGACTGGTTTCGTCGAGTTGTCGCAGGCGCCAGCGGCAAGGGAGAGGACCCCGAACGCCAGCGCTGCAGCGCGCGCGCGATGAGAAGGAGGCATGGGGAAAGAGAACGGGCACATCGGTTTCGGGTTCAATAGACACACTCCGCGTTCGTGAGCACGGCATTGGCGCGCCCCTGAGCCAGCTGAAAGTCGAGAAGGGCCAGGTTGGTCTCCGCCTGCCGGAGCGCTTGCGCCGAGGTCACGAGATCCAGGCTGGTGCCCAGCCCCTGCCGGTATCCGGAGCGCGTCCGCTGATCGATTCGATCGGCGAGGTCGCGCTGACGGGCGGCCACGTCGCGAGACGCCCGAAGGACGCCGATCGCGCGATCGGCCTGGGCCGATGCCACGATCGCGGCGAGTCGGGTGGCGACGAGGGCCTGGCGAGCCTGCTCGACCGCCGCGCGTGCGTCGCGTCTTGCGCCCTGGCGCGCGCCTCCGTCGTAGATGGGCAGGATGACGGCCCCCTGCAAAGACCAGGTGGTGTGGGGCGCGAGCACCGTCTCGGTCGCGTAGCCAAGCTGCGACAGTAGGCCTAGGGAGGGCGCGTACTGCAGGTCGGCGTCGTGAACCGCTCGCTCGGTGATTTCGAGCTGCAAACGGCTCGCGCGCACGTCGGGCCGCTTCTCGACGTCTTCGTTCATCCGGCAGGTTCGCGCGATGGCCGCCTCGAACCGCTCGAGGTCCAGATCTCCCGGAGCGGCGACGGCGACGGGGGAGCCGACCGCCTGGCCGAGCGCTTCGCGCGTCTGGCGGAGAGACTCGTCGCTGGCGATGATGAGCGCCCGCGCTGCCTCGACGTCCTGCTGCGTACGGTCGACGTCGAGATCCGTCCCCTGACCGAGCTGCTGGCGGGTCTGGGTGAGCGCAAGGCGCTCGAGGGCCGCGCGGAGGCCGACCCTGTTCAGATCAGTGACGCGGGCGGCCGCCAACGTCGACAGCATCGCGGTGACTACCGACGTGGCGATCGTGCGCCGTCTGTCTTCGAACGAAAGTCGGGCGAGATCGACATTTCGTGCGAAGGTTCCCTGGGCATAGATGCCGCGCGGATTGACGACGGACCACGCGAGCGTCGCACCGACGCCGAACACGTCCGAGGGGGGGGTAACGAACGTGACGGGTGGCGCCGTCGGAAACGTGACTTGCTCGTTCAGAAACTGATGCGTGTAGCTTCCCTGTCCCGTGAGCACGGGGAGCACGGCAGCAAGAGCGATGCGCTTCTGCGCCTCGGCGCGAACGACGCTCTGGTAGCTCGACAGGTAGTCCGGCGATTGCGCGCGAATGAGCGCCAGGGCGTCGTCCCACGAGGCGATTTGGCGCGGGGCCTCGGGTGGCGGGGCGAGCATGCCGTCGGCGATGGGGGAAGGATCGGCGGCCTGAGGCTCTGGCGGCGGATCGGCGGCCGCTCGATCGACCCCTCCCAACATTGCGGCCAGCAGGACGAAAAAAAGGGGGCCTCGCGGATATGGCTGACGAAACATCGTGGTCGGCATTCTAAGGGCTGCGCTCTCTTGCGATGCCGTACGACGGAGGTGTGTTGCGTCGCAAGCTCGAGCGATTCGGACGCCTAGCACCACGGTTGCCTCCTGAGCAGCGCCACAGTGGCGCGCTACTGCTGGCGTCAGGGGGCCTGGAGGTACTTCGGATCGGCGCCCGGCCCGTCGAGCGATTCGAGGAACGCGACCAGATCGCTCTGCTCGCGGTCGCTCAGGCCGAGCGGATGGATCTCACTCGTGCCCAGGTAGCCGTAGGGCGAGCCTCCGTCGTTGAAGAAGGCGACGACCTTTTCGAGCGTGCCGAGCTGCCCGGTGTGCATGAATGTCGGCCGCTTGCTCACGCAGCGCAGCATCGGAGTTCGGAACGCGCCCTCCATCTCCGGCGTCACGGCGCCGGGCAACCGACCGTCGTTGCCATCGCTGAAAGTCCCCAGGGTATTGAGCGGATCGAGTTGCGCTGCGGCAATCCCCGTCGCCGCGCCGTGGTCAGCCGAGTCGACGAACGCCTGTTGCACCATCGTGGCGACCAGACCCACGTCGTGGAACTTCTGATCCGACAGAAACGGGCCGGAGTGGCACTTTGCGCACCCGGCCTTGTCGACGAAAAGGGCCGCACCGCGCTGCGCCGCGCGTGAGACCGCCCCCGAGTCGCCATGCATCCACGCGTCGAAAGGCGTGAGCCCGCACGTGAGCTTGCGCTCGAACGCGCCGATCGCCTTGCCTGCATTGACGACTACGGTCGTGACCGCGGTTTGCTGCGTCGCGGTCAACCCGTCGAACTCCGCGTGGTCCCCCGGCATGCCGTGGAACGTCCCGTCACAGGTCGGTTGCGGGTCCGTGGGGTTCTTCGGCTGGCACCCGGTGACTTGCGCGCCGAGCGGCGGGAACTGACTGGGATCGGCCAGCGGCGGCATCGGACCGAAGATGGCCTCGTAGTCGGTTCGGTACTCGGCGTAAATCTGCTCGGCCTCATACAGACGCGAGCTGTTCATTTCGACCACATTCTCGAGCGGACCGAATACTTGATTGTACAAGGCGTCGCGCCGTCCATCCCACATGAGCAGACTGGCTTGTCCCACGTCGAGCAGCGAAGGCGCGCGCCGTCGCCCCCAACCCGCGCCCAGCGATATCTGAAGCTGAAACGAGCGCGTGTCGGAGAAGCCGGACGACGGAATGTGGCAGCCGGCGCACGCGACCCGGCCCGTTTGGCCCGCGGTGCCCAGCGCGCGCGGGCTGCCATCGTTGTCCGTGTCGAGGAGCGGGCCCGAGAAGGACGGATCGAAAAAGAGCTTCTGGCCCAGAAGGGCAGCCGCCGGGTCATCGGCGTAACGGTTGGTCGCGTCGGGTGGCGGCGCCGGGAGCGGTGCGGGAGAGAGCGCTTGAAGCGCTTGCAGCTCTGTCGGCGTGATGACCGGATCGGGATCGGCGGCGTTCGCTTCGGCGCTGTCGGCGGCGGCGTCTGGTAGTGACACGAGGCCGGCGTCCATGGCGGGCGGTGCGGCGGCCCCCGTCGGAGACGAGCCGCATCCGCTCGCCAGAATCGCGAAGGCGATCGAGCCCGCTCTCAATACGCGGCGCACGCGAACCTCGCATCCCACGGGGGGGGCGCGATGCCGCTCTTGATCCCGAGATCGTCCCAGTGCCGCACGGTTTCGGTGCACTGGTGCTCGTGCAGAAAGCCGTAGGGCTTGGCCTGGCTGCAGACTCGCTCGTCTGCGGCGCCTTCGTGATAGAGAACGTCACTGAACGTGACGGTGACCGCTCCCGCCAGCGCGAAGCCCGCGGTGGGGTAGTGCACGCAGCCAGCCGGGGATCCGTCCATGAATACATAGACCGTACTCGACGAGATGTACGCGTCGTATTTCGTCATTCGGTCCACGCCTGCATGCTCGAAGGGCGAATCGGCCGGAGGAATGGTCGCGTTCGTATTCTTCCCGCCGCTCCAGTTGTCGTAATCGATCAGGGGATGGCTGGGCGCCTGATTGTTCACGGCCCACGCTCCGTTGTTGACGAGTCCGTGGAACGCTTGGACTTCGAGGCGCATGGACGGGCCCTGGATGGTCTGGATCAACAGGAAATTCCCGTTGGTGTTCAGCAAGCCGTCTTCGACGGGCGTCGGCTGGTCGGTCACAAGCACCTGCGGGTAGCGCCGGTCGGTGCCGACCGTGTTCACCGTCCACGTGACGTGCAGGAACTTCGTGGCGTCCGCGTCGACCGTCGCCGGCTGCTGCGCGGTGAAGCGCACGCGGCCGGTGACGTCCTGCGTCCAGTCGTCGAAGACGGTCCAGAATTGGCCGAGGAGCTGACCGTGCGTGAAGACCAACGGGCCGGTGGGATGGTCTACGGAATAGGCTCCAAAGTCGAAGAGTGAGGAAGTCCAGTGTGCGCTCGTGTTGTCATGCGAAAATTTGGGGTCGGTGCTCGCCGTCTCGGCAGGCGGCTCCGTTCCCACGCCGAATCCCTGGTACCAGTCCCAATCGTCGGGGTTGTGAGGCTGGGGGGCGACCTGGACGAACGAGCGCGCGATGGGGACCGGGGCGGCGTTCGGCGTCTGCAGCAGCGGCAGGCCCCCGGTGACTGCGCCTGGAAGATCGTATTGCCCATTGATGTAGATCTCCCCGGTGGGCGACGCCTGCTGTATTTGATCGAGCGTGAGGAACGGCTGGTGCGGAGTCGCGGAGAGAGACTGCGGCGAGAGCAGTCCCTGGTAGGGGCAACCGGACGATAGGGCCTCTACGACAAGGGTCGTCGGTTGCGTCAGCCCTGACCACTCGAGATGCCAGAGGGGCCCCTGACCCTGGTTCGCCGCACGTTTGAAGCGCTCGTTGCCGGCGGAGAGCTCGACGTGCAACTGGGGTCCTTGGTAAAGGACACTCATGAGCGGCACGGCCCCTGCTGTGGCCGCGGTAAGGACCTGGAACGCGGCCGCCGGGGGTGTCGAGTCCTTCGCGTGCGAAGCCTGGCCCGCCGCGGTGAAGTAAGAGTCGGTGTACTGCGTCCAACCCTGACCGGCCACGACCTCGGCCCTCTCGGATCCGTAGATCGTTTGCGTCGCGGCGCTCGCGGCGGAAGGGACGTAAAAGACGATCCCGTCGTCGCGGCCTCCCTGGCTCAAGAGCATTTGCCGCTGGCTCGAGTCGGTCGTGTAAATCTTCGGACGCGCTTCGCGCCAGCCGTTTTCGGGTGCCAGCGGATGGACGGCGATCGCGTACACCGGCGAGCGATCGGGCGCCGGCGTCAGATACACGTAACCCAACGTCGGCTGCGCAGGGACGGTCGCGCCCCACGAATAGACTCCGTTGTCGTAGACTTGGCCTGCATCCGGTTTGTTGACGTCGTTCGTCGTGTTGTTGGGCAGGTCCAGTGCTTGTCTCAGGCCGGCGCACCGGTACATCGCGTTCTTGATCGTGAGCGACCCATCGGCGTTCGTGGTCACGTCACTCGGATTCGGCAGGGGATAGACACGGTAATCGACGGCATTGTCGATGGGGTCGAAGTCGATTCCCACCGAGTCTTCCCGCTCCGTTGCCGTGACGTTGGTCAGTGGCGGCAGTGATCCCATGTTCGCGCCGACCGCCGCGTCGAGCTGCGTCACGACATGCTTGTTATCCGGGCTAGATGAGGTGGCGCTATCTCCGAACGAGCCGGCGTCTCTCGGTGCGGGACCGGACCCCGAGCCGCGTCCACCGTCGGTCGAGCCGACTCCTCCGGAGCCAGCACCGTTCGGCGATCCCTGGCTCGAGTGGACAGCGGTGGAGCTCGAACACCCCACATAGATTGGCAGCGCGGCGGCGACCAGCAGCTCGAGAACGATCAAAGACCGTGCGGTCATGCATCCCTCCATTCGCCGCGGGGGCTCGGCGAAAATGAATTCCCAATATTGCACGCCTGCATGGTCGCCGGACCATCCATCGTCGAAAGGATAGCGATCGGCCGACCAAGAAGTGTGCAACCTAGGGGGATATTGCCTAGGCTAGGATGTCATTGCGCACAAGGTCGTGCGTGGTGTGGAGCGTGTCTGCCCCAGCAGCCCCGTTGCGGGGAGCTGTAGTTGGGCGCGACCGGCGGACGTCGTGTCGTGACTTTCTCGCGCTCGCGCCGAAAACTCCGCCTCTCCATGGGCGGCAGCGGCACAGACATCGCCCTACTGCCGCGCGACGGCGAGGCTGTAGCTCTGGACCTTCCGGCCGCTAGAGCTCACGCTCGCGCACACGGACACGGCCGCCGCCTGACCGCCGACGGTGATCGACACACCGACCGCTCCCGCGCTCGCCGGGATCACGACCGAGCATGTCCCCGCCGGCGTGAGATAGCCGACGGCCAGACTGGCATCCGCCGAAGCCGTCAGCTGAACGCGGGTCGTTCCGGACGTCGCCACGACGACGTACCAGTCAACGTCGGTCGGAGTGGCCAGGCTTCCGCACTGGCTGGCGGCAAGGCGGGTTGCCGATGCAACCGTGTCGTTTGGCTCCGTTTCGAGCGCGCAGGTCGCGCCCCCTTCGGGCTTGGTACCAGCGTCCACGGCGGGCTTCGATGGTGCGCTGCCATCTTGCGCGATCGGGGCGTCGGCGCGCATACCTGCGTCGGCGATCGGCCCGGCTTCCGGAACGTGTGCGACGTCGGCGCTCGAGCCCGCGTCCGTCGGCTTGGGCCCTGCGTCGGCGATTGGACCGGCTTCGGGAAGGCGCGCCACGTCGGCCGCCGCGCCAGCGTCCGCCGGCTTGAGCCCTGCGTCGGCGACGGCGCCACCGCCGTCGGGAGCTCCACCGTTGGCGGCGACCCGCTGGGCGATCCAGGTGCTCAGCGGATCCACGCGCGCCAGCACTTCGATCGAGCCGTTCGCCCCGGAGTTCACCGCGACGATGGTGTGGGTCGACGGGAGGAACACCGGGCCGCCGGAGTCCCCGTGCTCGATGACGTCGGTTCCGTAGTAGTCGAACGGATAGCCGAGGGCCGCGCCGTCGTTCACGGTCAGCGGCGCCTTGTAAAACGAATTGGTCAGCGCGCCATTCAAGATTCGACCCACGTCGACGACTGGCGTATTCGCCTTCAAGGGCGAGAGCGCGAGGACCGGAAAACTAGGAACCTGAATCGGTTGATCCAGATAGACGAGTCCGATGTCGTGATGATTTGGATTGACATTCGCGGCCCCGTTTTCGTGCCAGTCGAAGGTCTCTCCGCGCGCGGAGGTCGCCTGGGTACCGTTGACCGACACGCTCCAGGAGACCATGCCGTCCACGCAGTGTCCGGCGGTCATCACGACTCGCGGCGCGATGAGCACCGCGGAGCAGGCGTAGCTGGCTCCGGAAGCGCCGCGCATGTTCAGAAGTGTCGCCTCGGGATACGCGGTCGTCTGCGTCCCATTGATGATCGGCTCGATGACCGCCGTGGTGTCCTCGGCCGGTTCTCCCGAGCTCGTCGGTTGGAGTGCGCAGCCGGAC
>Ga0265313_10001306_pt1 | contig 23513 bp, 31 predicted proteins | sample 4123metaG_FD_203122 | JGI IMG/M metagenome (GOLD analysis project Ga0265313, IMG submission 203122) | Rhizosphere microbial communities from Carex aquatilis grown in University of Washington, Seatle, WA, United States - 4-1-23 metaG | ecosystem: Host-associated > Plants > Roots > Rhizosphere >...
ATATTGATGTTGTTCGGCGCGATCATGTCCAGTTGGACCCACGTCGAAGAAATTATGATTGACGTGATAGACCTTCTTGTTTTCGTTGATCATGATCTCCGGAGCGCCGCAGCAAGCAAAACGCGCGGTCATATGCCTGGCAGACAAATTTTTCGTTCGATTGGCGCCAATGGCATCCGCGCCAAGCTGATGAGGAATCTCCTTAGTCAGTTTATCGGCAACTACAAGAAAGACAGTCTTTATGATGAGGTAATCTCGGAATTTCAGTCATTGGTGAATTTACGGAATGACTACGTTCATGGTCTTTGGTGGTCCGATGACAAGCACAACGCTCTTTTGCAAAAAGAAAATGTGCATGAATTTTCTTTTCAAAGTCAAATACCAGTCACGGCCGACGAACTTCGCTCGTTTTTGAATAGAGCAAGGCGTCTATCGACGCTACTCGGACAGATTCGTATTAAAGAATATGAATTAAGCGAAGCTAAGAAGCACCATGATGCGCTCGCTGCATTGTCTCGAAAACCTCAAGAACCGCCTGCTTGAGATAACCATAGGGTAATGCGTCTTCAGGCCAAAATTTAGCAAGCACATCCGCACCGGCCTCGATCATCTCCGGTGTTACTTCGATTTTGGGCGCGCCAGCGTCCTTGCACATGAGAACACCATATCATGTGCTTGTGGTGTTATCAAGATAAATAGGACTATATTCCGCACACCCGATCTGCCGAGGGCGCTGTCATGAGGGGCGATTATCTGCCTCTTGACTGGTGTGGAATTTAATGCCATATTGGCTCCTGTCGATAGGGAGAGCCGAAATGGCCAAGCGTCCGAAGCCCGTCCATCAAATGACCCTCGGCCAATTCGAGGCCCGGTTTACCGATGAGGAAAGCTGCAAGTCCTATCTGGTGAAGCGCCGATGGCCGGAAGGCGTTCGCTGCCCGCGTTGCGGCAATGCCAAGGTCTTTGAAGTCAAATCCATGCCGTTCAAGTGGCAGTGCTATTCGTGCGTTCCCAATAGCGGGTATCGGTTCTCCTGCATCGCTGGCACAATCTTTGAGAACACGAACAAGCCCCTGCGCGACTGGTTCAAGGTCACTCACCTGATGCTCACAAGCAAAAAGGGAATTAGCGCCCTTCAAATCCAGCGCATGATGGGTTTTGGCTCTTACGAGACCGCCCATTCCATGTGCCACAAAATCCGCGCGGCGCTTGTTGAGCCGGAGACGAAACTTGGCGGAATTGTTGAGGTCGATGAAAGCTACATCGGCGGCAAAGATCACAACCGCCACGCCGACAAGCGCACTGGCGTCGGTGGCGGACCCAAGGGCAAATTCCCGATCATTGGTGCCGTACAGCGCAAGGGCAACGTGATTGCCCGCATCCTGCATCAAGTCACCAAGGTCGAGGCGGAATGGTTTGTCCGCGAAATGGTCAGCAACAAAGTCAGCTTGCTCGCGACCGATGAAAGCAAGGTCTATGACGGCCTGACCGACTATCCGCGCGGAACAATCAATCACCGCCGCAAGCAATACGTTGTCGGCGCGATCCATACGAACACGATTGAAGGCTTTTGGAGCATCTTCAAGCGCGGCGTTGTAGGCTCGTTCCACAAAGTCAGTCAGAAATATCTGCCGCTCTACGTCGCGGAATTTCAGTTCCGATATAACAATCGGTTTAACAGCGACATTTTCGGCGCGGCGATTGAGGGATGTTGATGAGATTGTCATATATCGCGAGCTTTGGCGTCAAAGTAATTGAGAACGCCAGCACGACCACCTTCAAGATAGCGGTCGCGAGCCACGCAAAGCGTTTTGTATGGAGCGAGAGTTAGATCAGAACTGACGTTTGATGGAGGACCCTTCAATGGCCGCTCGTAATCGTCGCGACGAATGTCGAGAAATGGCCTTTGGGTCTGCTGCCAATCGGAGACTATAGAATCAATTTTACCTAGCGCCGCGGTCCACTTTGCATAGTCTGAAAGCCAAGCGCCGGCATCTTTGTAGTCGGATGGCTTGGCCTCGAACAGTTTATTCCCTAGCCCTAAAACGATTAGATCGGCTTCCTTTATGATGGCTTCAGCATCGCGCGCGCGCAGAGCGTTGGCGATACGTAGTTGCCCCATGCCGACATGTTTATAAGAGCGTTCAAATTCGACTTTCAGTTCCTGCACTGAGTGCATAACGTTCTTGATGTCGGCTTGAACATTTAGGGCAATCTTGTCGGCTTTGTCGTCAACTCGCCCGATCATGCCATCCAGGTTGCGATTGGCCTCAATTTGATTAGCGAGTGCGCGATCAATCTTGTCGTCAATGCGTTTAATGTCTGGCTGTAATTGTTTTGGAAACTCTTTTCCGGAGAATCTAGCCGTCATTACCGCGTAAATGGAAGGTGTGCCTTGGCTAGAGTTTCTGATTAGTAGGTTGGCCGCGGCCGCCAAAATCAAAACGCAAAACCAGGAGGCCGGATGGGACGCAATATCCGAAATTGCCCCGGCGAGCCGCGGCGACAAACTTGAAAGGTAAGGCCAGACACCAAAAGCGCCCGCGATGGCCACTATTATACTCATAGCCCCGGCTGCGAGCAGGATGCCGATAAGTATCCGGTGTTTCCAATTCGTTTGCGAGATTGCCGTGGTCACGAGGAGAACCCCCGTGCCGGCCCAGAACAATACGGTTTCCCACTGCATCGCCGAATCCCTCCGCTAGGCGATCGTACCCCTAGAAGGACCTTTCCCCACTGGGACTGTCCAGTCAAGAGGCAGATAATCGCCTCATGAGGCGTCGTGAAAGCGGGATCGTTCGGGACGGCGTGGCGCCGACAATGCGCCGCGTCAGCCCGGAGCCGGCGTGGACAACCTCGCCGGATGGTGCGGTCCCCGCGCGCGTGCCTCGCAAGCACGCCCCCGGGCGGCCCCGGGACCCGCCCGGCCGGCATTAGGACCGGTCTGCGAGGAGCTCGCTGGACTGGGACAGGGCGAACCGGGCAACTCCCGGCGAGCCCACGTCCCAGGAAGCTGCGGACCTGGGGTTGAGTGCGACGCCTTCGGGCCGCGCACGAGAGCCGCAAAATGAGCCCGCCGCAGCTCGCCGGTTGCGAGCCAAGGCGGGTGGAGCGCCGGGAGGCGCCGCGCTCTCTGTCGCAGGAGAGCGCGCTACTGACGACGGACGCGCCTGCCGGCGCTCCACTCCCTCGGATTCGGTTCGGGGGGACGAGAAGGGAAGACGGCGTCCCCGCGCCGCTAAGAACAGGGGCGAACACGCACGCCCGAATTGCGGCCCGCTTTGCGCCATCCCACCGGGAATGACACAGTCGCTCATGAATCTTTTCGATGCTGCAGTCCTCGTGACCGCGCTGCTGGCCGTGGTGATGGGCTTCAATGCCGGGCTGCTGCGTAGCCTGGCGACGATCCTCGCTTATGCAATCGCGGCGCCCGCTGCGCTTGCGGTGACGCCGCTGCTGAATACGGTCTTCGCCGACCGTTTCGAGCCGACACCGGCTAACCTGGCCTTGCTGTTCGTCGGCGTGTTTCTCGGATTCGGCCTGCTGTTCGGCATGGTGGCACGCCGCGCGGTCGGCGGCGTCGCCGGCACGCATGTCATGTTCGCCGACCGGCTGCTCGGCGCGCTGCTCGGTCTGGTCCGCATCGGGCCTCTGGCCGTGCTGATGGTGATGATTTTCGCCGCCATCATTCCGCCGGGCCGCGAGCCGGCCTGGCTGTTGGAATCGAAATCGCGGCCTTATTTTGCCGCCGCCGGCGAGAGCGGCTTGCGTTCGCTGCCGCCGGAGCTGTCGAATTACATCGAGCGCCTCAAGCGCCAGCACGGGCTTTAGGCCGTTGTGCAGCGCCAGCTATAGTGCGCCAAAATCCGGGAGCAGAGGAAACGCACCATGACCGACCTTCTCAAAGGCCACATTGCCGCGATCACTGGCGCCGGCTCGGGCATCGGCCGCGCCATCGCCATGGGCTATGCCCGCGAGGGCGCGCGGGTCGTGCTGCTCGACATGAACGAGAAAGCCGTTAGCGACGTCGCGGTCGAGATCAAGGCCGCCGGCGGCCAGGCCGACAGCTTCGCGCGCGACGTGACGAAGCGCGAGGATTGCGTCGCGATGGCACAGCAGGTCGCGGACCAGATCGGCGCCATCACCATCCTGGTCAACAATGCCGGCATCAATCGCCGCAACCCTTTCAGCGGCGACGCCAGCGCCGTGATCAAGGACTGGCAGGACATCATGGCGGTGAATCTCAACGGCGTGTTCAACGTCACCCACGCCTTCCTCGGCCAGATCCGCGCCAGCAAGGGCCGCATCGTCAATCTCGCCTCGATGCAGTCGTTCCTGCATGTGCGGACGCCGAATTCGGCGGCCTACACCACCTCGAAGCACGGCGTGCTCGGCTTCACCCGCGCGCTCGCCGCCGAGCTCGGCAAGGACGGCGTGCGCGTCAATGCGATCGGCCCCGGCCTGATCGAGACGCCGATCAACGCCCAGGCCCGCGCCAATAATCCGGCGATCCTCGAAGGCTATCTGGCGCACACGCCGCTCGGCCGCACCGGCAAGCCCGACGACATTGTCGGCCCCGCCGTGTTCCTTGCCTCCGACATGTCGGCCTACATGACCGGCTCGATTGTGATGGTGGATGGCGGCTACCGGACGCTGTGAGCCGTGTTGGCGAGCGTCAAAACAACAGGACGGATGACGTGCGCCACCCGCCCTGCGATTGTGAAAACCTGAAATCGCGCCTAGCGCATCGACAGCGCGAGTCCGCTGAGGTCGGCGCTGACAATGGCGCCGGCCTGCAGGCCGGACAGCGACAGCACCGCGCCGTTCTGGTTAGTCAGCACGATCGCCTGCGCCCCGGCATAGCCGAGCGCCGCGCCCGCGGCCGCAGCGCCATAAACGCCGGCGACGTCGGACGGCCGCCGGATATTGGCGACGCGGCCGTGGAAGCGGGTTTCCGAGGCGCCGAACGTGAAGCCATAGCTCAGCCCGCCGATCGAGATCGGATAAGAGCGGCCGTGAAAGCGCAGCACACCGCTGCCGCCCTGGCCGCCGACGATGAAGCCGGCCTTCACCACGTTGAAGCTGATCGTGCCGCTATCGGCATGGGCTGCGGAGGACAGGCCAATCCCCGCAATGGCGGTCAAAGCGACAAAAGCGGCTCGAAATCCGTGAGAAACTCGCATGTTGATTGATCCTTTAGGTGTTATGCATTCAGACTGCACTGAATCCTTGGGCGCAATGACACCGGCGCCCCGCCGGTTATTGCGCGGGAACAATTCCCCACAACGCCCGCGGGTTCCATGGGTTGGCCTATGTTTCGAAAGTCGGGGCCTTGTGCAATAATGACCGTCCCAAGCGATCCCACGCCCTCTGGCCAGCCCCGCGCCGCCGTTTTGCGCGCGATTATGCGCCTGCTGATGGCGGTATTTTTCGTCGGCGGCTTTTTCCTGCATCTGTCCGCCCCGGATTCGCTCATCAAGATGACGCCGGATTGGGTGCCCTACCCGCGCGACATCATCGTGCTCACCGGCGTGCTGGAATTGCTCGGCGGCGTCGCATTGCTGGTCCCGCGGCTGCGGCGCTCTGCCGGCATCGCGCTCGCGCTCTACGTGCTGGCGGTCTGGCCGGCCAACATCAAACAGGCATTCGAGCACATCGTGCTGCCGCCGATCCCGGACAGCTGGTGGTATCATGCGCCTCGGCTCGCGCTGCAACCCGTGCTAGCGTGGTGGGCGCTGTTCTGCGCCGGCGTGCTCGACTGGCCGCTGCGGCCACGATGACAGGCGTCCTTCGTCAGCGCTTGAACAGACCCATCAGCTCGGCCTTCGCCAAAGTGGCGAAATGCAGATTGAAGCCGACCACCGCCGCGGAGGTGTCCGCCGCGACGTCGAGCCTGTCCTTGCCGACCGCAAACACGGTGAACAGATAGCGATGCGGATGATCGCCTTCCGGCGGGCACGGCCCGCCATAGCCGGGCTTGCCAAAATCGGTGCGCGTCATCAGCGCGCCGGCCGGCAATTTGCCGCCGGCGCTGCCGGCGCCCGCCGCAAGCTCGCTGACATTGGCCGGAATGTTGACGACCAGCCAATGCCAGAAACCGGAGCCGGTCGGCGCATCGGGATCGTAACAGGTAATGGCAAAGCTCCTAGTGCCGTCCGGCGCCCCGCTCCATTTCAGGTGTGGCGAGCTATTGCCGCCGGCACAGCCGAAGCCGAAATCGGCGGACAGAATATGATCCTTCGGCAGATAATCGCCGTCCTTGAAACTGTTGCTCGTCACCTTGAACGCCATATCCGTCTCCCTTGCGCTGCGGACGCACGATCTTTGCCGAAGCCGGGATCATACGCGCTCCGCGTGCATTATAGTCTAGCGCCGGAGCGGTTTATCGCGAAGGCCATTCAGGCTAGGCTGCGCAGTCCCGGTCCTCTCACTCAGGTGTCTTGATGTCCCATGTCGTTTACAAGGTCGTGCGCCACGAAGACGGCTGGGCCTACCAGTCCAACGGCGTTTTCTCCGAGACCTTTCCGACCCACGCGGCCGCATTGCAGGCGGCGCGGCGGGTCGCCGCCGAGCAACGCGTGCCCGGCCACACCGAGGCGATCGAGTGGGAAGACCAGAACGGCAAATGGCACAGCGAGACCGCCAGCGGCACCGACCGCCCCGATACCGAGGTCGACGATAAAGCCTGATTTAGCCTAACCCGAAGTGATGGTAGCGCTTAATAGCGGAGCCCGGATGAGGCAAATGCGATTGCCTGCTGCTGGCCGGCTATGCACAATCACGACGGGTGGGGACGATTGTGCGTATCCTGATTGCAGCGATAGCGGTTGTTTCATGCGTGCTCGGCTCCTGCGCCGCGCGTGATCCGGTGGTGTCATCCTCGGACGTGACCACGGCGGGCAATTGGCGGATCGAGCGCGCGGTCGACCGGATCACCGGCGCCCCGATCAGCAGCGCGCTGCTCGGTGCCGCAAGTTCGCACAGCGCCGAGCCGTTTCCCAAGCGCGTGTTGATGCAGCTTGCCTGTTTCAACAAAGTGCCGGTGGTGCGCTTCGGCTTTGAGGTCAAGGTCGGCACCAGCCGCAATGCCGAACTCGGCTATCGTTTCGACGAAAAGCCGGGCCACGAGATCAAAGCGCATTTCGTCAATGATGATAAGGCGGCCGTGATCGAAGGGCCGACTGAAGTTTCCCAATTCGTCAGCGAAATGGCCAGCTCGAATCAGCTTTATCTTCGCATCCGCTCGCTTAGCTTCGGACGCACCGCCACGGAATTTCATCTCGACGGCGCGCCTGCCGCGATCGCAGCGGGCTTCGCTGGCTGCCAGCCGGGTGCGACCGCGAAACCGCGCTAGGTGTATTTCGAATCGCGCTCGAGCAGTTCGATCGAAATCCCCTGCGGCCCGCGCAGGAAACAGATCTTGATGCCGGGGCGTGGCGAGTTTGGCTCCATGGTGAACTCAACGCCTTTTGTCTTCAGCTCCGCCACGACAGCATCGAGGTCCTTCACTTCCAGGCCGAAATGATCAAGCCCCTGATAGGGCGTCACTGGCGGCGAATTGACGCCGTCGCCGGGCTTGACCAGCGCGAGAAAAATATTTGCGCCGCCGAGCTTGAGATCGATGCGGGGAACACCCTGTTGCGTGGTCCGGATCACCTGCGCGCCTAATATCCTCTCGAACCAAACTGCCGTCGCCTCCGGATCGGGGCTTCGCAGATGAATGTGATCCCACGTGTAGGCCGGCATAAGATCCCCCTTCATGTTGTGACGGAATTTTAACACGGCGAAGTCAGGCTTTGCACGCGGTCACTTGCAAAAGTCAGCGCTCCTGCCACAGTAACAATTGCCGCCCCTCAAAACCGGCGGTTACAAGAAATCGGAGCTCAGAGAAATGATGAAGCGTACTATTGCCGCTATGGTTTTTGCAGGCCTTACGCTTGCGAGCGGGGTCACGTTGGCGGCGACGGCTGATGACGTGAAGTGGATCAATCAATGCGTCAACGATAACAAGGGCGGCGCCGCTGCTCCAGTTGTTCTGAAATACTGCACCTGCATGAACAACAAGATGAGCGACAACGAAACCCAGTCGATCACGGCTTGGGAAAAGACCCATCCTACGGAACGGGCGGCATGCGACAGGGAGTCTGGCTGGAAGTAGTCCGGCATTGATGGCCCTGCGGCCTTATAGGGAGCGCCAGGCGCAATTCTCTTTTTTGGGGCGGTGAGCGAGAGCTCATCGCCCTTTGTCATTGCGTGCTGCACCGTTAAACGCGAGCGGGGAGTCCCGGATGAAACCGGCGCACCGCCAGATATCCGAAAATGAGAAAAGCGAGCAGCATGAAACTCTGTGCGATCAGGAAGGGCGGCTCGGACTGCGTCGGCGCCAGCGCCCTCAGGAACGGAATTTTCTGGAACGCCTGCGCGACCAGTACGAAGCAGTTGAACCAGAGCGCCAGGATCGCAGTCACGACGTAAACCCAGCGCCAGGCATGGATTGCGTGGAAGCCGTAGAGCGCCAGCAACGCGATTGCCAAAATCACCAGCGAGATCACACCGACGATCAGCGCCGGCGTAGGTCCAGCTATCGGAAACAGGAAGCCCGTGGCGCTGGTGAGAATCGTGAAAATCAGAAAGATCGCGGTCCAGCCAGGCCGGGGCTCCGACCGCAACAAACCGACAAACACGATAATCCCGGCCGCGATGCCGATCAGGCTAATGATGACGTGAATCAGGGTGAAGGTCGCAGTCGATAGACCGATAATCATAAGGTTGCTCCCCCAAAACCGGCCTTCAATAGTTCTCTCGGCGCGCGTCGGCGGCAAAAGCCCCCACGCGCCGGCCGCATATCGCTCGTAAATCCCGGCTATCTTCACAACGCAATATTTACCGCCCTCTGCCTAAAAAGACGGCCTGCACAAGCATGCGGAGACCGCGTTGGATTTGTCACCGGGCCTGCTCTATTTCTGGAATCAACTGAGCAAGTTGTTGTTTTCGCTCGGGTCGCATTTCTCGTTTACGTCGCTCGGCGCCGCCTTGGCGATCGCGACGGCATTCTACACCTATAAGCGGATTGCCCGCGGCCGCCGCGTGCGGCTGAAGACGATCCTGCGCGCGTTGTTTCCGAAGCGCATTGTCGCCAGCCCGTCGAACTACGCCGACCTCGGCTATGTGTTCTTCAACGTGTTCGTCTTTGGCATCGTGTTCAGTTGGGCGGTGCTGACCTATCAGGCCGTGACCAACGGCATCATCGACACGCTGGTCGCGGTGTTCGGCCAGCCCGCCCCATCGGCGCTGCCGGAGCTTGCCTCACGCATCATCGTCACGCTGATGCTTTTTCTCGCCTACGAGCTTGGTTACTGGTTCAATCACTGGCTCAGCCATCGCGTGCCGTTGCTGTGGGAATTCCACAAGGTGCATCATTCGGCCGAGGTGCTGACGCCGCTCACCAACTTCCGCGTCCATCCGGTCTACGCCTGGATCTTCGCCAATATTCTTGCGCTGTCGGCCGCGATTGCCAACGGCCTGGCCAATTACATTGTCGGCAAGACCAGCTATCAGTACGCACTGTCGGATAGCAACATCATCCTGGTGTTCTTCATCCATGTCTATGTGCACCTGCAGCACTCGCATGTCTGGATCTCGTTCACCGGCATGCTTGGCCGCATCTTTGTCAGCCCGGCACATCACCAGATCCACCACTCGAACAACCCGGCGCACTTCAATCGCAATTACGGCAGCTGCCTGGCGCTGTGGGACTGGATATTCGGCACGCTCTACATTCCTCCGCGCGAGAGGGAAAAACTGACGTTCGGTGTCGAGCCGGACCAATATCCGGCGCACACCATCACCGGCGAGCTGATTGCGCCCTTCATCCGCGCCGCCCGTCATGTCCGGGCGGGATTGCCGAGCCGCACGACACCGGACGCGGCTGGACATATTGCGGCTCGGCCACGAGATCAGGCGACCTAGCTTGACGGTTCGCTAGCGCCGACGCGGGCCGCGCGGCTTTGCCGCCCGCGCCGAGAGCTTGAGGGCCTCGCGAAGATCGGCGGCGCGCCCATATTTCTTGAGCAAATCGCGAAATGCCTCGCTGGTTATTTCCTGGATGTCTTTCATCTGATCCCGCGCCAACAGGTCGACCGCATCCCAGGTCTCGCGGTCGAAGCTGACCCGCTTGCCGACGCGATCATCGTCGCCAATGTCTTTGGCAGATTTGAGAGTCACCCGACGCGCCATTGAAGCCTCCGCCTTTTGCGGCTGGTGAACGGGACTGTGACAGTCGTGTTCCTTCTGGTGTCGCAATTGTCACATTCCGCAGGCACCATTGCCAAGTGCTTTTTCTGTGCATGGCCGCGCACGCCGGCGATCCTGGCGATAGAATAACAGTCGGACGAATCATGAAAGCGCGGCGCCGGAAATCAAGACGTGGTGCGGTCCTTGCCGCCGGCGGCATCGTCATGCGGTGCGGACGGCGTCCGCTTATCGCTGTCGTACAACGCCGCAAAGACAACACTTGGGTGCTGCCCAAAGGAAAATTGAAACGCCACGAAACTGCGATGGCGGCGGCGCGCCGCGAAGCCATCGAAGAGACCGGCACCGACGTCCGCCTCCGGGAGTTTCTTGGAGCGATCTCCTACAAGGCCAATGGCAAGCCCAAGGTCGTGCAGTTTTGGCACATGCAAAGCGTCGGCGGCCGAGGCCGCAAACTGACCGCCGACATCCGCGCCGTCAAATGGCTGCCGCTCGGCAAGGCGGTGGCGCGGCTGACCCAGCCGCTCGAGCGCGCGTTTCTCGGCCAGGTCGGCAGGCGGCGTCGCAAGAGGAGCACCGGCGTCGCCATGCGCAGCAAGGCGCGAGCGCGGAAAGCGAAATCGCGCAAGGCTCGCTCGCGGGCGACCGCGCGACGTTGAGCATCGCCGTATATTGGCTAGCTTTTTCAACGTGACAAAAAATTAATTCGCGGAACCGCTCTGTTTCGGCATTCCGAACGGCCCATTCAGACGCTGTTCACCCGCAAAAGACGAACTTGGCGCCCACGTTAGACGTTAGTTCGTCAAGACGATCCAATATCGGAGGTGCGTTATGTTGAAATCTCTCACAGGCGTTGCGATGGCGGCGGCGCTTGCCGTCGCCGGTGTTGCGGCGGCGCCGCAAAAAGCGGAAGCGCGCTGCTACGGTTGCGCGGTCGGCGCCGGCGTTGTCGGCGGCCTTGCCGCCGGCGCGATCATCGGTTCTGCATTCGGCAGCCCGTATTACTACGGCTCGGGCTACTACTACGGCCCGCGTCCGGTCTATTACGGCGGCTGCGGATGGCGTCGTGTTTGGGGGCCGCATGGCTGGCACCGCGTCCGTATCTGCCGCTAATCTGAACAACGCTTCATGTTCGTGAACGAAACCTGGCGTGGCGGATTCGCAACGCCGGGTTTCTTCGTATCTTCGACCGATTGCCGCATCAAATTTCCGACAAATTAACCGGTCACTCTTTACAGGATTCAGAACCGGATTATGACGTACTAGGCCTCGGCCGAGCCGGCCCCGGCCCAAAGGGGGATATCCCACATGAAGAAGACTCTGCTTGCTCTTGCTGCAGTCGCGACGCTCGCGACCACCACATTGACCGCACCGGCTCCCGCCGAAGCACGTTGCCTCGGCTGCTGGATTGGCGGCGGCATCGTTGCCGGTGCGATCGTCGGCAGCGCAATTGCCAACTCCTATCCGCACTACGCCCCAGCGCCGGGTTATGTCGTTTATGATGGCTACGGCGCGCCGGTTCCGGTGGGCTGCCCCGGCGGTTACTGGGCCCGCAAGCCAGTCGCGTTCGATGGCTACGGCAACCCGGTGCGCTGGAGCCGCCCGCGCTTCGTTTGCCCGTGATAAGAGCGTAACGTCCTCCGGCGAACCCCGGGCTCGAGGCGAGTCCCGGGACGCCGGCGTGATGACGGATGACGCCTTGTATCGTGGCCGCGCCGGTTGCCAGCGGGCACGAGGAGACCGCCAATGAAGAAAATCTGGCTCGCCCTTGCGACCGTCGCCACGCTCGCGACGATTCCTTTGGCTGCGCCACCGGCTCAAGCCCGCTGCTTCGGCTGCGGGGTCGGCATCGGCATTGTCGGCGGGCTCGCCGCCGGCGCGATCATCGGCGGCGCGATCGCCAATAGCCAGCCCCGCTACTATGCGCCCGCCCCCGGCTATGTCGTCTATGACGGCTACGCCGCGCCGGGACCGGTCGCCTGTCCAGGCGGACATTGGGCCCGTCGTCCGGTCGAATTCGACGCCTATGGCAATCCGCTGCGCTGGAGCCGTCCACGCTTCATCTGCCCTTAAGCAAGTCGTAACGCGCCTCGGCGAATGATCGGGCTCGATTCGAGCCCGGGGGATTTGCCGATGCGACGACTGACACTGGTTTGCGCCGTGGCCGCGCTCGCCGCCGCGTCGGTGCCAATTGCACTGACAAATTCCGCACTGGCCTATTGCCGGGGCTGCGTCGTCGAGCCCGCGCAAACTCAAAACGCCGAGCTGATCGCCAGCGCCCACGCCGAAGCGCCGGTGCCGCCTCCGGTCGCATCGTGCCATGTCGAAAAGCAGTTGCGCCCGGTCAAGGGCCATCAACGCTGGCGCTTCGTCGAAATCTGCGAATAACGTCGCCAATGCAATAATCCGCTCATTCCCGCGGAAGCGGGAATCCAGTTTTTGCGGCAAAGACTGGGTCCCCGCGTCCGCGGGGACGAACGATATGGCGAATATCATTGCTTCATCGCCCCCAGCACCGCGGCGCTCGGCCAGCAATCGACCGTGAGTCCCCTGGCCTTCTGGAACGCGCCGAGCGCCGACCGGGTCAACATGCCGGCCTTGCCGTCGACCTTGTCCTTGTAGAAGCCGAGCGCGGTCAGCCGGGTCTGCATCGCCTCGACGTCGCGGGTGCGCAGTTGCGTCGCCTTGTTCCACGGCGTCTCGAAGGCGCGGCCGCCGCCGATCAGCTCGCTGAGATGCCCGACGAACAAGACGTACAGATCGGAAAAATTGTAGTCCTTGAGCACGTAATAATTCTTCAGCGTCAGGAAGCCGGGCCCATAGGTGCCCTCCGGCAACAAGAGCGACGCGTCGCTGGCCAGCTCGGCGGCGGTCAGCGCGCGGCCGTAGGCCGGCACATAGCCTTGCGCCAGCCAGTCGCGCACCGGCATCTGGTGCTCGGGGTGGGCGATGGTGCAATCGACGCCGTTCGGCACCCGGACCTCGATCGCCCACGGCCGGCCGCTTTGCCAGCCTTTGCCGGCGAGTTGTTTTGCCGCCGAGGCCAGCGCATCCGGCACCGAATTCCAGATATCGATCTTGCCGTCGCCGTCGAAATCGACGCCGTATTTGTCGAACTCCGACGGCAGGAATTGCGTCAGCCCGACCGCGCCGCCCCAGGACGAGCGCATCTGCGCGCGCGGCACGCCGTCCTGCAGCATTTTCAGCGCGTGCAGCAATTCGTTGCGGAAAAAATCCTTGCGCTTGCCGGTATAGGCCTGCGTCGCCAGCACCTGGATCGCGTCATGCGGCAGCTTGTAGCGGCCGAAATCGGTTTCGCGGCCCCAGATCGCCAGCACGACATTGCCCGGCACGCCGAAGGTCTTTTCGATCCGCGCCAAAGTGTCGCGATATTGCGCGGCGAGATTTTTGCCCTGCGCGGCGAGGCGGGCGAAGGTGCTTTCTTTCAGATATTGCGACGGCGTCAGCACGAACTCGGCCTGCGGCGGCGCAGTTTCAGGGCGGCCCGCAATCACCAGATCCGGCAGGCTCAGATCCGGCTCGAGGCCGCGAACCGCGGCGTCGAAGGTCGCGCGCGACACGCCGAGCGCCTGCGCCTCGGGCCGCAACGATTGCAGGAAGGCGTCGAAGGCTTCGTCGGCGCAGGCGGGTGCGGCAAGAACCAGCGCGAGAAATAGAGCGAGGACGACCCGCAGACTCGTCATGCCCGGCTTTATGCCGGGCATCCACGCCTTTCTTGTCAGTAACGCTGCGACGCAAGGCGTGGATGGCCGGGACAAGCCCGGCCATGACAAGGTCATCAGTGATGCCCCGCCGCATGCTTCGGCGCGTGCTCGACCGGCTGGCTGAGCCGCTCGACCAGCGCGATGCCGATCGCCGACAGCACGAACAGCGCGTGGATGATGGTTTGCCACATCACGCCGGTTGCGGTCAGCGGATTGTCGGCGGCGCCGAGCGAGCCGGCGTAAATGAAGGTGCGCAGCAGGTGGATCGAGGAGATGCCGATGATCGCCATTGCGAGCTTGATCTTGAGCACGCTGGCATTGACGTGGGACAGCCATTCCGGCTGGTCGGGATGGCGCTCCAGCTCGAGCCGCGACACGAAGGTCTCGTAGCCGCCGACGATCACCATGATCAGCAGGTTCGAGATCATCACCACGTCGATCAGGCCGAGCACCACCAGCATGATCTCCTGCTCGGTGACGCTGATCGCGCTGAGCACCAGGTGCCACAGCTCCTTCAGGAACAGGACGACGTAGACCGCCTGGGCGATGATCAGGCCGAGATAGAGCGGCAATTGCAGCCAGCGCGACGCGAAGATCAGCCGCGGCAGCGGCCGCAGGACCGGAGCGTCCGGCGGTACGATCGGCTCGTCGGCAGACATCGACATGCAGTCCCCCCGTGTTTGCGCTGGCTCGCGGCCGTTATATGCGATTCGCCGGGGCGCGCCGTTCGGCAAGAGGGCCAATCCTCATGAGGAGGAGCCGTCCAAACCCCGGGTGTCATCGTCCGGCTTGACCGGACGATCCAGTAATCACGGCGGCGGTGGTGTTTACTGGATCCCCGCTTTCGCGGCGATGACAGCTGCGAGGTGTCGCACGGCCGTTCACAACGACCGGATCCGCACCGTGGGCGGCGCGCGCACAATCTCCAGCGCGGCAGCCGGTTGCGGCGGCGCCCAAGTCGCCGCCATGGGCTCCGCCGTCACCAGGCCCTTGGCCGCCAACGCATCCCAGCGGTCCCATGCCCGTTCGCAGGCAGCGACCACGTCCGGCCAGGCCACGCGCTGCGACAGCGCGGTGAGAATGGCGCGCACACCGACTCTGTCACGCTCGCTGACGCCGGGCCAGAAATTGTCGAAGCACAACGGCGTCTCGCCGCCGCGGCATTCAAGCGCGCGCCGGCAGGCCCGGTCGCTGCAGTGCGCATGCCACTGGAAAATAAAGGCGATGATGTTCTGGGCGGTCCGCGGCGGGCGGCCGGCGGCTTGTTCATCATGCTTGGCTTTATGCCGGCCGCGAGGGCGGTTAGGCAGATGATGGGTTCGACATTCGCTGGACATGGGTTCTCCTTCTCGCGACGCATTGCAGCGCCCGAGCTGTTGAAAAATCCCCGCCTCCTCTCAGGGACAGGCCCCGGACTTTTTTCAGCGCGAATTGGGTAAACCCAAAGCGCGCATAAAATCCGAGGGGGACGGAGCGCCGGCAGGCGCAACCAATCCTTATGGGACGATCCGCGGTGGCGGATCGCCGCGCCTTCCGGCGCTCCATCAAGCGGCTTGCTCCGCGGCTTTTGAGGGCCGCGGTTTCGGCGCCAGGTCCGCGCTTCCTGGGACTTGGCTCATCCGGGCGTTACCCGGCCTCGCCTGTCCCAGTCCAGCGAGCTCCTCGCAGAGCGGTCGTATTGCCGCCCGGGCGGGTCCCGGCGCCGCCCGGGAGCGAGGTTACGAGCCTCGGGCGCGGGCGCCGCACCTTCTCCCTGTTTCCAGAGCGTCTCTAGAAACGCCCCTCGTGGAGAAGGTTTGAGGCTTTTATTCCTATCGCTAGCTTTTGTCAAGTCGCACGATACAATTTTAGCGCGAGGGGGCTGGCATGGAATTTATTGCGATCGATATCCACGCTTAGCCCAACACGTCAGGGCCGGGCTTGTCCCGGCCATCCACACTTTTGCTGCGGCGATGCGAAGCAAGGCGTGGGTGTTCGACACAAGGCCGGGCATGACGGTGGACAGGCCGCGCGCTGTTTGGACACTCATGGTGAGGAGCCGCGCGGAGCGCGGCGTCTCGAGCCATGCAGGCCCCCGAAGAAGCGACGCCGAGGCCTCATCCCCCGAATCAAGTCCCGGGGGCAGGCTCTTCGAGACGCGCACAAGAGCGCGCTCCTCAGGATGAGGATTATGGCGCGGTGTCATCGTCCGGCTTGACCGGACGATCCAGCGCTTCTTCTTCAAGAAAGAGCCGGGTCTCCGCTCCCCGCCTGCGCGGGGACATATTTTGCGGGGGATGACAGGCCGGCATTACGGCAATACCGCAGCGTTCGATGTAGCGCTGGATTCCGGGTTCGCTCGCTTCGCGAGCGCCCCGGAATGACAAGGATGCACTCGACACGGCGGCCGCATTGGACGAAGCTTGCGGCTAAGCGCGGCGATGATTGCAAGTCACCGCCGGCGACCTAGCAACCGAAGCAGGGAGGAATCCATGCAGCTTACGGTTTCGCCAGCCAAACTGAAGGACAGCAGCGCCGCCGAACGTCAGGCGCGCATCGACCTTGCCGCCGCGCACCGGCTCGCGTTCCGGCACGGTTTCAACGAAGGCATTTTCAATCACCTGACCCTGGTCGTGCCGGGGCGCAGCGACCGCTATTACCAGATCCCGTTCGGGACGCATTGGTCCGAGGTCAAGGCGTCCACGTTCATGGAGGTCGGCATCGACGACGGCAAGGTCAAGCGCGGCGAAGGCGACGTCGAGCGCTCCTGCTATTGCATCCACGCGCCGATTCACAAGGCGCTGCCGCACGGCAAGGCGGTGTTTCATACCCACATGCCCTATGCCAGCGCGCTGACGCGTCTCGAGAATCCGCGCATCAAGGAGATCGGCCAGACCGAGGTCGGCATGATGGGGCAGATCGCCTATGATGATCAGTACACCGGGCCGGCCTTCGACCCTGCGGAAGGCGAGCGCCTCGCCAGGGTCGCCGGCGACAAGCCGATCCTGTTCATGGCCAATCACGGCATCACCACGATGGGCGAAACCGTGGCAGACGCCTATGATCGCCTCTACTACGTCGAACGCGCGGCGCAGGTGCAAATCTACGCCATGTGGACGGGCCAGCCGCTCAAGCAACTGCCTGACGCTGTCGTCGAAAAGACCAAGCGGGAGATTGCCGGGCCCGGCCTCTACGACCCGTCTCCGGCGCAGCGGCACTTCGATGCCTTGAAGCGGATCCTCGACCGCGAGGAGCCCGATTACGCGTCGTAGGCGCAAGGCCGCCGCGTCAGCGCGAAAACTTCTTGTACTTCAGCCGGTGCGGGATGATGGAGTCCTGCCCGAGGCGGCGCATCTTGTCGGCCTCGTAGTCGCCGAAATTGCCCTCGAACCATTCGACGTGGCTGTCGCCCTCGAACGCCAAAATGTGCGTGGCGATGCGGTCGAGAAACCAGCGGTCATGGCTGATGATGACGGCGCAGCCGGCGAAATCCTCCAAGGCTTCCTCAAGCGCGCGCAAAGTATCGACGTCGAGGTCGTTGGTCGGCTCGTCGAGCAGCAGCAGATTGGCGCCGGACTTCAGCATCTTGGCGAGATGCACGCGATTGCGCTCGCCGCCCGACAGCGCGCCGACCTTCTTCTGCTGGTCGGCGCCCTTGAAGTTGAATGACGACACATAGGCGCGCGAGTTCACTTCCTTCTTGCCGAGCAGGATGATGTCCTGGCCGTTGGCGATCTCGTCCCACACGGTTTTCTTGCCGTCGAGGGAATCGCGCGACTGGTCGACATAGCCGAGCTGCACCGACTCGCCGATCTTGATCGAGCCGCCGTCCGGCTTCTCCTGGCCGGTGATCATGCGGAACAGAGTAGTCTTGCCGGCGCCGTTCGGGCCGATCACGCCGACAATGCCGCCCGGCGGCAGCTTGAAGGTGAGGTCTTCGATCAGCAGATTGTCGCCATAGCCCTTGTTGAGATGCTCGAAGTCGACGACGTTCTGGCCGAGCCGCTCGGCGACCGGGATGATGATCTGCGCCACGCTGTTCTGCTTGGCATTGGCGACCTTGAGCAGATCCTCGTAGCGCTCATAGCGCGCCTTCGACTTTGACTGCCGCGCCTTCGGCGACGACTTCACCCATTCCGACTCGCGCTCGATGGTGCGGCGGCGGGCCTCGTCCTCGCGGCCCTCCTGCTCCATCCTCTTTTGTTTCTGCGACAGCCACGACGTGTAATTGCCCTCATAGGGGATGCCGCGGCCGTGATCGAGCTCGAGGATCCAGCCGGTGACGTTGTCGAGGAAGTAGCGGTCATGGGTGACGATCAGGATGGCGCCGGGATAATTGCGCAGATGGCCCTCGAGCCAGTTCACGCTTTCGGCGTCGAGATGGTTGGTCGGCTCGTCGAGCAGCAACAGGTCGGGCTGGTCGAGCAGCAGCTTGCACAAAGCGACGCGGCGGCGCTCGCCGCCGGAGAGCTTGGTGACGTCGGCGTCGTCCGGCGGGCAGCGCAGCGCGTCCATCGCCAGATCGACCTGGGAGTCGAGGTCCCATAGGTTCTTGGCGTCGATCTCGTCCTGCAGCTTCGCCATCTCGTCGGCGGTCTCGTCGGAGTAATTGGCGGCGAGCTCGTTATAGCGTTCGAGGATCGCCTTCTTGGCGGCGACGCCCTCCATGACGTTCTCGCGCACGGTCTTGGTCTCGTCGAGATGCGGCTCCTGCTCGAGGTAGCCGACCCGGGCGCCCTCGGCGACCCAGCCCTCGCCGGAATATTCGGTGTCGAGCCCGGCCATGATGCGCAGCAGCGTCGACTTGCCGGAGCCGTTGACGCCGAGCACACCGATCTTGGCGTCCGGGTAGAACGACAGATGGACGTTATCCAGCACCTTCTTGGAGGGCGGATAGGTCTTGGTCAGACCCTGCATGTGATAGATGAATTGCCGGCCGTTCATGAAATCCTCGGTTCCGTCCGAATCCCCGCGCTGTGGCGCGATCGGATCACCCTTGATGTCGGGAAAGTCGGGCTGATGTAGCGAGCGGAACCGCAGAGGGCAAGCGTTTCGGCCTCATGGTGAGGAGCGTGAAGCGCGTCTCGAACCATGGGGCCGCCCATCCTTCGAGACGGCCGCTTCGCGGCCTCCTCAGGATGAGGCTGCTCTAACGCCCGGTAATCGTCTGGAAAGCCTATCCGCCATTTTTCCGGCCCGGTTACGCGGCCCCGAACCCCTCCTTAACAGGTCGCTGTCATGGTGGACCAAGGGAACAAGTGAACCTGGCCGCGGGGCGACGCGACCAAGGTGTGCGGGCGCCGCTTGGGTGCCCGGTTCAGGAGCCAGTCATGGGACGCGCCATCGCCACCGTTTCCGCCTCGACCGCCAATGTCGTGCTGACCGGCCTGGCCAAGGCCTGGCTCGAAGTCACCGGCCTGTTGTTCGACGGCTACCGCCCCGAGCGCCACTATATGCGCGGCCCCGGCCCGGCCTACCGCGCGAAGTACGGCCAAACCTCCCGCTAATTCCGGCGCCAATCCCTGCCGCCGACCATCTTGTGAACTCGGCCGCGGGCGGCTTAAGTCCCGCCCGGGGCTGGAACACAGGATTGGATCATGAGTGCCAAAGAGCGCGTCAAAGCCGCCATTCTCGACGACTATCAGAACGTCGCGCTGCAATATGCCGACTGGTCGTCGATCGCGAAGGACGTCGAGCTCAAGGTGTTCAACGCGCCGTTCGCCAGCCAGGACGAGGCCATCAAGGCGCTGCAAGGCTTCCCGATCGTGGTCGGGATGCGCGAGCGCACGGCATTTCCGCGCAAGGTGATCGAGGCGCTGCCGGACCTCAAGCTGCTCATCACCACGGGCGCCAGGAACAACTCGTTCGATGTCGCCGCCGCCAATGAGCGCGGCGTCACCGTGTGCGGCACCGGCGGCGTGGGCAATCCGACCGTCGGCATTGCGTTCGGCCTGATGCTGGAACTCACCCGCCGGATCGGCTTCGAGAATGCCCGCATGAAGGCCGGCGAGCTCTGGCAAGTGACGATCGGCAAGGACCTCGAAGGCCTCACCCTCGGCGTGGTCGGACTCGGCAAGCTCGGCCAGCGCGTCGCCACGATCGCCAAGGCGTTCGGCATGAATGTGATTGCCTGGAGCCAGAACTTGACGCCGGAGAAATGCAGGGACGCCGGCGTCGGCTATGCCAGCAAGGATGAGTTGTTCAGCAATGCCGACGTCATCAGCATCCACGTGGTCCTGTCCGACCGCTCGCGCGGCCTCGTGACCGCCGCCGACATCGCGCGCATGAAGCCGAGCGCCTATCTCATCAACACGGCGCGGGGTCCAATCGTCGATCAGGCAGCGCTGCTTGCGGCACTGCAGCAGAAAAAAATCGCCGGCGCCGGGCTCGATGTGTTCGAAGTGGAACCCTTGCCGCGCGATCATCCGTACCGGAAGCTCGACAACGTCGTGCTGACGCCGCATCTCGGCTACGTCAGCGAGCAGAACTATCGCAAATTTTTTTCCGACATCGTCGAGGACATTCGCGCCTGGCTCGACGGCAAGCCGGTTCGCGTCATCGCGACAAAATAACTTTCGGGAACCTCACAATTCCGCTGGCTGCCGGAACCGGAGTTGCATTCAGACGTTCCTCTCCCGGTTCACACACAGAGGAGGAACTGATGAAGAAACTTTTAGTGACGACTGCCGCGGCGGCTTTCCTGATGGGAACCGGATTCGCGATGGCAGCGGATAGCGCCGGCGGCAATGGCCCGCAGGGCTCCACCGGCACGACCGCGAATGCCCCGAGCCAGCCGGATAAGTCGACGAGCGGCATGAACAAGATGGCGCCGAGCGGAACGACGGGCGCAGGCATGGAAGACAAGGACGCCAAGAAGGGCAATGTCAGCGCCAAATCTCCCGCCGACAGCAAGACCATTCCGAACGTCAAGTAATTTCAGGACGTAATGCGTCAAGACAGGGCCGTCCTGCGGGGCGGCCTTTGTTTTTTCGCGCGGCAATCCCGCCTAAAAGTGATCGACTCCGGCACCTAGGCAACCGACTGCCGCGCCGCGCGTTGACCGCGCACTGTTTGCAATACAGGAAGCCCCTCATGAAAACACTGCTGATCGCGGCCGCGGCCGCCACATTACTCATCGGTACCGGCAGCGCCATGGCGCAGAATTCCCCCGGGCTGCAGATGCAGGAAAAAGGCTCGGTCAAAGGCAGCGCCGGCGCCTCGGGCTATGCTCCCGGCCACGTCCGCACCCACGCCAAAACGCGCGTGCAGACCACCGGCGCCGCGCATAGCGAAGTGCCCGGCAAGCCCGGCGACCGCATGATCGACACGGTCAAGAACAAATAAGCCGGCGCGCTTGAGCTGACGTTTTGTCCGTGCCGAGTCAGAGCCGGAACACCCGCTCGGCATTGCGGTAAGCGATGTCCACGCGCAGGCCTTCATCGAGCCGCACACTGTCTAGGAAATGGGCGGCGTGCTCGGCGCGTTCGTACGGGTAGCCGGTGCCGAACATCACCTGTTCGGGGCCGAGCGCGGCGACGGCGCAATATAGCGGCGCGGCAGCGAGCAGGCCGGATGTGGTGACGAAAATATTGTCGCGAAAATAATCGGACGGCGGTTTTTGCAACCGGGCCCCTTCACGTTGCGCCTGCGCGTCGAAGCGCGCCAGCAGATAGGGCAATGCGTCGCCGAGCTGCCCGAGAATGATGCGCGCCTTGGGAAAGCGGTCGAACACGCCGCCGAATACCAGCCGCAACACATGCGAGCCGGTCTCGAACGCCGCCTCCCAGCCCGGCCCGCGCAGAATCTGGTAGCCGGCGAGCACCGGCGATGGAACCAGCGGCTCGGCGCGATGCAGATAGACCGGCGCATCAAGCGCCTGCGCCCGCTCCCAGAACACTTCGAATGCCGGCTCGTCGAGATAATGGCCCTGACTGTGGCCGTGGATCAGCGCGCCGCAAAAATCGAGATCGCGCATGCAGCGCTCGAGTTCGTCGGCGGCCACCGCAGGGTTCTGCATCGGCAGATGCGCGAAGCCGAGATAATTGTGCGGCCGTTTCTGGATTTCGCGGCCGAGGAAATCGTTGGCTTCCGACGCCTTGCGCAGCGCCGTGGCGATCACCGGCTCGGCCTGCACCCCCGGCCCCGCCGCTGACAGGATGGCGCGCACGATTCCGGCGCGTTCCATCATGTGCAGCCGGGCATCGCCGAGATCGGTGAGCGCGCGGAACATGGCGTCGGCCGCCGCCGGCTTGAGCTCCGCCACGGTCGGCGCCCAGTAATCGATCAGGCCCGGCGAGAGGAAATGCTCTTCCAGCGCGATCTTTTTGAGCATGCGCGATCCCCGCCGCCGAGCTTAGCCCAGCCGGTCGGGATTCGCGCCATCAGCGGAATCAGGCGGTGGACGGGGCTTACTTTTCCGCCTTGCCCGAACCGTCCTTGCTGTCCGCGACGTCCTTCAGGGCCTGCTTGTCGCGATTGGAGCCTTTGACCGGCGTGAAGCTCGGCGGGTCGCTGGCCGGAAAACTGTCGTCACCGGCAACGTCGACCTTGTCGCCGCGCTCTTTCCGCTCCTCGCGATGTTGCTCGGCCTCGCGTTCGACCGGCTTTTGCTTGTCGGAAGGCCTGTCCATCTCACGCTCCTCGGTTGAAAGTTCCCAAGGCAACGCGCCGGCGCCGCGCTCGTTCCGCCGCTCAAATTTGCCTGCGGGGCATACGGTTTCGGCTGCAGTAATTCCGCGGTTCCAGCGGAACGGCTTGCAGCGTTGTGACTTGCCCTCCTGAAGCCGAACAAACCGCGGTGCACCATGACATCCCCATCCAACCCGTCCGGCTGGAGCCGCCGTAATTTCCTTGCAACCTCGATGGTCTCCACCATGTCCCTGACCCTGCTCGAGCGCGCCAAGGCCGCCCCGCCGCCGCCGAAAGCCGACCCCAACGATCCGCTATTCGTGAAGCTCCGCGTCAATGGTCGCGACCATCGCGTGGCGCTCGATGCGCGCACCAGCCTGCTCGACGCCTTGCGCGAGCATCTCGCGCTCACCGGCACCAAGAAAGGTTGCGATCACGGCCAGTGCGGCGCCTGCACGGTGATGCTCGACGGCAAGCGGGTATTGTCCTGCCTTACCCTCGCGGTGGTGGCGCAAGGCCGCGACGTCACCACCATCGAGGGCCTCAGCGGCGCCGATGGCAGCCTGCATCCGATGCAGCAGGCCTTCATCGACAACGACGCCTTCCAGTGCGGCTATTGCACGCCGGGGCAGATCGTCTCGGCAGTGGCCTGCGTCAAGGAAGGCCACGCCAACAGCGACGACGAAATCCGCGAATACATGAGCGGCAATCTGTGCCGCTGCGCCGCCTATCCCAACATTGTCGACGCCATCAAGCAGGCCAAGCCGCTGATGAAGGAGACGTGAGATGCAGCCGTTCCAATACGTTCGCGAGGACAGCGCGCAAAGCGCGGTGATGTCGCCGAACTGGCAAGGCGCGACCCGCAACGAGCCTGCAGTGGCCGCCAAGGCGCAATACCTCGCCGGCGGCACCACCTTGATCGACCTGATG
>Ga0265313_10001307_pt1 | contig 23503 bp, 19 predicted proteins | sample 4123metaG_FD_203122 | JGI IMG/M metagenome (GOLD analysis project Ga0265313, IMG submission 203122) | Rhizosphere microbial communities from Carex aquatilis grown in University of Washington, Seatle, WA, United States - 4-1-23 metaG | ecosystem: Host-associated > Plants > Roots > Rhizosphere >...
GCTCGGTGCTAGATTTCATCTGTCGCCGCGAATTCGATTTCTCCGTGGTTGAGTTTGCCCAGGGCAAGCCGCTGAACGAAATTCTCGGCATCAGCTACAAGAAGGACGGCAAGATCGTCCACAACCCCGACCGCCCACAGGTTGAAGACCTGGATGCGATGCCGTGGGCAACCAAGATCTACAAGCGCGACATGGACGTGACACGCTACAACGTGCCCTTCCTGCTGCATCCATACATTGCGCTCTACTCCACGCGCGGCTGCCCTGCGCAGTGCACCTTCTGCCTTTGGCCGCAAACACTCAGCGGACATGCATGGCGCAAGCGCTCTACCGACGACGTGGCTGCTGAAATGAAATGGGCCAAAGAGAACTTCCCTGAGGTGAAGGAGTTCTTTTTTGACGACGACACCTTCAATATCCAGAAGGCCCGCACCATCGAGCTCTGCGAAAAGTTGAAGCCGCTCGGCATTACCTGGAGCTGCACGTCGCGCGTGACCACGGATTATGACACTTTGAAGGCCATGCGCGAAGCCGGTTGCCGCCTGCTCATCGTTGGCTTCGAGTCTGGCGATCCGCAGATCCTCAAGAACATCAAGAAGGGCGCCACTGTTGAACGCGCACGCGACTTTGCGCGCGACTGCCACTCGCTCGGCCTGACGATTCATGCCGACTTTATTCTCGGTTTACCTGGCGAGACAAAGGAATCGATCCGCAACACGATCAACTTTGCCAAGTCGCTTGATTGCGAGACCATCCAGGTCTCGGTTGCCCACGCTTATCCCGGCACTGAGTTCTATGAGTACGCCGCCAAGAACGGGTTCATCACCAACGAAAAGATGGAAGATGGCGGCGGCCACCAGATGGCGCACATCGAGTACCCCGGCCTGCCTACCGACTACGTGATGGAAATGGTTCACCGTTTCTACGACGAGTACTACTTCCGTCCCAAGGCTGCATTCCGCGTGGTGTGGAAGGCAATAGTGAATCGCGATATTCCGCGGCTCTACGTTGAAGCCAAGGCGTTCATGAAGCTGCGCGCTCAGCGCAACAAGGCGGTTAAAGTTTCGCGCAGCCAGAAGGTCGATCCGAATAAGCCGGTCAGCGCGGGCGCGTAACCACGGCCGCTTCGTCAAATCGAGGGCGGCGCTATCGCGTCCGCCCTCAATTTCTTTCAGCATCAATTCAAGTTCGTTAAAACATGGCCCACCAAAAACTCTCGCCGCGCCAATATGCCATCCTGGGACTGGTTTCGGTCTGCGCTCCACTTGGCGATACCTGCCTGTCAATGGGGATGAAACAGGTTCCCAATGTGTCGCTCGCGCATCCGGCCTCGCTCATTGCAGCGGTGTTCACGCCATGGATCGCGCTTGGCATCGCATTGCTTATCGGATTTTTTGCCAGCTACCTTACTGCCCTTTCCTGGGCCGATCTTACGTATGTACTTCCGGCAACGGCATTCGGCAACATGATCGTCGAGATGCTTTCGCGCTTTGCCTTGCATGAGGCCGTCTCAGTGCAACGCTGGCTTGGCTGCCTCCTTATCACCATTGGCGTAGGATTTGTCGCGCAGGGCCCATCGCTTACCGAGCACCCCATCCCCGCTACTCAAGTCACCGTCCCGGCAGAAGAGGAGCAAGCGCGATGATCGTTCCTGCTTCAACTGTTGGCTTTTGGCCTGCCGCGGGCATGATCGCCGCCATCATTCTGGCCTCGAGTGTGGGAGAAATTTTGACTGCGGCAGCCATGAAATCCATCGGCGACCTCGATGAAATCCGTGCGCACTCCGGCCTGCCCGGAGCGATTCGCGCCGTGCTTACCTGCCCGCTATTCTTTGGCGGAGTCACATTTCTCGCGCTGGCATTTTTCTCGTTGCTGTACGCGCTCAACCATCTGCCGCTCGGATTGGTGGCCCCCGCCTCAGCCTCGCTGACTCTGGTCACCAACGCCGCAGGAGCCAAAATCTTCCTCAAAGAAAATGTGGATCGCCGCCGCTGGATTGCGGCTGTGCTGGTTTGCATCGGCGTGTATTTCCTGGCGCATTGAAGTTGCGGCTGCTAGATTCCCTTGCTGTTTCTTGCGATGCGCGGCTCATGGCGTGCGCCTGTCTGCTTCCGGAGCGAATCCGGCCACCAACGTCAGTGCAAATAACCCGAGCATTGGATATGTCAGCATCAGATTCAGGTTATCCAAAACCTGCCTGTGGTCGTTCTTCAGACGAAGTACCAGCCCTAAAACGTACTCGCACGGCACATAAGCCAGAGCGCCGACTAGAGACAAAACCCATAACTTGGCAAGTACGCGACGCAAACCGATAGGCAAGTGCTTGCGCCACCAGATCATTGGCTTGTCGATTCTGCTTGCCGCGATACAGGCTACGATCAGCAGCGAAATCGGGCCGAATCCCCCGCCAACGAGTAGAAGGATTGCGGACAGTAAAAGTAGTATCCCAGCCCCGTACCGTTTCTGCACGAATACTGCTGACCACACAATGACCGCAAGGCCGACGATAAGGGCTGCGACTCCCGTAACAAGAAAGTTGGGAATCAGAGTCATCGCCGGTTCATGGCCAAATGGAAACGGCAATTCGAATGAACCCACGGCCATGACCTTCAGGCCATTCGTCGCAACATTCCCTTGCAGCGTTTCAAAATAACCATGTTCCATGCCCAACAAGCCGGCGTACACGCCAAAACTCAAAGCGGTTACTCTCACTGCGTCGATGTGGTGGGCTATAGCGATCGGTTCCGGGGGTTTCGTCTGGATCAATCCGGCGCCTCCTGGCTCTCGCTTTCGGGAGACCGACCATCTTACTCCGGTGGAGTTTTCAACGCATGAATTTCATCAACCCTTCCGGCTTCAAATCCGGCTCAAGGAACCGGCGCTGCTCGCCCAAGCTCGCCCACAGCGCCTCTGCTGCCAGATGTCCCGATCGTGCTGCGCTTTCCATCGTCGAGGGCCAACCAGTTGCAACCCAATCGCCGGCGAGAAAGCAGTTGGGCCAAGGCGAAACTGCGTGGGGCCGCCACTCGTCGATTCCGGGTGGAACGCCAAACGTCGCACGCACTTCCTTTACCAGCGCCACCTTCTCCAGCTTTGCCGATGCGACCGCCGGAAAAAACTCTGCAAGCTCAGCGAGTGCCTGACGGATGGCGTCTTCTCTTGAAAGTGCCGCAAAGGCCCGCGTTGCCGACACGACTAGTTCGACATAATGCCCGCCGCGATGCTGCAGGCGCGACTGGTTATACATCCAGTGAATTTCGCGATCCAGCAGCACGGCATGTTCCAGTTCGGTAATCTCGCGATCGAACCAGAGATGCACACTGCAAATGGGCCAGTGTTCGTGATGCTCGATCTTGCGCTCGAGTTCGGGCTTCCCTTCTACTGCGGGCATCTGCGGGAGCAGTTGCTCTGTAGCTTCAAATGGCAACGCGAAAACCAGAAAATCTGATACAAGCTCTCCGGCGCGTGTGCGGATGCGCCATTGCCCGGCTGCTTCGTCCCACTCTGCACCCTCAAGAAATGTATTCAGGTGAACACAGCCGCCGCGCCCTTCAATGAACGGCGCAACGCCCGCATACAATTCGCTGAGCGGAACCGTGCTCATGCCCATGCTTCCTGCGTATGCCGAATTCATGAACAGCTCGCGAATCACCTTTGCGGCATACGGCAGCGAGATCGCTTCGAGATCTGCGTTTAGTGCGCTGGCAATCACAAGTCGCCAGAAGCGTTCCATTGCGCCGCGCGTCTGCCCATGCCGTCGTAGCCATGCATCGAGCGACTCGCGCGAATACGCCGGCACTGGCCGCATCAACGCTGAAAACGCCCGTGCCAGTGCAATTTTGTCGGCAAGCGAAAAAGCATGCGCTGAAAGAAGCTTGGGCAAGCCGTGCAAAGGCGCGGGCAATTCGATTCCGGCGAACTTCGACGGGCCCAGATGCGAACGCCGTCCGCCCGGCTCAATCATCGTCATATCGCTTGTCCAGTGGATGCGATCAGCAACGCCGACCCGTCGATAGAACCCGACCAGATTGGTGCAGCAGCCGAAGAGAACATGCTGGCAGTTGTCGATGACTTCGTTCACGCCGGGATGCAGATACGAGCTCGCGCGCCCGCCGAGATAGCCGCGCCGCTCGACAAGCTCCACCCGCAGGCCCGCCTCGGCAAGCGCGCAGGCAGCGCTCATGCCGGCCACGCCGCCGCCAATCACGGTAACAGACCTCGAGTTGTCGAGCGATTCGCTCAAGCGTTCTCCCATGCCTGCATTACGCAAATAGCCGCGCCAGCGTCATGCGGGCGAGGCCAATCATCAATATCCGCAGCTTTTGCCACAGCGGCACCGACGCGCGATGCGAAAATACGTCGTAGTCCGCAGCCTCAATTCGCTTGAGCAGCGCATGATAAATGTCTACGAGGACGCGCAATGCCGGCCTGCTTTCCGCATCGATATACGGCATCAATTGTTCAGCCGAGCGGTAAAACTTCTCGGCGCGCTCGGCAATCTCTTTCAGCAGCGCGCGTTCATTTTCCGAGGGCGGCTTGCCCTGAGCGCGATGAAGCAGCGACTGCAGAGCCACATCGTGCTTCTTCAGGTCCTCAATTGGCAAATAAACTCGATTGCGCTCCGCATCCTCAGCCACATCGCGCAGAATGTTGGTCAACTGGAAAGCAATTCCTGTCTCTTCCGCTAGCTTTTCCGCGCGCATATCCGTATATCCGAAGATCCGTATGCAAACCAGGCCCACAACCGAAGCCACCAGGTAGCAGTAACCATAAAGATCGGCAAAGGTGGCGTACGTATCGGGCTCGCCGCTCTCCGTACGATCCAGATCCATGGTGACGCCCGCCACCAGTTCATCGAGAAGACTTAGCGGAATGGCGAACCGCGCAGTTGCATCACGCACGGCAATGAACACGGGATCGCTGGTCGGCGCTCCCTGAATTGCTGAACGCCAGTCGCTGATCCAGACATTCAACCGGTTGCGCCGTTCCTGGCGCGAAATGCTTTCGTCGTCGGAAAGATCGTCAGCCTTGCGCATGAAGGCATAGATGGCGCAGATGGCATTGCGGCGCGCCGGAGGCAGCGCAATAAAAGCGTAGTAGAAGTTCTTGGCTTCACGCCTGGCGATCTCGCGGCACACTGCGTAGGAGTGGCTGAGAGTGGGTCCGTTCGATGGGAGTTCTTGCGTCAAGCCGCCTTCTCTCAAAAGCCCGTGCCGAGGCGGAGAAATGGAAACATCTTTGCGCAAAGCGAGCGAAAACCAAGGGCGAGTTTGCTGCTTTTTGAGATCGCCGGACGCGCGCCAAGCACGTCGTAGTTGCACCGCTCAATGGCGCGCAAAATCTCAAGGCCGCCGCGGCTGAACAAATCGAGATCGATCGCCAGGTCGCGGCTGACCATACCGATTAGCGGCAAACCCTCCGCAAACAGCGAACGCGCATAGTTAACCTCGTGGCGCATCAATGCTTGAAATTCTTTCGTTGCAACGCCCGCCGCAATCGTTGCATCGCTCACGCCGAACTGCCGCATCTCGTCCTGCGGTAGATATACGCGATCTTTGCCCCAGTCCACGCGGACATCCTGCCAGAAATTCGCCAGTTGCAACGCCGAACACGTTGCGTCTGAAAGCTTGAACTTCTCTTCGCTTGCTTCTCCGCACGCGTAAAGTACAAGCCGCCCCACCGGGTTAGCCGAGTAGCGGCAATACCCAAGCACTTCTTGCATGTTGGCGTAGCGGGTCACTGTCTGGTCCTGACGAAACGCCGTTAACAAATCCGCAAACGGTTCCTTTGGAATCCCGCAGACTCGAATGGATTCAGCCAGAGCCACAAATACGGGATGCCGATTCCGCCCTTCGTAGCACGCGTCCAACTCACGGCCCCACAAATCGAGCAGCGCCAGCGCGGATTCTTTCGAACCAACCTCATCGCCCAGATCGTCGGAAACGCGGCAGTACGCATAAATCGAGTGGAAATGCGGCCGCAGCATTTCCGGTAGAAACCATGTGGCGACGTGGAAATTTTCGTAATGCGTTTCTGCCAGGTGCCTGCACCATGCTCGCGCTTCATCCAGCGTTGGAGCCTTGTCGGGAAAGCGATACGAAACCGGCAGCGCGGCCCAGCCGCGAGCAATCAGTTCGTCAGCATTCCGCGCGGGCGCGGCTTCTCTCTCCAGCGCATTATTTTCCGTGGCCGCAGTCACTCATTCACCTCATGGCACAATGGCGGTCTTGATCTCGCTGCCGCGGTTCATCAGCTTCTCAAAGACGCGGTTGAGTTCGTAGAGGTGAGCGCGGCCGGTAATGAATGCTCCTGCCTGGAATCGGCCGCCGGCAATCAGGTCAAGCGCCTTGCGGCAAATTGCAGGCGTGTGATGGAACGTAGCCCGCAGCGTAATGTCGCTATAGTGAATGCGGTTGGTGTCGAGCGTTACGTGCGTGTTCGCGGCGCAACCTCCGAAGAAGTTGACGGTACCGCCCTTACGCACAAGTTCCACCGCTTCCTGCCAAGCCTCGGGCACGCCAACCGCCTCAATCGCGATATCCACGCCGCGATCCTTCGGTGTCAGCGCGCGCGTATCGCGGATCGCTTTGCGAATGCTGGCCGTTTGCACAACATGAGCAGCGCCCAGTTGCCGCGCCGCTTCCATCTGGCCGTCGTGCTTCACAATCGCAATTACTTCGTAGCCCGCAAGCGCGGCCACATGCAGAATCATCAAACCCAGTGGCCCCCCGCCGATCACCGCGACAGTATCGCCTTTGCGAGGGCGCGAATCTTCAAAGCCATGGACAGCGCACGCAAGCGGCTCAGTCAGCGCCGCATGTTCCAACGCCACATGATCTGGAATCTTCAGAGTATTCTTTGCGACGATGCGGGCTGGGATGCGGATGAACTCTGCATAGGCGCCGTTGTTGAAGAGCAGATCGTCGCACAGGTTTTCCTGCCCGCGGCTGCAGAAGTAACATTCCCCGCAGGGAGCGGAATTAAGCGCCACAACGCGATCGCCCGATGCGAAATCAGTAACACCCTCGCCCGCCTGAACCACCGTTCCGGCAAGTTCGTGGCCAAACAGCGCCGGAGGCACAATCATGCGTGCGTGATAACCGCGGCGAAAGACTTTCAAATCGGTCCCACAAGTGAGCGCCGCGCCCACCTGAACTATGATCTCTCCCGGCCCTGCTTCAGGTACAGGAACCTGCTCAATTCGTATATCTTCACGACCGTGGAGGACTGCGGCACGCATGGTGCTGTGTCCTCCCTGCAGAAGCGTATGCTCAACTGTCCTGCGTCCCAGGCTTACAGCGGATTCGACCGTCTGGCGGCCCTTATCGACCACAATATCGACGGTATTCAGGCCGGCTTCAACCACAGTCTCAACTGTGTTCAAGCCTCCTTCGACGACAACCTCCATCGTCTTGCGGCCCCGGAGGAGCGCGTCTTTCACGGTACCCGCCATCAAGACCCTCCTACTCTGCCCCCGCTCCTGATTCAGGCTCAATCATAATCTTCATCGAACCTGGTTGAGGGTGGGATGCTATGTCGATGGCCTCGACCGCTTGCTCAATCGGAAAGCGGTGCGAAATCAGTTGAGTTAGATCAAACCCTTTTCGGTATCCATTCAAAACAATATCAGTCACTTCATCCAGAATTTCGAACGAAGATGAGTATGACCCCAGCAACGTCTTTTCGTCTACACAAACCGCCGCCGGATCGAAGGTGGCCTCGCCGTGCTGCGTCTGCGCAAACAACATTACTTTTCCGCCGTACCGCGCCGCATCAATAGCTGTCTTGATGAGCGCATTGCCGCCAACCGCCAAAATCACCGCATCGGCACCCCGGCCCTCGGTTTCCGCCTTCACCCGCTCCACTACATTTTCGGTGGCCGCAAAGATCGGGTCCGTCAGCCCAAATCGCGCCGCAATCGCGTGACGCTCCGGGAACAGGTCGGAAGTAAGCACGCGCGCGCCGGTACGCTTTGCCAGCGCGGCATGCATTAATCCGATGGGCCCTTGGCCGATGACCAGAACCGTGTCGTCCGGCGCAAGGTTCAGCAGCTTCACGCCCTTCAAAACGGTATTCAGCGGCTCAATAAATGCGGCCTGCTCAAACGGAACATCGTCAGGAATGCGCACCACGCCACGATTCTTCACTACAAAATCCATCACGCGGATGTACTCCGCAAACCCGCCGCCCGACGGCGCAAACCCAGCCGTCACACCGGTCTGTAAATAGAGAGGGCACTGGGTGGGAATCTGCTTACGGCAGTAATAGCAGTTGCCGCACGGAACATGGTGAAAAGTCATTACGCGGTAGCCCAGTTCGTAGCCTTGAGCGCCGTCGCCTACCTTCACAATAGTTCCGGCCATCTCGTGGCCAAAGATTCGAGGCGCGGAGTGCGACCCCATGTGGATCTTTTTCAAGTCCGTACCGCAGATGCCACACGTCGCAACCTTAATGAGCAGTTCACCGGGGCCGATCTCGGGCACGGGAACAGTCTCCACGCGCATGTCGTTAATGCCGCGATAAACAACGGCGCGCATGGTTGAAGGAACTTTAGGCTCGATGCGGCTTTCAGCGCGAGAGGTTTGAGTCGCCATTCTGATTCGATTGATCTCCAGGGATTTCCAGATTTTCGAGCAGGAGTCCCGCAAGGTTTTGGGAAGCCTTCTTACTATTCTCGCCCATCCGCATGAGCGCAGGCCAGCACCATGGCCGTGGAAGTACAAAAAGCAGCAACCGGGACAGCCTAAGCTGCCCCTGCCTTGAGATAAAGCGATTGAAATCAGGGAGATTTTCGCCGAAACCATCGCTGACGCCCTTGACGCATTCAAAGGGAATGCCGCGCATGGCCGCCAGTCGCGCAATGGCGGCGGCTTCCATATCCACCAGCCCAGCGCCGTACTCGGCAGCCAGGCGGCGCTTCTCCGCAGAGTCGGCGACGCGGGGGCTTGTCACCAGCCAGGGATCGTTGTCCGTTGCGTCCGCCGCAACGTAGCGCTCGCCGGTTCGAAGGTCAGTAACTCCGGCCACGCGATAAGCCTTCCCTGCTTCAAAGTCAGCATGCAACGCGCCCGCCCAGCCGGCGGAGATGACCATGTCGAGTTTGCCCTTCTTCTCCAATACGGAAAATGCCTGTATAGCGGCCGCCGTCCCCATTCCGCGGCAGGCCGCAAAGCACTCTACATTGTTGTGCCGTGTCTGCCAGACGTCAACGCTAAGATGGCGCTCATGCTGCCAACCGCGCACCAGCGGCTTCAGTTCACCGGGCAACGCGGCAATGATGGCGATGCGGGTCATGCTTTTGCGCGCGGTTCTGCGGGCGCGTAACCATTGGCGCGGAACCACTCAATCGCCGCGCGCATGGCAGGATAGACGGGCATAATACGGAAGCCAAGTTCCTGTTCGGCGCGCGCGCTTGAAGCGAACATCTTCTTCCGTCCCATGCGCACTTCTTCAAGCGTGGCGCGCGGTTCTTTGCCCCGAATGCGTCCGGTAATCCACTCTTCAAAGAACGCATAGGTCGCTGCCACGGCAAACGGAATCTTGACAGTCGGCGATGGAATTCCCGTGATGGCCGACATCTTGTCCAGAATCTGCTTCAGCGTCAGGTTTTCTCCGCCAAGAATGTAACGGCGGCCCGGCGCGCCCTTTACAAGCGCCTGTACATGCGTGCGCGCTACTTCAGAAACGTCAACCAGGTTCAGGCCGGTATCGACATAGGCCGGAAATTTGCCATTCAAGAAATCAACGAAGATGCGGCCCGTCGGTGTCGGCTTGCGGTCGTTCGGTCCAATAGGCGTGGTCGGATTCAGAATGATCACCTGCTGGCCGGCCTGCGCTGCCTCAATTGCCACCTGCTCCGCCATGAATTTCGAGCGCTTGTAGTGCCCCACCATGTCGGCAATTGAAACCGGCGTGTCCTCATTGATCACAATGCCGTCGGTGCGGAAGTGCATGGTGGCCACGCTCGACGTATACACAAAACGCGGCACTCCAGCCTCGCGCGCCATGCGCAGCAGCTCGCGTGTGCCTTCAACATTGGCGCGATACATGCCCGCAGGATCGGGAATCCAAAGCCGGTAATCAGCCGCCACATGAACCACCGCATCGCAATCTTCAAGCGCGGGCCTGAGCGATTCTGGCTGACCCAGATCGCCCACATGCGAGTCTCCCTTAATGCCTTCGAGATTAGACAGATTGCTGCTCTTGCGCGTAAGCAGGCGAAGCTCAGCACCCTCGGCAGCTAATGCCTTGGCCACGTGATGACCGACAAAACCGGTTGCGCCTGTAAGAAAGACTTTCATAAAGTTTCTGGGCGAATTCTTATTCTATAGCGCCGGAACAGCGCTCATGTTCTCGATGATATGGCGCCAAAAACAAAACGCGCGGTTCGATACCGCGCGTTCGATAGTTGAGAAAGAGAAGGAGATTATTCCAGCGCATCCGGATGCAGGGCGATATTCTTTTCGCCGGCGGCCTTCTTCTCGTTGTAGGCCTTCACCCAGTCTTCCCAATGCTTGCCGGCAGCGCGATCCTTGCCGCTGAACTCGAGCCGCGCGATGTCGGCGTAGCTCACCTTGCGCTTGTCTGGCGCATTGGCTGCGAAATACTGCACCCACGAGTCCACCAGCGAAGCACCGGTGTGCCGGTTGAAGATGTACGCGTCAACTTTCTCGCCGCTCTTGAGCGTGATGCTCACATCGCCGCGATAGTCGAATGCCTTCTCGAGCGCGCTGCGAACTTCTTCATCGCTGGCCATGGCCGGAATCCAGCCTTCAAGCTTTTGATGCTCGGTGCCGGGAGCCAGTTCAAGCGCTTCAACCTGCTCGCGTGTGTACTTTAGAACTTCAGCCGTCATGCGCGTGTCTCCTCAAGTGCGCGATCGGTCTTCTCGATCTGCACCAGTGAAGCCGGGCCGTGCGGCGCGGGCTCGTTCAACAGATTCAGCGCGTGCTGGTCAGGATAGCTCGAGAATGTGCCGCGAATCATGGCAAGGAATCCCTTCAAAGTGCCAAACCCATCCATCACTGCCGGAGCTTCATATCCGCAGCTCACCATGCAGTTGGCGCATTTGGGGTTTCCGCTGGGAACGCCGTATTCATCCCAGTTTGTAGTTTCGAGCAGTTCCTTGTAGGTTTCCGTGTAGCCGTCCTGCAGCAGGTAGCAGGGCTTTTGCCAGCCAAAAATGTTGTAAGCCGGCATACCCCACGGAATGCAATCGTAGTTACGGTCGCCCATCAGGAACTCGAGAAACAGCGGCGACATATTGAATTTCCAGGTAGGCTTCCGGTTCGACAGAATTGCACGGAACAACTTGCGCACGCGGGCGCGGCCCATGAAGTGGGTCTGGTCGGGGGCCTTCTCGTAGCTATATCCCGGCGAAAGCACGATGCCTTCAACGCCCATCCCCATTACTTCGTCAAAGAAGCGGCGGACGCTGTTCGGATCGGTGCCGTCAAAGAAGGTGGCGTTAGTCGTCACGCGGAAGCCACGCTTCACCGCTTCCTTGATGCCTTCGACAGCGATGTCCCATCCACCTTCGCGGCAAACAGAGTAGTCGTGGTGATCACGCTCGCCATCAAGGTGCACTGAGAAGGTGAGGTACTTCGACGGTGTAAACTCCGGCAGCCGGCGCTTGAGCTCCAGCGCATTGGTGCAGAGATAAATGTACTTTTTGCGCGCAATGAGCCCGTTGACGATCTCAACAATCTGCGGATGGAGCAATGGTTCGCCGCCGGGGATTGATACCATCGGCGCACCGCACTCATCCACGGCCTTGAAGCATTCTTCGGGGGTTAACTGCTTCTTCAGAATATGCGGAGGGTACTGTACTTTGCCGCAGCCGGCGCACGCAAGGTTGCAGCGAAAGAGCGGCTCAAGCATCAGCACAAGCGGGTATCGCTTGACGCCTGAGAGTTGCTTCTTCAGCACGTAAGTCGACACCGTCCACATCTGAGAAATAGGAATTGCCATCCTGGGGTTAACCTCCAACGCCGTTAGCGGCGCGCTCCATTGCCCGTCGATAGCCAGTGAGCGCCATCAGCGGAAAGTACTGTCGATACATCGTGTAGGCCAGGTAAAACACCTTGGGGAAGCCCGTCCCGGTGATAATGCTCTGACGCGTCGCGCCTTCACCCATCGACTCATCCCAACTGCCATCGGGCTGTTGGCGATCAAGCAGCCAGCGCACGCCTTTGGCGATTGAGTCCGAACGGTCATCGCCGGCGGCCAGCAATCCAAGCATGGCCCACGCAGTTTGCGAGGGCGTACTCACGCCGATCCCACGTGTGTTCGGGTCGTCGTAGGTTCCGCAAGACTCGCCCCAGCCACCATCGGAATTCTGCACCATGCGGATCCACTCGGCCGCTTGCTGAATCTGCGGCTCCAGATGATCGATGCCAATGGCCTCAAGCCCTCGCAATACCAAGAACGTGCCATAGAGATAATTCACACCCCATCGGCCAAACCAGCTTCCGTCGGGTTCCTGTTCCTGAAAAATAAATTTGATTGCCTTTTCAACCCGCTTGTCGTCGCGCGTATAGCCGTACGCGGCCAGCATCTCAAGCATGCGCCCGGTTATATCCACCGTGGGCGGATCAAGCATGGCGTTGTGATCTGCAAACGGAATGTACTGGAAAATCATCTTCGTGTTGTCTTTGTCGAAGCTGCCCCAGCCACCGTTGCGGCACTGCATGGCGAACTCCCAGTCGATTGCGCGCTGGCACACCTGGTGCTGATAGCGCTCGCGGGGATTGTCCACCTTGTTCAGCGCCATCAGAACCTGCGCGGTGTCGTCCGTATCGGGATAAAATTCGTTGTTGAATTCAAAGTACCAGCCGCCCGGTTCGGTGTTGGGAACCTTCACCGCCCAGTCGCCTTTGTGACGCACTTCTTTTGACAGCAGCCAATCTGCCGCCTTGATCATGCGCGGATCGGTACGCGATGCACCCGCTTCACCCAGCGCGTAGATAGCCTGCGCCGTATCCCATACCGGCGACATGCAAGGCTGCATGCGGAAGGTTGGCTCCGGCATCACTTCACTCGCCGGCTCTTCAATACCGAGCTTTTCAAACTCATCGCGCGCACGAATCACCTGCGGATCATCTTCGGAGTAGCCAAGGCACCGCAGCGCAATGATCGCATTCAGCATGGCCGGATAAATTGCGCCCAGACCATCGGTCAGTTCGAGCCGCTCCAGCAGCCACTTCTCTGCTTTGCGCATCGCAATTTTCCGCACTGGCCGTAGATGTACTGCCTCAGCCCAGTGCGCCAACCTGTCGAGCGCGATGAAAAAGTTTCGCCACGAAAAGAGCCGCTTGCGATCACGGCGCAGCCGCAATACAGCGTTTGCGCGGCCGCCTACAAAAAGTTCGTCGATTCCCTGCTCCGGTGGAAGCTTCTTGTACGGCTTCTTGGCATAAATAATTGCCAGCGGCACAAGAATCGAACGCGACCACGAAGAAATTTCGTAGATGTTGAAGTAGAACCAGTTCGGAAATAAAACAATCTCCGGAGGAATGGCCGGTACAGCATCGTAGTCATACTGGCCCAGCGCGCACAAATACATCTTGGTGAAGGTATTGCACGCAACCACGCCGCCGTTGGCTAGAACCCATTCACGGCACTTAACCAGGCGCGGATCGCCCGCGGTAAGCCCCATGATCTTTCCGGCAGAGTAGCACTTGACCGAAAGAGAAACATTACCGGGACCGCCCGGATAAAGACTCCAGCTTCCGTCCTCGTTTTGGTAGCGCATCATCTCGGTGAATGCGCGTTTCAGCCTGCCCGGATCGCCGCTCTCGAGCAGTGTGTGCAAAAAAATATAATCGGCCTCGAGCATCGAATCCGCTTCGAGTTCACCTGACCAGTAGCCGTCAGGATGCTGCAATGAGAATAGAAAGTCCCGCGCACGGACTGTAGCAGAATCAACATCCGCCAGATCCGCGTCGATACGGCCAAATCTGGGCGCCGCAGTTTGCGTCTTAACTTCCTCTAGACTCATACGCTTCAAAACGCCTCAGTGCTCCCTCAAAAAACTAAAATATCTTCTAGCGCACCCACCGTGCCGTCAAACGCACTCTGCTTCTAATTCCCCAGAACATCATCGCTTAGACAGGGATGCTTTCGCCGCCGGCGGTCCCAATTGCCTGCACAATCTCAGGTGGCAATCCAAAACGCACATTTTCCGGCATTACTTCTATTTCTTCGACGCTCGTAAATCCATTGCGACGCAAATAATCAACGACATCTTCCACCAGCACTTCGGGAGCCGAAGCGCCCGCTGTAACGGCTACTGTTTTGACTCCCTCAAGCCACTCCGGGTTTATAGCCTGCGAGTTGTCAATCAAATGGCCATTAGTCCCCAGATTGCGCGAAACTTCAACCAGGCGATTGGAGTTGGAACTGTTGGTCGACCCCACTACCAGCACAAGACCCGCATCGTGAGCCACATTGCGCACCGCAACCTGTCGATTTTCGGTGGCGTAGCAGATGTCCTGTGAGTGCGGCCCCACAATGTTAGGAAATTTTTCTTTGAGCGCGTGAATAATGTCGCGTGCCTCATCGAGCGAAAGCGTGGTTTGCGTCAGATATGCAACTCGGTTCGGGTCAGGAACCTGAAGTTCCGCCACTTCAGCCACGTTTGAAACCACTTGGGTCACTTCAGGCGCCTCGCCCAGTGTGCCTTCAATCTCGTCGTGGTCGCGATGCCCGATAAGCACCAGCGAATAGCCTTGCTTGGCGAACTTTACAGCCTCAATGTGGACCTTGGTCACCAGCGGGCAGGTAGCGTCGATCACCTTCAGTCCCCGGCCTTTGCTCATCTCACGAACAGCAGGCGAAACGCCATGGGCCGAGTAAATCACGCGTTGCCCATCGGGAACGTCGTCAATTTCATGGACAAAGATCGCGCCCTTTTCCGCTAATTCGTTCACAACATAGCGGTTATGCACGATTTCGCGGCGCACGTAGATGGGTGCGCCAAAGGTATCAAGTGCGATCTTTACGATGTCGATCGCGCGCACCACTCCGGCACAAAAGCCTCTCGGCTTCAGCAACAACACCCTCTTCTGGCTGGGGGAAGTCCCGGCGGCGTTACCGTTTGGGATGGATTCAACGACAGATGTGGTCACATCCTTAAGTATACCAATCAGTCGCTTCCAGCGGCGGAATAGAACCCACCCCGCTCTCGCCCGGGAACAGACCTCGGCAATAGCCCACCCCGGCACGCAGCGGAGGGCCTACTTCTTCAGGAAGTTCGCAATGGAGCTTGGATCTTCAGGCGGGGCTTCTTCCGGCAGAAACACGTCGGCTGAGCGGTGCCATTGGCTGCTCTGTTGACTGGCGCCGTGGGGAGTGATCTGGTAGGCCGGCGGTCCGCCGTTGTCGCCCGTAGCCCTGGCTAGCACAAAGCCGTTATATGCAACTCCCTTATCGGTGATCACAAGTACTGCCTGACCAATTTCAAACATGGCCATTCTCCTCCACGAAGCGAAGCTTGCACCCAGTCTAGTCCTCCTTTTCCTCAGTTGACCGAGAATCGCACGTTTTCACTTCCATCTTCGGTATCTGCCGAGCGCATAAAATCATCTCAGCCATGTCCGAATTTACCCACCTGCATCTACATACCGAGTATTCCCTGCTCGACGGAGCATGCGACATCCAGAAGCTAGTCGACCGCGTCTCGGCTCTCGGGCAGAAATCCGTCGCCATGACCGACCACGGCAATATCTATGGAGCAGTGCATTTTTTTGATGCCGCCAAAGAAAATGGCGTCAAGCCGATCCTTGGCTGCGAACTGTACATCTCAAAAAACGAAGACCACCGCGCGCCCGGCGAGGGCGACGACAATAACCACCTGCTGGTGTTGGCACAGAACGAAGAAGGCTACCGCAACCTCATCCGCATCACCTCTGAGGCTTCGCTTTACGGTTTCTATCGCAAACCCCGCGTCAGCAAAAAGTTTCTGGCCGAACACTCCAAAGGGCTCATTGGCTTTTCAGGCTGCCTGAGCGGCGAACTCTGCGAGCACCTGGTGGCCAACGAATACGAAAAGGCCAAGGCAACGGCCGCGCAGTATCAGGACATATTCGGCCGCGGTAATTTCTTCCTCGAAATTCAGGACCAGGGACTGGAGCAGGAAAAGAAGATTCAGGAAGCGCTGTTCCGGCTGGAGCGCGAACTCGATATCCCTATGGTACTCACCAATGACTCGCACTACCTTTGCGGTGAGGACTCGCACGCGCACGATGTGATGCTCTGCGTGCAAACCGGAGCAAAGGTGCATGACACGGAGCGCTTTCGTTTCGATAGCGACCAGTTTTTTGTAAAGAGCGCCGAAGAAATGGGCCGCATCTTCCCAGAAAATCCCGCCGTGGTGCAGCGGACCATGGAGATTGCCGAGCGTTGCAACCTGAAGCTCAGCAAGGTCGAAAATCCATTCCCCGAATTTGGCGTCCCTGATGGCCACACCATCGACAGCTATTTCGAGCAAGTGTGCCGCGAGGGCCTGAGAAAGCGCCTGGAAACACAAGTCCGCCAACTTGAACTGCGTGGCGTTCTGCGCAACTCACTCGACAAATACGAGGCCAGGCTCAGCTTCGAAATCGGCATCATCAAGCAGATGAAGTACTCAGGCTATTTCCTTATCGTCTGGGACTTCATCAAGTACGCACGCGATCACGGCATCCCTGTTGGCCCCGGCCGTGGCTCGGGCGCCGGATCGCTGGTGGCCTACTGCATGGAGATCACCAACGTCGATCCGTTGCAAAACGCGCTGCTGTTCGAGCGTTTTCTCAATCCTGAGCGCGTGTCCATGCCCGATATCGACGTGGACTTCTGCATGAATCGGCGCGGCGAGGTGATCGACTACGTCACCCGCAAATACGGGCGCGACCAGGTGGCGCAGATCATCACGTTCAACACCATGGCGGCCAAGGCGTCCATCAAGGATTGCGGCCGCGCTCTCGACATGCCTTACGGCGATGTGGACCGCATTGCCAAGCTGGTGCCCGCAACCGTTGGCATGACGATCGACAAAGCTCTCGAAGAAGTTCCCGACCTGCGCAAGGCCTACGACACTGACGCGACTATCCGCGAGCTCATTGATACCGCAAAAAAGCTTGAGGGCCTGGTACGCGGCTCCGGCGTTCACGCTTCAGCGGTGGTGATTGCGCCAACACCGCTCATCGATCTCGTCCCCATTGCCAAGACCAAAAACGACGAAATCGTGACCGCTTACGACATGAAGGCCATCGACAAAATGGGCCTTCTCAAAATGGACTTCCTCGGCCTGACGACGCTCACGGTGATCGACGATTGCCTTAAGCTCATTGTGCGGACTCGCAGCGAAAAGCTGGATCTTGAAACCATTCCGCCCGCCGACGAAGAAACCTTCCGTAGAGTTTTCCATGCGGCTCTAACCTCCGGCGTTTTCCAGTTTGAATCGGGCGGCATGCGCGACGTGCTGCGACGTTACAAGCCGGACACTGTTGAAGACCTGACCGCGTTGAACGCGCTTTATCGCCCCGGCCCCATCCAGGGCGGCATGATTGACGACTTTATTGAGCGCAAACTCGGCCGCAGAAAAGTCGAGTACATGCTCCCTGAGATTGAAGGCATTCTCAAAGAGACGCTCGGCGTCATCGTCTATCAGGAACAGGTCATGCAGATTTCCAACGTCGTCGCCAGCTACTCGCTGGGCGAAGCCGATCTGCTGCGTCGCGCCATGGGTAAAAAGAAGCCGGAGGAAATGGCGAAGCAGCGTGATCGATTTATGAGCGGCGCTGCGGCTCTCGGCCACCCCAAGGATGTTGCCGGCGAACTGTTTGACCAGATGGAGAAGTTCGCCGGATACGGCTTTAACAAGTCACACTCAGCCGCCTACGCGCTGCTCGCTTACCAGAGCGCCTATCTCAAGACGCATTATCCGGTCGAGTTCATGGCCGCGCTGCTCACCTCTGAAACTTCAAAACCTGAGAGCGTGGTCAAGTACATTGGCGAGTGCCGCGAGCTGGGCATCAAGGTGGAACCGCCCGACGTGCAGATATCCGGCGCGCAATTTACGCCGCATGGGAAAAATATCCGCTTCGGCCTCGCTGCCGTGAAGAACGTCGGCGGCAACGCTATCGATTCCATCATCAAGGCGCGGGCAGAGGTCGGTGGCCGCTTCAAGAGCCTTTGGGAGTTTTGCGAAAAAGTTGATCTGCGCGTGATGAACAAGCGCGTCATCGAATCGCTCATCAAGTCCGGCGCGCTAGACTCGCTGGGCAAGCGCGGCCCGATGATGGCCGCCGTTGACAAGGCCATTGAGCGCGCACAGAAAACGCAGAAAGACGCGGCGCAGGGCCAGGTGGGCCTGTTCGGACTGTTCAATGAGTCACCTGCTGCAGGCCGCGACGGCGACGACTTACCCGACGTTCCCGACTGGGAAGAGAGCGTTCGTCTGGCGAATGAAAAAGAAGTGCTCGGCTACTATGTTTCAGGCCATCCTCTCGACAAGTACGCCGACAAGTTGCGTAATCTTACCGGCGTTATCTCCATTGCTGAAGCGCTCGAACGCAAGCCCCCCGAGCGCCGCTGGGGCCAACAGGCAGACCCCGCCGACGAACTCCTAGTCGCTGGAAACTTAGCAGGAATGACCCCGCGCCAGAGCAGGCGCGATCAGAAGACCTACGCGCAAGGGACGATTGAAGACGCAAGCGGCAAAATGGAGGTCATCTGTTTCTCGCGAGAGTATGAGAAATTGAAGGAGCAACTCAAGATTCAAGCGCCGGTGCTTATTCGCGGCGTGCTGATGGGCGACGAAGACGCCGCGCCAAAAGTTTCAATCAATATGGTGCAGGCCCTCGACGACGTGCAGGTAAAAATGCCCGCCGGCGTGCGTATCCGTATCAATCTCGATCGCGCGACTGAGGAAATGCTGGCTGTACTTAAATCGGCCGCCGACGCAGCGCCGGGCCCCAGCAAGGTAATGCTCTGTCTCGATAAAAAAGGTGAGTACTCCGTCGTCCTCGAGCCGGACGGGATGAACGTGGCCGCGGATCGCACATGGGTCGCGCGCATCGAAGATATTGTCGGCAAGGGTACGGTTCAGGTGGTTGGGTAGTCGGGTTGCTTTTTCAACTAGCAAATCGCTGAAAGGAATCCATGCAGTTTCGCCGCCTCGGCAATGGACCGCTTGAATTCTCAGAGTTGAGCTTCGGCACATGGCTCACAGTCGCTGGCGGAATCGCTCAGGACCAGGCAATCCGCTGTATCCACGCCGCACTCGATCACGGCATCACTCTTTTCGACACAGCCAACCAATACGGCGCGGGAACCGCCGAGCAGATTCTAGGCGAAGCACTGCGCGCCTATCCGCGCGATCGCTATTTGATCGCCACCAAGCTCTACTTCCCTGTAGGCGACGAACCTGATCACGGACTTTCAGCCAGGCAAATTCAGAAGCAGCTCGACCGTTCGCTCCAGCGCCTGGGTGTCGATTTCATCGACCTCTATCAATGCCACCGTTTCGATAAGGACACACCGCTCGATGAAACACTTGCTGCCCTCGATCGCGCGGTTAAATCGGGCAAAGTACGTGCCATCGGATTCAGCGAGTGGACCTACGAGCAAATCGACTTGGCGGCAGCGATCTGCCGGGCGAACGCCCTGACCGCTTTCTGTTCAAGCCAACCGCAGTATTCAATGCTGTGGCGCAAGCCGGAGGCTAATGTATTCGCGACATGCGCCCGCCATGGCATTGGTAACCTTGCATTTTCTCCGCTGGCTCACGGCGTGCTGACCGGCAAATACGCGCCGGGCCAGCCGCCCCCGCCCGGAACACGCGCCGCAAGTGATGACATGAACAAATTCATGGAGTCCGCAGGTCGTCATTACCGCTCCGACTATTTGCTCGAAGCCGTAGCAAAGTTAAAGCCCATCGCAGCCGACCATGGCCTGACGATGCCGCAACTCGCATTGGCATGGGTCCTGCGCCGCCCTGAGGTCTCATCCGCAATCATCGGAGCCTCACGGCCCGAGCAGATCGCCGACAACATTCGAGCGATCGGAGTCAGGCTTTCGGACGACGTGATTAAATGCGTGGACGATGCGGTGGGCAAGGTCGCTGTCTACGCGTAGCCGGCGTGCAGGTCAAAGGCGTGCTCTCATATACTTCTCAAGGAGCCACGAGGCCGGCGCGGGATGTTGTCTGCCACCTGCCAAGACCGAATGGATTCAGTCACGCATCCCCGCCGGAGTAGACCTACATGATCGACTCGCACAGCATGTTCCTACTCGTCGCGGCGTTTGTGTCGGTCGTCAGCCTCATCGTTCTCATCGCCATCGTCAAGCTCAACCCGGTCATCACGCTGCTCGTGACAGCGCTGGGGCTTGCCATCGTTGCCGGGATGCCGCTGCCCGCTATCGTACATTCGTTTGAATCAGGAGTCGGCGGAACTCTCGGGCACATCGCCATCATCCTTGCGCTAGGCACCATGCTCGGCAAGATGATGGCCGAATCGGGTGCCGCCGATCAAATCGCGCACACACTCGTTCGCGTGTTCGGCGAGAAAAACGTACCCTGGGCGATGGTCGTTATCGCCCTCATTGTCGGCCTGCCCGCATTTTTTGAAGTTGCTTTCGTATTGCTCGTTCCGGTCCTGTTCACAGTTGCCCGCCGTACAAATACGTCGCTTATTATGGCAGGACTCCCGATGGTCGCAGGCCTCTCTGTCGTGCATGGCCTTGTGCCTCCGCATCCCGCCGCAATGCTTGCCGTCGCCACGTATCACGCGGACGTAGGCCGCACCATTTTCTATGGGCTTTTGATTGGGTTGCCGACTGCCGTTATTGCGGGCCCGTTATATGCGAGGCTCATTGCTCCCCACGTGGTCCTCAGCAATGAGAATCCAATCGCCGACCAGTTGACTACGCGCGATCCGAGCCACGGCCTGCCGGGATTCTGGATCAGCGTGTTCACCATTCTGTTTCCTGTACTGCTGATGCTGGCCGGCAGTTGGGCGGATGCGTTCACCGCACCCGGCACTTCTGCCAACAGCATTCTGCGCCTGGTCGGCAACGACGACCTGGCCTTGCTCATCGGCGTTTTGCTCAGCTTTATTACGCTTGGCGTCATGCGAGGATTTTCGCGCGACACGGTTCTGCGCTTCAGCACTGAGTGCCTTGGCCCCACCGCAGCCATCACGCTGCTGGTTGGCGCTGGCGGAGGCTTCGGGCGCATTCTGCAGGATAGCGGCGTTTCCACTGCCATCATTGCAGTCGCGCTCAAAAGCCATGTTCCGCTTCTGCTGCTGGCCTGGTCACTTGCTGCTGCTTTGCGCCTGGCGACCGGATCGGCAACTGTTGCCATGGCCACTGCGGCAAGTATTGTTGCGCCCATCGCACTGCACTCAAGCGGCGTCCATCCGGAACTGCTTGCTATCGCGACGGGAGCGGGCTCGCTCATCTTTTCGAATGTTAACGATGCCGGCTTTTGGCTGATCAAGGAATACTTCAACATGACCGTCGTGCAGACCATGAAGACCTGGTCGATTTGCGAGACCATCATTTCTGTCACTGCTCTGGCTTTTGCGTCACTGGCCTGGCATTTCGCCTGATACAAGGAGGATGAATCTCATGCCCGATCAATGCTTCTCCGCAACACTTTCACGCCGCAGCTTTCTCAATTCAGCATCGGCATTTGCATTCGCGACTTCCGCAATCGGCATAACCACCAGCGCAGCGCAAAACGCCAAGAGCAACAAGTCGCTGGTCTACGCAGGAACCTACACTACTGCTGCCGATGGCAGCGCACACGGCGAAGGCATCTATCTCTTCGAAGCGAATCCAACCACAGGCGAGCTATCGCACGGGCGTGTGGTGGCAAAGACTCCAAACCCAGCATGGATCTCGCTTCACCCTTCCAGGAAATATCTCTACGCCGCCAACGAGATGACCGGGCCAGACTCCGCCCGCAGCTCGGTTACTGCGTTCGCAATCGACGCAGGAAGCGGCGATCTGAAGGAACTGAATTCAGTTAGCTCCGAGGGTGCCGGCCCCGCGCACATGAGCATCGATGCTCAAGGCAAGTTCGTTTTCGTTGCTAACTATGCGGGCGGAACCATCGCCGTGCTTCCTATCCACGAAAACGGCTCGCTCGGCAAAGCTGTCGATGTGCATCGCGATACCGATGAGATCGGCTCCAGGCGCCCTACGAACGGACCGCGCGGCAATTTTTCAATCAGCGGCCACGAAGCGCCGCACGCGCATATGATCCTGCCCGACCCAAGCGGCAAGTTCGTTCTCGCCACCGATCTCGCGCAGGACCGCATTTACGTTTACAAATTCGACGCGGTCAGCGGCAAGCTCTCTCCCGCAGCGACACCGTTCGTCTCTGTTCCTACGGGCGACGGTCCACGTCATTTTGTTTTCCATCCAAATGGACACTGGTTTTATCAGCTTGAAGAGGAAGCATCCGCGATCGTCTTCTTTCACTATGATCCGAAGACTGGAGCTCTCGCATCACAGCAGACCATCTCCGCGCTTCCGCCCGAGTTCGCAGGCAGCAACTTTGCTTCGGAAATCGCAATCTCGCCCGATGGGAAATTTCTATATAGTGCAAATCGCCTGCACGACACCGTCGCCGTCTGCTCGATCGCAAGCGATGGCCGCCTCACCCGTATCGGCGAAGTCTCCACCATGGGCGATTATCCGCGCTATTTCTGCTTTGATCCCAGCGGCAATTTCATCTACGTATGCGATCAGCGCAGTGACTGCATCACGTCTTATGCTGTGAATCGCGCCACAGGAATGTTGAAGTTCACGGGTAAGTACACGTCTATAGGAAGTCCCGCGATTCTCGCGTTCCTTTAGAAAATTAAACGCGCTGACAAAGTCGATGCGCCCATTCGTGGATGCTTTCGGGCCGAATGAGCTCTCCATCGGCGTCGCTCGCGGCCAGTTGAACGGCGAAATTGCCAATTGTCGTACTTTCCGTTTCGCCGATCTCAACGGGCAGCCCAGTTCGCTGTTCCGTTAACCGCACCAGCAGCTTGTTCCGGTTTGCTCCGCCCAACATGTGGATCGACCTGAGCTTGCGGCCAAGCATTGTCTCCAGGCTTGCCAGGGCCTGTGCATAGCGCGCGGCAAGACTCTCAAAGATCAGCCTTGCAAACATCGGCTCATTGCCCGGCACATCGGCAATCTCATTCTGCCCCTGCCGCGACAACTCTTGGTTGATGCGTCGAGGCATCTCGGTATCGAGCAACAACGACTCGGCATCCATGTTCAACAGGCCGACTGGCGCGCCGCATTCGCCGGCTGCCTTCACAATGTCTTCTATCTTCCACTGCCTGCCCTGCGCAGCCCAGCCATCCATGCACTGCTTCAAAACCCACATGCTGTTCACAAGGTTGTGAAACATAAGGTCGCCGGTAGCTGCACCCAGATTTGTGTATCCCGCATCGAACGCGGCTTGTGTGGTTACCGACACAGCCGTCAATGCACCAACGAGAGACCACGTTCC
>Ga0265313_10001308_pt1 | contig 23480 bp, 18 predicted proteins | sample 4123metaG_FD_203122 | JGI IMG/M metagenome (GOLD analysis project Ga0265313, IMG submission 203122) | Rhizosphere microbial communities from Carex aquatilis grown in University of Washington, Seatle, WA, United States - 4-1-23 metaG | ecosystem: Host-associated > Plants > Roots > Rhizosphere >...
AGCGGCTGGGCGATCTCCACACGCTCAGAGCCGAGCGCAAGGAGGCGCGGGCGAACCGCGCGCAGGGAGACGTCAACCTTGCGGTGCAGGACGCGCGGCTTTCCGGCAAGCTGGTGGTCGAGGCCAACGGAATTTCGAAGAGCTACGGCGAACGGCCAATCGTTGCCGATTTCTCCATCCGCATCGAGCGCAGTGACCGGGTCGGCATCGTCGGCGAGAACGGCGCCGGCAAGACGACGCTGATCAACATGCTGACCGGCGCGCTCACGCCTGACGCGGGCGAGGTCAAGCTTGGCGCCAACCTTGAACTTGCGACGCTCGATCAGCGGCGCGAGAGCCTGTCGCCCGAGGCGACGGTGTCGCAAGTGCTCACCGACGGACGCGGCGATACCCTCATCATCGGCGGTGAGGCGCGGCACGTGATCGGCTACATGAAGGATTTTCTGTTCCGCCCCGAGCAGGCGCGCACGCCGGTGAAGGCGCTCTCGGGCGGCGAGCGCGGACGGCTGATGCTGGCGCGGGCGCTGGCCAAGCCGTCGAACGTTCTGGTGCTGGACGAACCGACCAACGACCTCGACCTCGAGACGCTCGATCTGCTGCAGGAGATGCTGTCGGCCTATCCCGGCACCCTCATCCTTGTCAGCCACGACCGCGATTTCCTCGACCGCGTGGCGACGTCGGTGATCGTGGCTGAGGGCGAGGGGCGCTGGCAGGAATACGCCGGCGGCTACAGCGATATGGTCGCGCAGCGCGGGCAGGGGATCGGAGCGCGGGCGGTGCCGGTTGCTGCGGTGGCTTCGACCCGGATGGCGCCGACCGCGCCCGCACGGCCGCGTGAGAAGAAGAAACTGTCGTTCGCCGAGAGCCATGCGCTGAAGACGCTGCCCGCTAAAATCGAGGCACTGTCCGCGGAGCTGGAGCGGCTGGAAGCAAAGCTCGCGGCGCCGGAACTCTACGCCCGGGATCCGAAGGCCTTCACCGAGACGACAATGGCGATTGCCACCGCGCGCAAGGAACAGGCTGCGGCCGAAGACGAGTGGCTGCGGCTGGAGGTGCTGCGCGAGGGGCTGGAGGGCGGCTGAGTCGCTGCCGTCACTGAACCGTGAAGGTGTAGCTCTCGCCGGACTTCAGGTTGACCGATTGTTGGCCAGCAACCTTGTCGCCGCTGGCGCCCACCAGGAGATGGAACCCGGAGCTGGTCTCGGCGGTGCAGGTGAGGTTGAACAACGCTTCGCACTGCTGCTGGTTATCGATGTAGAGGTCAAGCGTCCCGGAGGTGTTGTTCTGCAACGTCACCTCGGCGTGGCCCTGCGGCAGCGCAGCGCTGGCATCGGCGCTGAAGGCGACGAGCGCGTTCTGCCACGTATCGATCTCATTGTTGTAATTGACGACGCAGGAATCGGTGCACTGGCCAGCGTCGACCTGGCCGGCGAGCGCCCAGAGGTTCTGCTGTTCCGAGGAGAGAGCGGCGAAGCGCTGGGCGAAATTGGCCTTGGCGTCATCCGCAAGCGTCGAGGCGGCGACCGCGGATGCGATCTCCTGCGCCTGTGCAAACAGCGGGTTTACGACCTGTGCCTGATTGGCGTCGGCAACTCCCGGGCCGACGATCGCGGCGGCGGCGAGAACAAGTACCGCCGCAATTTGCAAGATGCGCATCGAAAGACGAGCCCCCAGCCGCTGAGTACGTAGCGTGAACTGTAGATCATACCAATGCGTCACGCCAGTGAAGGCCCGCGACGCGATCCTCGATTCCTTTGCTTACCGCAATTCCGGACGGAAAAGTGGAATGCACTTTTCCTGCAATTGCTCTAGGCGATCTTCACCCAGACACGGCCGGACTCGACCTTGACCGGATAGGTGACGAGATCGACGCACGCGGGCGCGCCCAGCGCCTTCCCGGTGATGAAGTCGAAGCGGCCATTGTGACGCGGGCACTCGACGATGGTGTCCATCACGAAGCCCTCGGTAAGGTCAGCCGCCTCGTGGGTGCACATGCCGTCGGTGGCGTAATAGTTGTCGCCGGACGTGCGGTAGATGGCGAGCGACAGCTTGCCGTAGTCGAAGGGGCGCACGTCCTCGGGGGCAATGTCGTCGACGCCGCAGGCGTCGAGCCATCCGTCAGCGGGGATTGGGTCCGCGCTCATGCCGCGCCGGCTCCCGGCGCGCCGGCGGTGCCTTGCGGCGCTGCCGGTCGGGCGCGACCGCGCGTCATGTCACCCATGTTGGCGAAGGCCTCGTAATCGGAAAAGGGCTTCGCGTTCGGTGGCAGTGGCCGGGCGATATGCCATGCCGGTTCGCGGCGCTGGCGAATGAGCGCCGGGATGATCTCGCGATAGGCGGCGAACGTGCTCGGATAGGGCGGTGGCGTATCGGCCTTCATCGCTTCGTGAAGCTTCGGAAGCGCGTAGTACGGCACGGTCGGGAACATGTGGTGCTCGACGTGATAGTTCATGTTCCAGTAGAGGAAGCGGAACACCGGGTTCATGTAGACAGTGCGTGCATTCAGCCTGTGATCGAGCACATCCTCGGCGAGGCCGGCGTGCTGTGTCAGCCCCATGAAGATGACGAACCAGCCGCCGAGAATTGTCGGTACGGGGCCGACGTACATCAACGGCAGGAACGAGCGCGTGGCGATGCCGAGGGCGACGATGGCGGCGAAAATCGCGATCCAGACGCGCGCTTCGCGGTACACGTTGGCGCGTTCGCTCGCGGGAATGAACGTCTCCTCAGTCTCGGTCAGGCGCCCGGCGGCATGGCGCAGCACGCCGCGCAGCGCTATCCATGACGACTTCAGAGCGAATACGTTGAGGGCTATGCCGACGAAGTCGGGCGGCCGCGGCACGCCGATCTCGGGGTCGCGGCCGACGATCATGGTGTCGGTGTGATGGCGCGTGTGGCTCCAGCGCCAGAGGGTCGGTTCGCGCAGGACCATGAACGAGGCGATCTGGTAGCCCCAGTCGTTCAGCCAGCGCGACTTGAAGGCGGTGCCGTGGCCCCATTCGTGCCAGCGTGAATCAGACGAGCCGCCATAGACCACCGAGTAGATGGCGAAGCAGGGCACGGCCCACCACGTGCCCCACGCGAAGTAGCCCGCAACGCCGGAGGCGAGCAGGACGGCAACCCAGATGATTGTATCGCGCAGGGCGGGGCCGTCGCTTCGCCGCATGAGTTCCTTGAGCTCGGCACGCGGAATCGGGCTCTTGTACCAGTTGGCAGACCCGAGGCCGGCCTCTGCCGTGCGGCGCATCGTTTCGGCAGTAATCGCGTAGTCGCGCGTCGTCATTGTTGCTTGCCTGAAACGACCGGGGTTGCTTGCCTGAAATGACCGGGCGGCAGTGTTCCTTGCTGCCTTGGAGATTAGCATGATCGCCGGCAAGACGGCTTATTTTCTCAGCTTGACGCCCAATTCGGAATTTGTCCAAATGATCAAAGACTGAAGCGACCGCGTTCTCGAACAGCGTGGAGGCGCGCCATTACGATGGCTGCGGAGCGGACACCGGACATCGCCACTGGGCGGCTTCTTGCCGAGGATTACGCCGCGAATTTCCGCGACCTGCACACGCCCCTGGACAAGCATGAGGCGGCCGTTGAGGCGGACCGCTGCTACTTCTGCTATGACGCGCCGTGCATCCAGGCGTGCCCGACGGGCATCGACATTCCAATGTTCATCCGCGAAATCCTGACGGACAACCCGAAGGGCGCCGCCGAGACGATCTTCGCCGAGAACATCTTCGGCGGCATGTGCGCCCGCGTCTGCCCGACCGAGACACTATGCGAGCAGGCCTGCGTGCGCGAGCTCGCCGAGGGCAAGCCGGTGCGCATCGGTGAACTCCAGCGCTACGCCACCGACATCTACATGAAGGACGAGGGCACGCAGCCCTTCGAGCGGGCCGCACCGACGGGCAAGCGCATCGCCATCGTTGGCGCCGGGCCGGCGGGCATCTCGTGCGCGCACCGGCTGGCCATGCATGGCCACGAGGCGACCGTGTTCGACGCCAAGGTCAAGGCGGGCGGCCTCAACGAATATGGCATCGCGGCCTACAAGGCGCCGAACGATTTTGCGCAGGCGGAAGTTGATTTCATTCTCTCGATCGGTGGCGTGAAGGTCGAGGCGGGCAAGGTGCTCGGCCGCGATTTCACGCTGGGCGAACTGCGCGAGACCTACGACGCGGTGTTTCTCGCCATGGGGCTCGGCGGTGTGAACGCGCTTGGCCTCGCCGAGGAAGCGGCGGACGGCGTTGCCGATGCGGTCGACTACATTGCCGGTCTCCGGCAGGCGAAGGATCTCTCGACGCTTCCGGTCGGCCGGCGCGTGGTCGTCGTCGGCGGCGGCATGACGGCGATCGACATCGCGTCGCAATCGAAGCGGCTCGGCGCCGAGGACGTGACCATCGTCTATCGGCGCGGACCGGACAGGATGGGCGCCAGCGAATACGAGCGCGAGCTGGCGCAGACCGACGGCGTGAGGATCAAGTTCAACGCGATGCCGAAGCGCATCGTACTCGCCGACAACAAGGTCGTCGGCGCTGAGTTCGAATATACTGCGGAGAGCAACGGCAGGCTCGCCGGGACCGGCGAGACCTTCACCATCGAGGCGGACGTCGTGTTCAAGGCAATCGGCCAGACGTTCATGCCGACCGGCCTGAACGACAGCGCCGCCTCGCTCGCCATGCAAGGCGGCCGCATCACAGTCGACGACGAGCGCCGCACCTCGCTTGCCGGCGTGTGGGCGGGTGGCGACTGCGTCTACGGCGGCGAGGACCTGACGGTTGCCGCCGTGCAGGACGGCAAGGTCGCGGCCGAGAGCATCAATCGGGCGCTCGGCGGATGAGCGGCCGATCGCAACCATTTTTCGTCACCCCGGCGAAGGCCGGGGTCCAGATTTCTTCTTCCCGCGCGCCTTCCGGCGCGCCGCTGGATTCCGGCTTTCGCCGGAATGACGGAGGAATTCAGGAGGCTCGCCATGGCTGACCTCACATCGACTTTCGCGGGCATCAAGTCTCCGAATCCGTTCTGGCTGGCCTCGGCGCCGCCGACCGACAAGGAATACAACGTCGTGCGCGCCTTCAAGGCGGGCTGGGGCGGCGTGGTGTGGAAGACGCTGGGCGAAGACCCGCCGGTGGTCAACGTCTCCGGCCCGCGCTACGGCGCCATCCATTCCGGCGACCGGCGGCTCATCGGGCTCAACAACATCGAGCTGATCACCGACCGCCCGCTCGACGTGAACCTCCGCGAGATCAAGCAGGTCAAGCGCGACTGGCCGGACCGGGCGATGGTGGTTTCGCTGATGGTGCCCTGTGAGGAACAGAGCTGGAAGACGATCCTGCCGCTGGTCGAGGAGACCGGTGCCGACGGCGTCGAGCTCAACTTCGGCTGTCCGCACGGCATGAGCGAGCGCGGCATGGGCTCGGCGGTCGGGCAGGTGCCCGAGTACGTCGAGATGGTGGCGCGCTGGTGCAAGCAGTTCACCCGCATGCCGGTGATCGTGAAGCTGACGCCCAACATCAGCGACATCCGCCGGCCGGCGCGGGCAGCCAAGGCCGGCGGTGCTGACGCGGTGTCACTGATCAACACGATCAACTCGATCACCTCGGTCGATCTCGACAACTTCGCGCCGGAGCCGACGATCGACGGCAAGGGCAGCCACGGCGGCTATTGCGGGCCGGCGGTGAAGCCGATCGCGCTCTCCATGGTTTCCGAGATCGCGCGCGACAAGGAAACGGCGGGCGTGCCGATTTCGGGGATCGGCGGGATCACCACCTGGCGCGATGCGGCGGAGTTCATGGCGCTCGGTGCCGGCAACGTGCAGGTGTGCACGGCGGCGATGACCTACGGTTTCCGCATTGTCGAGGAGATGAAGGCAGGACTGTCGCGCTATCTCGACGAGCGGCAAATGAAGCTCTCGGACCTCGTCGGACGAGCCGTGCCCAACGTCTCGGACTGGCAGTACCTCAACCTCAACTACGTCACCAAGGCCCGCATCGACCAGGATCTCTGTATCGAGTGCGGACGCTGCCATGTCGTGTGCGAGGACACCTCGCACCAGGCAATTACCGCGACGAAGGACGGGAGACGGCATTTTGAGGTCGTGGACAGCGAGTGCGTTGGCTGCAACCTATGCGTTAACGTCTGCCCGGTCGATGACTGCATCACCATGGTCCAGGTAACCGCGGAAACCGACCCGCACGGCGGCGCGCCGGCGCGTGGCTACCGCAACTGGACGCAGCATCCGAACAACCCGATGCGGGTGACGGAGCCGGCGGAATAAGGCGATTCGGAGCCCTTTTCCGCAGGCGGTTTGAACGGCGTTAACATCGTTCGGTGACGGGACTGAAAGGCTTTCTCTTCACCTTGGCGGCATGAGACAGCTGTTCATCCGCTTCTGGCGAACGGAAACTGCGGCCACCGCCATCGAATATGCCCTGATCGCCGCGTTGATCAGCGTCGCCATCGTGGCCGGTGCGTCGGCGGTCGGCGCGGCGCTGCACAGCATGTACATCAGCGTCGACAGCAAGGTGGAAGCCGCGGGCTAGATCAATTCACGATTTTATCGAATCGCGAATTGCTCTCGATTCCTTCGCTTTCGGCAATTCCGGACGGAAAAGTGGTGTCCACTTTTCCTGTAATTGCTCCAGGTCGTATCAGGGCCGCGCCGCCAGCATCATGTAATTCACGTCGAGCGAAGGCGTCAGCCGAAACTCGTCCGCGAACGGCACGTACATCACGCCGGTCTCGCGGCCGGGCGTGAGACCGGCGCCTGCGAACGCGGCGGACAGTTCCGCCGGCGTGACCAGCCTGTCGTAGGCGTGGGTTCCGCGCGGCAGCCAGCGCAGCACATACTCGGCCCCGACGATGGCGAGCACGAAAGCCTTCGGCGTGCGATTGATGGTGGAGGCGATCATCAGGCCGCCCGGCTTCACCATCGCGGCACACGTGGCGACGAAGGCGGCCACGTCGTTGACGTGCTCGACGACTTCAAGCGCCAGGACGACATCGAAGCGCTCGCCGGCACGGGCGAGATCCTCGGCGGCTGTCGCGCGGTAGTCGATGGTAAGGCCGCTTTCGGCCGCGTGCAGTCGGGCGGCAGCGATCAGCTTCGGGGCAGCGTCGATGCCGATGGTCTCGGCGCCCATCCGCGCAAACGGCTCGCAGACGAGACCGGCGCCGCAGCCGACGTCGAGAATGCGCAGGCCTTTCAACGCATCGGCCGGCGTCGCTGGCCGACCGAAGTGGCCGGCAATTGCCTCCTTCATCCACGCCAGGCGCAGAGGGTTGAGCTTGTGCAGCGGGCGCATCGGGCCGCGCTCGTCCCACCACTTCGCGGCCATGGCGGTGAAACGCGCGATTTCTTCGCTATCGACGCTGGCGGCGAGGGGAGCATCGGTCATGGCGGCAATGTAGATCGCCCGCCGGCGAAAAACAAAACGGCCGGGGACAAGGCCCCCGGCCGCTTCGGACTTCAGAAAAGCGAACAGACTTACGAGGCGGCCTTGATGTCCGCCGCCCAGTCGGCCTTGTGGTAAACCTTGTAGGTGACGGTGACCTTGTCGCCGACCTTGAACGCGGTCGCGACTTTCCACGACTTCCAATGGGCCTTGCTGACCTTGAAGGTGGTCTTGCCGGCCTTCGAGGTGTCGGTCAGCGTGACCGAATCGGTCTTGGCGTCGATCGCGGCGATGGTGCCGGTGTCGGTGGTCGGGGCCGGAGCGGGCGCCGGAGCCGGCTTCTTGGTCATGGTGGCGGCGGTCGCCGGAGCAACGGCGAGAACGGCGAGAGCCGCGGCCGCGAGGATGATCTTGCGCATTTTCGTCTCCAAAGGGTCTTTCAAGGGGGGTTCCCCAGCGGCGCCGTAGGTGCCAAGGGTTTGTAACCGGCAAATTTCCAGGCCCGGGGTTTCGTGTAACAGCGTGTTTCATGCAACCGCCCGCGGGCGGCCTGCGGCCGGTCGCCATTGCGGGGGCGGTGGCAAGTCGCTATGAAAGCGCGCCTTTTCGGGCAGGGAGCGTCTTCGGCCTCACCTCATGGCACGACTGGTGATGAAATTCGGCGGGACCTCGGTCGCCGACGTGGCGCGCATCAAGAATGTCGCACGCCACGTCAAGCGCGAGGTCGACGCTGGCAACCAGATCGCGGTCGTCGTCTCGGCGATGGCCGGGACGACCAACCAGCTCGTGGCCTGGACGCGCGAGGTGGCGCCGTTGCACGACGCGCGCGAATACGACACGGTGGTGGCAACGGGCGAGCAGATCACCTCCGGGCTGCTGGCGATCGCACTGCAGGACATCGGTGTCGATGCGCGCTCGTGGCAGGGCTGGCAGATTCCGGTGAAGACCGACGCAGCCCACGGCGCGGCGCGAATCGCTGACATCGAGGCGGACGAATTGAGCCGCCGGCTGCAGGCGGGGCAGGTGGCGGTGGTCTCCGGTTTCCAGGGCATCGGGCCCGACAACCGCATTGCGACGCTGGGGCGCGGCGGCTCGGATACGAGCGCGGTGGCGCTCGCCGCGGCGCTGTATGCGGACCGCTGCGACATCTACACCGACGTCGATGGCGTCTACACTACCGACCCGCGCATCGTGAAGAGCGCGCACCGGCTGCCCAAGATTTCGTACGAGGAAATGCTGGAAATGGCCTCGCTCGGGGCCAAGGTGCTGCAGGTCCGTTCGGTCGAGCTTGCCATGGTGCACGGCGTCAGGACCTTCGTGCGCTCGAGTTTCGTTGCCCCCGATTCGCCGGAGCTGGCCAGCGGTGGCGACCCTCCCGGTACTCTCATCTGCGACGAGGACGAGATCGTGGAAAAGCAATTCGTGTCAGGCATCGCCTACTCCCGCGACGAAGCGCAGATCTCTCTGCGCGACGTGGCGGACAAGCCCGGCGTGGCGGCGGCGGTCTTCGGGCCGCTTGCCGCCGCCAGCATCAACGTCGACATGATCGTCCAGAACGTTTCGGCCGACGGAACGCTGACCGACATGACCTTTACCGTGCCGACGGCCGACTACGAGCGCGCGCTGAAGGTGCTGGAAAGCGCCAGGGCGGCCATCGGCTACAAGAAGCTGCATGGCTCGACGGACGTCGCCAAGGTTTCCGCCATCGGCATCGGCATGCGCAGTCATGCAGGTGTCGCAGCCGACTGCTTCAAGGCGCTGGCGGCCAAGGGAATCAACATTCGGGCGATCACGACATCCGAAATCAAGATATCGGTATTGATCGATGCCTCGTATACCGAGCTTGCGGTACGCACTTTGCATTCGGTATACGGGCTGGATAAGTCCTAGCGACGCTTCCGGGCGCGCCGGGGCCGGAATTCTCCGGCCTCTCTTTCGGGGATAGCGGACATGGCGGGTCCACCTGCCGGGCCGCGCGTCCTGCTCCGCCGCCTCAGAGAGATCATGGCGGAGCCGATCAGCGCACAAGCTCGGCTCGACAAGATCGTTATACAGATCGCCGGCAACATGGTTGCCGAGGTGTGCTCGGCGTATGTCCTGCGCTCCGACCGGGTGCTCGAACTGTTCGCGACCGAAGGGTTGAAGCGCGAAGCCGTCCACAAGGCGTCGCTGAGGGTGGGCGAAGGCCTCGTCGGCACGATCGCCAAGGAGGCGCTGCCGCTCAACCTGTCCGATGCGCAGAGCCACCCGGCGTTCCAGTACCTGCCGGAAACCGGCGAAGAGATTTATGCATCGTTCCTCGGCGTCCCGATTCTGCGGGCCGGGCGGACGCTCGGTGTTCTCGTCGTCCAGAATCGCGCCCACCGCACCTATCACGAGGAAGAGGTCGAGGCGCTGCAGACAACGGCCATGGTCCTGGCGGAAATGATCGCCGGCGGCGAGCTTGCCAGCCTCGGACGCCCGGGCACGTCACTCGATCTCAAGCGGCCGATCACGCTTGCGGGCGTCGGCCTTGGCGAGGGGGTGGGCCTTGGGCACGTGGTGCTGCACGAGCCACGCGTCGTAGTGACTGCGCTGATCGGCGAGGACGTCGAGCACGAATCGAGCCGGCTCGACGAGGCGATTTCGTCGCTTCGGCTGTTCGTCGACGACCTCCTGTCGCGGGACGACATCGGCGAGAGCGGCGAGCACCGCGACGTGCTCGAGGCCTATCGCATGTTTGCCTATGACCGGGGCTGGGTCAGACGCATGCACGAGGCGATTCGCAACGGCCTGTCGGCGGAAGCGGCGGTCGAGAAGGTCCAGAACGACATGCGGGCGCGGCTGCAGCGCCAGTCCGATCCGTTCCTGCGCGAGCGGCTTCACGACTTCGATGACCTGACCAATCGGCTGCTGCGCGTGCTGATGGGCAAGGAGCACGGCGGCGTCGCCAGCCTGGCCAAGGACGCCGTCATCGTGGCGCGAACCATGGGCGCCGCCGAACTGCTCGACTACGGCCGTGAACACATCCGCGGCCTGGTGCTGGAGGAAGGCGGCCCGACCAGCCACGTTGCAATCGTGGCGCGGGCGCTTGGGATTGCCACCGTCGGGCGCGCCGAAAACGTCGTCTCGCTGGTCGAAAACGGCGATGCAATCATCGTCGACGGTGTCGCGGGCGAGGTTCATCTTCGGCCGACATCGGACGTCGAGGCGGCGTACGCGGAGAAGGTGCGCTTCCGCGCCAAACGCCAGGAACAATACCGGCTCCTGCGCGACCAGCCTTCAATCACCCGCGACGGCGCGCGCGTGTCGCTGCTGATGAACGCCGGGCTGCTCGTCGATCTGCCGCACCTGGAAGAGTCGGGCGCGGAGGGAATCGGGCTGTTTCGCACCGAGCTGCAGTTCATGATTGCGGCGACGATGCCGCGGCTGAAAGAGCAGAAGAACTTCTACTCGGCGGTCATTGAAGCGGCGGGCGACCGTCCGATCACGTTTCGCACGCTCGACATCGGCGGCGACAAGGTGCTGCCCTACATGCGCACGGCCGAGGAAGAGAACCCGGCGATGGGCTGGCGGGCGATCAGGCTCGGACTCGACCGGCCGGGGCTCCTGCGCACGCAGCTCAGGGCGCTGATGCACGCCGCGGCCGGGCGGGAGCTGCGCGTGATGCTGCCGATGGTGACCGAACTCGACGAGGTCAAGAAGACGCGCACGATCATCGACCGCGAGCTCGCCCACATGCGTCGGCACGGTTATGCGGAACCCAAGCAGGTGATGCTTGGCGCGATGGTGGAAGTGCCGGCAATGCTGTGGCAGCTCGACGGACTGGCCGGCGTTGCCGATTTCATTTCGGTCGGCTCGAACGACCTCATCCAGTTCCTGTCGGCAAGCGACCGCGGCAACATGCTGGTGGCGTCGCGCTTCGATCCGCTGTCGCGGCCGTTCCTGAGAGCGCTGCGGGCCATTGTGCGGGTTGCCGGCAAGGACATGCCGGTGACGCTCTGCGGCGAGCTGGCGGGCAATCCGCTTGCCGCGATGACCCTGATCGGGCTGGGTTACCGGTCGCTGTCCATGTCGCCCGCGGCGATCGGCCCGGTGAAGGCGATGACGCTGGCGCTCGACGTCGGTAAGCTCGCCGGCCGCCTCCATGCGCTGCTCGACGCGCCCGACGGGACGGCGCAGATCAGGCCGGAACTCGCCGCATTTGCCGAGGCCGAAGGCATCCCTTATTAAGCCGCCATGCTGCCCCGAGAGAAAATCAACAGCCTGGTCGCCCGGCTGGCCGATATCGACAACCGCCTGTCGCAGCCCGTCGACCGCGAGACGCGTATCAAGCTGTCGCGCGAGCGGCTGGATATCGAGCCGATCAACATCGCCAACGCCGAACTGACGCAGGCGGAAAAGGAGCGCGCCGACCTTGATGTGCTGATGGCCGACCCGGAGATGGGGGCGATGGCGAGCGAGGAAGCGAAGGCGCTCGACGCTCGTATCGCCGACCTCGAGGAGAGGATTCGCCTGCTTCTCCTGCCCAAGGATGCCGCCGACGAGAAGAGCGCGATCCTTGAAATCCGCGCCGGCACCGGAGGCAGCGAGGCGGCTTTGTTTGCCGGCGATCTTTTCCGCATGTACCAGCGCTATGCCGACCTCCACAACTGGAAGGTCGAGGTGCTGTCGGAGAGCGAGGGCGAGGCCGGCGGCTACAAGGAAATCATCGCCAAGGTGGACGGGCGGGGCGTGTTCGCGCGGCTGAAATTCGAGTCCGGCGTGCACCGCGTGCAGCGCGTGCCGGCGACGGAGGCGCAGGGGCGCATCCACACCTCGGCGGCGACGGTGGCGGTGCTGCCCGAGGCGGAGGATGTCGACATCAACCTGAAGAGTGAGGATCTGCACGTCGAGACGCTGCGCGCTTCCTCGAAGGGCGGCCAGCACGCCAACACGACCGATTCGGCGGTGCGCATGACGCACATTCCGACCGGCATTTCGGTGACCGTTTCATCGCGCTCGCAGCACCAGAACCGGGCGCAGGCGCTCGGCGTGATGCGCTCCCGGCTTTACGAGGTCGAGCGCGAGAAGATCGACAGCGAACGCTCGGCGGCGCGCAAGGGGCAGGTGGGTTCCGGCGACCGCTCGGAGCGCATCCGCACCTACAACTATCCGCAAGGGCGTGTCACCGATCACCGCATCAACCTGACGCTCTACCAGCTCGACAAGGTGCTCTCCGGCGATGCGCTCGACGATCTGATCAACGCCCTCATCACCGACCATCAGGCGAGCCTGCTCGCTGCGGAAAATGCCTGAAGAGTCACTGACGCCGATCACGGTCGCGCGGCTGTTGCGCGAAATCGCCGGCCTGCTCGCGGACACGAGCCCGAGTGCGGCGCTGGATGCCCGGCTGATCGTGGCGCACCTGCTGCATTGCCGGCCGAACGACCTGCCGCTCCGCGACCTCGACGACGTGGCGGCGACGGACGCCACGGCGATTCGCGGGCTTGCGGCGCGGCGCGCCACGGGGGAGCCGATCGCACGCATTCTCGGGGAGAAGGAGTTCTACGGCCTCAGCCTCATACTGTCGCCGGAAACACTGGTGCCGAGGCCCGATACCGAAACGGTGGTGGACGCGGTGCTGGCGTCAACGGAGCGATCGGCCGGGACGGCGATCCTTGACCTCGGCACCGGCAGCGGGGCGATCCTGCTTGCCTTGCTCACCGAACTGCCGAACGCTACCGGGGTCGGCATCGACCGTTCGGCCGAGGCGGTGGCAACGGCGGCGAAGAACGCTGAACGATTGGGCATTGCACGGCGGGCGCAGTTTCGCCCGGGCGACTGGATGGCGGGGATCGAGCGCCGATTCGATCTCGTGGTGTCGAACCCGCCATACATTGCGCGCGACGAAATCGAATCATTGCCGGTTGAAGTGCGGGCGCACGACCCCCATGTTGCTCTCGACGGTGGCGCCGACGGGCTCGACGCCTACCGGGCAGTTTTTCCCGACCTGGACCGGGTGCTGACGGCGGAAGGCCGCGGTTTCTTCGAGATCGGGTTCGGGCAGGCGACGGACGTGGCCGCGCTGGCGAAACAATCGGGTTTCGGGTGTTTGTTTGTGCGGGACCTTGCGGGAACAGAACGGGTCGCCGTGCTCAGCCGGCAAGGTTAGCCGTCATCCAAAGGTATTGTTAACCTCCGGATATATAGGAAAAATGCGCTTGGAAATGACGCGCGAACCGGCTAGGTTCCTCGCGCCGTGAGTGACGGGAGAGTCCGAAGCAGCAGTCAGCGCGGACGGGTCGTGGTGTCCGGACCCGCGCAGAAATTGGTGACGTCGAGCGTCCCTGACTATCGGACCGTTGTCTCAGTTTGAATAAACCGGCGCCAGCGGGCATCCCGCGCAGGGAAACCTCTATTCTGGTGAGTGAATTCGAAAGAGGCCATGGGTGAACCGGCTCGATAGCTGGCGCACCAGTGACGATTCCGGACGCTGTCTCCAGTCGGATGGGCAGCGGGCGGAGAATAGCGAAGATTCCGGCTAACGCCAAAGAGAGCCCTCAATGAGGCAAGGACAACAGAACAACAAGCGCATGCGCAACCGTAACCGAAAGGGGCCTAATCCGCTCACACGGTCGTATGAGAGCAATGGCGGCGATGTGAAGATTCGCGGCACAGCGCTCCACGTCGCGGAGAAATACGTGCAGCTCGCGCGCGACGCGCAGTCCTCCAGCGACCGCGTCGCTGCGGAGAACTACCTGCAGCATGCCGAACACTACTTCCGCATCGTTGCGGCAGCGCAGGCGCAGATGCCACAGCCGCAGCCGAATTTCCGCAATGACGAGGCGGAAGGCGACGAGGAAGACGAATTCGGCAACGCCCAGGGCGGCTTCGGGGGCAACAACGCCTACGGTGGCGGTCAGGGCCACGGCGGCGGCAACCCCGGTTACGCCGGCAACGGCAATAACGGTAACAACGGCAACGGCGGCGGCAACAACGGCTACCGCAACGAGCGGCAGCCGAATTACCAGGGCGGACAGCCAAATTACGGAAATGCCGATCAGCTTCCGGCGTTTATCAACGGCGGCAGTTCCGGCAATGCAGGCGGTGGTCAGCCGCAGGAACCCGCCGGGGCCGAAGGCGGCCAGCCGCCGCAGGGCGAATTCCGCCAGCAGGGCGGCAACGGGCAGGAGCGCGGCGGACAAGACCGCGGCGGCAATTTCCGGCGCCGGCGTCGTCCGTTCCGCGAACAGTACAGTGGCGGCGAGCGCGCGCCGGCCTCGGCCGGTGGCGAGCGCGGTGAAGGCGGCAACGAAGGCGGCGACGAGTAACCGGCGTCAGCGCCAGGATACGACGTCGCCGACGTTCAGGGCTCCCGGGGTTTCGACCTTAAGATAGACGCCACAGTCGGCGTGGCCGAAGGCCTGCATCAGGGTCTTCGGGATGTTCATGTCGCGCGCTGCGGTGACCGGATTCACATTCGTCGCCGCGCAGCGGTCGATGCGCTTGGTGACGGAGAATTCGGCGGTGCCGATCTTCAGCCGCTGGCCGACCCACTCGAACTCCTGCCACGGCGGCAGGTTCTCAATATAGACATTGCCGCGAAAACGGAGCGGATGGACATCCGCTCCGGCGGTGCCGGCGATCGCACTGACCGTCTCCAGATTGATCAGCGACAGCACCTTCGCGGCCGTGTCGGAAAACGAGTGGCCGGGCGCCGCCAGCACGCGCGGGCGGCCGCGAAGATCATCAGCTGCGAAGGTGCCAAGGAAGTCCTCGAGGGCGCGCCGGCCTTCGTCGTCGTCCAGCCGGGCGGTGAGTTTCACCTCGCCGTTTTGGCTGAGGGTTAAGGTGCGCGTCGGTTCATCGAAGGCGGCGGCGAGTTCCGCCAGGCGCTCGTTTCGCATCAGCATCAGGAAGACAATCTTGGGCAGATGCTTGGGCGCGGCGACGTCAAAGCCCGAGGGACCATTTTCGATTGCCCAGGCGCGGTCGAAGGGGATTGTCTCGCCGGGAGTGAGCGCGACGCTCGCCAGCGCCTCGGCGGAAAGGCCCTTCACCGGATAGCGATAGATGCGCGCGACGGATGTCATGCGCCAAGCCAGCCCGACCACGGGCGGCAGGTCAAGCTAGTTCAGCGTGCCACGCAGAGACAGGCGCACATAAACGACGGCGGTGCTGTCTGCGTAGAGACGCTTCCAGCCGGGCAGGCGGTCGAGGAAGGCGGCGGCGGGCGTGGACGGCATCAGCAGCGTGGCGTCGATCTTCTCGTCGTCGAGTAGCTTCAGCAGATCGGGGATGTTCTCCAGCCGCATGTCGCGCACGTAGCGCAGCAGGAAATCGGCGCCGAACAGCTCGGTGCGACCGTCGATGAACGTGGGTACGCCCGCCGCGATCAGGTAGCCGCCGAAGTTGTAGTCATTGAGGACGTGCGTGGCGTTGGTCGCTTTCAGCGCGGCGAGGGCGGCGGTCGGCGCGTTCGCCGGGCTGGGCTGGTAGGCGGCCAAGCCGGCGAGGAGAGCGGTGACCGGAATGGCAAGGGCGGCCAGCAGCGCGCCGCCGATGAACGAAGGCGCGCTCTGCGCGGCACGCAGGATGGGGAACTGACGGGCCAGCGGGCCGGCGACGACCAGCGGGGCGATGAGGCCGAGCAGCTCGGTGTTGCGGTCGGCGGACAGCGCCATATGGACGAGGCCGAGCAGGATGAGAATGCGCACCGGCGGCAGCGTGACGCCGCGCCACAGGACAAAGCCGATGCCGGCGACCAGCGCTAGTTCGAGCGGGCCGACGGTCGCGAAGTCGGCAGGGCGCCATTCGCTGATGACGGACAGCGCCGGACCGAGGCCGAGCACCGTTCCCGTCATCAGCGTGGACTGCGGGCCGTAGGGTGTGATGCAGGCCGCGACCAGGGTGAGCACGCCAAAGCGGACCCAGGCAAGGGCAAGGCGCCGGTGATCGGCGGGCGGCGCGGTGGCGACGGCGTCGAGCCCGAAGGCGGCCACGAGAAGGATGCCGAAGGTGAAACCGGCGTGGAGATTGGCCCAGGCGACCATCAGCAGGAGGAGCGCGTAGGGCGGGGCCTTCTGGCGATCGGCGGCGCGGGCGAGGCCGGCGGCCCATGCGACGAGCACAGGCAGCGCCAGCGCATGCGGGCGGGCGGTGGCGTGCGGGGCGACGAGCATGAAGGCAATCGCCACCATGGCGACAGCCGGCAGCCCGGTCAGGCTGCCGCGCAGCGCGTGGGTCAACAGGCCAAAGGCCAGCGCAATGGCGGTGGCAGCGAGAACCACCACGCCGGTCCAGCCGGCGAGGCGGAAGGCTTCGGCGTAGGCGATCTGCGACAGCCACTCCTTCGCGATCCACGGCTTGCCGGCGAAGGTGAACGAGAAGGGGTCGGCGTGGGGAAAGCCGTTGGCGAGAATCCAGTTTCCCGACGCGATGTGCCACCAGGTATCGGCGTCGTTGAGCAATTTCTCGCCGGCCAGAAGCAGCAGGACGTAAACCGCCGCGGCCACGAGGAAGGGCAGGGCCGGCGCCAGAATGCCGGGTCGGGCTGCGATGGGGAGCGTGGTGCTGGCCATGGCCGAAATCCTAGACTTTCGGCCGTTAAATATTGACGAAGGACAAGGCCCGGACCCTTCCGCCGACGCTATGGCTTTCCTATCTGTTGGGTGTCGGTTGCCCGTACGGGGGCCGCAACCGCCGGGAGCCGGCGGCTGATGGGAGAGGAAGCCGGGCCGGGAAGGCCGGCGGCCTTGAGCCGGGAAAGGACGACAGATGAATATCGAGCAATATACGGAGCGGGCGCGTGGTTTCGTGCAGTCCGCACAGACCGGGGCGCTTGCCGCCGGCAACCAGCAATTCACGCCCGAACACGTTCTGAAGGTGCTGCTCGACGACCCGGAAGGGTTGGCGGCGGGGCTCATCGAGCGTGCCGGAGGCCGCGCGCGCGACGCGCTGGCGGCAACCGAGCGGGCGCTCGGCGCGCTGCCCAAGGTGTCGGGCGGCAGCGGCCAGCTTTATCTCGCACCGCCGCTCGCCAAGGTTTTCGACACGGCCGAGAAGATCGCCAAGAAGGCCGGCGATTCGTTCGTCACTGTCGAGCGCCTGCTGCTCGCGCTCGCCATGGAGAAGGACGCCGGGACCGCGAAGATTTTGGCCGATGCCGGTGTGACGCCGCAGAAGCTCAACGCTGCGATCGAGGAAATCCGCAAGGGCCGCACGGCGGACTCGGCCTCGGCGGAAAACCAGTACGACGCGCTGAAAAAGTACACGCGTGACCTGACGCAGTCGGCCAAGGACGGCAAGCTCGATCCCGTCATCGGGCGCGACGAGGAAATCCGCCGCACCATCCAGGTGCTGGCGCGGCGCACTAAGAACAATCCCGTGCTGATCGGCGAACCCGGCGTCGGCAAGACGGCGATCGCCGAGGGTCTGGCCTTGCGCATCGTCAATGGCGACGTGCCGGAGAGCCTTAAGAACAAGCGGCTGCTCGCGCTTGATCTCGGCGCGCTGATCGCCGGTGCAAAATATCGCGGCGAGTTCGAGGAGCGGCTGAAGGGCGTGCTCAACGAGATGACGGCGGCGGAAGGCAACGTCATCCTGTTCATCGACGAGATGCACACGCTGGTCGACGCGGGCAAGGCGGATGGGGCGATGGACGCCTCCAACCTGCTCAAGCCGGCATTGGCGCGCGGCGACCTGCATTGCGTCGGCGCGACCACGCTCGATGAATACCGCAAGTACGTCGAGAAGGACGCGGCGCTTGCCCGCCGCTTCCAGCCGATTTTCGTGTCGGAGCCGACGGTCGAGGACACCATCTCGATCCTGCGCGGCCTGAAGGAAAAGTACGAGCTGCACCACGGCGTGCGGATCACCGATTCGGCGATCGTGGCAGCGGCGACGCTTTCCAACCGCTACATCGCCGACCGCTTCCTGCCCGACAAGGCGATCGACCTGATGGACGAGGCGGCGTCGCGGCTTCGGATGCAGGTCGATTCCAAGCCGGAAGCGCTGGACGAACTCGACCGGCGCGTCATGCAGCTCAAGATCGAGCGCGAGGCGCTGAAGAAGGAGACCGACACGGCCTCCAAGGACCGGCTGGTGCGGCTGGAGAAGGAACTCGCCGATCTCGAGGAACAATCGAATGCGCTCACGCAGCGCTGGATGGCCGAAAAGGAGAAGCTCGCCTCCGCCAACAAGATCAAGGAAGCGCTCGACCAGGCGCGCGCCGACCTCGACAAGGCGCAGCGTCAGGGCGACCTCGCCAGGGCGGGGGAGCTCGCCTATGGCCGCATTCCCGAACTGGAGCGCCAGCTCAAGACGGCCGACGAGAAAGAGCGCGCCGCCGGCGACATGGTCGAAGAGGCGGTGACGCCCGATCACATTGCGCAGGTGGTGTCGCGGTGGACCGGCATCCCGGTCGACCGGATGCTGGAAGGCGAGCGCGAGAAGCTGTTGCGCATGGAAGACGAACTCGCCAAGCGGGTTGTCGGCCAGGCCGAGGCGGTGCATGCCGTAGCGACCGCGGTCAGGCGGGCGCGCGCCGGCCTGCAGGACCCGAACCGGCCGATCGGCTCGTTCATGTTCCTCGGGCCGACCGGCGTCGGCAAGACGGAGCTCACCAAGGCGCTGGCGTCGTTCCTGTTCGACGACGAGACGGCGATGGTGCGCATCGACATGTCGGAGTTCATGGAGAAGCACTCCGTGTCGCGGCTGATCGGGGCGCCGCCGGGCTATGTCGGCTACGAAGAGGGCGGCGCGCTCACCGAAGCGGTCAGGCGGCGGCCGTACCAAGTCATCCTGTTCGACGAGATCGAGAAGGCGCACTCGGACGTGTTCAACGTGCTCCTGCAGGTGCTCGACGACGGCCGCCTGACGGACGGGCAGGGGCGCACGGTCGACTTCAAGAACACGATCATCATCATGACGTCGAACCTCGGCGGCGAGTTCCTCGCCAACCTCGGCGAGAACGAGGACGTGGATTCGGTCCGCGGCCCGGTGATGGATACGGTCAGGGCGCACTTCCGGCCGGAGTTCCTGAACCGGCTCGACGACATCGTCCTGTTCCACCGCCTCAAGCGGCGCGACATGGGCGAGATCGTGGAGATCCAGCTCAAGCGGCTGGCGAAGCTGCTGGAGGATCGCAAGATCACGCTCGACCTCGACGAGAGTGCGCGCAGTTGGCTGGCGGAAAAGGGCTACGATCCGGTCTACGGGGCGCGGCCGCTGAAACGCGTCATCCAGCGCGAGGTGCAGGACCCGCTCGCCGACAAGATCCTCGCCGGCGAGATACCGGACGGCGCCCGCGTCAAGATCACCGGCGGCGCCGACAAGCTGCTCTTCCTGCCGCATGTCGGCGGCAGCAAGGAAAGCGGGGGGCGGGGCAAGGCGGCGTAAAGCCGGCTAAGTATTCCGTCTGAGGAGCAGGCCCGGAAGCAGTTCCGGGCCTGTTCAATTCATGGCAGGAGATTGTCGCCCGGTTCGCCGTTGCCGGACAGCACCTGATCGGCGCCGAGGATGGCGTTGCGGAAAGCGTCGTCGAAATTCACGCCGCGGATTTGCCAGTGATGGGGATGGCCGTCGGCCGTCAGCCACCAGTCCGCGATCCAGCCGTGCTCCTGATCGCTCCACATCAGGGTGCCCGTCAGCGGCAGGGTTGCACCGGCCGCGGCGGCGAGCGCGGGGAGATTGTCGTCCTTGGCCAGCGCGGCGTAGTCCAGGCCGCCGATCACGGTGGCGGGTGGGAAACCGGCCGACAGGCCGAAGCGGCTCGCGGCCGCCGCCATTGCTTCGTTCATCGCTTTGTCGCGGGGATCGTCGCCGGTGACGACGTAGCGCTTGTCGTAACGCTGGACGCCGAGAAATACGGCGAGCTTCGGCCGTTCGGCTGTCCAGGGCTTGAGGCCGAGGCCGGCGAGCGCCGTGTCGATCTTCGCCGGGTCAAAGTCGACGGTGAGGTAGTGCGGGCGGTCGTAGGAGCCCTGCTCGTCATGCAGCGGGATGCCGGTGTAGAGATCGCGGTAGCTGAACGAGGCGACGTAGGTGTCGGCGTGCTGTTTCAGGGCGTCGACGCGCGGATCGTGGAGCAGTCCGGCGTCGCCGGAAGCCTTGACGAGGACGTCGCCGAGGCAAGCCACGAAGCCCGGCATACGGCGGTCTTCACTGGTGCCCGACGTGACGAAGCGGCCCTGATAGAGACCGCCTTCGGCCAGCACCGGGGACGACGACAGCAGAGCGACTAACGCGGCGACAGCCAAAAGCGCAGGTGCGCGCACCGAGGCGTTACTGCGTTGACGCATCGGCGGCGGCGGTCACCTGCGGCGTCGCGCCGCCGCCAAGCAGGTCGTCGACGCGGGCGCGCTCGGTCTCGAATTCCGTGAGGTAGTTATCCTCCAGTTCGCGGCCGCGCGGCAGGCGGATGCGCAGCGGGTCCACCGGCTGGCCGTTGATGCGGACCTCGAAATGGACGTGGGGGCCGGTCGAGAGGCCGGTCGACCCGACGTAGCCGATGATCTGGCCCTGATGGACGGGCACTCCAGGCGTAATGCCCTTGGCGAATGCCGACTGGTGTCCGTAGACCGTCTCGTAGCCGTTGGCATGGCGGATCTCGATCATGTTGCCATAACCCGACGAGACGCCCGCCTTTTCGATGATGCCGTTGCCGGCAGCGAAGATCGGCGTGCCCTTGGGCGCAGCGTAGTCGACACCCGCGTGCAGGCGCCGATAGCCCAGCAGCGGATGGACGCGCCAGCCGAACGGCGAGGTGATGATGCCTTCGGCGATCGGCTTGCGGACCAGGAATTTCTTCGCCGAAACGCCGTTCTCGTCGTAGTAGTCGACGACGCTGTCGTCGGGCGTACGGAAGCGGTAAAGGCGCTTCTCGGTACCATCGAGGTTGAGCGCTGCGTACAGAATCTCCGGATCGCTGCCCGAGGTATCGCTGGGGTCCGGCAGCGAATGCAGGACCTCGAGCGAATCGCCGACTGTGATGTGCGACTGGAAATCGACGTCGTAGGCGAACATCTTGATGAGCTGCTCGATGAGCGGCTTCGGCATCTGCTGCGCCAGCGCGGTCTGGTAGACGGCCTGATACAGCGTGGGCGGCGCGCCATCGTCGGTGGTGTCGGGCGGGGGAGGCGGCGTTTCCGCGAAAAGTTCGGGTACGACGCTCGGTTCGTCGGCGCGCACAAACGCGTTGTTGTCGGCGCGGGCGACGGTCGCCTGATGGGCGCCATTGTCATAGATCGATACGCGGATCGGACTGAGCGGCCGCTGCGCCGACTTGACGGGCTGATCCGCGTTGTCGGGACCGTCGTTGTCGGCGTTCGGCTGATCGAGAGCCGCCGCCGCCGGATCCGTGGCAAAGGCGATCCGCACCTTCTGGCCGGGGCGCAGGCGGCTCACGTCGACGAGCTGGGAGAGTGCAGCAATGATCTCGTTGGCGTCATCGCCGGAGATCGCGTTCTCGTCAAACAGGCTCTTCAGGCTCTCAGGCTTCACAACCGAGACGATCTTTTCCTGGTAGCCGTCGTCGAGCGAATCGGAGGCTCCGCTCTTGGCGATAGTGGAGACGTTTTCCGGAACGATTTTCACGCCTGCGGGAACCGCCTTGCCCTTGTTGGCGGCGGTGTCGGGCTCAGGCGGGTCGAGGGAGGCGACAGTGGCGTCACCACCAATGTGGGCAGCGGCCCTCACGATCTGCTCAACCTCGTCGGTATCGAGCGCGGTGCCAGGGTCGAGGTCAGGACTGGCGACGGGAAAGTCGGTGACCTTGAAGGAGACGTCGTCGATCTTGGGCGCGGCCTGAGAGGCGGCGGCAGCGGCGGCGGCACCCGGTGCGGCGATGGTGGCGATCGGAACAGGCGCAGTCGGTGCGGGCTCGGAATCGTCTGCAAACAGCCGGGCCGGATCATACGCCGGCACCTGGCTCGCGATCTGGGGGCTGGCGAGCCCAAGGCTGGCGTCGATCCTGGCAAAGGGGCGCAGCTTGACGAAATCGCGGTCGCTCTGACGGATGACGGTGGAGACCTGGATGACCTGACGCGTCGAGACGTGCTGCTGCTCTTCGGCGTGCTCGAGCGGACGGATGCGATCGGCCTTGCGGCCGAAAATCAGACCGTCGTCGTTGACGATGCTGGCCATGAACGATTCGGGCAGGGAGGCGAACTGCTTTGGGTTCGACAGCGCAGCCATCAGTGCCGCGCCCATCAGGAAAATCGAGGTCACCCCCGTCAGTACCGTCCCGGACAGCCAGCGCCACGAAACGGCGTGAGGAATGGGGAGCTTTTCCTCCTCATTGTCCTTGCCCAGGATCATCGGCGGTTCGTTGCCGAGATCGATGGTACCGGCGCCGGCGCCGTACGGAATGATGCCGAGCCGAGCTGCACCCCTCACGATGGTCACATCCCTTGGCTTGTGGATCCGGCAGCCGTCTTCACGGCCGCGGGCGGCGTGCCCCCTCGAAGCAGTCCCAGCGGCCGGAAACTTGCCGAGCGCCCGGGGGATTGTCAACGCAACGTTACCGACCTGACTCAGGGCGTGAACAATGGCGATTCCGCGGCCTCGAACGACGGGGGCGACAAGCGTTGCGGCCAGGCAGACTGCCGCCGGTGGACGAGTGTTAAAATTCGCTACTTTTTCGGTGTCACGGTGTTGACACGCGGGAAGGCCACCGACTATATACGCGCCACAACGAGGGCGGCGCCGCCGCGGGCGGCTCTGAGGTTTACCCTCGGTTCTCTCGATGAAAGCCGTGACAAAGTTCGCTTCGGCGAACGGCTGTCTCGCGTGGTGCTCCGGCCGCAGGGTTGGGTACCAAACGACGTGCTTCCCGATCCGTCGGGTTGTCATGTCGGGTTCTTTGACAAGTGAATAGAAGAAAGAGAAACGTAGGCGGCGGAGTCCTTGCGGATTTCCCGACCCTTCGGGGAAGGGAAGTCGAAACGAGACTTCGGCGGTACCTACGTTTTATTTCAAGCCAAACCGTTTCGCTGCGGTCTCACGACAGCAGTGGAATGGAAACGCTTGGGAACTCGTCAAACTATAGAGTCAACGTAGGTGATCAGCCGAGAACAAGTTCTCAGTTCAACCTGAGAGTTTGATCCTGGCTCAGAACGAACGCTGGCGGCAGGC
>Ga0265313_10001309_pt1 | contig 23454 bp, 22 predicted proteins | sample 4123metaG_FD_203122 | JGI IMG/M metagenome (GOLD analysis project Ga0265313, IMG submission 203122) | Rhizosphere microbial communities from Carex aquatilis grown in University of Washington, Seatle, WA, United States - 4-1-23 metaG | ecosystem: Host-associated > Plants > Roots > Rhizosphere >...
CAGTTGCAAACGTTTTCCTGGCTGTAGTTGCGACATAGGCGGTACGTTTGCGGCAATTCTCCCCCGATCATGTAGCGCCAGTTGCCATCGCCGTTGGCCTCCAGAGCGCCCATGACCTGCCGGTCCGGCAGATAGGCCAACGCATGCCCGCAACTCACACAGCGGACGTTTTCGAAAAACACCAGTTGCCGGCAGCGATCGCAGTGAAAGATCTTCATGTTCCGGGGAGCACTTGCAAGCGGTACAGCTCCGATTCACTACAGTGTCATCCAACGTCCGGCCTTTCGATTGGGCACTGGTCAGACGCTTCAAAGCTGGTACCGCGCCTGGCGAGTGGCTTGGCCATGTTCGCCAGTTTGACGCGCGGTGCCAGGGGGAGCAAGTGGGGCACTGGCGTCCCGCCGGTTCACGTGGGGGATGCCCCGTTTCGTGCCGAGTACAGGTCGATTGATGCTTTGTCATTTTGCCCACGGGGCAGACAATGCCCACACGACCATCCACACCGCGACCATCAGCAATCCCAGCATCGTTCCGACCCCGATCAAGAACCTAAAGTGAGTCCCGGTGGTTGCTCTTGGCCGAACCAGGTTGCCGGCCACGTCTGCCGACAGGCACGACCGGCACGGCGCTCGGCGTTGTCGGTACCTCGAAGGGCGGTTAGTCGTTCAGCCAGACATCCGGCGGCGGCAAGGAGGCCGGCGCGAGTGAAGCAGCCCTGGCGATCGGCAGGTCTGGGACAGCCATGGCAACGGACCGACCGGCGAGCGCCACGGCTGCAACCGCCGTGGCACACGAACTTTTGCCGCGTTACGGTAAATCGTCCAGTGGAGCCAGTGTCAACGGTTCTTCGTGGAGCGACGAGGGGTAAGCAACGGTGCTCGAAAACACGGCCGGCGCGCCCTCGTCGTCGTTGTCGAAGCGGGCCAGCGCGAAATCGAGAATCTTGACCGTGCCGACCGCATCAACCAACAGGTTGGCGGGCTTCATGTCGCGGTGGACAAGCCCGGCGCGGTGCGTATTTCTTCTCCGTGCTGGCCCGCACTTCAAATCAAGCTTGGAGCGAACTCACGGCATGCGTCGTTCGCCGGATCGCCAAACAATGCCTGCCTGCGGAAGCGAATGCGTCCGGCGGCGGGAAAGGTGACACGGGAATCCATCAACCTCTGTTCAGAGCATCCAGGCCTTGTTGCGCCAGCGCAGCTCCATCGGGATCGTGGACGGCTTTCTGTTGGGCCGTATTCTGGGCCTGCAACTCCTTGACAAAATCACCTGCGGCGCTTGCGCCGTCGCACAAACCCGCGGCAATTGGACCACCGCCCGGAATTACATTGGCCAAAAACAGCAACGGAAACACCACACCGTATGAAACAAAATAACAGCTCGAGTACACGAAGCGTGAAACGGATTCGCTCGTTGCCACCATAGCCTGCTGCACCTTGGTTACCGCATCGGTGGCAGCGGTCATCGTAGATCTCCTGATGGAATGGATCCGTCGCCCCGCCTTTGCCTCGTTCTTTCCCGGCGCCGCCGCCGTATCGATTGCGGCAAAAGATTCAAAAGCCGTAGTAGTAACGACCGCGGCCATAACCGAAGGCCGGGTAACCTCCGCCATAAACGTAGCCATAGCTTCCGTTGTTGTAACCGTATAACGGGTAGCCCAAACCATTGCCATTGCCGTACACCGCGCCGCCGTAGTAGCGCGGGTAGCCGTAGCCGTCTGCATAACCATAACCGCCGTAGCCATAGTCGCCGTAACCATAGCCGCCGGCCAAGTAACGGTTGGCGGCCGCATACGCGATCGCCCTGCCGCGCTGGGCCTCAGCCGTGGCGGGCGTGAGGGCCAGCCAACCTGCCACCCCCACTAAGATTAAGACGCACGTTCGAATTCGTTGACACATGATGGGCTCCGATTCAGAAGTAAATGTGAAGTTTGGGAAGGGCTTTCTGCAGCTTCTCGACGCCTGCTTCGGACACGGGCGCCGGTCCCACAGGCCTTGAATCGCCTGCAACGCTTCACGGGCCTGACCCGGGGCGGTATAGGTCGTGACCAGGTCGCGCAACCGGACCATCGTGTCTGCCTGTCCCAGGACGAAGACCACTTCCTCCGCCTGGCCTGGGGCCAATGTGACTGGAGTCAGCAGTGCGGCACACGGGTCGAGCAGCGGCCCGGCGCGGCCGGACAGGCCGGAGCGTTGCAGGGCGGCGGGAGCTGAAGGCGAGCCGTTTCGGCCCAGGAATTCGGACCGGTCGGCGGTAGCGGAGTGCGGTCGCGGGCCGACGGCGACGAAGGCGATCCGCCCGGCAAAGTCCCCCGCCCAGGCACTGCGGGCCAGAACGGCGCCGGTTCCCGCGTCGTACTCGCACACAACGTGCGCAGAGGCGTTCTCCCGGACGGTCCCCAACACCCATTCCGCATAGAACGTTGCCGACAGCCGGCGAGGTCGGTCGCTGTTATTGCGCACGCTCAGGCGAACCAGCTTGACCGGGTCGTCGGGCGGCACAAACACCAGTAGCTCCTGCTCCAGTCCGTGGCTATGACTGGTGTAGCAGGTGTAGCCCTGACCGTGCCGAACGCGTACCACGGACCCGGCACCGGCCGGCAGCGGCGTCGGCGACCATATCTCGCCGCTCTCCTCATCGCGCAGGTAGACCGCCTCGGCGGGCGCGTCGGATACCGGGTCGTTGTTCCAGGGGGTCAAGCGGTTCAGCTGGCTGTTGCCAGCCCAGGAGCAGCCCAGGCCGGCCTCCGTCACCAGGCAGCCAAAGCCGGGGTTGGCGAGCACGTTGGCCCATGGGGCCGGCGGCAGGGCCGGGCCGCCGGGAAGCGTACCGTCGATCATGATGAAGTACTCGCGGCCGTCCGGCGTAAAGCCGCCGCGTCCGTTCCAGAACAACAGTCCCTCAGGCGGTGCGGCCGCCGGACGCCCGGGTTCCGGAGCGGCGGATGTAGCGGACACGGACAACGGCGGCGGTAGCGAAATCGGTTCCGGCCTACGCAGAAGCTGCTCGGCCAGCGTACCGTGGCCGCCGCCGAGGACCGCCCGGGCCGCGGCGGCAAGGAGCACGGCATCGTCCTTGGGGATCTTTGCTGCGGCCAGGATGAACACCCCGCCGGGCTTGCCGAGCAAGAGGTCCCCGCAGCTAGCCTGAAGGTCGGTCTTGAGCCGAGCGACAGCATCCCCGGAGCGCTGATCCAAAATGACCAGGTCCAGGTCCAGGCCGCGGCGGCGCGCGTAGGCGTGCCATCGCATGAGTTGGTGGACCAGAGGTTCGTCGCCGGCCGTTGCGACAATCGCCAGTACAATAGGGCGGTCTCCGGAGATGGCGTGTCGCCACAGGCCCGGCTGCCCCTGCAGGTTCGCGGCGTTGGCGTCCGGCCGGCGCAGCGCGGGGCCAGTGAAGACCACGGCACTGGCCAACTGGTTGAAGACGGCGATGTCGTCGGACGTCAGGTCCAGTTCCCGCAGTTCCTTCCGCGCCGACTCTCGGGCGAGGTCGAAGGCGCGACTGGCGGCGTCCAGTTCCCGAAAGTGCTGGGCCAGGGTGGTCGCCCCCTCGTGATTCTCTGCTGCCCCCGTGACAAATGCGATGCGCGCCGTACCTCCCGGAGAGAGGCGAACGCGCCGCCGCAGGCTAAAGACCGGATCGAGCACTGCGCCGGTAGTTCCGGACAGGCGGCACCCCGTGTCCAGGGCCGCCGGGTTCGCCGGCGTTCGGCCACGGCCCAGGAAGCGGGCCCGATCGGTCTCGTACTCAACCTCGGCGCTCACCGGGTTATCCATCGCCGTGACGTGGATCGCCCAGACCTGCTTTTCGTCAGCGCCCCGCGGCCGGCGGCGGGCAATTAGAGCACCTGGGCCAGGCAAAAACTCCGTCTCCAGGAACAGCTTTGCGAAAGCCGGGGCGGCTTGGTCCGTGCGGCGGTTGCTGAGGCACACCTCCGTATAGCTAGTTAGATCAAACTCGCGGGGCCGGGCACCGTGGTTGACAAAGGTGACCAGGCGAACTTCCGCGTCCTGGTCCGGTGCAACGCAGATGGCCAAACAAGTTTCGATATCGTTATCTCTGCGGCGGAACTCGGCCCGGTCGGGGTGGAAACAGACCGCTACTTCATCGATGGCTCGGCACAGGGGCTGGCGCCCGATCGACCAAAGCGCACCGTCGGTGAGATCGCGGACGTAGATGAATTGCCCCCAGCAATCGCGCGTAGCATCCTCACGCCACCGCGTCACGTCCAGGTCTCGCCAGGAACTGCTCCCTGCCCCAGCAGCGGTGATCATGATGCTATACCGTCCGTTGGACAGGAGCGCAACATCGGGCACCGGCGTTTCGGGTTTCGGACGCACCGCTCCCTGGACTGGGAAAGCTCGGCGGCTGGGTTTGTCGGCAATCATGCTGTTTCCTTCACCTTCGTCTTGGCCGGGGACTTCACTTGCGCCCCCGTCGTCAAAACCTTGTTGACGATGGCCTGGGCTTCGTCGATAATGCGGTGTAGATGATCCGCTCCCCGGAAGCTCTCCGCATAAATCTTGTAGATGTTCTCGGTCCCTGACGGCCGGGCCGCGAACCAGCCGCTCTCGGCGATTACTTTCAACCCGCCGATGAGAGCGCCGTTGCCCGGTGCGTGGGTGAGGACCGTCTGTATTTTTTCGCCTGCCAATTCGGTGATCTTGAGCTGCTGGGGTGAGAGATTCACCAGCAGTTCCTTCTGCTCCGGCGTCGCCGACGCCTGAACCCGGTCGTAGAAAGGCTCACCGAATTCGCGCGTGAGGTCGCAGTAGATCTCGCCGGGATCGCGGCCCATCCGGGCGGTGATCTCGGCAGCGAGCAAGGCCGGGATGATGCCGTCTTTGTCTGTCGTCCAGACGCTGCCATCCAGACGGACGAAAGACGCTCCAGCGCTCTCCTCTCCGCCAAAGCCAAGCGAGCCATCCAGCAAGCCAGGAACGAACCACTTGAAGCCGACCGGCACTTCGTAGAGCTTCCGGCCAAGCTTGGCGGCAACCCGATCGATCATCATGCTGCTCACCAGCGTTTTGCCGATCGCCGCATCCTTGCGCCATTTCGGCCGGTGTTGGAAGAGGTACAGAATTGCGACCGAAAGGTAGTGATTGGGCGGCAACAAACCCGCGCTTTTCGTAACAATCCCGTGCCGGTCATGATCGGTATCACATGCGAAGGCAACCTTGAATTGGTCCTTCAGGCCGATCAACCTCTGCATCGCATAAGTCGAGGATGGGTCCATGCGGATCTGGCCGTCCCAATCGACTGTCATGAAGCGGAAGGTCGGATCGACTTCCTTGTTGACGACCTTCAGGTCCAGCCCGTAGCGCTCTGCAATCGGCGCCCAGTAGTGGACGCCGGCGCCACCGAGCGGATCGACCCCCAGGTGGATCTTGGCGCCGCGAATGACCTCCATGTCGATCACATTGCCAAGGTCTTTCGTGTAGGCGTCGAGGTAGTTGTGTCGGTGGGTTGTGGATGCCCCCAGCGCCTTCTCATACGAAATCCTGTTAACGCCGCGGAGGCTGCTTTTGAGAAACTCGTTCGCCTTCGCCTGGATCCAGTCGGTGATGGCTGGCTCCGCCGGCCCGCCGTGGGGTGGGTTGTACTTGAAGCCGCCGTCATGGGGCGGATTATGCGAAGGCGTGATCACGATGCCATCGGCAAGACCGCTTTTCCGCCCTCGGTTGTAGGTCAGAATCGCATGGGAAACTGCAGGAGTCGGGGTATACTCGTCCCCCGTCGCAAGCATGACTTCCACGTCGTTGGCCGCCAGCACCTCCAGCGCGCTGGCAAGCGCCGGCACGGAGAGTGCGTGCGTATCCATGCCGAGGAACAACGGGCCGTCGATCTGTAGCTGCGCCCGGTACAGGCAAATGGCCTGACTGATGGCCAGGATATGCCATTCGTTGAACGCCTTATCGAACGCCGAACCGCGATGGCCCGAGGTGCCGAACGCAACCCGTTGCGCCGGCACCTCGGGACCAGGCGTCTCAGCATAATAGGCCGTGACAAGTCTGGGCACGTTGACGAGCATGGATGGCTCCGCCGGTTTGCCGGCAAACGGGCTTACCTTCATAGCGCGGACCTCCTTTGTTGTGGTGAGCTCGCCTTGAGTTTCCGGTAACGCCGAATCAAGGTGTTGGTTGAGCTATCGTGCTTGAGCTGGGAATCGGCCTGGCTTTCGAGTTCTGGGATGATGCGCTGGGCAAGCACCTTTCCCAACTCGACGCCCCACTGGTCGAACGAGTCGATCTGCCAGATGGCACCCTGAGTGAAGACGCTGTGTTCGTACAGCGCGATCAGTTTCCCCAGCGCCGCCGGGGTTAGCCGCTCCAGCAGGATCGTATTGGACGGACGGTTGCCCTCGAAGGTGCGGTGTGGCACCAGCCAGGGCGACGTGCCTTCGGCCTGAACCTCCTGAGAAGTCTTTCCAAAGGCCAGCGCTTCCGCCTGGGCAAAAAAATTGGCCAGGAGTATGTCGTGGTGGCGGCCGAGTGGGTTAAGCGGCTGGACGAACGCGATGAAGTCACAGGGGATGAGCTTGGTTCCCTGATGGATCAGTTGGTAGAAGGAATGCTGGCCATTGGTGCCCGGCTCCCCCCAGTAGATCGGCCCTGTCTGGTAGGCGGCTTCCCTCCCATCCAGCGTGACGTGCTTGCCGTTGCTCTCCATTGTCAGTTGTTGGAGGTAAGCCGGGAAGCGCTTCAGGTACTGCTCGTATGGCAAGACCGCGACTGTCTGCGTACCGAAGAAGTTGTTGTACCAGACGCCCAGGAGTCCCAAGAGCACGGGTAGATTTCGCTCGAAAGGGGCGGTGCGGAAATGCTCGTCCGTCTGATGGAAGCCATCGAGCATTGCGCGAAAATGTTCGGGGCCGATGGCGATCATCGTCGAGAGCCCGATCGCCGAGTCCATCGAGTAGCGCCCGCCGACCCAGTCCCAGAACTCGAACATGTTGGCGGTGTCAATGCCGAACCTCGCCACCTCCTCGGCGTTGGTAGAGACAGCGACGAAATGTTTGGCAACAGCCGCGTGATGTTCCAAAGTCTGGAGAGTCCAGACGCGTGCCGTGTGCGCGTTGGTCATCGTCTCCAGTGTCGTGAAGGTCTTCGACGAGATGATGAATAGCGTCTCCGCGGCGTCGAGGTCTTGGGTCGCCTCCGCGAAGTCGGTGCCATCGATATTGGAAACGAAGCGGAAGGTCAGGTCGCGCTGACTGAAGTGTCGCAAGGCCTCATACGCCATCACCGGTCCCAGGTCAGAACCGCCGATGCCAATGTTGATGACGTTGCGGATCGGCTTGCCGGTGTGGCCCTTCCACTCCCCGTCGCGCACCCGGCGCGAGAAGTCGGCTATTTTGTTGAGGACGGCATGCACCTGGGGCACCACGTTCTCGCCATCCAAGACGATGGATTCCACTTTGGGGGCGCGCAGGGCCACGTGCAGGACAGCCCGCTTTTCGGTTACATTGATCTTCTCGCCCCGGAACATGGCATCGATATGGGACCGCAGGCCGGATTCCTCGGCCAATTGCAGGAGGAGCTTTACCGTTTCGTCGGTGATGCGGTTCTTTGAGTAATCGAAGTAGATGCCGACGGCCTCGGCGGTCAGGCGCTCCCCGCGTTTGGGGTCGGCGGCGAAGAGCTTCCCGAGGTGCAACTCCCGAACCTGCGCGTAATGGGCTTCGAGGGCCTTCCACGCAGCGCGTTGAGTGAGTGGTGAGATGGCTGCTGACATCATCGTTCTCCTTCGATGGTTGCTTGTGCTTCAGCTGGTTGCCGCTAAAAGACCGGCCTTCTTGAGCGCCGCGCTCTTGGACGCGATACACTCCAACAGCTCGTTCCAGGACTTGACGAACGATTTGGCTCCTTCGTTCTGGAGTTGGGTGGCCAAGACATCGATGTCAATGCCAGCCTTGGCGAACTTGTCCAGCACCTCGTCGCAGCGGCGGGACCGCGCGGGCAGGGTCACATCAATCTCCCCATGATCGGCGAGGGCTTTCAAAGTGACTTCGGGCATCGTGTTCACGGTGAAGGGTGAGGCGAGAGCGCGGATGTACAGGATGTCGGAGGCTTCGGGGTCCTTGGTTCCGGTGCTGGCCCAGAGGAGGCGCTGGCGGCGGGCACCGGCGTTGAAAACACGCTGCCAGGCCGGCGAATCCATCAAAGACTGGTAAGTCAGATAGGTCTGACCGGCCACCGCGATGCCGAGTTGGTCGCGCAATTCCTGCGGTGCTTTGTCCTTCACTGCGACATCCCAGCGGCTGATAAACATCGATGCGACGGAGCCGACAGCGGGGTTCAGCCCGGAGCTGATACGCCGCTCGATGCCGTGCAGGTACGCCTCGGCGGCCGCGACGTATTGCGCGCGGGAAAACAGTAGCGTCACGTTGATCGGCACTCCCGCGAAGATCGCCTCCTCGATGGCGGGGAGGCCCTCCTTGGTGCCCGGTATCTTGATGAAGAGGTTGGGCCGGTCCGCCCGGGCGTGAAGTTCCTTGGCCGCGGCGAGGGTGTCGGCCGTGTTATAGGCCAGCAAAGGTGAGACCTCCAGTGACACCCATCCATCCACACCGTTGGTCTGGTCGTGGATCGGCCGAAACAGGTCGGCGGCCTGGCGTAGGTCCTCCAACGCCAGCTCAAAGAACAGCGCCTCGTTTGACTTGCCTTCCTTCAGTTTCTGGCGGATGGCGTCGTCGTAGTCGTGACTGTTGTTGAGGGCGTGGTCGAAGATCGTGGGGTTCGAAGTGAGTCCCGTGACCGAGAACTCCTGAATGTAGCGGCGGAGAGTGCCACTGGTCAGCAGGCCGCGGGTGATGTTGTCGAGCCAGAGACTCTGGCCCATTTCGTGGAGTTTCTTGGTTGCTTTCATCGTTTCGCTCCTTCAGTAGGCGGGGTAATGTCGTCTCATCCGAACACTTGCTTGGGTCAGGGATTGTGCCAGCTGCCGTCTACGGCGATTAGGACGTCTGCCTCTTTCGGTCCCCAACTGCCAGGCATCTTGTGGGCGAGATCGTCCCTCACCGAAGAGCACCAGCGCGTCCGATTGGGAGGCGGCCATCAAGCACCTCCTGTAGGGGCCGAGGTTTTTTCCTCATGGCCGCCGAACTGGTAACGCAGGGCGGACAACACCTTGTCGGCGAAGTCGGCCTCGCCGCGCGAGCTAAAGCGTTCGTACAGCGCGGCACTGAGTACTGGGGCGGGAACCGACTCGTCGATGGCCGCTCTGATCGTCCAGCGCCCCTCACCCGAGTCCGACACCCGGCCAGCGAACTTCGCTAGATCGGGGCTTTCGAGGAGCGCGAGGGCGGCCAGATCCAGGAGCCAGGAGGCGATGACGCTGCCGCGACGCCAGACCTCAGCGATGTCGGCCAACTTCAGGTCGTACGGGTAGTGCTCGGGGTCACGTAGCGGCGCAGTTTCGGCATCGACGGTGCGCCGCTGTTTGCCGGCGTTGGCGTGGCGGAGGATGTTCAGCCCTTCCGCGTAGGCGGCCATGATGCCGTATTCAATGCCATTGTGGACCATCTTGACGAAGTGACCCGCACCGCTCGGACCGCAATGCAGGTAGCCGTGTTCGGCAGTGCCGCCTACCTTCTCCCGACCGGGCGTACGTGGCGCCTCGTCGATACTTGGAGCAAGGGCGGCGAAGACCGGGTCGAGGCGCCGGACGATGACTTCATCGCCACCAATCATCAGGCAGTAGCCGCGCTCCGATCCCCAGACTCCACCGCTGGTCCCGACATCAACGTAGTGAATGCCTTTCGGTTTAAGCTCAGCGGCACGGCGAAGGTCATCGTGGTAGTAGGAGTTGCCGCCGTCGATAACGACGTCGTCGCGTTCGAGGAGTGGGATGAGGGTCTTCAGCGTCGGATCGACCGCAGCCGCCGGTACCATCATCCAGGCGGAGCGGGGCTTTTTTAACTTCTTCGCGAAGTCTTCAACCGACGTCGCCCCGACCGCTCCCTCGTTGACGAGTGCCATTACGGCCTCCGGATGGAGGTCGTAAACGACGCACTTTTGGCCGGCCCGCAGAAGGCGCCGCACCATGTTGGTTCCCATCCGGCCAAGTCCGATCATACCTAATTCCATCTGGTTTTCCTGTCTTTTGAAAATCGAAACGCCCGCTCCTCGTAGACGTCTCGATTGAACCCGTCATGGTCCAACTTTCTGGTTTTCCAGAGACTGCACTTTGGCCAGGCGACGCTTGTGGCGCTCGGCACCGCTGAAGTGAGTGGCGAGAAAAGTCTCGATCAGTTCTAAGGCGAGTGCATTCCCGATCACTTTTCCGCCCAAACAAAAGACATTCATGTTGTCATCCTCGACGCCCTGATGGGCGGAGAAAACATCATGAATTAGGCCGGCGCGAACGCCGGGAACTTTGTTCGCCGCGATGGACGCTCCCACGCCGCTGCCGCAGAGTGCCACGCCGCGTTCAATCTCCCCCGAGGCGACGGCTCTGGCCAGCGGGATGATGAAGTCGGGGTAGTCATCTTCGGGGTCCAGTTGGTGTGCGCCGAAGTCGACGACGATGTACCCCGAGCCACGCAGCGACTCCGCTATCTGGCTTTTCAACGCGAAACCTCCGTGGTCCCCGGCGATCCCCACGCGCATCATGGGTTCTCCTTAATCCGCTGGAGCAGTTCATATGTTTGCGTGCAGACATTCTCCACCGTGAAGCCATAGTGTTGCATCACAGCAGGCCCGGGGGCGGATGCTCCGAAGGTGTCCACTCCGATGACGGCGATCTGGGGGCCGACATAAGATTTCCAGCCGAGTGACGCGCCGGCCTCGATGGCCAACAGGGGCACGCCCGGCGGCAAGACCTTGTCCCGATATTGGTCTGACTGCATCGAGAAAATGTTTGTGCTCGGCACACTAACCACCCTGGCCTGAACGCCCTCTGTCGCCAATCGATCACGCGCTGCCAACGCCAAATGTACTTCGGAGCCGGTCGCGATCAGAATGATGTCCGGTCGCGCACCCGGCGGCGAGTCCGCTAGGACATAGCCACCAAGCGGCACTCCCGCGAGTACGCCCGGATAGCGGGACAGGCCGAGTATTGGGAGTCCCTGGCGTGTCAACACCAGGGCAACGGGACCTTCCCTCCGCTCAATGGCGATTCGCCAGGCAGCAACCGTCTCGTTGGCGTCTGCCGGCCGAATGACAACCATGCCGGGGATGGATCGCAAACCCAGCAGTTGTTCGACAGGCTGATGGGTCGGGCCGTCCTCCCCCATGGCGATGCTGTCGTGGGTAAAGACATAGATCACCGGCAGGCCGTTCATGGCCGCCAGGCGGATCGGAGGACGCATATAGTCGCTGAAGATCAGAAAGGTTCCTCCATAGGAAATGAGTCCGCGATGCAATGCCATACCGTTCAAGATAGCGCCCATGGCATGTTCGCGGATGCCGAAGTGCATGTTGCGTCCCGACCCGTTCTCCGGCTCGAAGTCGCCGGCATCGTCCATATTCGTGTGGGTGCTGGGAGCCAGATCGGCCGAGCCTCCCATCATTTCGGGCAGTCGAGAGGCCAGAACCGAGATCGCTTTTCCAGAAGCGATGCGGGTTGCGATTGGGCCCTCGCTCGCGGTGAAAGTCGGCAGGTTGGCGTCCCAGCCTTTCGGAAGCTGCCGGTTCATGACCCGCTGAAACTCCGAGGCAAGGTCAGCGTTTTCCTCCGCATAGGCCTCAAGTCGTAACTCCCATTCCGCCTGTGCGGCCCTTCCCCGCGCGACCGCTTCCCGGAAATGCTCCAGGGCATCCTCCGGAATGTGGAAGGACGGTTCCACCGGCCAGCCCAGCTTCACTTTGGTTAGACGGACCTCCTCCACGCCGAGCGGTTCCCCGTGAGCCGCCGCGGTGTCCTGCTTGTGGGGACTGCCGAAACCGATGTGGGTACGAACTGAAATCAAGGAGGGCCGACCCGCCTCTTCCTGGGCAGCCTTCAGCGCGAGGGCAATCTTGTCAATGTTATTGCTCTGCTCGATACGTTGCACGTGCCAGCCGAACGCGGCGAAACGGGCCAGACGGTCTTCCGTGAAGGCCAACTCCGTGTTGCCTTCAATTGTGATGTGATTGTTAGCATAAAGAACGATGAGTTTGCCCAGTCGCTGGTGACCGGCCATTGATCCGGCCTCGGAAGAGATTCCTTCTTCAAGGTCGCCGTCGCTGGCCAAAACATAGGTGTAGTGGTCTACGATTTGGTGCCCCGGTCGATTGAAGCGCGCTGCAAGGGCCGCCTCGGCGATGGCCATGCCGACAGCGTTGGCCAAGCCTTGCCCCAAGGGTCCGGTAGTAGCCTCGACGCCAGGGGTCTTGCCGTATTCCGGATGGCCCGGCGTGCGGCTTCCCCATTGGCGGAACCTTTCAAGTTCCTCTAGCGGCAAGTCGAAGCCGGTGACGTGAAGCAGCGCGTACAGGAGCGCGCAGCCATGCCCGGCCGAGAGTACGAAGCGGTCCCGATCGGGCCAGAGAGGATCGCGCGGGTTGAACTTGAGCAGGCGATCCCATAATGCGTAGGCCATGGCCGCCGAGCCGAGCGGCAGCCCGGGATGGCCCGACTTGGCCTTCTGCACCATGTCTACAGCCAGGAACCGGAGCGTGTTGATGCACAATTCATCCAGTTTGGGCGGAGCGAGGGTTGTTGAAGGTGTCATGGTTGCGTTGTGCCTCCGCTTGGTTCTTGGTGGGATGGAGCTGAAACGGCCGCCGCCACGACGATATTTGGCTCGGCGGAACCCTGCGCCTCCAGCCAACCGCCTGAAAATCCTGCCCTGCGCAGCCCGCAAACGAGGTAAGGGCATTGCCGCATGAGACGCCACAGGAAGCCTGAACGGTAGTTCTCGATCATCAGAACGATCGGCCCCTGATTGAGACCTAAGTGCCAGGGAGACACCCAACCCGGCGCATCCAAGGATTCTCCCCAGAAGGTGGGATTGAAGGTGGCCTTGTAGCCGTAAGAGTTCGTCACGCGTAAGTTCAGGTCGTCAAAATACTGGAGGGCCGGCAGTACGAGCTCCGGCGCAAACGGCAGTGAGGCAGCCACGGCCCAGGGCGCGATGGTACCGTCGTCGGGACCGTCAGGCACGCCTCGCGCCAGGTAGCCGAAGAAACGCCGCTCTCTGCCTTTGATGTTGCGGGTCACGCAACCGGGGCCCTCGCTGGCTGTAATCCCCCAGCAAGTTTCACCATAGGCGTCGAATTGGCCCGGATTGCGGATAGCATATTGCTGCTGCACATAGGTCGCCCGGCGACTGTTTTCAAAGTAGTCGATGTTCTTGCTGCGCATGTAAGCGTCCTGGATTCCCCGAAAGTCAACCCACAGGTGGGAGACCTGGTGGGTAAACAGCGGGCCGGAATGCAACAACTCCTGGTCGTAGACCTTCTTCCACTGGTAGGTCGAGGTCCAGGCGGCATAGCTTTCCTCGGATAGCGGGTGCGTCGGCGAACCCAAGCCGATCAGGTAGAGGAACAGCGCCTCGTCATAGCCTTGCCAGCGGTACGGCAGGAAGCCACTCTCCGGCTTCCAACCGTGCGTGACCGTCGCCCCGCCGTTCTGAGCCCACTGCCAGTCGGCGCGCCGGAACAACTCATCGGCCAGCGTGCGAATTTCGCGCTCGTTGGCCGTTTCGTTCGCGAAATAGGCCGCCGCTTGCAGCATGCCCGCCAGCAGAAATGCCGTATCGACCGTGGACAACTCACACCCCCAAACACGTCTTCCGGTTTTCATGTCGAGAAAGTGATAATAAAAGCCTTTGTAGCCCGTTGCCTCGGCGTCCTTGCTTTGGGAACTATTCTGGAAAAACCGCAGGGTTGCGAGCGTTCGTTCGACGGCATCCTCGCGGCTGATAAAGCCCCGCTCCACGCCAACCGGGTAAGCCGACAGAGCCAATCCAACGGCGGCGATGCTGGCGGGTGCGCCCACTTGGGTCCTATCCGCAACAAGCCCGTTGAGAGGGTTGACCTCGTAAACGAAATAGTCAAACGCTTGGCGCTGGAGTGCGTCTAGGTTCTCCAAAGGTAGCTTGGGCTGGTTCATGAACCGGGATTCTCTGTTTGGTATTCCGACGGATCGGCCTCTTCGGAATGGTCTCGATGTTGACGCAGGATCGCCTCGGCCCGGCCAAGGTCCGCAGTCTCGACCCAGACTTCCACCGTCATGCCCGGATTGTCGCCGATAACGACATCCGGGTAGTCGCCGAGCACAGATGTGGGCCAACGGATTCGCGGCGGCGGCAAGGCGGACAACGTCATGCTGATCTTCCGAATTCATGACCGGCTCCCCTAAATGAAACTGCCCAAGATATCCAGGACCGATCCCGCGGTTATGTTCTGCAGATTTCCACGCCTTCGGCCATATGACAAGAGCCATGCTCGTCCACAGGCTCCGCTCGAGGAAACGGATGCTTTACTGTCAGGACGGCTCAAGAAGCATTCCGCAGGTCATCTTCAGCGACACTGCCCATCAGCCGGCCTACGAAGTGTCGCCCGGGAGCTCTACGTTTTGGTGGCCATCGTCGGAATGTGCTTTCCGGATTCGACGGCCGTCGCCACAGTCTTGTGTCCTTGGACGTGTTCACACGGACGCACGTCCCCAACTTCAGGTCCGCGGCCTTGCTGGCCATTCCGTCGCAGGACAACTTGGCGGCCATGGCCATCGTGTGCCAGTGCAGTCGTCGTGAGCTTGTCGCCAACCACGCTGACGACCTCGCCGTCGTGCAACTAGCTGTCGTGCGTCGTCGTGCAAGTTTCCGCCAGAACAGTCTCCTTGAATGTGAAATGAACCCTCAAGCGGACGCGACATGCGCCCGCCCAGACCAAGACTGCCCTCCGCGCGGGAAGGACATCGGCGAGTCACCTCGCCTGCTCTGCAAACTTCGACCAAACGTGGTTGAATCCGACCGTCATGCCTACGAGACCACGATGTCGTTCCGCACGGCGTTGACGCCCGGGGCTTTCCAGGCGGCCCTCTCGGCCTCGTCCTTTTCGCCCCACGACCGCACGCTGCCGGATAGTGTCACCGCGCCGCCGTCGGATGCCACGTTCACGTTCCTCGCGTCGATTTCGGCGTCCCGCAGCAGCGCCTTCTTGATCGCGTCCTTGACGGCAGAGGGCTGGGCTGTCGGCTTGAGGGTGATGTTGTTTGAGACGCCCTTCACCCCGGCCAGAAAACAGACGGAATCTGTCGCCGCCCTACGTTGAAATTCCCAGTTCACCACACCCCCCAGCGTGACCCAGCCGTTTTGCACGCTGGCGTGGATGTCGGTCGGCACCCAGACGTGCGACTTGAGGGACGCAGCGGCGATCGCGGCGATCTCCGCGTCTGTCTTGGCGTGCATGCCGATGGGCTTGATCTGAATCTCCTCGGCGATTGCCTTGACGCCCCCCACCCGCTGGGCGGCTCGTTCGGCAGCCCACTTCTCGGCGTAGGTCGGGACCGTGCCACTGAGCGTCACCACGCCGTGGACGGCCGATACCCCGATCTCGCTCGCCGTGACACACGGTTCCCACTTCAGTTCTTCCATGACGTCCTTTTGCAATTGCGCGTCAGTCTTCATTTTGAAATCCTCTCGGTAAAACTCGGGCGATCATCCCCGGATTACACATCCGGTTTTGTTGGTTTCGCGGCGGGCGCTACCTTCGCGCCGGCCGGGCGGACCGGTGTCCCCGTGCCTTCTGAAGTTCACGGACGGCATTTGCAGCCTAGTCGTGAGATGGAAAGTCGGCGACGACGGAGTTCGTGTGGGACATCATTGCGTTCATCCAGTTTCATTTCGTTGCAGAATTACGGGAAACCGCAAACAGTAGCAACATGCTCCTGTCGCCCAACAACTACTTTGGCTCTTGGATCATTCGGTCCGCGATCTTGAGGAGGCTCTCCCGAGCGGGGTTTCCGTGCAGCAGACGGTGCTCGCAGGGAATGCGCGGGGCATGCGGCGCGATGGCCCTCAATTTGGCTATCTCCGACTCTGACGGCTGTGGGTCTTCATCGAACAATTCCCCGACGGGGCATTGCTCCAGTTCAGATACGTGCGTCACCAGTAGCGTGGCGCCCGAATTGCACGCCAGCGACGTCGCGTACGTCAGGGTATTCGCACTGAATTCCAAATAGTCGGTTGCAAACAGCACTTTTTTCACGATGGCGTCTCCATTTCAAGCTCTCCGATCTTGACGCGCCGCTTGGTAACCCCGCGCGGCCAGCGGCATATCAGAAGGTACAGTCGGCCGGCCACGGGCCAACCGACGTGGCCGGCTCGACTTTTTTATCGAAACCCGGTTGCTTCAAACGGTCACTCCCGCTTCGTCGTGTCACGCGCCGACCGTTTGGCGGTCTTGACGTGCGCCTTGTAGAATTCGTCGACGTCGTAGGACCAGGTCGGATTGGCCAAGTCGGGCCAATGGCCCTTTTCGAAGCCCGGCGCCTTCTTGAGCTGCTTCCTGTCGATGGGCGGCACCTGAAGCGATCCCAGTGGTTCATTTCGCTACTCCTAACAGTGACTGGTTGATGGCGGCTCGCAGCAGGTCCATGGCGGCGGACACCCGTTCGGCGCCACCAAAAATCGACGATCCGGCCACCAGAACGTTGGCGCCCGCGTCAACCGCCAGTGGCGCAGTCGTCGTATCGATACCCCCGTCCACCTCGAGGTCGCATTCGGGTTTGATCAGCTCGATCATCTCGCGGACACGCCGGATCTTTGGCAACGTCGTGTGGATGAAGCGTTGATGTCCGAAGCCAGGGTTGACCGTCATCACTAGGACCTGGTCCACGTCTTCCAAAATTACATCCAGCACCGCCGCGGGCGTTGCGGGGTTAATGACCACTCCGACGCGCTTGCCCATTGCTTTGATGCGCTGCAGCGTACGGTGCAGATTGTTATTGCCCTCCCAGTGGACGAGAAACGAATCGGAGCCGGCCTCGGCAAACTCGTCAAGAAAAAAGTCCGGGTTCAAAATCATCAGGTGCGTCTCCAGCGGCAGGCGTGTCACCCGCCGCAACGACCGGACGACGGGCGCGCCAATCGAGAGATTTGGCACGAAATGTCCGTCCATCACGTCCACGTGGATCCGGTCGGCCCCACATCGCTCGGCCTCGGCGACCTGCTCGCCCAGGCGGGCGAAATCGGCCGCGAGGATTGATGGAGCGAGCCTCACCGCGTCGATGTCCATTTCCCAGTCTCTCCACTCAACTCAGTCGCGCTCGGAAACCCCGTGGGACTCGAGCCTTGATGGGCTCGCCGGAGATTGGGGCCGCCAATGAACATCGGGCCAAGATCCGGCGAATGCGACTACATGTCTCCAATCGAACCCATGACTTGTTCCGGCAGAATTGCTGCAGCCCGACGCTCAGAACCACGTCTTGACCGGTTTGATTCAACGTCGATCCGATCTTCAACGCCGTGAACCCCAGCGACATGACGTGTTAGCTCCGTCGCCATCTGCTTTTCGTAAAATGTCGCCAGTCGTCCACTCAGCACGATCAACCCACCTTCCATGCTCACCTGGACGAGTCGTAAGCCTGGAAAGCCAGGGCCGCCTAATCGTAGACGAACGCGTTTCAGTAAATCTTCCGTCATCTCGGGCTTCCTCAACACGGGTGATCTGGGTCAATCGCCATGACCGAGTGTCCTTGGTTCGCCGAGGGATCGAGCAAGTGGCGTACCAAAATGTAAAATAACGGGCAGTCCCACGCGATTCTAACGTCGCTCGCGCTGGAGCTCGCTCTTTTGACTTGCGGGAGCCGAATTCGCCGAGACCTCGCGCTTTGCGCTTTGTCGGCCCGAATTTCGAGCGAATGGGGCTCGGGCCATTGGCCAGCCGTGTTTGGTCGCCCTCGTTCCAACTCTTGGCGCCAACCGTGCCAGGGGCGGGTTCGGCTGAACAGGTTTGTAGCACAATGTGCCGGGGCCATTCGATTCATCCTCGGCGGCGTCATTTCCGTTCGGCCACGTCGAGGTCCTTTGTGGGGTCTCGGGAGGTCGGCTCGCAGGAACGCGGCTGTTTCGGACATCGCAATCCGCACGTCGGCCAGCTCTCGCAACTGGGCGCGGAGTCCAACCGCCCGGCAGTCAAGCAGATGCCAGCCGCCGGAGCGACCGTCGGTCACGAAGTGGAGGTGCCAGCCGGCCATGTTGAAGCTTCGTGCTTAGGATGGGATCCAGAACCCGACGAGGGCGCCGCCGACGTCGGTGAACTCGAACTCCGCCTGATGGGAGGTCGCATCCACCAACGTCACGCCGGCGGCGGCCTTGCAGGCGGCGCGCGTTCTGATGCGGGCGAACCGTCCCTCGATCCGCGCGGCGTAGAACAGGTTTTTGGTCCGCCGCGCACCGTCAAGCTGGGCTAGCAGCTCGGCGAAACCGCCCACGTGGTCCATCGTGAACCCATGCTCCGCCCGAAAGACGGTGACCACGGCGAATGGCACCTTCGCATCGTCACCAGGCTCGCCGCTAGCTTACCGCCGTAGGAACGAGTCGCTTGATCATCGTTTCCTTCGCGACGTCATTCACGACAAGACACGAAACCATCGCATAACCGAATATGGCGAGCATCTGATCCCATGGCAGCGGCGCAAGACCCGGGAGACCGACGAGCGCCAGGACCGTGCCAACGAGCGCGTCCGCCGTTAAGGCCTCCATCAGGCTTTTGCTGGGAATCGTCGCCCAGAACCAGCTTCGCTCTCGCGCCGACACGACGGAGAACACCGCAAAGTAGGTAATCGTTCACATCCCGGCGAGGTCCTCTTGAAAGGCTGTCCAACGCGCCGCCTCCGCCGGCGTGCTGTGGGCGCGCTGCGGCGGTGCGATGGATGTGCTGGTATTTATACTTAAGAAAGGAGAACCCCTTACCCGGCACGGTGCCAGGGCGGGAACATCGGCTTCACTGATCTGGCATTCATTCCGCCGCCCGCCAGCGGTATCCTGACGGCATGTCCGCGACCGAGCTCATCACTTCCGACCCCGCCACATCGCGATCCGGCTGCCGCCGCCGCTGTGGATCGGGATGGCGACGGGGGTGATGTGAGTCCTATTCATTCGGGGAAATTGAGCTCCCGTACTTACACGGGAGTTCGCACTGAACACCTGGCTCTGGTTGGATGTGATCAAGGACAAGCCCAGGGCTCGATGAACGGTTCGCTGGCGACATCGCCGTAGCCTGCAGTTTTCGATGGGGAGCAGCACACTCTTGACCTGACTCAGCCGGTACCCCACGATATGCTGATCGTTGCGGACGTGAGAATCGCATTGACTGCACCAGTTTGTCTTGGGGGCCGAAGCATGTATGGCGACGACGAAATCCGTCGATCTGCTCGACCGCGGTATTTCTTTCCTGCCAACATGAAGGAGCTGCGATGAAGTCTGTTAATCGAATACTGCTGAGTTGTCTGGTCGGCCTTGGCGTCGGCCTTGGTGTTGCGAGCGTTCGCGGTGACGACAACTACGAGAACAATCCCGCCACCACGCCCATGAATCGTGATGTCCCCCGCCACAAGGAATTCCTGGCGATAGCCAAGAAAGGCGGCGTGGAGGTCCTGTTCCTCGGCGACTCGATCACGCATGGCTGGGAGGGCCAAAAGGCCTGGAAAGAGTATTTCGAGCCGCTGAAGGCCGCCAATTTCGGCATCGGCAGCGACGAGACCGGCCACGTGCTGTGGCGGCTCACGGAAGGAAAGGAACTGGAAGGAATCAGCCCCAAGGTCGTCGTGCTGACGATCGGCACCAATAATACGTGGCGCGATAGTGCACCGCAGATTGCCCAGGGGATCAAGGTGATCGTCAAGACGATTCAGGAAAAATCGCCGCGCACCAAGGTACTGGTGCTCGGCATCTTTCCGCGCGGAGAGATAGCCGACACGCCCATGCGCCAGAATCTAGCCAACATCAACAGGATCGTTGCCAAACTCGACGACGGCAAGACGGTCAAGTACCTCGATATTGGCCCGAAATTTCTGGAAAAGGACGGCTCGCTCAGCAAAACGATTATGCCCGATTTCCTGCACCTGAGCCCGCGCGGCTACGAGATCTGGGCCGAATCGATCACGCCGACGTTGAAAGAAATGTTGAAGTAGACTCCGAGCGTGTGGCACCCGTCAGGCGATGGCAAGTAGCCAAATTCGACCAACGTCGAGCGCGTAGAGGTCGGAGACGTCGCCCTGCTTTTCGACCGGGCCAGCGCGGCGGCGGAAGCTGACTGCCCTGATGTGAGCCACGACATTTGGGACTTTTGTGCGCGAGTTCTCGCCACTGGCAGTGGTAATCGCTCACATCCCGGCGTAACCGTTCAAACGTCAGGGAGCAGCGAAGGGGCTGGTTGATGCTGGAAGTGGGCTTCCACGGCGGTCGTCAGGTAGGCGAAGATCGAGCGGCTCTGCAGCCGACACGTTTCAGGCCTATTGGAACAGCGAACCTTCGCTCGCGAGCCGATGCGGTTGGCCGCCCGTGCGCAATGGGAACTCGATCCAGGAGGGTTCGAGGTTGAGCTGCCAGACGCATTGATGGGCGGCATCTGCCTGCGATCCCCTCAACCGCATCGACGCCTTCAGAGGGATTTCGACGTGAGCCGCCAACGAAGCCCCGAACGTGCCGGTCCGCCCAGGAGAAACGGCCCTGTTCGAACACGACTGCGATTCGCTAAGATTCACATACCCTCCGACGATCCGCTGACCCCCGAATTCGAGGAGCAAATGACCAGGCTCCTCCGCGAGTACACGGACGAGGTGAGTTCTTGGCGGTTCACCACCCGGCCCAGCCCGATGCCCACGACGCTACGGCTTTGGCGTTGATCGCTTCAGCGGGGTCGGAGGCTGGCGATATCCTTGTTCTTTAACACCTGCGGAGAACAACAATGCCCAAATGGACCTTCACGAAGTACAGCGACATTCAAGCCTGCGTTACTATTGAGACCGCCCTCGGAAAAGGAGAACTATTCGTCAACGTGTCCCCCGATGAACCACGCGTTCTTTTGGACATACACGAAGACGAGCAGCAAAAGGCCATGTTCATGCTCACCACGAATACCGCACAGGATTTGTTTCACTGGCTTAAAGAAAAGGGAATCGTTCATTGATCGCCGATTTCCAAACCGCAATTCAACAAATTGTCGAGATCAGCACATTGACTTACCAAGCTCGTTGCACTTCTTACTCAATGATCGATTACGCCAATGACTAAATCACAGTTAATCCACCGGCTCTGCCGGTGAGAAGCGTAAAGGCTCTGCCGTTTCCTGCGCGAGTCTGAACAAATCCTCCCTGAGGAAGGCCCCGAGGGGTCAGGGAGGATTGAGAATGAAAGATTGGCGTAGCCAAGCCCACGTGAAGTGGGACTGCAAGTACCATGTGGTGCTGGTACCAAAATACCGGCAAAAGAAATTTTTCGCAAGCAGACGTGGCCAGATCGGAGAGATTCTGCGACAGTTGTGCCGGCAGAAAGGCATCGAGTTGCTGGAAGGGCACGCGATGCCGGATCACGCCCACATGCTGTTGAGTGTGCCGCCCAAGTACGCGATTGCGTTTGCAGTCGGGTACTTGAAGGGCAAGAGTGCGGTGCGAATTCATCGGGAGCTGCTCCGGACGCAAGGAACCCTGTTTGGGCGAGCGTTCTGGTCACGCGGTTACTGTGTGAGCACGGTGGGACTGGATGAAGCGATGATCAAACAGTACATCCAGGACCAGGAAAAGAACGAGCGTGAACAAGAACGCGGTTTGTTTGACTAACTGATAACCACCAACAAGGCCCCTTTTAGGGGCCTTCCTCATACCACCGGCTCTGCCGGTGGTTGCTGATTACTCCCACTACTTGACGCGAAACGGGGCCTTTATTTAGCGCGCCATCATCGTCATACCGCGACAATTATGCACGTGATTCAAATCGGATCCGTCCAGGATCCCGAATTGGCTGTGCGTCACGTGCATGGGATTCGAGCGTCAACGCCCCGAACTTTCCCTACGGCCCAGATTCTCGTCGATGGCTCAGCCGACGAATTGGCGAACCACGCCACCTTGCTTCTGGGCGTTGTCCTCCGCCCCAAGGTCTACAAACAAATCGGCCTTCTGCGCACGACTCGCACGTTGGAAGTGAGACCGTTTTTGTTCCAAATTGCCGCACCGCCGTCAGCGCGCGAGGTCATTTATGGTAACGGCGTATCCCCCGGGACCGTGTTCCCTGTGACCGTGACGTTCGTGACACCACTCGAATCCCACTCGAATTCAAGGTTCGTTCCGTCCTTGGTCGTCCAAGTGCGACTTCCGGATCCATCCGGATGTACGACGCTTCTATAATCATCATCGTACCTGTCAGTCCAAGCGGTGATCTTCGTTCCGTCACTCAGTGTCGTTTCCGTCACGCTCGACCCGTCGGAGTCGGTCGTCGTGTTGCTCGAGGAGTACGTGTCACCCGGAATGTCATTGCCGTCAGTAGGGGTAACATGGCTGCCAATTGAAAATAGCGCGTTGAACACATCCGAGAATATCGCCGCCACTCCGTCTATGATTCTGGTAAGCAAACCGGTGGGCTGACTGATGTCAATCACACCCGAGTGTGGGTCGACGACAAGGCGATCATGCCCCGGGTCGCGATTCTCAACGTGTACCGATGTGCCACCGCGGGTCAACCATCCCTGGCAATCGTTCGTCCATTGCGCGCCCAGGACGACAAAGACATTGTTGTCGTCGCCTCCGTTGAGATAATCTGCGCCGCTTGGGCCTGCGACCAACAGGTCGTTGCCGCCGTTGCCATAAATGACATCGTTGCCTGTGCCGCCGAAAATCCTGTCGTCACCTGGTCCGCCCATCAGCGTGTCGTTGCCATTTCCGCCAATGATCGTGGCGGGAATATTCGACCAAGAGCCATTGATCTGAACCGTTTTGTCTCCGTTCCCGGCTTCAATGTTAATTCCCTTCACGGCACCTCGATCAATCGAAAATACCTCTTGCTGGTTCATGAGGACGTGCAGCCGCCCGTCAGCGTCGTTTTCGATGACGTCGATGTTGGACACTGCGTCGGTGCCGATCACCAAAACGACCCCGCCGGCGTTGATGGAAGCTCGTGAGACGAATTGGACCGTCTGCCCACCGGGGGTCAACCAAAAGTACGCAACGTTGTTGGCGAGCTTAGTGTGCGTGCCAGTGAGCGCGTCGCAACTATAAAGGGTGCCATTTGTCTCCGTTTCGACGACATTACCCAGACGGGTCACCGAGAACGAACTCACTGGATCGTCCAGCACAATGTGCGCGCCGGTAAACGGGTCGAAGCTGTAGAGATAGCCGTTGGTCTCAAGCTCGATCACTCGACCCTGAGGAGTCACCGAGAACGAACGCACCGGATCGTCCAGTACAAAGTGCGCGCCGGTGAAGGGGTCGAAGCTGTAGAGATAGCCGTTGGTCTCAAGCTCGATCACTCTACCCTGGGAAGTCACCGAGAACGAACGCACCGGGTCGTCCAGTACAAAG